>BCSF01000062.1_pt1 | contig 45936 bp, 60 predicted proteins | sample 1016431 | NCBI WGS metagenome assembly BCSF01 (sample SAMD00045685;SAMD00045686;SAMD00045687;SAMD00045688;SAMD00045689;SAMD00045690;SAMD00045691;SAMD00045692;SAMD00045684;SAMD00045690;SAMD00045691;SAMD00045692;SAMD00045684;SAMD00045685;SAMD00045686;SAMD00045687;SAMD00045688;SAMD00045689, study... | reverse complement strand
AATTTTTGTGCCCATTAAGCGTACAACAATATATAGACTAAATAAAAAGAAAGCTTGGAATTATGGATATAACAAAGTGCATGATGTAGGTGTAATAAGTAAATCAGGTAAGATAGGTGAAATATATGAAATACAAAACCTAAAGATTGCATTACCTGAAGAAAAAGATGTGTATAGCAAACACGATAAATGGACACCCAAAGATTATCCAACTGAATTAAAAAATATAAAAACTATATTCGACTGGCAAACATATCCGGAAGAATTTAAAAACAAGTGGCATGATTACATTGATAAAGAATTTATTAGAAGGGAAGAAGGTTATTGGTTCTGTAATAAAGGTGTCAATACTTATATCACTGGCTCTCATTATAACTACTTGCAGTGGTCCAAGATTGATGTTGGGAGACCAGAGTTTAGAGAAGCAAACAGATTATTCTTCATATTCTGGGAAGCTTGCAAGGCAGATAATAGATGCTACGGAATTTGCTACCTCAAAAATAGACGGTCTGGATTTAGCTTCATGTCATCGAGTGAAACAGTTAACCAAGCTACTATCAGTTCCGACGCTAGATTCGGAATCTTATCGAAGACTGGTGCAGATGCAAAGAAGATGTTTACCGACAAGGTGGTCCCCATATCAACCCACTACCCATTTTTCTTCAAACCAATACAAGATGGAATGGACAGGCCAAAGACAGAACTGGCCTACCGTGTCCCAGCCTCCAAGCTTACAAGAAAGTCCATCACCAGTACAGCCAAGTCCAACACCAACGCGCTCGAAGGGCTCGATACAACAATAGATTGGAAAAATACAGGAGATAACTCTTATGATGGTGAAAAGTTAAAATTACTTGTTCACGATGAATCAGGTAAGTGGGAAAGACCTGACAACATATTAAATAACTGGCGTGTTACAAAAACAACGCTGAGATTAGGAAGTAGGATAATAGGAAAATGTATGATGGGATCTACTTCTAATGCCTTAGATAAAGGTGGAGATAACTTCAAAAAACTATACTATGACTCAGACGTTACAAAAAGAAACCGCAATGGACAGACTAGCTCGGGATTATATAGTTTGTTCATACCTATGGAATGGAACTACGAAGGATTCATTGATTCTTATGGAATACCTGTATTCGACACACCCGGAACTCCTGTTGAAGGACCCTATGGTGATCAAATCGACATTGGTATAATAGAGCACTGGGAAAATGAAGCAGATGGATTAAGGAATGATCAAGATGGATTAAATGAATTTTATAGACAATTTCCACGTACAGAAGAACACGCATTCAGGGATGAAACAAAAAACAGTATATTTAATTTACAAAAAATATATGAACAAATAGATTACAACGATGGTGTACTAACATCCGGCGCTGTAACAAAAGGAAACTTTCAATGGGAAAATGGTATTAAAGATTCAAGAGTAATTTTTATGCCAGATTTAAAAGGAAGGTTTAATATATCTTGGATTCCTAGTTTAAATTTGCAAAACCATGTAATAACTAAAAATGGGGGCAAGTATCCAGGAAACGAACATATAGGAGCATTTGGATGTGACTCTTATGATATATCAGGTACAACTGATGGTAGAGGTTCAAAAGGTGCATTACACGGATTAACTACATTCAGCATGGAAGATGCACCAATTAATTCATTCTTTTTAGAATATATTGCAAGACCTCAAACCGCTGAAATATTTTTTGAAGATGTACTTATGGCATTAGTATTTTATGGTATGCCACTTCTTGCAGAAAATAACAAACCAAGATTGTTGTATTATTTAAAACGAAGAGGGTATCGAGGATACTCTATGAACAGACCAGATAAAACAAGAAATAAATTATCTACAGCTGAAAAAGAAATAGGTGGTATACCTAATACATCTGAAGATATAAAACAAATTCACGCTGCAGCTATTGAATCTTATATAGATAAATTTGTAGGATTACAAGAAGATGGAAGTTATGGAAACATATATTTCAATGCAACACTGAATGATTGGTCTAAATTTAATATAAATAATAGAACCAAGCACGATGCCGCAATAAGCTCAGGGCTTGCAATTATGGCATGCAATAGACACTTATACCAACCAAAACAATTAAGGCAAACAAAAGTTTTAGATTTTGGTTTTAAAAAATATAATAACGAAGGAAGTATTTCAAAAATAATAAAATAGATGGATTTATTACCAAAAGGCATATTCCCAAGCCAAGCAGTTTCAAATGCTGAGAAAGCAAGTGAAAAGTATGGTTTAGAAGTTGCAAAAGCAGTTGAATCAGAATGGTTTAAAAGAGACTCTGGTACAGCTAGGTATTATGCTAACAGAGACAATTTTCACCGTTTAAGATTATATGCTAGAGGTGAACAATCAATACAAAAATATAAAGACGAATTATCTGTAAATGGTGATTTATCTTATTTAAATTTAGATTGGAAACCAGTACCTATTATACCAAAGTTTGTAGATATAGTTGTAAATGGTATTGCAGAAAGAACGTATGATATAAAAGCATATTCACAAGACCCAGCTTCAGTACAAAAAAGAACTAAATACGTAGAGTCTTTATTAAAAGATATGCGTACAAAAAACTTTAATGATTCTGTTTTAAATGAATTTGGTATTAATTTATATGAAACAGATAAAAATAATTTACCTGAAAATGAAGAAGAATTGCAATTACATATGCAGTTAAACTATAAAGACTCAATTGAAATTGCAGAAGAAGAAGCTATAAATAATGTATTCGATCATAATAAATATGAATTAATAAAGAAAAGATTAGATTATGATATAGCTGTTATAGGTATAGGGGCTGTTAAAAATGAATATACAACATCAGAAGGTATAAATATAAAATACGTTGATCCAGCTGATTTGGTTTATTCATATACAGAATCACCTCATTTTGATGATATATATTATGTAGGTGAAATTAGAAGAGTTTCTGTAGTTGATTTAAAAAAGCAATTTCCTCATTTAACAGATGAAGATATAAAGAAAGATGTTGAAGGGCAAGGAACAAATGTAAAATTATACAATAAATCATATGCAGGTAAAGATAACGAAGATGACGCGTATGCTTATGTTTTATATTTTGAATACAAAACATATAGAGATGATGTTCATAAAATAAAAGAAACATCAACAGGAGCGGCAAAAGCAATTAAAAAAAATGATACGTTTGATCCCCCAAAAGATTCAAGATCAAGATTTGAAAAATCATCAAGGACTATTGAGGTGATATATGAAGGCGCAAAAATTATTGGTACCAATAAATTGCTAAAGTGGCAGTTAGCTGAAAACATGACAAGACCAAAGTCAAATACAGTTAAAGCACAGTTTAGCTATAATATAGTTGCGCCAAGAATATATAAAGGCAAAGTTGAATCGCTTGTTAGTAGAATGACAACATTTGCTGACATGATTCAAATAACTCATTTAAAGTTACAGCAGGTATTATCAAGAATGGTACCAGATGGTGTATACTTAGATGCCGATGGTATTGCTGAAATTGATTTAGGCAACGGTACAAACTATAATGCACAAGAAGCATTGAACATGTATTTTCAAACAGGGTCAGTTATTGGTAGATCTATGACGCAAGACGGTGAGTTCAACAATGGTAAAGTTCCTGTACAAGAATTACAATCATCTGGTGCAAACGCTAAAATATCAAGTTTAATAAATTCATATAATTATTATTTACAAATGATAAGAGATGTGACTGGATTGAACGAAGCAAGAGATGGTTCTACACCTGATAAAAACGCATTAGTAGGGTTGCAAAAAATTGCAGCTGCAAATTCTAATACAGCAACAAGGCATATATTACAAGGTGGATTATACCTTACATTAAAAACAGCTGAAGCAATATCGCTTAGAATATCAGATGTATTAGAGTATAGCCCAACGCGTAAATCTTTTATACAAGCTATAGGTAAATCTAATGTAGGCGCTTTAGAAGAAATGAAAAATTTACAATTGCATGATTTTGGTATATTCCTAGAACTAACACCAGATGAAGAAGAAAAACAATTGCTTGAAAATAATATACAAATGTCTATTCAAAAAGAACAAATTAATTTAGAAGACGCAATTGATATTAGAGAAATAAAAAACTTAAAGCTTGCAAACCAATTACTAAAGCTTAGAAGAAAACAAAAATTTGAGCAGGATAGACAAATACAACAAGAAAATATTCAAATGCAAAGTCAATCAAATGCTCAAGCGGCTCAAGCTGCTGCGCAGGCTGATGTTCAAAAACAACAAGCTATAACAGAAAGCAAAGCACAGCTAGCGCAAGTTGAAGCACAATTAGATACTCAAAAATTAGAAAAAGAAGCTGAAATAAAAATTATGCTAATGGAAAAAGAATTTCAGTTTAACATGCAGCTTAAAGACGCTGATTTAAATGTAATTAAAGATAAAGAGAAGTTTAAAGAAGATAGAAAAGATGAAAGAACAAAAATACAAGCTTCTCAACAATCTGAATTAATAGATCAAAGAAAAAATAATAAACCACCTAAAAAGTTTGAATCTGCAGGATTTGATACTTTGGGTGGATTTGGCTTAGAGCAGTTTGAGCCTAGATAAAAAAACTGCAAACATTTTTATAATATTATATCATGGAAGAAAACAAAGACGTCGTTGTAGACGAAACACCGACAGCAGCCGAAAAGGAAGAAAAAGTACTTGAGGATGCTGGTAAACAAACATCTTTAGAAGATGGTGTTTATAAAGTGGATTTAAGTAAACCACCAAAAACAGAAACAGATGCCGTTCAAGAACAAAGCACAGATGAAAGCGTGTTACGCGGAAGCGGCACGGATGAAAAAGATGGGCAAAAAGCCGACGTGGAATTGCAAGAAGTACAGCAAGAAGAGCAATTAACTTTAGAAGAAGTTATAGAAGAAGAAGAGTCGGAAGTAAAAGAAGAGCCTAAGCCTGAAGATCCAGTAGAGGAACTTAAGGAAGAAATAGAAGAAGCTGTACAAACAGCACAAGATACAGCAACAGAATTACCAGAAAACATTCAAAAGGTTGTAGACTTTATGAATGAGACTGGGGGAACGTTAGAAGATTATGTGAAAATTAATCAAGATTATTCTAACATAGATGATTCAACTTTATTATATCAATACTATAATCAAACTAAATCACATCTTACAAAAGATGAAATTGATTTTTTAATTGAAGACAATTTTAGTGTAGATGAAGAAGTTGATGAACCAAAAGATATTAAGCGTAAAAAACTCGCTTATAAAGAAGAAATTGCAAAAGCTAAAAGCTATTTGGAAGGATTAAAGGGCAAATACTACGAGGAAGTCAAGTTGGGTTCTAAGTTAACCAGCGATCAACAAAAAGCTATTGAGTTTTTCAATACTTACAACTCTGAGCAATCAGAACAGCAAAAGCTGCAAGAAAGACAAGTTGAGCATTTTAACACCGAATCTAATAAAGTTTTCAATGAAGAATTCAAAGGTTTTGAATTTAAAGTTGCTGACAAAAAATATAGATTCAACGTTAAAGACGCACAGCAGGTAAAAGATAGACAGTCCGACATATTAAAAGTATTAGATAAGTATATTAGTAAAGATAATATGTTACAAGATGCGGCTGGTTATCATAAAGCCTTATTTGTTGCAGACAATGCAGATGCAATTGCAAATCATTTTTACGAGCAAGGTAAAGCTGATGCTATTAAACAGTTAGATGCTGAATCCAAAAATATAAATATGGATCCACGTAAAACTGGCACAGTTGAAACCGGAGGAGTAAAAATAAGAGCAATTACTGGTGATGATAGTTCAAAGTTAAAAATTAAACTTAGACAATAACTTTAAAAAAATAAAACAAAATGGCAGTAATAACTCCTACTGGCGGGACCAATTTAAACGCGGTTCCAGCTCCAGTAAAACAAACTTTGTCGACAAACTACCTATCATTTACAGGTGGTTCAAACGACTGGTCTCAGCAATACTTACCAGAGTTATACGAAGCAGAAGTTGAAAGATATGGAGACAGATCTATCGCTAGCTTCTTAAGAATGGTTGGTGCTGAAATGCCTATGTCTTCAGATCAAGTAGTATGGTCAGAGCAAGGTAGACTACACTTAAAGTATACAGGTGCCCTTGTAATTGCAACAGGTGTTGTAACAATTGCAGCATCAGGTACTCACGCTATAAGAGTAGGACAAACAGTAAAAATTAAAGGTGCTTCATCAGGTAAAATTGATAACGCATATGTATCAGCTGTTAACGCAGGTGCTACAACTTTAACGCTTAAAAGATATGGTGCAGCAGCATTTGATACTTCAGGTAATACTTTTACAAACAATGAAACAGTAACATTATTTGTTATCGGTTCAGAATTTGCAAAAGCTACTGCAGGTATGACAGGTGCGGTAACTCCATCTTTCAAGTCGTTTACTAACAAACCAATTATATTAAAAGATAAGTATGAGGTTTCAGGATCTGATGCTTCTCAAATTGGTTGGGTAGAAATTACAGGTGAAAACGGTCAATCAGGTTACCTATGGTACCTAAAGGCAGAAGGTGATACAAGAACTAGATTCGAAGATTACTTAGAAATGTCTATGGTAGAAGGTGAATTAGCAGCGTCAGGTTCTGGTGCAGCTGGTGTAACTGGAATTGGTGGAACTGAAGGTCTTTTCGCAGCAATTGAAGATAGAGGTCACGTAACTGCAGGTGTTGATGGTAACACAGCAACTGAAGATTTAGCTGACTTCGATGAAATTCTTAAGAAATTAGATACGCAAGGTGCTATCGAAGAAAACATGTTATTTGTAAACAGAGATGTTGCATTAAACATTGACGATATGCTAGCGGCTCAAAATTCTTATGGTACAGGTGGTACATCTTACGGTGTTTTCTCAAACAGCGAAGATATGGCACTTAATTTAGGTTTTTCTGGTTTTAGAAGAGGTTCTTATGACTTCTACAAAACTGACTGGAAATACTTAAATGATATTACAACAGGTGGTGCATTCACTAACATTAGAGGTGTATTAGCTCCTGCTGGAACATCAACAGTTTACGATCAAACATTAGGTAAAAACATCAAAAGACCATTCCTTCACGTTAGATATAGAGCTTCTCAAGCTGATGACAGAAGAATGAAGTCTTGGACTACAGGTTCTGTAGGTGGTGCGACTACATCTGATCTAGACGCAATGGAGGTACACTATTTATCTGAAAGATGTTTAGTAGTACAAGGTGCTAATAACTTTATGTTATTAAACTAATCCTTATTTAATATGAGAATTATCCCGGCTTCGGTCGGGAATTCTTGTATTTTTTTATTATTTAATCTTATTATATCATGGCAACAAAAGCAAAAACAACCCCTAAATGGGAGATAAAAGATAGATCGTACTATCTAATAAACGGGAAAAGCCCGCTTACATATACAATAAAAGGTAAAAACATATTTTGGTTCGATAAAGAAAAAGGATATGAAAGAGAATTAAAATATACCTTAAACCAAAAAACTTGTTTCGTTGATGAATTTAAAGGCGATGCAAGACTTGGTCATATAGTTTTTGAAGACGGTGTATTAATTGTACCTAAAGAAAAACAATCTCTGCAAAAATTAATGTCAATATATCATCCAGATAACGGAAAGATATTTGCTGAATTTGACGCAGAACAAGAAGCAGAAGACGATTTAGATATTATAGAACTTGAAATTGATGCGCTAAATGCGGCTAAATCAATGGATATTGACCAAGCAGAAGCAATAGTAAGAACGAATATTGGTTCTGAGGTATCTAAGATGACTTCTAAAGAAATAAAAAGAGATTTATTACTATTTGCTAAGAATGATCCTAAACTGTTCTTAGAACTAGCGAATGATGATGATATTAATATTAGGAATATGGCTATTAAAGCAGCTGAATTAGGAATATTAAAATTATCTGATGATCAAAGAACATTTAAATGGGTGTCAACAAATAAAAAAATTATGACAGTACCATTTGATGAGCATCCTTATTCAGCCTTTACAGCTTTCTTAAAAACAGATGAAGGTTTAGAAGTATATAAATCAATAGAAAAAAGACTTAAGTAAAGTCAGATTATAGTGATAGCCACTGTAATCGTGGCTGTTACTATAATAAATAAAATAATATGGCAGTTAGCATAGATACAGTATATCAAAGAGTATTAGCTATTCTTAATAAAGAAAACCGTGGGTATGTAACACCACAAGAATTTAACTTGTTTGCAAACCAAGCACAGCTTGAAATATTTGAGCAGTATTTTTTTGATCTAAACCAATATGGTAGATTACCAAAGAATGATACTGAATACTCTGATTTGCCAAAAATTATAAATGAAAAACTAAGTAAGTTTAAAAAGTCCGCATCAGTATCTTACATGACGGACCATTTTCATTTACCATCCGACCTACATAAATTAGGAACTGTAGTATACAACAATACAACGCCTGTTGAACAAATTGATAAAAAGAATTTATTAGAATATCAATTATCAAAACTTACAGCACCTACAACCGATAATCCCGTATATGTTCAAAACATAGCAAATGCTTCAGGCCATTGGGGATTAATAGTTTATCCAACTACTATAAACACAAACATATCAATAACATATGTTAGAAAACCAAATGCAGTAAATTGGTCATACCAAACAGTTGCAGGTAATGCTTTATACAACGCAAGTGGTTCTACAGATTTTGAATTACACGATTCTGAAGAAACAAATCTTGTATTAAAAATATTATTATATGCAGGTGTAAGTATTAAAGATCCTAATATAGCTCAATTAGCGGATGCAAAAGAAACTAAAAAACTAACACAAGAAAAATCATAATAAATGGGACTAATAACACAAACAGCTAAAGAATACTACACGGTAGCTAATAATTTTACTGGTAACGGTTCTGCAACAACATTTACTGTTACGTTTGACCCATTGCCATCAAGTGAAAATGAATTTATAGTATATCAAGCAGGAAATGAAATTGATGATGATCAGTATACATATAATTCAAGTACAGGTGTAGTTACTTTTAGTAGCGCTCCAGCTAATAATACAGCTATACAAATAAAACTTAAAAATATAAAACACGGTAGTTATAGATATATTGCTTTAAATGATATTATAAATAATTTTATGGTGTCATATGTGGGTGATGGTAAAATAATTGATACTGCAAGAAAGCTTGATGTACTATTTCACGCTAAAAGGGCAATACAAGAATTTAGCTACGATGTATCAAGAGTTGAAAAAATACAAGAAGTTGAAGTTGGAGATACATTAACAATACCAATGCCCCAGGATTACGTTAATTACGTTCAGTTAGCTTGGATTGACGGGGATGGACTTGAAAGAATATTATACCCATCACAAATAACATCAAGACCAAGTCAGGCTATACTGCAAGATGATGAAGCAGAATATTTATACGATAACAACGAATCAATATTAACATCGACATCAATTACCGCAGAAAGATTTAAAAACGTACCAAATACAGATTTAAATGACGATTACTTTTATTCAGATAATGATAGAAATGCAATGATTGGCGAAGGTAAAAGATTCGGTATTGATCCAGAAACTACACAATTAAACGGAGTATTTATAGTTGACGAACCAAATGGTCAATTTGGGTTTAGCAGTAATTTATCAGGAAAGATTATAACATTAAAATATATATCTGATGGTCTTGGCACTGATAATGAAATGCAAATACACAAACTTGCAGAAGAAGCAATATATAAATACATAGCACACGCTATTTTATCTACAAAAGCAAACATACCAGAATACATAGTAAATAGGTTTAGAAGGGACAGAAGAGCAGCAATGCGTAATGCTAAACTAAGATTATCCAACCTTAAATTAAAAGAGCTTACTCAAGTAATGAGAGGCAAGTCTAAGCAGATTAAACATTAATTAAATGCCAGAAATAAAAAAGGCTTTCCTTCGTGGAAAGATGAATAAGGACCTCGACGAGAGATTGATTCCTGACGGTGAATATAGAGATGCTAAAAATATTCAAATAGCAAGTACCGAAGGTGATGATGCCGGTACTGTGCAAAATATTTTAGGTAACAAAGTTGTTGTAGATACAGGAATGGGTGGTAGCTGTGTTGGTATAATTGAAAATACTGAAACAGATAAAATATATATATTCATAAAAGGAACTTCTGTAAATGGTATTATTGAATATAATATTTCTGATCCAAATAGCCCTACAAAAAAGCCTGTTATTTTAGATGCAAGGCCAACAGGTAAGGTATTAAATTTTTCTGGTAAAAAAATAACTGGTTTAACTATATTAGATAATTATTTAATTTTTACAGATAATGAATCTGAGCCAAAAATTATTAATTTAGATGATAGCTTAACTACTGGATTTTTTAATTCTGATAATAATACATCTTTATATAATTATACAAGTAGGATTGGTGGAAACCCTTTTGAAGAAAAAGATATTACATTAATAACTAAAAAACCTGAATCAGCGCCAGACGTACAAATTAAAGTTTCTGCTGCAACCGCAACAAGCAACCCTATATTCGAAGATAAATTTGTAAGATTTGCTTATAGATTTAAATTTACAAATAGCCAAAGATCGCCTATATCTCCTTTTACTGATCCTGTATTTTTACCTAATGCTACTAATTCATATGATATTGATGAAGGATATAATAACCAAATGATAAATAATATTGAAGAAGCAAAACTATTTAATTTTGATACTTCTTATAATTTATTACAGGGTATAGAAATAGTATATAAAGAGTCAAACAATACTAACATATATTTATACGACTCTTTAACAAAGCAAGAGGCTATAACAGCTAATACGGGTTCTGGATATGATATTAACAAGACTGTTAAAAAAAGTATTATACCAGAAGACCAATTGTTCAGAGCATATGATAACGTTCCTTATAGAGCTAAAGCTGTTGATGTAGTTGGGAATAGAATTATATTTGGTAATTATACAGATGGTATAGACGTAAATGATTATAATTTACAGTTTGATACTATTCAACTAATAGATAGAGGTACATTAGCGGCTGAAAATACTAGAGAATTTTTTAAACCAGGAGAAACCTCGGCTACATCAGGTTTGATTTCAGGGTCAAATACGTCGTTAAAAGACACTAGAACTGTAAAAACAGGTAGAGAGTATGAGGTAGGTGTAGTTTTTGAAGATGAATATGGTAGACAAACACCTGTAATAACAGCACCAGGAGGTTCAAAATCAGGTACTTTAAAAGTGCCTTTTGATACAGGAAATGATACTGGGAAAAAATTTGAAATAACTTTATCGGGAACTAAAAATGATTTACCATCAGATAGAATTAAAAAATATAAATATTATATAAAATCAAGTTCTAATAAATTTGATAATATAATAGTTGAAACTATTAAAAACGATAAAGAAGATTCAGGAACATGTTGGTTAGTTGTACCCTCTTACGAAATAAATAAGGTAAAGGAAGGGCAATATATGATGCTTAAAAAACCATTAAATACAGATACTATATTGCCATACTCTAATCCTGATGATTTCAAATTTAAAATATTAGATATTTCTGGACCAAAGCCTGAAAATATAGATTCACCTGAAACCTTTGATGGTAAGTTTTTTATTAAAATAAAAAAGACCGCGCAAATAACTGATAATATTTTTACTAATCAAGGTATAGCTGGAAATAATGGTAATATTACTGATACAGATTTTAAAGGAACAGCGGTACCATCGGGCGCTTTGTTTATAGGACAAACCGTTACACCCCAGTATGATGAAAATGAACATACTGAATATTATTTTAAAGATGGTGAAATATATGAGGTTTTAAAGCAAACATCACAAGGTGTAAATATATATAATACATTTGACACAGGAACTAATAGCGGTCAAACTAGTGGTTTAACTTTTGGTAATCATACTGTAGGGGGTACATCATTAACAGGTTATGCTTTATTACCAAATAACCTTTTAAAATCAAACTGGAATGGTTCTTATGAAGATAGCACCGGAACTGTAGATAATATATATGTAAAAGTTGGTAATTATGATTTTGCAACTGATTTTTTTATTGAATATTCAGGTTCAGGAAACACAGGTATTACATCGGGTTCATCACCAGCTGTATTTGAAACAATACCTGAAGATGAAGTTTTAGATGTATATTACGAAGCTAGTAAATCATTTGATATAGATGACTGGGGATCTGTTCAAGTAATATCTTGGCATAATGCCTATATAATGGATAATGGTGTTGAATCTAGTGTTATTCATGATGATTTTAATGAAGATAGAATAGATGCTGGTGTAAAAGTTTCAACAACAATATCTGGTGATTATAAACAAAGAAAACAAAAAAGCTCATTAATATATTCTGGTATATATAATGAAGAAAACGGTGTAAATAGATTAAACGAATTTAATACAGCTTTAAAAATAACTAAAGAGTTAAATCCTGAATATGGAAGTATACAAAAGCTACATACAAGAAATACAAATATATTAGCTTTATGTGAAGATAAAATTTTAAAAGTATTAGCTAATAAAGACGCTTTATTCAATGCAGATGGAAATGTGAATTTAACAGCTACCGAAAACGTATTAGGGCAAGCTATAGCTTTTGCAGGAGATTTTGGTATATCAAGAAACCCTGAATCTTTTGCTGTTCATGGATACAGAATATATTTTACAGATAAAGCAAGAGGAGCGGTTTTAAGGTTATCGGGAGATGGGATGGAGCTTATATCTGATGATGGTATGGGTAGATTTTTTAAAGATAATTTAATAAATGAAACTAATTCCAGTATTACAGGAAGTTATGATATTCATTCAGACCAATATATATTAACATTAAATAATTATGGTTCATCTTTAAGTTATAACGAAGATGTAAAGGGTTGGGTATCAAAATTAACATTTTTACCCGAAGCGGGGGTTTCTATAAATGGTAAATATTATACATGTTACTACGGAAAATTATATCAGCATCATGAAAAAGGAGAAGAAAGAAATACTTTTTATGGTTCTCATGATAACTCAGGTATAAAATTAATATTTAATCAAGAGTCTTCAGTAATTAAAAACTTTAAAAATTTAAGTTACGAAGGAACTACTAACTGGAATATTGATTCATCAGGTATTATTACAGATCAGCAAGAGGGGGAAATTATTGAATTTAAAGAAAAAGAAGGTAAATATTTTGGTTTAATATCAGGTATTGAAACAGAAGTTGATACCCTGCAAGGAGACGAATTAGATTCAAGATTAAAAGACTTTTCAATACAAGGATTAGGTAATATATCATCGCATAGTGGAACAGTAACATTTGGGTGTGCTAATGCTGGGTTAAGTATAAACGCTGGCACAGTGGGCGATACGGTAACAGGAACAGTTGCATCAGGAACAATACAATCTATATCGCCCTCAACATATCAAACAGGAACAAATCCTTATGAAGCAACAATATTAGCACCATCAGGTTTTGATAATTCAGGTAGTACAATTCTTTGTTCTGATAGCGTTGGAGCAACTAGTGCGGCTTTTACTTGTACAAATGCTAATTTACAAATTGCAAATGGTGTAATTGGTGCAACAGTTAGCGGTACTGTTGATTTAGGAACAATTGCTTCTTATAGCCCAACTACATATCAAGCAGGTATAAGCACATATACAGCCACTATAAATGTACCATCAGGATATTCAAATTCAGGAACTATTAACTGTACAGATACCGCAACAGGATCTGTAGCTAGTTGTGCATTTACGTTAGCGACAAATGGCACATACTCATCAGGCGGTACACAAATAACGGGAACATTTAATGGTACTAATTATACAAATTCTGATACTATAGCATTAACAGTTAGTAGTGGAACAATATCGCCAACAACAACTACAAAATCAGCGTTAGCTTCAGGTTTAACAGTTACTGTGAGTCAAGGTGTTACTATAACAGCAACAATTACAGGTGGATTATGTAATACAACTCCTCCTACACAAGCGTCAGTTAATGCACCTCAAACAGCAACAGTTGTTATAAATGGTGCTGGAACCGCAATGGTGGGTAGTAATGTTACATTGACAGCTAGTACAACAGGAACAGTTACTTCTTATCAATGGTACAAAAGTTCTTCGTCGGGATTTACACCTGGATCAGGTAATTTAATAAGCGGAGCAACTTCATCAACATTAGTTGTAACTAAAACATCTGCTGGAACAGAATATTATGTAGTTAAAGTTAATGGCTCAACACCTTCAGCTCAACACTCTATTGTTTGGTCCGCGTGGACAGCACATAATAATTTAAAATATCAATCAGGTACTTCAGAAAATCCTTTAGCTTGTACGTCTACAAATACTTTAAATATATTTGCAAATGGAAGTTTTACAGCGGCAACACAATTTGCTGTAAATAATCAAGGTAGCACTACTAATTTTCAACAAGGTACTTATTCTGATGGTTCAAATAAAAGATTTATAAACTCTAGTGGTGTTCCTAGTGCTTCATCTGCTTGTACAGGAGGTAATCAAGGTATAAGAGCTTCTAAATGTAATGATTCAAATGCTGATAAATATTTTAATGTTGATGTTGGAAGTAATGCTGCGTTATCAAATGGAAATGTAATTAGTTTTACAGAACAACAATTTAGTAATGATTATTGGAAAGTAGAGGATGCATCATATTCAGGCAGTAGCTTTGACGCTTCACCAACATTAGCAAATACGCATAATAGCTGTACTTTAATGCTAACACCAACAGTTGATGTTACAGCATCTGCAACTAATTCTTACATATACGATTTTAATAACCAATTACAAACAGTAACTTTATCTGCAGCATCAAGAGCTAATGAGCCGCAAGGAGTAACACCTTCATTCCAATGGCAAGGAGGAACGGCAGCTAACAGTTTAAGCGATATATCAAATGCAACTAGTGAAACATTAACTGTTAATTTTAATACAGTTAATAATACAGCAGGGCAAATAACATATTATAATTGTGTTGTTACTTATCAAGAGAGCGGTAATACTAAAACAGCTTCAGATCCACAGGCTGTTGGTGTATTATGGAAAAATTTTACAACATATACAAATTTAAATTATGTAAATGCTGGTTCATCTTCATCACCCAGCACAGATGCTTGTACAAATACAAATACACAGTATACACTTTATGGTAATGCTGATAATTTAGCTCAAGTAACAAGGTTTTCTAGAAATCAAAATGGGTCAACTTCCCCAGCGGTTGTAGTAGGAACGTATTCAGATGGAGCTAAAAGAGCTTATGTAGAAAGCAGCGGTAATGTAGTTAGTACTTGGCAAGAATGTACAACATTTGAAATAACTGGAGCAACACAAGGTAGTTCATATGCAACAGTTATGTTAACAGCAGAAGAAACAGGGTTTGCAGGAACAACTTTTACATGGACAGCAAATAGTACCCAAGTTCAATCGGGTAGTGATAATACATTTGGAGCAACAGTAGCAAATAACTTTAGTGGTAATGTAACATATGGTTGTACTGTAACAGGAGGAACAGCTAGCGGCCAAGTTGATACACATACTATAACTTGGTCTGTGCCATCACAAAAAGTGCAGGCTCAAAGTTGTTCAGATGGGACTACTCGTGATATTCGTATTACAAATGCTGATGGTTATCAATTAAATGATGTTGTTAATTTAAATTCTGATGGATCATTAGCTGCTGGTTGTTATAAAATTACTAACCCTAACTTTACAGGTAATCAACAATATAGTACAACAGTAGTAGGAAATTATCCTTTTTCACCATTTTCATCTTGTTGTAGCTGTGTAGGCTGTTCTGTATCTATAAGTAGATCAGGTGACGCTACTGTTGTGGTTAATACAAATGTAACATTAACAGCTGCAACTTCAGGGTTTACAGCAACAAATTATGCTTGGTATGTAAAAAATTCACCGGGTGCTTCATATCCAAACACACCAATACAAACAGGAAATAGCAATCAACTACAAAACCAAACATCAGGATCAGCTGGTTCAAAGTATTACAAAGTTGTTGCTACAGCTACAGGTGTTAGCAGAGAAGCTGAAATTACTCAAAGTTGGTTTGCTAATAATCCTATAGAAAGATGGTATCAAGCTGAAGATTTACAATCAAATTGTACAACAGCAGCAAATCAAGTAATTACAGTAAGATATACGAGTGTAAATGCTTTATCAAATGGAACAGTATTTGAAGCTCCTGATGGTAACACAACTACATGTTACACGATAACTGGTAGTGGAAGTGGTAATCAATCAGCATTTGAAATACAAACATTCCATAATAGCTGTATTGCTTGTCAAAATGCAAATGCAGCGGACTGTTCGTTTTCGTTAAGCACATCGGGTAATTATAATAGTTCAAATGGAACAGCGACTGTTACAGGTACATTTGGATCAGGGCATACAGGAACAGTATCAGTTGGATTCAATGTGAGCTCCGGTACAGTTAGCCCTACTAGTGCAACAAAATCACAATTAACAAGCGGTGTTGCTTTAACTTTATCACCAGGTGTAACATTAACGGGAACAATAAATAGTACAGATAGTTGTACAGGGGATACAGCAACAGTGTCAATACCACAATCAACTTGTAATACTGTAACAGCTTATTATACTAATAATAATCCTGCAACAAACACAACTGCAGCGGGTGATTTATGCGGGGCTGGTTCTGCAAGAACTTTATATATTAATGGTACTACTCTTGCAAATTCAACACAAGTATACACGGCAGCAGGTTGTGGAACATTAATGTCTGGTACAAAATATTACTCAACAGACAATGCAGAATATTTTATTTGGAACGGGTATTCTCTTGCGGGGCCTTATATTCTTAACTGTCCATAAAATAACGTAATAATAACATTATGAGTCTGATAACATTACAAACAGCATTTACAAAAAATACATCACTTCAAGTTGGTGATATAATATATTTTTTAGATACATCAGGTGATTCTGACGTAATTAGAAAAATTGGACCAGTTCAAACTATAGCGGATAACTATATAGTTTGTAATGCAACTGGTAATTTATCAGGATTAACTCAAACAAGTTATATATTTTTTGGTAAGGATAATAGTAAAAACACATCAGGCATAATTGGGTATTATGCAGAAATAAATTTAAACAACAGTTCAAAAGACCATGCGGAACTATTCGCAGTCAATTCAGAAATATTTATAAGTAGTAATTAATTATGGAACCAATATCATTAGTAGCACAAGCAGTACCCGGTATAATAAAAGGGATTGGAAGTCTTTTCGGTGGTGGAAAAAGAAGAAGAGAAGAAAGAAGAGCTAGAAAGCAGTATAATCAGCAAATGTCTGCTTTTCAAAACTTTCAATTTGATAACGCTTTTGAAAACTTAACTAATCCATATGAAAATGTTGAAAATGAATTAGAAGATTTAAGAGTGGCTACGCAAGCATCGGAATTTGCAGCTCAACAACAACAACAAGGACTGGCACAAACACTTGATGCTTTAAGAGGATCAGGGGGTGGAACAGGTGCAGCGGCAATAGCACAAGCATTAGCACAGCAACAATCAAGAAATCAACAACAAATAGCCGCAAGAATAGAAGAGCAGGAAGTAGCTAATGAAAGATTAGCAGCACAAAATGCACAACAGCTATCTTTAACAAGGGCTGGAGCAGATATGAGTATACAACAAGCACAAGCACAAGGGGCAATGGCAGTGCAAGATAGAGAGTTTGATAGAACAAGCACATTATTAGGTATGGCACAACAAAGATACGCTACAGCACAACAAGCAAGAGCACAAGCAACAGCTGATTTAGGTGGTGCTTTAGGAACAGTTGGTTTAGGTGTAGGCGCCGCAAAAGGTGTGTTTGGGTCGGGAGCTCAAAACTTTATGAAAAATTTATTTAATTAATTATGGCAGATAGAGCATTAATACAAGGAGCAGCTGCAGTGGCAGCAGGTAAAGCAGCTAAGGGAATGGCTTTTAGAGAAGGATTTGCAGCAGGGGCTGGAGATTTTGCTCAAAAGTTAGCTAAAGGTGTAGAAATAAGAGAGCAAAAAATAGCAGATGGCGGCGCTATGGCAGATGCACATTTATTAACTTATAACTCTGATAACAATATGCCTGAAATGTACCAAAAATTAGTACAAGAAAAAGTACAGGCTACAAATGAAAAACTAAATGAAATAGGAAAAGATATAAGTATTTCAGGTAACGCTAAAAAAGTAAGTATGCAAAAAATTGTTACCGATGCTGAAAATGAAATAAAAAGTTATACTGATTACGTTAATACTGAGCTAGAAACAATATCTTTAATGAAAAGAGTTGCAGATCCAAATATTAACCAAGATTTAGTAAGCTCTTTTTCTGATGAAAAGCTTGATGTTATACATGCAGTTGGCGGCGGGAACTACACTTTAGATAATAATAAAAATTATATTATAGATGGTAAGTCTTATAGTAAAAGAGAAATTAATGAAATAAAAGACTCTTACGAAAACGCTATATATGATACAACTGCGGCTAAAGCTGCAAAAATAAGCTTAATAGAAGGTGCTGCAAAATCAAAATCTATAGAAGAATATAATACAGGTGTAGAAGCACGATTAAGTTTGTATAATCGTAATAATCCAAAAGACCAAGCGTTATTAAAAAAAGAATTAGCTACAGTACATGGATATACTGCAGCAGAATTACAGCAGATTGAAAATGAAGGTGGAGAGTTTGTTGGAGCTCTTAGAGAGGAGTTAAATGACATTGGTAAAGAATTTGTGCCTAAACCAAAAATGGTAGCCGCTTCAGGAAGCGAAGCATATATGAATATTAGAAATACAACTAATAGATATATACAACAAGGAAATTTACCTCAGCAATTGACAGGTAAAACTATAGATGGCAAAAGAGTTGTATCAGCGGTTGCTGGTCCTAATAATACATTAACAATAGGGTTAGATGCAGGTTCAACCACACAAGATGGAGTTAAAACAGGTTTTCAAAGTAAAATTACTTTAGATCTTAACAAGGTAGATGATTTATATAAAATAGATACCGCTATAGCTTCTGAAATATATACAGGAAAAGATTTACAAGAATTTAAAGAATATTATACAAAAGCATTAAATATAAATGTTGATAATATAGATAATAAGATTAATGAAAATAATGTAAATGAAGTTACTTTGTCGCCACAAGAGCAAGCAGCTAATTGGGGAACAGTAACATCTTCAAAACAAGATAGAAAAATAATTAGTTCTGAGCTATATGATATAACTACTCCTGAAATAAGAGGAGCGGCGAGACAAGAAAATAACCCAACGGGATTAAATTCAAAAAGAGACCAAGAGTTAATAGGTAAAGATGGTAAAGTTGCTGATGCAATTGTAGTAACAGAAGAATTTAGAAATAAATATCCAAATTATCCTTATGCGGCTTACAAGCAAGATGATGTTTCTATGCTTGCTAAAATTGACAGGAGTGTTAAAACATCTATTATTAATAAATTAAACATTACCAGTACCCAAGAAAAAGCAGATATTTATAATAATAAAATTAGTTTACAAAGATATAACGAACTAAAACAAATAGCTGATTTAACACCTGAAGAAAAACAATATTTAGTTTTATCAGGAACAACATTCAATGAGCTAGAACAACAGAATTTTGATATATAATAAAATATTATGGAAGAATATATTGTAAATGGAAAAACTTACTCAAAAAGTCAGTTAGAAAGCTTTGCTATAAGTAAGGATACAACGTTAACTAATTTGTTACAAAAAAATCCTCAAATAAAAGTAAAGACATCGCCCGTAAATCAGAGTGCGTTTGCGGAGACTGTAACAGCACTCGATATGGATTCGCCTTCGGAAAATACTTCTTCGGTATCTTTATTAGAGCCAACAATAGGTGAAAAAATAATAAATAGTTTTAAAAATGTTTCACTTGGTATACAGGGATTTGATGAAAGACTAAACGTAGGCTTCTATACTTTATCAAGAAAAATATTTGGTGATGAAGCTATGGATAAATTTGTTGAAGGAAAATCTGATTGGTGGACACAAGGTCTTAAAGATGAAGATATGGCTGAGGCTGTTATTGAAATAAATAGACTTGAGTCATTAAGAGGAGAAACAGGAGAAATAATAGAAGGTTTTCAAGAAGGAGATGCTGGTGAGGTTTTTGCAGGTGTTGTTAATGCTTTAACTTCATTTGGAGAAAGTATGGCTATAAATGCCGCTACTGCTGGTATTGGTATTTATAGTGATTTTTATGCACGCGCTTTTTTAAATGTAAATGAAGAAAGAGCAAAACAAAAAGGTTTAACAGTAGAAGAATTTGTTACATCAGATGAGTATGCTGATGAGGTTGATTATAATACGCCTTTAGTAACAGGTATACTTGCCGGTGCGCTAGAAAGATTTGGTCTTCAAAAAGTTATGAAAACTACCTTATCTAAATTACCAACAAAAGGATTAGCAAGATTAGGGGCTAGATTAACTGCGGGTGTATCAGAGGGTGTAACGGAATATGGTCAAACATTAACAGAAACAGTTGAACAATCTATAGGACAAGGTAAATCAAAAGAAAAAATTGCTGAAGATTTTGTCGACGCTATGTTTTCGCAAGAATCTGCAGAATCATTTTTACAAGGAATGGTTGGTGGAACAGGGGTAACGTTTGTTGGTAACTTTAATAAAGAAGAAGCAAAAGCAGCGGCAGTAGCTACAGCAGGGTTAACATTAGCAGCAACAGCAGGCGGGGACGCTGTATTGTTAGCTGGATCAATACCACTAGGTAATATAAGATTAGCAGCAGCAAGAATAGGTGGAGAAAATAAACAATCTAAAGCTGATGAGTTATTTGCTGAAATTCAAAAACTACAACAATCTTTAAAGTCTGGGCTTGATGAAAAATCAAAAACAAGAGTTCAAAAGAAAATTGATAAACTAATTAATCAAATAAACAATATTACAAAAGAAAATAATAATATTGTAAATCAAGTATCGGAACAAGATTTAAAAGAATTAGCGCAAATAAAAGACCCATCGAAAAAATTAAACGAGGAGGTTGCGGATTTAAAACAAAAAAGGGCTGATGGTGTAATTACAGAAAAACAATATAAAGATCAATTAACTTTATTAAATGAAGAAAACAATGAATTTGTAAAAAAAGTTGATGAAAAAGTTTCTGAAATATCAAAAAAGAATCAAGAAATATCTGATAAGAATCAAAGATTAATTGAAATTATTAAAGATCCTAATGCTTCTGAGCAAAATAAAGAAATTGCTAAAAACCAAATATATGCCGCTAACCAAGGTTTTATAAATAAATTAGTAAATCAATCCTTCAATGCTGAATTAGACACATCTATGACAAAAGATGATTTAGCGGCTTCCATTAACCTTGAATTTGCAAAACTTATAAACTCTTACAAAATTGAAGAAGGTGTGCCATTTGGCGCGTATGTAGCTCAGAACTTGCCTAGAAGACTACCTGCTATATTTGACAAACTTGTTGAAACAAAAGTAAACAAAGAAACAGGTAAAAAAGAAATAATAGGTAAACAAGATGTTACAGAACTGCAAATAGAAGATACGGTTACAGAAATACAAATAGATAAACCTGTAATTAAAAAATTAAAAACAGCATTAAAATTAAACGACGATGTAGTAAATAAAATTACAAATGCTGTTAGAAAAGTACTTGGTACTAGTTTACCCGCTGTAACAGATAAAAAGTTTAAAAAAGCATTAACTGACGGTTTTAAAGATGAATTAACTGATCTTATTAAAAAAGATGGTGTATTTGGTAAAGACAGTAAGGAATATGCTAATTTTATAAGAGCTAATGCTGAAGCAATATATGAAGCATTACCATTAGATGTAATAAATAAAAGTTTTGGTGCTTTTGCTGAAAAAATTGTTAATCCTGAAACAGGTAAACAAGCAAGAGAAGCTACAGAAGTTGGTAAAGGTTTATCAAGAAAATTGCCGTTTGCTGAAGTTAAAGATGAATTTATAGATTACTTTATTAATAGAAAACTGGGTTCTAGTACAAGAAGTGATAGAAAAACATCAATAGCAAAACAAATAGCAGATCAATTAGCAAGAGATGAAATTGTAGATGTTTTATTAGATCCAGCTGTTTCGCAAAGGTTTAAAGACGTACAAGAGCTACAAGGTAAAGAAGTACCAAAAGATTTCCTTGATAAAATAGTTGATGTATTAGATAGAAAGATTGAGTATTTAAATAAGTTAGCACAAAATGATACTAATTTATACGCAACACTAATTAGTCCAAAACTATTTACACAAGCTTTAGCTACATTCTTAGCAGGTGTAAGAGCTGGATTAAAAGCTGGTAAAAGTGTATTCAATGCAATAAAAGATTCCGCCGAAGCAACTAAGCCTGTATTTAAAAACCAAACAGAATTAGCAGAAGAATTTGCTGCTGATCTTGTTGCTACTTTTAAAACAGCTAAGGATTTAGAAAATCAATTAAAGTATGATAAGCTTGTTACAAGACAAACTAAAATTGAAGGTAAAATAGCTCAAAAAGAATATAAGCAACATTGGGAAGGAAAGTTAAAACAAAACTCAAAAGATATAGAATATATAAAGTTTTGGTTAACATTTATTGAACCTACATTAAGGCTTGTTAAAACCGGATCAGGAGCAAATACAGCTTATGGATTTAGCATAAATAAAAAACAATCATCTACAGAAGCTGGTTTAGCTTATATAAAGAAAAATAAGTTAATAGATAAAGATATTTTAAAGAAAATAAAGATTGTTAATAAAAAATATCAAATTGACGGAATTACAATTAATAACGTTCCACCTAATCTTAGACCAAGAACTGATTATAAAAAGAAAAATATTTTAAGTATTTTTAAAAATAATGTAAGAGAAATTAATGATTTTAATAGACAAAATAGAGTTGCACTTGAAAATATACTTAAGAATCATATTGAAAATAATGAAATAACTGAAGCAATACATACATTAAAGTTAATGCAGAACTTTACTGAAAGTCCATTAAAAATGTCTGGTGAAATTGTTGCATACCAAAAAAATAAAAACGGGGAGTTTGTGTACGAGCATGTTCCTCCTATACAAGTTATTTATGAATTATTAGTTGATTCATTAACTTCTAATAAAACTAATGAACAAAAAATAAACGACGTAAAAACTATATTAGAAGAATCTAAAGTAGCTTTAGTTTCAGACGCCGTGAATAAAAGATTAGGTAAAGCAGGTTTAGGTGCAGCAATGCCTGAAGGATGGAAGTTAGGAGACGATGTGTTTATTAGATATGGTAAAGACAAAGATAAATTAATTTTTATAAGCGAAATACAAGAAGAAGCCGATTTATCAAAAGAAATAAACGAAATACTTGAACAAACAAAAGGTATTGCGGCAAATGAGGTTGTATCAGAAGCATCGTCAAAAATTAAAGGTAAAAAAGCAGAAAGAATTAGACTGTTTGTGCCGTTTACAGCAGAAGACTTTTTAGGATTATTATATCAATTTGCTGGTAAAGGAAAAGAAGGAGATAATCATTTAGCATGGATAAAGAAAAATCTAACCGATCCGCTATCAAAAGGTTTAATTGCATTTGACTCTGCTAACAAAAAAGCAAATGACGCTTTAAAACAAGCTAAGAAAAATATTAAAGCTGCAGGTATTGATTTAGGTAAAGAAGCAATACTTGGTTATACGAATGACCAAGCTATAAGAATACATTTATATGGTAAAAATAAACCTGATGATTTTGAAATACCAGGAATTAGTAAAAAAGAAAGAGGGGAGATTGATAGATATGTTAGGCAAGATTTAAATGTAAAAAAATATGCTGATTCACTTGAAAAGTCATATCCTGAAGGTGTGTATCCAGATCCTACACCTGAATGGCAAGATAGTAGTATAACAAAAGATTTGTTAAATCATATTAATACAGAAACAAGAGGTACTTATTTACAACCATTTTTTGATAATGTAAATAAAATATTTGGTAACTTTGATAAAAACAAAGGTAAGCTATCTGGTGAAAATACAAATAAAATAAGAAGTATTTATGGTAATACTTTTATAAAAGCAATGGAAAGCGCTTTATTTAGAATTCATACAGGTAGGAATAGATCGTATAGATTAGACCATCAGGGTAATATAGCTTTAGATTGGTTAAATGATTCTGTAGGTACTATAATGTTCTTTAATACAAGATCAGCAATACTACAAACTATATCAGCTATAAACTATACTAACTGGACGGATAATAATCCATTAAAACAAGCAGAAGCGTTTTCTAATCAAAAACAATTTTGGAGTGATTTTGCTTTCTTATTTAATTCTGATTATTTGAAGCAAAGAAGAAGCGGGTTAAGAACAGATATAAATGCAGATGAAATTGCTAATGCTGCAGAAGGGTCAACTAATAAAATTAGAGCGGCTATTTCAACTATACTTAAAAAAGGTTTTTTACCTACGCAATTTGCGGATAGTTTTGCAATATCAATTGGTGGTGCAAGTTTTTACAGAAATAGAATAAACTCCTATAAAGAAAAAGGGTTTAGCCAAAAAGAAGCAGAAACAAAAGCTTTCAAAGAATGGAGAGAGCTATCAGAAGAAGCACAACAATCTTCAAGACCTGATAAAGTTTCTATGGAACAAGCCAGCTTTTTAGGAAGAGTAATATTAGCATTCCAAAATACACCAATGCAGTATAACAGATTAATGAAAAAAGCTATATTAGATTTATCTAATGGTAGAGGCGATTGGAAAACTAATTTAAGTAAAATAATGTATTACGGAGCTGTTCAAAATGCTTTATTCTACGCAATGCAACAAGGGTTATTTGCATTATTATTTGATGAAGAAGAAGAAGAAGAAGAAAAAGAAAGGTATTCTAATCTTGTAAACGGTATGGCTGATTCTATATTAAGAGGATCGGGTGTATTTGGTGCAATTGCATCAACTACTAAAAATACAATATTTAAATTAATTGATGAAAATAAAAAGAAAAACCCTGATTATACAAATGTAATACAAGAGGTGTCATCATTATCACCACCTTTGAATTCTAAATTTAGAAAGCTTAGAAGTGCTGGTAGAAAATTTACATACAAGCAAGAGCTGCAAAAAATGAAAGAGCTTGGTATTGATACAAAAAATCCAGCTGTACTTGCCGGCGCTGAAGTATTATCAGCTTTAGGTAACCTACCTGCAGATAGAGCATTATATAAAATAAACAATTTAAGAATGGCTATGGAAGATGAAACTGAATTCTGGCAATCTGTAGCTTTAGCATTAGGTTGGAATGAGTGGAGTCTAGGTATGAGAAACAATGATAAAACAAAACCTAATACATTTGGATTAAAAGATATTGAATTAAAAGATATTGAATTAAAAGACATTGAATTAAAAGATATAAATTAATAAGTTATGCCAAAAGATGCGTGTTATAAAAAAGTAAAAGCAAAATATAGAGTATTCCCATCTGCTTATGCAAGTGGAGCAATTGCAAAATGTCGTAAGGTTGGTGCTGCCAACTGGGGCAATAAATCAAAAAAATAATGGCTGTTAGAAAAACAAAGGAAGGCGCTAATCTTAAACGTTGGTTTAAAGAAAAATGGGTTGATGTACGTACTGGCAAACCTTGTGGTAGAACTAAAGGAGAAAAAAGAGGTACACCTTATTGTAGACCTAGTAAAAGAATATCTAGCAAAACAGTTAAAACTGCTTCTGAAATGAGCTCATCTGAAAAAGCTAAAAAAATTAGAGAAAAGAAAAGATTAGGTCAACCAGCTGGTAAACCAAGAAGAGTATCCCCAACTAAAAGAAGAAAATAAAATGGACATTACAGATATAAAGCTCGCTGCTATTAACTTAGCCGCATTAGTTATTTCATTTACGGAAATCGAGGTTATTTTAAAAATATGCTTATTGACAGTATCAATAGGTTATACTATAACTAAATGGAAAGAAATATATAAAAATGGAAAAAATAAGTAAACACGTATCGTATAAAGAAGGTACAAGATCAGTTACGGCTTTAAGAAAGGGTATAGATAATACGCCAAATAATTATGAGCTTGCAAATATGGAAGCAATTGCTATTAATATATTTGAACCTTTAAGAGAGTGGGTAGGTGGTCCAATAAAAATAAATTCGTTTTTTCGATGTGAAGAATTAAACACTGCAATTGGTGGAAGTTCAAAATCGCAACATTGTCAAGGCAGAGCAATTGATGTAGATGACACATATGGTCATAAAACAAATGCTGAAATGTTTGACTACATAAAAGAAAACCTTAACTTTGATCAGATTATATGGGAATTTGGAACAGATACAAATCCAGACTGGGTGCATGTAAGTTATGTATCCGAAGAACAAAACCGAAACAGATGCCTAAAAGCAAGCAGAAAAAATGGAAAAACCGTGTATAGCATTATATAAAAGACTTTTAGTGACTTTACTTTTATTAACATTTACATCTTGTTATACAATAAAGTCTACAGTTATAGCTAAGCTGGATAATACTTGGCCCTGGAATACTATAAAATACGAAGGGAACCAACAATTAGATTCCCTTCATATATATAAACAAAACAAAACTAACCATCACAGCTTAAGCAATCTGGATTCATTGCCTCAGCCGCAATATCGCCTCTAAGAACACTTTCTGTTCTCATATAATATAACGTCTTTACTCCGCGTTTCCAAGCTTCCATATGTATTTTATTAATCCATCTTGGTTCTGCTTGTGACGGGAATGCTAAATTTAAACTAACTGATTGATCAATATAGGTTTGTCTTAAACCTGCTTGATTAATTAGCTCTAATTGATTTATTTCTTTGAATGTTTTAAAAACATTTTTAACAGGCTCACCGCCTTCTTCCTGAGTAAGCCTACCGTTATTATCGTAATAGTAACCATCTAATTCTTTTATATCCTGAACTGATCCTTTATCAGCTAATATTTTATCCCATATTTCAGGAGTATCAATTTTTAATTTCTTTAAAACTTTTTTAAGCTCACCGTTTTGTCTAATAAACGTTCCTTTAGCGGATTGTTCTGTGAACACGTTAGCAGCCCAAGGCTCAATTCCAGGTGAAACATTACCAGAAAGTTTTGAGTTCGATACGGTTGGCGCAATGGCTCTTAAATGAGTGTTTCGCATACCTGTTCCGACACACCAGAGCGGTTCGCCGTAAACTTCAGCTAAAGCTCTTGACGCTCTTTCTGTTTCAAGTTTTAATTGTGAAAATATTTCTCTTGTTTTAAACTGTGCTAATAATCCTTCAAAAGCAATTCCTTGCTGCTGTAATAATGTATGCCAACCTAAAACGCCTAATCCTAATGCTCTACCTTTTTCTGCTGATCTAACTGCATTATCAAAGCCTTTCATATTTTTAGCTCTTTGTATAAATTCAGATAATACACCATCAAGAAACCAAGTGGCATCATAAATTAAATTAGTATTTTTCCATTCATCATACTTAGCTAAGTTTAAAGATGATAAACAACAAACAAAAGAATGTGATTCATCTGTATGCAATGTAATCTCAGAACATATGTTAGTCATATGAACTTTTAAACTATTATATTTATAAGCTTTTGGATTTGCTTTATTAGTATTGCCTTTAAATAATACATAAGGCTCTCCTGTTGCTTTTCTTTTTTGTAATAGCTTAGACCATTTTTTTCTTGCTTCTGGTTGCCCTTCTTCAAGTCTTCTCATAAACTTATCACCAATTACAACACACTGATGTAGATTAAGTGATTGTCTATTTACATCACCTTTAGGTTCTCTTATTTCAAGCCAATCTAAAAAGTCTTCATGATCGATGTTTATATTAACTGATGCTGCACCTCTTCTAACAGATCCTTGATTTGTAGCGAGAATAGTTGAATCATATATTTTACAAAAAGGCACAACACCATCTGAAGTTCCATTACCTGCTATAGTAGCACCAGCTGGTCTAATCATATTAACACCAATACCAACACCACCACCGTGTTTTGCAAGTAACATCATTTCTAAATTTTTATTACCAATATCCATAATGCTATCAGCAACATCGATACCAAAACAACTAATAGGTAAACCTCTATCGGTTCCAGTATTAGATAATACAGGCGAAGCTAAACATAACCAACCTTTCCAAATATAATCAAAAAACTTATCAGCAAGTTCGGGTTTATATAATCTTCTTGCTACAGCTTTAGAAACTCTCATATAAGCGTCTTTAGGCGTTTCACCTTGTAATAAATAACCACCTGATATAGTTTTCTTATATACTTCTGTATCTCCCCACGAAGGGTAATCTTTACCTTTTTTCCAATTGTTATTCCACATCTTTTTCTTCTTGCTTTTCTTTCATTTCTTTTTCTAAAGCTTCAATAGCTTCTTGATAATCTGGCATTTTTTTTATTGTTTCTAATGTTCCAACAGATAAATCCCTTAGATTAGTCAATTCTTGTAGAACACCCTGCATTAAAGCACCAAGCTGTTCTATCTTTCTTTTCATTATAATTAATTCTGATTCTTTCATAATTTATTTTACACCACAAGTTACACCTATAAGGTAAATAACTTCTTGTTTACATTCTTCGTATTCCGCATACGGAGCACACTGCTCATTAGCATACTCTTCTATTTTTTCTAAACTACATTCAACCTCTGGTTTACTGCAGCTAATAAGGAATAGTAGCAATATACTACCAAATATCATCAAAATCTTCTCCCTCATTCGCCTTAGAATAGTCAGTAGGCCTGATAGCAAAAAAATCGGTGTGAGTAACACCCCCAGTAAGATGATAAAACCAATCCAAAGCACTAGCGCTGGTGGCATCATATCCGAAATGGTCGGCGGACTCTTTGTATCCAAGTTCGACGATTTTTTCATTTGCTCTTTTCTTTATAAAGTTTTTTAAATCTTCTTTTTTTAAATTCTCAATATCGCCTTGTTCAAACATTTTATCGATATATTTTAATTCAAGGTCAACCATAATATCAGCAGCTTCTAATACATGATCTTTACATTTTTGTTTAAGTCCTGGAGTTTCTTCACACATATGTCTAAATAATTGACAACCCATTTTTGAGTGTAGTGATTCATCTCTTACAGACCATTTCATTTGTTGGCCAATACCCTTAAGTAAGTTTCTAAGCTGAAAGCTATATAAAACAGCAAAAGCAGAGTATAGCGAAACACCTTCAGCGAAAGCGCTAAACACTGCCAGACTTTTGGCAATACCAACTTTATCTTTTCCTTCATAACTAATTAAATTTTCAAACCTATCAGCTGTAGCTGGCTCATGTAAAAAAGCTTCAAAGTCTTCAAGACCTAAAGTTTCATTTAAATAAGAGTAAGCTACCGCGTGAATGGTTTCTTGTGAACCAAACATCATTGCCATTTGTTGTATTTCGTGTTTAGGAAACCAACTAACAACTTTTTGTGTCCAGTAATCTGATACAGCACATTCTGTTTGTGCAAATCCTAATAAGATATTACCAACTAGATTCTTTTCAGCCGGTGTTAATCTTTCGTTCCAATCTTTAACGTCACCACTCATTGGTATTTCTGTATGTAACCAAAATGCTTGTGCTTGTGGTAACCAACCTTCTGTATAATACTCTGGATATTCAAAAGGTTTATACGCTATTCTTTCATCAAATAATCCCATAATTAATTTTCTTCTTTTATATATTCAAAAGCAATATCAATAAATGGTAAATACAATACGTGTTGTACCACATCTTCTTGCTCATACGTTCTAATTCCTATAAGTACTCCTGGATATAATCCTATAGATACTCTATATGCTTTCATATAACGTTTCGTTTTACTAATTCTAATCTAATTACTTCTTTTTTACGTTTGTAATTAGAACTTGTATAGAATTCTTTTAATTCTTTAGTTGAGATGCCCTCTACATTAAAATGTTTCCATACCCATTTATTAGTTCTTTTGCCTCTAGCATCTCTTTCATATTCTTTAATTGATGGTTTTATTTTTGCTCCCATTATTCATATACTTTTACATTATATTTATTGTGAATTTCAATAAGTTCATTCCATCTTAAAAATCCTCTATTAACAGCCCACTTCATATGTTTTTCTATTTGCCTTTCTTTATATTTTAATCTGGCTATTTTCTTTTGTTTTTCAGTATTTCTATTACCCTGTCGCATTCCTTTTGGTTTTGCGGTTTAAAAAGAATATAATTAGGAAACTGCTCAGTAACTAATTTTTTAAATAACTTCCATCTAATAGGAAATGATTCATTAGGTCTACCTTTAGTTTCTATAATAAAGTTTTCACCGATAAAATCTGGTGTGTACTTTATAGGTAATATTCTTTTTTCACCTCTGTTCATAAAATCACCTTTTGAATTTGCTTGCCTTTCATAAACTTCATTTTCAAAATGAAATCCATTCAGTAAAACAAAAGTTTCGCCTTCGTATTTAGCTTTAATTTTTGCTTTCTTTAAAGCCATATACATATATTTCTCCAACCCAGAAGCAAAGCTATGACCATCATAACTAATTTTCTTTGATTGTACTGGACCTTTTTTTCTTCTTACAGGTCTTCTTCTTTTATACATTATTCTCTATTTTGTATATCTTTTAAATACATTTCTTCAATTTCAGATTTTAATGCATATCTTGTTTTTTCTATATAGTTAACAGCATCCATTAATTCTTCTTGAATATGTTTTAGCCATGTATCTAATGATTGATCATCTTCGTGTAGCGTTACACCATATTTTTTGTAGCCTACATCTGATCTTTCAATAAACTTTTTTACTACTGATTGTATTATTTTATCTCTTATATCCATTACTTATCTTTTACAAATGTTCCGTTTACCATTCTCCCAGTTCTACTAGAAATCTCATCATAAGCAGACTGTATACAAGTTTCAATTGAAACGCCGTTAAGTTCGGCGAGATTAGTAAGAACAACAACGCTATCACCAATAGCATCGATAATACCATCTTTATCGTTCTTAAGAAGGGACTGTGATAATTCTCCTGTTTCTTCATATAATTTTATTAATTGTGTTTTTGCATCTCCTTTTTTTAAGATGCCTCTTTCATTTGCCCACTCTCTTATTAATTCAAATAAGGATATTTTTTCGTATGTAGAGTCGGCTAAAAATGCCTCGTAGTAAGCTTTATTGTATATGTAGCTTCTTTCTTTATCGTACATTGAAACATATGAATTAGCTTTAATCCATTCAATTGTTTCTTCTGATACTTCAAAACCACCTAAAGCTGTTTCCCATTTAAATCCTAAATTCTTTTTTAACTCTTTAGCTAATTGTTTTTTAGGGTATGGAAATGTTGAGGTTTGCTCTGTTGCATTTATCTTCATTTTATTTACTAAATTTTTATATAATGTTCTATCTATTTTATAGCCATAAACTTTTTGAAGCTCTATTTCTCTACCAGATATATAGTCAATATCTGATGAAGAATCTAGAACTTCATATTCTCCAGGCTTATAACCCTGCACAAGCGTAACCCTGTTATTTAAATCACGTGTTACACCTATTTTTTTACAGGGAAAATGAACAATCTAATATACTTCTTCCATATTATTTTTATTTTCCAACTGATAATTCAGCTTTTATTAAAGGACTGTGTTTATAGTTTTCTAATCTTATAGTATCTGCATTAGGAATAAATACAAAGTCACCTGCACCTTCTCTTAATTTGATACCACCCCAATCTAATTTAAGTTGAGGTAAATCGTATTGCTCAGCGGCAATATATTCATCAGCTTGTTTTAAATGGTTGTTATATAAATGGCAATCACCTAAACTACCAATTAATCTTCCAGGTTTCATATTAAAACCATTAGCAATTAATTCTAATAACAAACCATACATAGCTATGTCATATGGTAAACCTAGAAATACATCTGCACTTCTTTGTCTCCACATTAAGTCCAGTTTACCTTCGTTATAATATAACTGAAAACTATCATGACAAGGAGGCAATACCATATCGTGAAGATCAGAAACATTCCAAGCTGATACCATGAGCCGTCTAGAGGTGGGATTTTCCCTAAGCTCCTGAAGAACCATTTGTAGTTGATCAATGCCATTAAACCTACGCCACTGATGACCGTAGATGGGACCAAGTTTTCTATCAGTCCTATTAGATCGTTCGTAATCATCAAGCCAATAGCGGACGCCGTTGTCAAGAAGATAATCCAAGTCAGTTCGACCTTGGAGAATCCAAAGTAATTCTGTTTTTGCATGATTAAAATTTATTTTCTTTTTTGTTAATAACGGAAATCCCGCTTCCATATCGTGATAGATCATTCTACCAAATACAGATTTAGTACCGGTTCCCGTTCTGTCGTCTTTATCTTTACCTCCGTATAATATACCAGAGATTAAGCCTATATATTCATTTTCTATATTTGTCATAGTAATATATACAAGTTTTATACATTTGCGCTTGACATTCACCAGGTTTATAACAGTCAGGTGATACATGCGCTTTTTCTCCTTTTTTATATGGGCCAATAACAATTGTTATATACCAACATTTAGGGGATGCTCCTGTAGATTCTGGTTTGTATGAAATTCTTATATTATTTTTAACGCACCAGTCCCAAGCTTCAAGCTCATTAGCTGTAGGAAAATATGTGCCCATAACACCTTTTTTCCTTTTTCTACCGACATCTAAACGTTGTACTGTTCCTGCCATATTATTCCCAAGGCATTATTGCATCCTCAGTTGTTAAAACAGTATGAGGAACATAACAACCAGATTTTGGTTCCCAAGTAAAGAAACATTCACCTCCGTTTTCACCGAGGTTTTGAAACTTAACTTTTAATACCTTAACCTTTGTCGTTTTATTTTCGTAATCTCTATGAACTAACAATCCGTGATAACTAGCGTCATACCATTCACCACCACCTTTAATATTATACATAGTTGGTTCTTCAATTTTACCATTACTATCTTTATACATTTTTGTGGGGTGTGCAACTATTATAACTAATACATCATATTTTTTAGCAAACATTTCAATCTTAGTTAAATACTCTAATGTGTATACATTAACATCACCGTTGTTAGATTCTAAATCTCTTACTTTATTGAATGGATCAATAACTAAACACTTAATACCTTTACGTTTTACAAGCTCAGCACCTTTTTTCAATACTGAATCAAGTGTATAACGTTCCATATCGATAAAGAAAAAATTATCATTTATATATTCTGAACATTGGTTCCACTTGTCATTGCCAATATCTTTTTTAGATGGCATACCTTGCCAAGCTTTTCTCATTAATTTATGAGCGTGTAAATATGTAGGTGCATTTTCTGGTGAAGCAAAAGCTGTTTTCCAATTATGTAATTGATTATAACCTATAACCATTTGGTCAACAAAATCAGATTTACCAGAACTTGGTATACCTGTAACAGTTATAAACTGTCCGGTATATGTAGAAAATATTTCATCAAAATTACGTAAACCTATTTGGAAACCCGGTTTAAAACCATTCTCAACAAAGTCAGTAACGTCACTTTCAATGTCTTTAAATGTTGTAACATTTTCGAGAGGTACAGGCCTCGCGTCTTCGATAGTTTTTGATAATCTTTCAGATCCATATTTTAATAAGTATTCGTTAGCGTCTTTACAATCGTAGAAGTAGCACGTATAGCAAACCTCAGCACCAAGCCTTCTAATTAATTCTTGTCTTAATGCTTGACCAGGTTCATCTTGATCAACAGCTATAATTACTTTTTCTTTATCAACAAAGTAATCTATACAGTTGTCTAAATAATCTAAATTATTATTACCAAGAGTTGCGCCGTTGGGTACAGATATTGCATTGCTTATACCGGCTTCATGTAAAGCTAGCACGTCCATTTCACCTTCAACTATAACACAAAAAGAATGGCCTACAATCGAATCAATATTATAAAAGATTTTTTCAGCACCTTTATATAACTTGAAATTCTTGCGGCCATCTCTGTATTTTATATTGATGAGTTCACCACCCATCATATAATTAAACTTAATTGTGTTTTCTTCTTTATTGGTTTGTGGCATATACTCAGGACCCTCAGAAACATTCAAGTCTTTAAGAGTCTGCTGAGATATACCTCTACCTTTAAACCATTCTATAACCTTCGAGGTTGGTGCTTCATGAATATAATCCGGACGGACATAAACTTTATCACTTGTACCTTTTCTTTTGAAGGTATGTAATTGAAACGTTTTATTGCAGTTGTGGCAAGTACCTAATCCTCTCTCCCAATCTAACGAAGCACACTTCTTTTTCTTATTCTCAGGCTTACGAGTATGTGAACACGTAGGACATACGCTTTCAGCTGCGCCAACCTTTAAATCATATTGGTTAAATTGATCGATCTGGAAACCATTAATTTCCGAATTGTTTACTTGCATTTAATTAAATTTATATATGTTTCAATTGTTAAAATGGTAAATCATCCTGTGCAACTTCTGTTTTTGGTGCAGCTTGTTGAGGTTGATTATCTGTTCTTACTGGCTGAGGGAATTCACCATCAGTCCAGACTACTTTAGCATTACCTAAAAATGTTCTTTGTTCCTTAGCCTCTCTCTCTTCTTTTGTTTGAGCTACAGCTACAGGTCCGTGATTACCATAAGCGTCAACGTCATTGTTAACAGTAATTGTAATAGGTAAATACTTACCTTTTTTACCTTGTATGACTTTATCTTTTGGTATCATTGTTAGGTTGATACTTGTATTAATTATTCCTGCCATTATTAATATGTTTGTAATTGTGAAAACATTCTTTGTAATTGTGCTTTATTAGCACCTGTTGATCTTCTTAAATTGTCAACTGCTTTTACATGTGATTGATTGCTGTAAAAGTTTCTTTCACTTGTTGTAATTCCTGTTACATTACAAGTTCTTTTTCTAGTTCTTGCCATAATATTAAATTAAAGTGTTTTAGTTAAAAAAAATTGCGATGGATCAAAGCCATCTGTTTTAAAGAATAGTTCATATGCTTCGGTAGCTCTAACAACTTTATCTCTACCTGATTCATAGAATTCATCTGAACAATCAAATATTCCTATTTGATGTGTTGTTTTATCCATTACGATAAACAACATATCGTAGCCAAACATTTCTCTATAGATATAAGCTTGACTGTCATAATTATATTTATTTGCTGAATATTTAAATGTATTAATATCAGCACTTGTTTTGAGGTCTACTATAAGTTGCTCGTCCTCGTTTATTATATCAGCTTTACCTTTCCACATATTACCGAACAATCTTACTATCCCAGGTTGTTCGTATTTGATACGTGCGCCTTTTCTTGAACCTTGTATATAATCTTTACATACATTGTTCTTTAGCAACTTATCTCGCATTAAATCAATCTTATCAGCTTCGTGCTGTAATAAGCATAGTTCACCATCGGAAATTTCCTTATACTTTTTTGTATTCCTCGTACTAGATTCAATGATTTTATATTTATCAATCTTATCTGGTTCAAGTATACTTGTATGGAAATAACCACCAACTAAAAAAGCAGACGTCATTTGAGACGGCGCTTTAAAGTTTAATGGGTCTTTTAATAATGCGGAAATATCTGAGTTACTTAAATATTGTTTTCCAAATTCACCATAATAATGGTTATCGTCTTTAAGCTTCTCTAATACCTCTTCTTTTATCATTTACAGTGTTGTTAATTGTTTTTCCTGTTCAGGTGTCATTGAATACTTCTTTTTAATTGAAGCAACTTTACCTCCTGATTTAACATATTCTTGTGCTTGCTTAAGCTGGGCTGACGTCATAGTAGCTTGACCATGTGTATTGGTAGCGTCTGAGTCTGCTGTATCATCTATAAGTAATAAATTACCTAAAGCATACTTCTTACCATAAGATGAAGCTGATCCAAATTGTTGAGGTGTTTGCATACCTTTTTGATTCAAATCAATTCCAACTACAGCTGTAGCTGAAACAAAAGCTTCGCTTTCAGAGTCGTGAATTTGCGCTCTTGATTGAATAATCGGAACGTCATTTCCAAACCCCATTTGTAAGTCCTCATGTATTACGAAATAAACTTTATATTTATCGCAAAATGGTTTAAGTGCTTCAAGAATATCTTCGGCTGATCTGAAGTTATATTTACCGAATGAATTGTATCGCGATTTTTTCGCTTTGAATTGTTGTTGAATTAAACTTAATTTTTCGTATATAGTCATTGTATATATATATTATTACGTGTTATTTTAACTATTTAATTTCCAAGCCTATAGAATAACCAAGCCTCCATTGAGCGAGGTTTAGTTACTACAAAACTTTCATTCCCGATATAGAATAGTAAACTGTATTCGTCATCTATATCATCTCTAATTACTCTTAGCTCTCCGTTAACTAACTCTAGTCTACCTGAGGCTAATATACCTTCTGTATTTCTCCTAGTAAATGTTTCATTAGGTTGAATTATTAGAAGCTCTTGGTCTAAATTATACCAGCTACCATATAATGTGGGTGGTATAGGTTGAGATTTTTGCGCAAAACAAAAACTCGTTATAAATAAAAATATAATTAATTTTCTCATAAAAAATCTAATACTTGATTCTTATCTACTGTTTGTATTAAAGTATCAATTGCGTCTCTTTTAATTTGTGAAACGCGAACATAGTTGGCTGTGCCTTCTATTCCTAATTTATCTGCAATTTCTTTTGCAGACATCTTATCACAGTCGAGTCCGTAGCTCATACGTAGTACATCATATTCTCTTTCTGAAAGATTAGTCCTCATAAGCCCTAATAGATAAGCATTTATTATATCTATATTATACTCTTTAGATTTATCTTCAATTTGCATTAACGCATTATCTTCTTCATTTTCATATTCAATATCAATGCTAGAAAATATACTGTTAAAAAACATCTGTACTATCTTCTTATCGCCACCATCTGATTTTCTAATCTCATTCAATTTATATTCAGGTATACGCATATTGCCCCTGTTTATATCAATCTCCCTTCTTATTGCCCCACGAATTCTTTTGCTTAAAAATGACGCTAATGTTTTTTCAGGATTATCAGATTCATTTATTACATTCCAATCTACCCTATCAATTGCATGTATTAATCCCTCAGCACCTGCCTGTAACATATCATTTATACTAAGAACACCTGAAGCCTGATCTGATGTAGAAAATTTTCTTGCTACAGATTCGACTAGTGGTAAGTTTTCTATTATAAGTGTGTGTCTCTCCGAGTATTTACCCTCAGAGGCTAATTTTAAACTCTGCTCTAAATCAAGTTTAAACCTGATGTAGTTTTGTACATTGTACTTCTTCATTCAAAAGTATTTTTTCTCTATTCAAACCATCAGTTATATTTCTATATATAGTTCTTGTAGAGACGTTTAAAATAGTAGCGATCTTACTGATCGTTATTTTTTCTTTATTGTCATTAATAGATAACATAGCTTCGTATATATCCTCTGGCAAAGCTTTCTTTTGTCTACCTATTAATTGCCCAATTATTTGTTGTTTTTGTTTTATTGTTAATCCAGAGTTATCTCTAAAAATAATCTTTCTTAATTTATTTTTAGGTGGTTCATCTTGATCGAATAAATAACATTCGTCTATTATTTTTTCTTGTATTCTACTAGGACATTTGAATGTTATAAAGCCATTTTCTTTGTTACATATAAATTCTGCAAGTGTATCAAAATCAGAGTGTGTCATTTTAGGATTTAGATACCATAGCACAAGTAAGTGCCATTTCAAAGATTTATATGTAGTTATCTTAGCTTTACTACGAAATAGAGCATAACACTCAAACGTTCCATCTTCATAATAACTACCCCAATTGTATTGTTTGGTAGGTATATCAGTAATAGGATCGCGTCTATATAATATTCTATTGTCGTTTAAGTATTTCAAATTTCTTTCAAATAACATTTATTTTTTCATAAAAGTGATTAACTTCAAGTATTTTTTATACCTATCAATATTTGATGATAGTAAAACTAATCTATTTACTTTGTGCTGAAACTTAACGCCTTTGAGTTTATGTAATTCCATAGACTCGGTTGTAATTTCAGAATGTAAATCATATAATCTTTGTCCAACAAAATTTAAATGTTTTTGTTTTCTTGAATAAAGATCGTATTTGTTTCTTATATTGTTTATTAATTCAAAAACCATAAGTCGTTTATTATAAAACAGAGAGCAACAAACGCTATTGCTATAATCCAAAGAGGTAACCCCAAATAAATTAAAACCTTATTTAGCTCTTTTTTTTGCATAACGTTTGTTTGGTCTGCTACTCTGTTGTTGTTTTTTTATTTTATCTCTAATTCCAAATACATTAGATGAAACTAGGTGCTTGTAAATGCGGTAACTCATTGCTTAATACTATTCTTTTTTTGTCGTTAATATAATAATTCCAGTATGCTTTTGATGAATGATTATCAACTTTATATTCATCAGGCATACATTGAGGTGGTTGTGTAAAAGGTGTATTATCAATATATAAAGGTGGCGTGTATAGCACGTCTCTACACTTTTCAATTGTTAAATGTGTTTTACCATACCTGTTAGTATACTCATCACCCAACGCCATCATGTACTGATATGTCCAATTGTAATTGTCTAAGCCTGAACGCACCCATATAGTTGACGGGTGGTTTACATGCGCTTTCTTATAAGGAACATAACTAGTATCATAATCATATTCTTCTCCAATTACATGATGAGCGGTACAAAGCATTTGCGCAGCTTCTAAAGGCATTTTAACTACATGCCTGTTGTAATGATATTGCGCGGCTTTAACTGGATCTGGGTGTAAGTAAAATATATTCATTAGTGATTAATTATTTTAAACTCTTCATCAGTTGACAACATCCAAGTTTTAGTTGAATGATTATCAACATAATGTTTAACATCTGTTTGCGTTGATACATTATGTATATGTATTTGGCCAGTTGAAAAATTTAATATTGTTAATTTCATATTGTAATTATCTATAGTTATTCGTATTTGCTACGTGCTTAATCTGCGACTGTTAAATTACAATCACAATCATTCATTTGAGAATACATTGCATTACATTCATCTTCAAGCATTTGAATATGATTTGTCATAGCTTCTACTCTACAATTTAAATAATCAATTAAATCGTCTTTGCTTCCTTTAAAGTTTGGTGTTTCATTAATTATATCTTTATTAACTAATAAATCACCATCTGTTGTAATCTTAAATTTCGGGGTAGTCAAGAGCTTGTATTTTTAGTTTACCTTTATTATTTTTTTCACTGTAATATATAGCAGTGATTTGATCGCCATACTTTTTAAGTAATTTGATTTGTTCATCGGTAAATTCAAAATTAATATTGAATGAACCGGTTCCTTGTCTTCCGTTTGTATTTAAAAACATCATCATGATAATTTTGGTTTTAAGTATTTTTCAAATATCTGTTCATTAGTACTATCATCAATGTAATATACATGGTCATTGATTTCAACATATAAACAGTTGGGTGTTTTAACATCTATTTTCATAATTTATAATTTAGTTGCGACGGTCGGATTCGAACCGACGACCTCAAGGTTATGAGCCTTGCGAGATTCCTAACTTCTCCACGTCGCTAATATTGTGAGGTTTCAACAGTGACCAGTCAGGTCTGTATACCCCGAGAGCCTGTGATTAGTAATCACCCCTTCGTCGCCTGTTACTAGCAGGCTGTCATATTATGCTTCTCTCAGTTGTTAGCTGTTTACTTTTTACGCGCGTCCTCAATAAGTTTAAGAGCGCAACGGAATTGTACCGTACTTGGTTTGAACCACCGTGCTAAACTTGCTCGCTCTAAGGACTGCCCATTGGTCTTACGCCCTGATATTTTATAGAGAGGAATAAGGGTCAACTTGGCATTGCCTTTTTATATGACCTTTTTGTAATCAAACCGCCAGACATTACTCCTCTCATAACTAAAATAAATAACTAACCTAATTGAAAGTTATTTTTTATATATTTGTTATAGAATTTACCAATTGAATAGCTATTTCTCATTTTTTGAAACAATCTTACAGGTACATCTTTGTATAAGTAATTTGTATCGTTATTAAATTTAACTACCAATTGTCTTGGTTGTCTGAAGTATCTCATTGATTTAATCGCAGATGAGTTTACTTCTAAATGTTCAAAGTTTATTTTTCTCATAATTATTTATTTTAATTTATTATATTATCTTACTATTGTCGTATTTGTTACGTGCCACTTGTTGCGTCTTTTCTAAAGTCGTCGTTAGTTAGCATAAACTCATTGAACTCTTCTCTCTTCTGTAAAATCCAGTCTTCTTGGTTTTTAAACTTCTTAACTATATCCATAGCTTCAATCAAAGAGTCAACACGTTTAAATTCATCGCCATATATAGTTATAGTTTTTACTATAAATACTTTAGCGTTCAACGGGTCTCTTTTAACATACCAGTTGTCTCCGTTCATTTCTTTGTCTTCTATTTTTTCCATAACTTTTGTAATTTTTCGTTGGTTACTTGGTATATGGTTTCAATATTGTCATCAGTGTGTATAGCAAGCTCAAGTGCCCACTCACACGCTTGATACCAATCTTTAGGTCTCTCTTCATAATATTCATGCTCTTCAAATATATCATAGTTTAGATTTTCTACAATTGCTTTTGAAGTATCTAAATATATAGCTTGGTCATTTATCCATTGTTCAATTAATTGCGAAACATAATCTTGTTCAACAATAAATTCATCCACAGAAAATTCTGGTGAAGATTCTGCTTGAAGTACTAAGCTTTCTGAAACTGATTCAATCATCAAATCAGAATACTCAGCTTGCCAATATCTGTATTTTGCACTATCCATCATAACCCGGAAATCTATTGTAATCTATTAAGTCTTTTAATATTTCAACATTGGTTTTATCTTTACTAGATATAACTTCTGTATCTTCTGTCTCGATCGAATGTAGATAAGATGTTTCCCATGATGTTGGATTATCTACAAACAATGCTACGACTTTAAGTCTATCCTCAGCGTCAAGGGTTTCAAAACCAAATTCGCCGTGATTATTTTGAGCCATATAATCTAATATGCCTTCAAGTAATTTATCATCTGTTTGTTGTGAATATTTAGTCATAATTATTTATTTTATATTTGTCTTTTTAATTCTTGTCTAATCATTTCATATACCGTTTCAGTCCATTCAATTTGTTGTTGTTCTGAAAGGTCAAGGTTATTTGATTCTCTATAAAAGTCTATTGTATCTAAGACTTCCATTTCAATCATATCTACAAGACTACTTACTGCGTCTTCAAAATCTGGTTGTTTCATATTTATTTATTTTAGTTATTAATTTAATTTAGTCCAACAATTTAATTTTCTATATTGCTTGACTTCTGATTTTAATGTTTGAATAAAGAAGATTAAATCTTTTTTGTCATAGTCTTTTAAATCTACTTTATTAGGTATTTTGATTTCATTGTTATATACTAATTGCATAAGTTATTTATTTAAGTTACGCAATTATTATCAATCAACTGTCGTATTTCCGACGTACTAATCTTTATAGTATCCTAATTGATACTTTTCTAAAATCATATCACCAATATTTTGGATATGTTTTTCGATACTGTCATCAATAATGGCATGTATAGCATTCTGTACTGGTCCTGAATAGTTTCTGTATTCATCAACAGTATACTCAGTTAAGAATGTTCCAAGTGTTTCAATTAGTTCATCTTTTTCAATTTGTATTAAATCTTTATCCATTGTATTTCATATTTAATATTTCAGTATTTTTACCAACCATCCATTCAATGTTAGATAGTTTGAATTCATTGTCGTTTAGGAAATCCTCATAATCTTCTGAGGTCCATAATTCGTCCCATATAGATACAACTCTCATATCTATTTGGTATACGTTACTGTCTTCAAAATTTAAAATTGTTAGTATCATAGTATCTTATTATTTAATTTAGTCATTCTATTATTTAATTGATGATGACCATACGTTATAAAGTATTCCTCATCAAATTCTATTTGGTCTCCAATAAAGTTTGGGTGGTATATCAAACCTTGTTTACCAATTGGATACATTGTATTTGGTCCCCAACCTTTAATGTTATAACCAATACACTCTTGTTCAAGTTCCATACATAATATTGTTAACTTGTCTTCTAGTATTTGTCTTGATTTATTATCCATATAAGGTTCGTCCCACATTGGTTCATTTGTTTCAGTGTTAATAGTCATATATTCAATACCACCATAGAATGTAAATGATATGTAATATGATTTTTCTTTCTTTTCTTCATACATACCATCATATTCAAACATACATTTGATTACATTACCACTTCCACCATCAAATCTGTTTTTTACTTTTTCTCTAACAGTATTGAGGTCATGAGTTGAATAATATCCATGACCTTTTCTAGTCGTAGATTTATTCCATTTACCCATGTTTCTTTTTGAACCAATATTTAATTCAATGGTCCAATGTTTATGGGTTTCTTTTTGTTCAGTTTTCTTTTTTGTCATTGTTATTTATTTTAGTTTATTATCCATCTATTGTCGTATTTAATACGTTTCCCACATAAATTCATTTAGTTCTTCAACCGTTAAATCATGAGGGTGTTTATATCCTTTTAGTAATAAATCGTCCATTACTAAATGAGAGTTTACATCATGACGTGAACACACGTCGATAAATTCATATTTTGTCATAGTTCTAATTGTTTTAATTGTTTATCTAAAAATTCTTTAAATTTAAGTCTTTCCTCAAGTACATTATTTGTTATATCATACGTGATTCTACTTAGTAAATCGTGGATTTCTTCCTCCGATTCAGTTCCTATTAATTCCTCTAGGTCACAACCGTAGTCTTGTATTACATTTGTAAAAACTTCGTCCAATATTGTTTCCTTATCAATTCCATTATATCTCATTTAATTCTTTTTTAGTTATATAGTCTTCTATTTGTTCCATAAGTTCAATAGATTTATTGAAATCATTATTTGTCATTCCCATTAAACTGGTCATAATTGTACTCATAGGGTTTAGTTCATAAACCTTATAAAAATGTTCTAGTTGTTTTGTTGTTAAAGTCATTAGTCATCTAGTTTTAAAATTACATCAATTGTCTTTACATAATTATCTCTAAATTGTTCTAGGTTGAAAGTACTTAGTTCCTTCCAATTTTCTTCAACCATTCCATTTGATTCAAGAATTGTATTAATAGAATTTTCTATTTGTTGTATTTGGTTAAATGATATATACATAGTTATTTATTTTTAGTTATTAATTTATTATATTATCTTAGTTAGTCCGTATTTATTACGTACATAAATCTGAATATTTTTCAAAATAAAAATCAAAAGATTCCCCATTGTCATAATATTCATTCCACCAATTTTGTAGTTGGTTTCTAGTTCCTTCAAATTCAACTACGTCACAATTTCCAATATCATGGTATTTAGTTAATTTTAATCCAAATTTATGGAAAGTTGATAACAGTTCTTTGTCAAATTCTACTATATCAAATTCTAGTTTAAAAGTATTCATAAAAGTATATTTTTTATTTGTTAGTTATTTTATTGGTACAGGTATAGACCAAGGTCTCTTTGTACCTTTTTTAAAAAATGTGACATTAGGTAGTATAATATATATAAGTAAGTACCTATTGTCATACTTTTTACATATTAATTATCCATTGTTTTTCGTATTTTCTACGTATCTTTTTTTCCCGAGCGAAGCGAGGGAGCCTAACTATATTATCAATAGTGATTCGTGTTTCCTACGTTTTGCTATACATGCTATACATATATACTATACACGAAAGCCCATTCCCCCGTGACTACATCCCGCAATGCAGGACTGTTTCTGGGGTACTACGGGTTATCTTCCGCGAACTTAAAAACTAACTATTATTTTTCTATTGGTTCAGTGCCACGAAACTTCGCAACATATTTTTCTTTAGACCATCTGTATTCCTCAGGAACATTTATTCCGCATTCCTCAAGGTATTCCCAGTTAAGAACAAAACCATCAGTTTTTGTATTTGTTTCTTCAGTGAATATTTTTACATATTCATTTTTATAACCTACGTTTTTCGCAAGCATATCTAATATACTAGATTTATAACCTATTATATCGTAGTTGGATTTATTAAATCCTATTAATACACCTTTCTTAATATCTTTAGCAAAGTTAGTTTTAGATTTAACTTCTTCTAAAGCAAGGTTCAAGTCTGTATGCCAACCCCACGCTTTATCGTATGTTGACTCGTAATCGACAGCTCCCCATATATTTTGTATACTTTGTCCGTCGTAGTTTGTGACTTGTAGTTCACCTCCGTAGGAGTCATCCCAACAGTTACATATCTTTTTGTTATCAAAGTATATATCCCATTCTTGAGATGGTGCATCATGGCCACGCATTGTTTTATAGTTTTTTGCCGTAGCTCTTTTGTAAAATTCTTTTAATGTCATAGTTATTTATTTTAAAGTTATTAATTATTATTCGTATATATTATCCGAGTACCCTCGTAGTTTTGACGTATAGCAAATTTTATTTGTTCATTGCTGCAGTCAAAAGCAATTCAAAGTTGTGGTCAAGTATTTCATCAACCGCTTGTCTGAAGTCATCAGAGTTGATCGTGCCATCTCTGTACGCATCTGCGTGGAATTGTATTTCATTTAATATTTCAGTTCTCATAGTTATTTAGTTTTAAGTTGTTTTAATTTATCTTCAATATCATCACAAAGCATTTCTAATTGTTTTACTCTGTCTTCGAGTTCTATTATATATTCCACACCCCATTGTGTGTCTTGGTCTATAATTTCATAGAACCTGTCATATCTTTTTACATATAAAGTTTTCATAGTTAGTTATTTTAATTTATTATATTATCTATTTAAGTTCGTAGTTATGACGTATAGCAAAAATGTTATTCAGGCTTACAGTCGATTAACGTTGGGCATTCGTCTTGAACCATACCCATTTCCCATACTACTTCCAGATGTTTTCTGTCTAAGTCATATTTGCTTAGTATTTCATTTATACAATCGTCCTTTGATACACCCTGTGCCTGGCACTGGTCCATGTATTCTAAAAAGTATTCTATTAACATTATTTTATTATTTTAGTTAGTTCATTTATATTAACGAGTCCGTTCGCTTCATTTTGCAGATCTTTTTTATAAAGTTCATGCAAAGCCAAGGTTGATTTACCTGGATTATTTTTCATTATTGTATAGAATCTGTTAAATTCTTTTTTAGATATATGTTTCATAGTTATTGTTTTTACATTTATATTATCATTAAGTTATCGTAATAGTGACGTATAGCATTTACGCTTGGCGTAAACCTTCCCACTTACAGTGAGAGTAATACTCCTTATTACCGTGATACGTCCACAGCGCGTTTCTGCTGTAACTTGGTTTCGTACTGGATTTGATTTTATCCGTAGTTCCGAACGTGATACGCTTGTTTGTCCACGTGTTTTGCGTTTTTACTTTTTTACGAAGTTTTTCTAGTTTTGTCATAATTATTATTTTTAAGTTATTATTAAAGTAGGTTAAGCTGGATTAAGATTTAGTCAACATAGTCAAAGTCAAATTCTTGTAAGTAATAGTCATTGTTAATTTTGACATAGTTAGGCAAGAATGTTGTTGTTTGCCATTTGTTATTTAGTTTAAGTAAGCTTTGAGTTTTGTTGCAAAGTTTAGTTAAGATTTCAAGATTTATTATTTGTTTATTTTTAGATAAAGTTGAAATTATATATTGATTTTTTGATTTATTATATTTAATTGTTTGCATAATATTAATTTTAAAGTTCATATATATTATCAAA
>BCSF01000061.1_pt1 | contig 46107 bp, 55 predicted proteins | sample 1016431 | NCBI WGS metagenome assembly BCSF01 (sample SAMD00045685;SAMD00045686;SAMD00045687;SAMD00045688;SAMD00045689;SAMD00045690;SAMD00045691;SAMD00045692;SAMD00045684;SAMD00045690;SAMD00045691;SAMD00045692;SAMD00045684;SAMD00045685;SAMD00045686;SAMD00045687;SAMD00045688;SAMD00045689, study... | reverse complement strand
CCATGATGATCGCAAATACCTGTCAGTCTTACTCCCTCCTTTTCTTCTTCTTCTCTGTTTCTTTTCCTCCCCTTTCTCTTCTCTCTAAAGTCTGTTTCTTCTTTTTCTTTTTTTCCCTTAATCGAGGCAACCTCTGTTTTTCTTTTAAGACTTTTAAGATCATCGTCGTGGCGAATAACTATCTCAGACAGATTACAGAACTGATTGCTTCGCAGGATAATCTCAGAGCATGGGTTAGTTCCAAAGTCCTGCTCAGGGTCTCTACGTCCGTTCCTAGCCGCTACTTTCTGAGCAGCCACCCTGCTAAAGATACCGCGCTCTCCTGCCTTGCTGTCATACATGGTGTGCATCTCAGACAAGTAAGATTCAAAGTCAGGCTTCTCTGTGTACGATACACTGTTGTTAGCCAATGCTCTTTGTCCTTCATCCATCCACCAGTTACCTGATTTAGCTTTAGCCATACGAGGATCTGATAGATTAGAAAGAGAGATAAGGGCTGATCGTCTTACACCGCCTACAACTACAATCTCTGCAATCTTACACACTACATCGTGGCATTCAATGCTTGTTAGCTTACGACCTGCTGCTTTCTGGAAGATGCCAACACAGAAGTTAAATAAATCTTCAAGAGGCTCAGGACCACTAGCACGACCGCCAAAGGTCTTAAGTCTTTCACCTGATGGGCGTACTTTGTGCATATCCCATTTAGGTATCTTACCTGCGTACAGAAGACTTATAAGCTCTTTGAAGGCTGAAGCCCATCCAATCTTACTGTCGGCAACCACAATCACGGTGTCCGTTGGATGAAACTCCTCTGCAACTTCAGGAAGCTTGTTGATGAATGCTCGCTCTACACTGAAGCCCACTCCTGTACCGCACATAAGAACGTACATAAGTTCATCAAAGCTTCTTGGAGAATCAATATGTAGGTAGCTACAGTTGAACCCTGCTACGTTGTCCTTGTCTAAAGCCTCACCCGCTGTCATAAGACAACGCATAGATGGCATTACTTCTAAATTAAAGATAGCGTTAAACAGTTTAAGGGCTGTCTTCTCATCTATCTGCCCACGATCTTTCCAGAAGTCTACGTATCTGTTGACCGTTTCGTCCCAACGCTCTCGTCTGCCCTCTTCAGGAAGCCAACGAGCATATCGGGACTTATGTATGAATTGTTGATATTGGTCCATTTAAAATTCCTTTACTGTTTGTTTTGTTTTAAGTTCAGCTTTCTTAACTCTTTTAAGTTTATGTGAAGAAGAAACATTCTTAAACTTTTTCTTTCTTAAAAATTGATTTCTTCTTTCGTCTTTCCTGCTGTAATCGTTCATTGTTTTGCACTTACTTTCTCTATAAGTTTATTTAAATACCATTGAGCTTTACGTAGGTCTTGTTCTGCTTTGTGCTTACGTTCGTACCGCCAAAGATACTTCAGGCAGTTTCCTTTTAGATAACCCTTAAATGATTCAGGTGTCATGCTTTCTTCAATAGCTTCAATGCATTCTATTTTACCATAGTTATAATGGCTTGGGTGATTAACTACATCTTCTTTGGCTTCTTCTTTTGCCATTTTCCAATAGGGACTTCTAAGTTTATCCCAATCTTCTGCGGTGGTTTGCTTCTCAACACTCATCGTTAAAGTCCTCTCTTTTCTTAGCGTTTATCCATGAATCCGGGATACTGTCTTCACTAAACCAACGAAAGTTATTAGCACTAGCCCACTCACCGTGGCTTCTTTTAGTGCCGTCTTTTCTACGTTTAGCTTGAGGCATTGGAGCATTAGGGTTTGCAAAAAGAAACACAAGCTCCGTATCATCAGGAAGAATCTTTTGTATCCAAATATATTTACTGTACTCAGCATAGTCCCAGAACCTGCCTTTAGCTTCAAGCAGAATCTTCTTACCGTTTACATCTTTAATAAAGTCTGGGCTGTAGGTGTGTTCAACCACATAAGGAACTTTGTCCGTGTGGAAATCCCAGTTATCTAGGATGCCCTGATGCAGCTCATACTCCCAGTTAGAATCGTACCCCTGCGGTACATCTTTCTCGACTGGTCTTTTTACCCTCTGTTTTCTGAATCCTTTCCTGACATTTTTCAATGTAGTCTAGCCTCCCTCTTTTCAAGTTCTGCTATTAGAAGCACTTTTAAATCCTCTAAGAACTGAGGATCAATATCACAGATACTGCACTGAGAATTATACAAAAGACTTCCAACAGCTATAATCATATCCTCTAGTTCTACCCCTGAGATCTGTTCACTTTCCATTGTATAAGCTCCAAGTTAACGTCTTCTATCTTTAGCTTGGGATAGATAGAGGTTAGCTGATTTATTTTCTTAACGATCCACTTGGGGTGATAGGCGTTCAACAAAAACTTATCCTGAACATAAGCATGTGTTTGCTCAGGCATTATCTGCTTATAGTTCTTGATGTTTACTTGCTCTGCTTCTTCTTCGCTCAATAAGCTTTTTAGCCAAGACACAAGAAGCACCCGAGAGTGCCTCCGTATTCTTTTTGCTTTCTTTCCATTCATAGATATTCCTCAACCTTTGGTTCAACTACGACCTTAGTAAAATATGTAAGACCTTTAGAGTATTTAAAGGCTCTAAGACCCTCGCCATCATTTGCATCTTTGTGGCATTCATATTTATATTTACACCACGAGCATCCTTTAGCAAGTTTCATGTTACCTTTCTTACCATCTGGTATAGGAGGGTAGCAAATTTCAGGTGGTGTGTCAATGTCTAAGGCAGGTATGAGGTTGTTGATCTTAGATTCTATATTAGGTTTATCTAGATCTTCAGGTATGTGCAAACAAAGCTCACCGCTTTCTTTATTAATAACCAAGAAGCCACCGTCGGACGTGCCCTCTGCTTTCTCGTACCCTGCAAGCTGCCCTAGATATCCAAAGGGATCGTCTTGTGCTAAGCGACCATCACGGAACTTATTGAAAGCAAACTTAGATGCAGTCTTTACATCAACCACCTCACCATTTATCTTGCTGTCCATGTGACCCATGATACCATTAACAGATACTTCTTTCTGCTCGTCTGTCACTTCATGTCCCGCCATTCGTACCAACATCAGTGCAATCTCTTCCAGAATATGTCCGTATAGAAACTTAATCTGTGTTGGACCGTCTATGTTTGAGGATGTATCAGTATCTCTTTTCTCAAACCATAGTTGTCTATCGGGCTTGCCGATGTTGGACATACGAACCGTAAAGTTCTGATTGCGCTTTGACGGATTAGCCCAAGAAATAATAGACTCTTTCATACTGGCTAAAACTTTATCTATCTCTTCTTCAGTTAGTGGCAACGGTGTACCACGCGAAAGATCTTCTAGTAGCGCATATATATCTGGTACTACATTCTCTAGCTTTTTCATTTTAATTTTCCTTGTAAATATTTTATGGCGTTTTGCAGTAGAGATACGTCATCGTTAAAGCCACCCAAAGCTCTATTACATTTGTGACATAACCAACCTCTAAAACTATCGGTGTCGTGACAGTGGTCTAAAACCCAAGACCCATTGCGGGTGTTTCCTTTACCCTTCACGCCCTCCTCGTCTCCTTTGCAGATGGGACAACAGTATCCCTCTGACGGCATACCGTGCTTCTGTCTAAGCTCAGTCCTAACTCTAGTTAGTTCCTGATTGCAGGACTTACACTCTGGTCTTAGATAGTTGGCACCGCTGTGTGCGCTGAAGGCGGTTAGCGGAAGAAGCTGATTACACTTGTTGCAAAACTTACCGTCTTCTGAGCCCAGTTCGCCATCATCTATAAAGGCTTCAAACTCTAATTGATTAGTGTGTTTCATGCCAAGCACTCCCAACCTTATAGTCTCCATCAAGGGGACATTTAAGATTTAAGTTTTTACCTGCTTGGATAATAGCCTCTATTCCTAACTCTCCAACTTTATCTGCATCATCGTTAGAGCATTCAATCTGCCATTCATCATGTACGTTAGCTACAAACTTGGCGTTAAGTCTATGGTCTTTGATCTTCTTGTCCAAAACAACGAGAGCCTCCTTCATCACAATCGCTCCTGCTGATTGCAGTAAAGTATTTAAAGCTGCGTGTTCAGACCTTACAGTTATCATGCGACCATCTAGCCCTTTGATGAATCCGTACTTAGCTTCTCGCTGTACTCTCGACGTAAGAGTTTTAAATGATGGGAGATTATCAAAGAATGATTGTCTAAGTTCTTTACCTGCTGCTCTATTTCTTCCAACCACTGTTCCAAGCTTTGCATCTCCTGCCCCGTATAGTAGCGCATAGATGAATGTTTTTGCCTGATTTCTTGATTTAAGACCTGCAAGTTTTTGGTTAGCTGTGTGAATGTCTCCGTTGAGAATTTCATTTGTATAGTCCTCGTCTTCAAGGTAATGTGCAAGCATCCGTAGTTCTAACCCTGATGCATCAATACCTACTAGTTTGTGATCCTCTGGTACAGTCCAACAGGCACGACAGTCCTCACCGTAGGGAGAGCTACAGCTAGGTATCTGAGCCATGTTCGGATGTGAGTGTGTCATTCTTGATGTCACGGCACCGTTAGGATTAACATAGCCATGTATTCTACCTGTGTCTGGGTTTAGTTCTTTAATCCAACTGTTCACCTGAGCCAAGCGCTTTTGCAGCATAAGAAAATTTGCAATCATCTGTGCTTGAGGAATGTCAGTAACTTTCTTCAGAGTTCCCTCATCCACGATGGGCTGACCAGTAGGTGTGTAGTTCTTAGGCTTCCAACCAAACTCGATTAGATACTCTCCTATCTGTTTGCGAGAGCCTAGATTAAACTCTGTGCTTGTCTCACGCTTGATAGGCTGTTTAGTTTCATTCATGGTCTCCCACTCTTCATCGGTGAGTCGGACACCATTACCATAAAAGTCTTCAGACAGTTTAGATAGAACACCGGCTTTGGTGTACTTGGGATAAAGCTCGGTAACAGTTACGCGAGGCTTAAACTCTTTGTGTACTTCGCGCTTCACCTCTTCAATCTTGTCGGTGAGTTCTGCAACAAGCAGCATAGCTTTCTGGACATCTAAAACGAAACCATTGTCGCGCTGTTGATTTACAATAGTAGCTACTGCGTGTTCTAGTCTAACTGATTGCGGTGTGAAGCCACGACTTTCTAGCTTAAGACAGTCGTATACTTTAGCGTTTAGAAGTACATCACGCTCACAGTATTCTAGCATCTCAGGACAGTAAGCCTCCCAAGCTTCATCGCTCTCACCGTAGTCACCTTTCATGTAGTTAAGTCTATAGCCCCATGACTCCAGACCATGACCGCCTTCACGAGTCGGCTTGAATAATCTAGATAGCACTAGGGTGTCTACAATCTTTTTGTCTGATAGATCTATACCTGCAATCTTCTTAATAACAGGTAGGTCATAGCATAGGATATTATGACCAATTAGTTTGTTGGCAGAAGATAGAAGTCTATAACCATCTTCCAAGTTATCTACATCGTACTTGTAAGTTGCACGAGTATCTACATCGTATGCGACCATGCAGAATATTTTATCTGGCTCTAAGCCGTTTGCTTCAATGTCAAATACTAGGTTCATAGTTCGTCTCCAATTAAATCTTCTGCTGTTTGATGATCTATCTCTGATAATCGACCAGTCTTCTGATCGTACAGTAGGTGTGTAGCAACGCCCACATCACCAGTATATCTAGACTTAAGAACTCTTACACGAGTTGTAGAAGCCTCGATCTCATCATCGCTTTGTTGATTTCGCTCAAGGGATATAACACAGTCCGATAGCTGAGCAATAGACTGACTACCACGCAAGTGTGATAGACCTGTCTCGATGCCGTTCTCGTGACCACGATTACCGTCAACTCGTCTGAGGTGTGACACTAGTACCATGCCACAACCAGTCTCTTCTACAAGGGTTCTGAGTCGATGCATAATGCTGTCAATAGCTTTACGCTCATCGCTCTCGAGTGTAGATAGAACCAACATGTGCAGGTGATCTACTACAACCCACTTGCAGTCAAGACCCATAATCATGTATCTGAGTTTGCTGAAGATATCGTCAATGTTATTTACGCCATGATGGGCATGAATCCAAACACGACCCTCGTTCTCACCGCCAAAGACTTTCTGATAGCACTCGTCAAGCTCGTGATCCATGAAAGAGTTTTTAACGCTGTCGAGGTGTAGTCGGGCATTGGCTTCAATAGCCATGATGCCCTCTGCGGTACGACTCCAGTTTTCTTCCAGAGCTACCACGCCTACATTGTCTGAAGTCTTGTTGATGAGCCAGTGTTCCAGTTCCCGAGTGACACTAGACTTACCTAAGCCTGTGCCGCCTGTTAGCGTTACTAGTTCACCTGCTCGAAGACCCTCAAGCTTTTTGTTGAGACCTACCCACGGAAACGGTATAGCTTCCTTTCTCTCCGTACGTAGTTTACGATACGCATCTAGCTGTTCTGAAAGGTTGAGAACGCCAGACGGTGTATAGACTTTAGCATCCCAGAAAGCCTGAACATAAGCTGAGTGCTTGTTGTTCACGAGCATATCGTTAGCATCTTTGTAGTCTGATGGCAACGACATGATCTTAGCTTTTCCGGGAGTAAATAGTTTGGCAATAGCTTTGACAGCTTCTTTGCCGACTTTATCGTTGTCAAAGTTTAAGACAATGGCATCAAAGGATTCTAAGAACTCTAGATTATCTTTGATGTCACGAACGCCTCCATGCGCTCCCGACTTGATAGATACTACAGGCCACTTGCTACCCATGAGTTCGTATGCTGCCATAGCATCACACTCGCCCTCGGTAACAGTGATGAACTTACCACCCGCTTTGAATAACTGTTCGCCAAATAGACCGCTGTCCTTAGCATTCCCTGTCCACGCAAAGTCCTTGTTCGGCTTACGGATTTTAGTTCCCGCAAAATCGTTTCCACTGTAGTATGGATAATGGTGGCTAGTAATCTGACCACCAACAGTTGTTGTAGATTTAACCCCATATTTCTTAGCAGTCGCTAGACTTATCCCTCTATCCGTAAGGGCATTGAATGTGGGGCTTGCACCTGTCAACGTGTTTACATTTTTCTTTGGTTGATACGTATCAAATTCCGTTGTCGTATCGCTAGGCACTTCCGATGTGCTGTAATTTTTAAAATAAGTATTGCAACTAAAACACCAAGCAGACCCGTCTTCGTTCATAGAAACTGGGTCGCTTCCCCCGCACTCTGGGCAGGGGAGTTTGAATTTTACGAAAGGCATTGACCTTACTCCTCATCGGTGGTTTCGTCATCCTTTTCTTCGATTAAAGCTTCATCCGTGAGAGCTTCTTGTAGTTTATTGTTGATAGCAATAACAGATGCTTGGGCGATTCCCAAGTTCTGACCTGCCTCAGTAACTCTGTTGTTGGCGATAGCCAGAAGCTTAAAAAGCTCCTGACCTTCGCTGTCCAATAAAGTTACATCGTAAGTTTTACCATCTACGACATAAGTATATTGCGCTTCACTCATAGTTCATTCTCCATATCTGAGTCAATTACATCAAATTCTGAGCCGTCAGGCGACCCAACCTCTACTAAATCTATTACTTGCATTGCTTGAAAGTCTAAGCCTTTGAAGGTGCGACCTTTCCAAACGGACTCCCATTCTTTGTACTGAACTCGAACATTGGAGCCATTACCTACACGAGCATCCAATGGATTCTTGTTCTTGTCAATAAGCTTTGGAGCTTGGCGAACCATTCCATTTGGTCCATTGACTTTACGCTTGATAACTATTGCAGGACCTTCGTCCATTTGCTTGACAGCGAATCCACGACTTTCAAAATCTTTAGCCGTAGCTTCGTCTACTACTAGGTTTACTGAATACACAGGCTCATAAGTTGTATTCGGTGTTGTTACAGAAGCCCAATATGCTTCGCCTTGTAAAATTGCCATAAAGTTTTACCTCATTGGTTGATTGAAAATATAATTTTACTTTAGTTTATTCGATACGTCAAGACTAAAATAGCCATAGAAGTGTGACAGCTACCATGTACAAACACACGGCAAACACAACAACTTTAGAAACGTAGATATATTCTTCAGCTTTGTCGGCTATCCAGTGTCTTAGTTTGTTTACTAGCTTCATCTTTTTTCTCCTGTTTAGTTTTGTTAAAGATTCTGTCGAAGTTTTCATCGAACTTCTTTTTGTTTACTTTTCTTAAGCGGTCTCCTTTTCCGCAACCCTCAGTCCATCTACCTGCACTACTGCTCATCGTAACACTTCCCATAAGATATTATAAAAAACGGCAACAGCACCACTGTGCCCTCAAATGAACACGCTTTAAGACCTTCGAAGTCTTTAGATGTCACCCACATGGGTCTTGAGTGAGTGAACTCTAAATCCAAACCGACTCCATTCCTGATACCGAAAGTTAGATATCTTCCAAATAATCTATATGTCATACTATGCAACCCTCATAAATTGATAACTTTGTATTGCGCTTTTAACAGCTTCTTGTCTATCGTTAGCAATAGAAGCTACATTTACTTCCGTGCTCTTTCTAAATGTATTGGCATGAGTTGACCAATCAGTCAGTGCATTATACGCTGACCAGTAGTTCTTGCCAAGTCTTTTTGTATAGATATTTTTATACTGATTCCAGATATAGCCTAAATTTCTATTAGCTCTTTTAAGATTATCTATACAATCCCAAGCTGAGTGACCCTCGTTTAACTCCTTTAAAACCTGTTTAGATTTAACAGCTTTGGCAAACAACGTCAGAGCCATCTCGTCTGAGCAGTGAGTTCTACTCCACTTCTCCCAAAGCTCTCTTTCATTTTCAAAAGCTTCTAGAGATTTTGTAACCACCCTACCACCTAGTTCTATGTCTAGGTTCTTAGTGTGCTTAGCTTTATACACTGCTACCTCACCGCCAACAAAGACTTGTAAGTTTGTACAAGCTTGTTGTATAGCTGCGGCACTAATCATAAACGGCCACGTACCATCGAAAGATGATATAGCTAACAGACTCAGTGAAGCAACATCACCATCTGGGGTTCTGTAAGTATGGTCTGGTAGTCGGTACTGGACAAAAGTTCTAGCCCCATCGTGAGATGTTCTGATAGTTTCTTGAATGCCAGTGGTGTTGAGGTCTGATCGCTCGATGATATTTCTAGTAACATCTATCATCTGTTTGGGCGGTACAGGCTGATAGCCGTGACCATGAATACCTAGTTCTGCACCTGTATCTGTGCGATAGGTTATAGACTTAGAACACTTTTTAGTGTCCGTACCTCGACCATCATTGAGCCAACAGGTATAGTCTAAAGGTTTTGTTTCTATATTAAAATCCGCAGAGCCATAGCCTTTTGAGCGCAGTTCGGACATTGCTGTGTTGTTTTCAAACATAGAAATTACATTACTCATTTTAGTTCTCCAGTTTTCATTTCTTTAATTTCTTTAGATTTTATTTTGAATTTTCTCACTGCATCGTCCGTGATAAGGTATATGTGCTGCCACTTATAGCCTTTCTTAACTCTCCAACCTGCGTACCAACCGCCTTTCCAAGCCCAGACTGGCTCGTAGCCACGCTCTAAAACTTTAGGGATAGTCGGGTCAGGTATTGCATATTTACTATTAGCCATAGGTTTCTACCTCTGCTTCAGTTACAATTACAACCCTAGCCCCACAAGATAATATAGGTTTATCTGTGATTGATTGTAGGACTTCTGAGTCTCCTAAGATTTTAACTCGCTTACAGTATATATTTTCTTTACCTCGCTTTACTGTTATCACTGGTTCGTTTTCGTTTTCTTTTAAGTTTTTTCTTATCTTGTGTTGGTTTACGTGTATATATGTTTTCATCTTTTAAGCCTATTAAGTATTCAATACTAAAAACAATTATTAAAAATACTACTACATAAATTAAATCATTTAACATTATAAAGTTTTCCTTAGCCAAGCATCTGAGATTCTTTGTATTTGATTTTCAAGTCTGTTAACTAACGCTGTTGGAGTCTTTGGCTTCGGACCAGAAGGTCTCCTAGTTATATGGTCATTGGTTACATGGGTTTCTTTGGAAAGTCTGTTGTATAAAAACTTTAGGTGAAGCCCAGTGTGGTGAGCATATTCCTTTACTGTATAAGACTTACCAGTTTCTAAGTTTGGGTGAGTACCAATAAATTGTAAAGTCTTAGGCATCTTTAGCCTCCGTAAAGTCTACTGTAGCATAACAGCTACCAGTTCGTTGGTCTACTAATTCGAAACAAACATATCTCTTTTCTTCTTCAGACCATCTAACGATGATGTCGTAATCCAATAGCTCTTTTACTTCATCGCCATAATTATCTTTTAATTCTATTTGAATGTGCGAATCTTCTTTGTACATAGTTCTATCCCATATAAATGTTTAGTTCTATAAAGTTATCAGTCTCAACCTGACCAAGTTCGTTTACGTAGTAAGCGCCAACGTCCCAGTTATTAGTCTCATCGTTATAACTTAAATTTATATCACAGCTTTCGCTCCAGTCAAACCAATAGTCATTTGAAAGGACTTCAACTGCTTTAGATTCAGTTAAAGCTATACCTTGCAAAAGACCTCTAACATATTGAATTATATCGCTTTTATCCTGCTCAGTTAGGTTTAGGTCATAGTCCATTGTCAATCTCCAATAGTTTTTTAGCCAGTAACATAATGTCTTCAGACTCTGCATGAGATTGGAAGTAGCTAACCGCCATTTCTATAACTTCATCTAAGTCTTCTAGGTGATTGCTGTACTGGTTAGATTTATATAGTTTTTCGTAGAGTCTGGCGACTCCGCATATTTTTTCTGCATCAGTGTCTGAGTACATAGTTCTATCCTTTTGGTGGTAGGGGTTCAATTACAACGTCATCATAACCATCGGCTACATAATTATCAAATAGTTCTTTAGCCTCTACCCATGAGACAGGGTATTGGTTAATCTCTACACCACCTGCCCAGACAGAGAAAAACATTAGTTCTAAATGACTTACAACGATGTCTTCATGTTCTCCTAGAATATGTTCAGGCGGTAGATTGATAAAACTATAATCGAGGGTGTCGGTTCTCGGATCACCAATACAGGCAATAGCATTTGAGAATAGCACCCCATTGCTTTTCCAGTGTCCAGAAATATATAGTTCTTTCATTGTTGGTCGTCCTCTTCTATAGCTTCTATTACGCGCTCAAGGATATGAGCTTCGTCAGAGTAGTATTGTAAGCGTTCTAAGACTTCTTCGTGTTTGAAGTCTCTGTTGATGGCATCAGCGCCAAAGGCTATTTCAAAACAGGTTTCAATAAATTTATCTTTATCCATCGTCTTCTCCAGTTGGGTCAATGTAAATTTTTTCTATGTTTTCTGAATCATAAACAGAATTAATCTCTGTTACATCACTCCATTCATAGAATTTATCTTCGGCAATCTCTGCATTCTCTGCTTCAACACTGTAAGTGTTTTTCTCGACTAGCTTTGTATGGATTATATATTTAGTCATACTCTATCTCCTCGCAATAATCTATAAGGAAATCGTGAGAGCTTTCATGTATAGGGGGAACGCCATGCTCCACTAGAAAGTTCCAGACTTTATCTTCGGCTTCCATTTTACTGGTAGCTTCTATATCCATTCTGCCATGAATCGTGGCTGTATAATCTACTTGGTACTTCTTCATAGTTCTATCCTCACCAATTGTGAATGACACCTGCAATAATAAACAGGCAGGTAATAAAATTTAAAACTACGATTACACTGCGGACTACTGCAATATAATCTGCTTCGCGGTTTGAAGCACCAGACTTTTCGCCCAGTGCTTTCGCCCACACTCTCCATAGATTTATCATACTTCCCTCACTTTCAGTTGAACCTTTAGGTTTCCGATGGCTTCTCGAATCTTAGATTCTACTACATTGCCATCGAACTGTAAAAGATCTTCTTCGAGCCTAGTAACTCTTTTATCGACTTTGTTGATATCATCATGCATCGGAGCATCAGAATCTAAACCCTCGAGTTTATCTTCCATGATATTAAACTCATTTTGAATATCATAGATTTCACTCTCCATAGAGTTAGCCCTTTCATCTAGATCGTCAATCTCAGACTGTAGATGGTCGATGTCCATAGATCTAATAGAAGACTCTACGTCATTGACATCAGCTTGGAGATGCTCTATATCCATTTTGGTAGACTCTTGCATTTCTGTCATCTTGGTAAAGACATCGTTAAACCTTGTCGATACAACCTCATCGACTCTGCGGTTGATGTAATCATCAATAGTCTCTTGAACACTCATAACTTTTTCGTCTCTTAAACCTTCAAGCATTTCAAATATCCCGTTTATATAACTATTAGGGATTCCTAGTTCATTTTGTAACTCCTGAACCTCAGAGTGTACTGCGTTAACTTTATCTTTAAAATTCATAGCTTTATGCCCCTTTCTTTAAGTCAAATTCAGTTATGCAAGTGCCGTCAATCTCTAAAACATTAAAACCTAAAGCATCATTGCGTAGTATTTCTTCAAATGTGTCATAGTGAAAAAAGATATCAGTATCATCTATGTCATCTTCATCGTATTCACCAACACTAACCAAGACATACAGGTCATTGTCTTTATAGTATTTTTGCGCTTCTTTGTCGAACAGTTCTATTTTTAAATAATGTCTATTGTTCATCTTCAATCTCCTGAACGTCTTCTATTTGAGCATCAAACGAATCCCAAACCTCATAGGTTTCATTGTCGAAATCGCCTTGATAAATTATATCTTTGGCTTCTTCAGGGCTTTTAGCCTCAACGTCATAGCTATATTCTAGCGTTTCAGTCATATAAACTCTAAACTTCTTCATGGTCTGTACTCCTTTAAATCTTCAATGGTTAAATCTTCATCAATATGGACTGCCTCAAAGTTTGTGCAGTGATATAGCTGTACATCTCCATATAAATCTACTTTGGCGTTGCCATCATCATCTGTAAGATAAAAATGGACTTCATATAACTCTATATTTTTATATTTACTCACTATAATCTCCTCGCAGGTTTTCACCGCACAATTGCATAATTATTTTAACTCTATTCATCAGAGCATCACGACATTCTACATATTCATCGTCAGTTAATTCTCTAAGAGAACACGATAGTTCTTCGGCTTCATTCCAAACAGTTTCTAAGTCTTGGTAATCCATAGTTCTATTCTCCAATCAGATAAGTGTAGTGGACTTCGCTAACATGATTAGCATCTTGCCATCTGTTAGATTTTGTAGCTAGGTTCTCGCACCATGAGTTCCATAGATTTTCACAGCCATAGTCGTGGCATAGTGTTATATAAGTCTGTATCTTCTCATCGTTAATCAATCTCGCACGTTGAGTCTTTGGATTTGGATTCAGCTTGAAGGTTTTGGGATCAAGGTCGTATAGTCTTATATTATGTATATCCATACAACCAACCATTCCTGCTATCAATTGGCAACAGAACCCTGCCTTTGGCAAACCTAAGCCATCGACTCTCAGAAAGATTCTCATCAGGCTGTAAGCCTTAGCATCGTAAGACTTCTTAGAATTAAGCACTGCCTTAACTTGGGCAAACATTTTATGTTTATTTGCCATAAGATACTGATAGGTTTTGATTTTGTTGCCCCAAAGGAACTTAGAATCTAATTTATTAGCGCGAACATCAGCTATCTGATCTCCAACACCAAGCCAGTTCTGTTGGATTGATAGAACTACCATAAGAACTGTATCTGCCATATTATCTACATGGCGTTGAGAGTATTGCTGAACTGCTGTGCAGTGAGTGTTAAACATAATCTATACCTCGAAAAAAAGCCCCAAACTTCGGGGCAACACTAGGGGATTGAAACATACTAAATTAATTTATTAAGTAAGTTTGTAAAACTTCACTTACTTAATAAATAATTTAAAGTTCGACCACTTCATCGGGTCTTATTAAGACTTTAAATCCTAAGACTTTAATATCTCTAATATGTCCAAGACTTAAAGTCTTTTGGTTTGTTAGTCTGCAAAACGTCTTAGCATTCCAACAAGCAGGGTAATATAGAGTATTACCATAAACTGTTTTCTTTTCGACATAAACTTCCATAACTCTACTCCTCAAATCTATATTCACACATTAGATCTACATCTTCATAGCCAAGACGTTTCCAATCGTCATAGACATCTTGGGCTGCGCGGAGATTATTAATCTCTTGACTCATCTGAATCCCATCGACCCAGACTGTATAAACTTCTATTTCACGATACGAAAATAATTCCATAACTCTATCCTCTATAGACCCATTTACAGTTGAAAACTGACGGATAAAACTCTTGCAAATAGTTATTTCCATCACTTCTAACCCAGATTTTACCTTGACTGCTAGGTTTATGTGGCGGATTACCACCTTGAACACAATATAAACTACCTCGAAAACAATGGATTAAAGAATCTAGTTCTACAGGTTTATTGTCTTCATTCACTAAAGTGTAGCCATTTTTCTGAATGATAGCCATAGTTATATCTCCACGTTGATTTAAATTTATATAAGCGAATCTACTGCTTTCACAATAGATTCTATATATAAACTTAACTTACTTTAACGATTATATCGTTTTCCATAGTTACTTGAGCGAAAAACTCTCGACCCATATTAGTAATATGAGGTCGATTTGCCCCAACCAGAGTACCAGTAGATCTATATTCATCGCCAAACATACTGGTTTCGATATAATTTAAACGCTCGCCAATAGATTCTTTTAATTCTTTTTTAGATTTATAGGGAAAAACTAACATAATTAAACTGCTCCATCGAGCCAAAGGCTCATATAAACGATTAACATACAGCCTAGATTCATACCAATAACTAAACCTAGAACGAATTTACCATCTTTAAATAGATCTTTCAACATAACATACCTCACAAATAGAATTTATAAAAGGGCTTCCTTGCCCCGACCAGATTTTATTTCTTAGATAAAATCTCTAGGATTTGAGACAACTTGTTGTCCATATCATCAACTCGCTTTTCAACTACGTTGAGACGTTCCAAGCCAGAATCTTTCTTCGTAGAAGATTTTTTCTTAGCAACAGATTTCTTCTGAGCCTTCGGCTTAGAAACCATGTGAAGAAACTGCTTTGGAACAACTTGATGTTCCAAGAAATCTGTAGCATCGCCATGAGTCATATAGCTATCAGAATCCTTATAGGATTTGTTGAGGATAGCGTTGAAGACTTTGGTAAGACCAAATCTCTCCGAAGGAGATTTTGAGTGAATGTTAGCAAAGTGGCAAGCTACGGCATAGACTTGACGAGCAGTAGCAATTCTGTTGTTGTCGATTTCGCTGAAGTTTGTTGTAGCCATTTTAGTTCTCCAAGTTATAAAATTTAAAAAGTTCGTAAAGAACTTCTTTTTAAATTTTCTAACTTGGAGAACTTCATAGTCATTTAAAGACATTTTAAAAGTCTTTAAATGACTAAAATTTGTACAGAATTTATTATATAAATTTGTTGTGTGCGCCATAGATTTTATTTTGAAGACTTTTAAAGTCTTTGAAGTGGTGGATTTTTTTGCGCCAATTCTCCCTTCGGGAGTCTTGAATCTCCAAAATCTCCAAAGCTCTCTGGAGTTGAAACTTTATGTTTCAAAAACTCCGTAAACCTTTGAAAACTTTGGAGATATTTTTTAGATTTTAAAAATCTACAAAGGCTTCAAAGTCCCTCTAGTTTTGTAAACTAGGTTCGATGCTTCGAAGTCTTTGAAGACTTTTAAAGTCTTTAGATGCGATGTGCAGATGAAAAAGACTTTAGAGTCTTTAGAGGTGGGCAGGTGCCCGTGGGGGGTACCCCGTATATATATACATGCTTATACATTTTGGGGTGAAAATGGATGTAAACCAGTTAGGGCGGCAGCTTTAAAGATCTTTAAAGGGTAATAAAGATCTTTTAAACCGGGGTGTAGATGAATACGTATATTTGTGTCTAATATATATATATATAACCCGGGGGGCTATATAGTTATTATACACATGAATTTAAGTTTTGTCAAGAACTTTAATAAACTACTTGACAAAACTCTAAAACAGGTGTATAATATACTATATAGTTATAAGAACTGGGTAGCTCCAGATAAACAGCTCGCATAGGTTCATGCGTTAAAACGAATCGTAGAAACTCGAAAGAGGTATTATACGATGACTAAAGAACTTGTATTTATATATCGTGGCGTTAAGTATACTAAAAAAGTAAGCGCCTAAAAAAGGACTAAAAAGATGTCAAATAAACAACTGACTACCAAGCAGGAAGCTTTCCTTGATAACTTAGTTAAAGTAGGAGGTGATCCGAAACAAGCTGCGGAGCTTGCAGGATATTCTGAGGGTAGTTATTCATCAGTTGTGAAATCTTTAAAAACTGAAATACTCGATCTAGCGACTAATATCCTAGCACAATCTGCTCCTAAAGCAGCTTTCAAGCTCGTTGATATCATGGATAGCTCCGAGCCAGTACCACAAGCAAACATGCGTATTCAAGCAGCGCAGCAAATCCTAGATCGAGTAGGCTTAGGTAAGACAGACCGCCTTGATGTGACAGTAAACACTCAGGGTGGTTTGTTTATCTTACCCGCCAAAGAAGAGACAGTTTTAGAGGCTGACTACATGGAGTACGATGACGAAGATGACGAATACTATTACGAAGAGGAGGACGAGTAGCACGATACCGTTTGGATACACTCTAGACCCAAACAACGATCAACTAATGCACTCAGTCCCCGAACAGCTAGAAGAACTAGAAAAGATTTTAACAATGGTCAAGGATCGAACATTGAGCTTACGAGAAGCAGCAATATATCTAAAGCACAAAACAGGACGAAGTATTTCCCACGCAGGTTTGGGAAAGATCGCTAATAAATATGAATGATTGGGATATTAACCCTGACAACTATGCAAAAGACGAGAACGGTGACTTCATATTAAAAGTTGACGGGACTCCGCGCAAAAAGTCAGGTAGAGCAAAAGGCTCAAAAGGTAGGGGATATAACTACCACTCCCAGACAAAAGCTAAGATGCTTGCAAAGAAAGAAGTAAAACAAAAAGAAAAGAAATTAAAGGCAGCCCAAGCCAAAGTTGAGAGCTACAGAAAGTCAATAAAAAATACTAAAAAGACTTTAAATAAACTTGACAAGAAAGGCCCATCAACTGAAGGCGCTATAGTAACCCAAGACGAACTGGACGAACTCCCAAAAAGTTTAGGAGCCGAGGCAGAAGAGAACATTATCTTTCAGCCAAACGAAGGCCCACAGGAGGACTTCCTAGCAGCAGGTGAAACAGATGTGTTGTACGGTGGTGCAGCAGGGGGTGGTAAGTCCTACGCTATGTTAGTTGACCCATTGAGGTATGCTCACAGAAGCGCTCACCGAGCCTTGATTATTAGACGCTCTATGCCAGAACTAAGAGAACTAATAGACAAAAGCCGAGAACTGTACCCGAAGGCTTTTCCGGGCTGCAAATACAAAGAAGTCGAAAAACTCTGGAACTTCCCAAGCGGGGCTAAGATAGAGTTTGGCTTCCTAGAGAGGGATGCAGATGTATACAGATATCAAGGACAAGCATATAGTTGGATCGGGTTTGATGAGATCACGCACCTACCAACAGAGTTTAGTTGGAACTACTTGGCTTCGCGGCTACGGACTACAGATCCAGAAATTGTTCCATACATGCGCTGCACAGCTAACCCCGGTGGTTCAGGTGCTAATTGGGTAAAGAAAAGATACATTGATCCTTGTCCACCGTATGAGTCCTTTGTAGGCGCAGATGGACTAACAAGAAAGTTTATACCGGCTAGATTAGATGATAACCCCTACCTAGCGGAAGACGGACGTTACGAGCAGATGCTGAAAGCATTGCCGCCAACTCAACGTCAACAACTACTCGAAGGTAACTGGGATGTTGCAGAAGGTGCAGCATTCGTAGAGTTCGATAGACACGAACATGTCATACCACCATTTGAGATCCCAATGCACTGGGAACGCATAAAAGGTATTGACTACGGTTACGCTTCAGAGAGTGCTTGTGTTTGGGGTGCAGTAGACCCAAATGACGGTACACTTATTATATATAGAGAATTATACAAAAAAGGCTTGACAGGCGCAGAATTAGCTGATACATTAATGAACATGGAACTTGAAGATCCTTTTTCGGTTCCCGGAGTATTAGATACAGCCTGTTGGAGTCGCACAGGTACCACAGGACCTACAGTCGGTGAAACACTTCAAAGAGCAGGACACAAGCTTAGAAGAGCTGACAAAAACAGAATACAAGGTAAAATACAAATCCACGAATACTTGAAGCTACAACAAAGCGGTAGGCCACGAGTGCAAATATTTAATACATGCCCTAACCTGATACGTGAGCTTCAAAGTATTCCTCTGGATAAGTCCAACCCTGAAGATGTAGATACTAAAGCTTCAGATCACGCATACGATGCATTAAGATATTTAGTAATGTCACGACCTAGAATCAACGACACACTAAGTCAAATGAGACAGTTACAAATGGAAAAAAGATTTAATCCTGTTGATTCAACTTTTGGATATTAATATGACTAGAAAAAAATATAACAATGGTGGCCTTGTAGCTCGCAAAAATTTTAAAAATATTGCAGCACTAGAAGGACGAGTAAGCGGCAATCAAAAATACCAAAGAGGAACAGTATCAGGTTCTTTAAACTTACGTAAAGGAACCCTAACTGCAAACAGAAGTAAGGACTCTTTTGGTAACACCCGCAAAAGCTACTCGTACACGCAGAATATAGGCAAGAACACTAAACTAAAGTTAGATGCTAGTAAAGGTTATCGCGGCATCTCAATTTCTAAAAAGTTCTAAAGGATTTTAAATGAGCGAACAAAACGAAAACTACGAAACGTCTAACGAAATTTACTTTGAACAAGTAGAGGACGAAAGCGGTTTGTCTATGGAAATGGAAGACGATGTTCGTAATCGTTTTGTAGGTCTTATTGAGGAGCGCTATGAAGACGCTCAAATGGCTCGAGAGAACGACGAAGCTCGTTGGCTAAAAGCCTACCACAACTTCCGTGGTATTTATGGAAAGAATGTAAAGTTTCGTGAATCTGAAAAGTCTTCTGTATTCGTAAAGGTAACTAAAACAAAAGTCCTTGCAGCTTTTGGACAGCTTGTTGATGTTATCTTTGGTACAGGACAGTTTCCAATTGGCGTACGAGAAACCGAAATACCAGAGGGTGTAGCTACATATAAACACCTCGATGGAACTCCGGGTTTAGAAACCTCAACACCTGCAAACAATAAAAAAGAAGAAGAAGATGAGAAAAACCCTTTTGATGTAGGGTACGAAGGTGACGGTAAAGTGCTTAAACCCGGAGCTACTTTTTTAGATGGTTCATCGCCATTTGAAGACGCTATAAAGAAAGCAGAAGACGAAGGAAAACTAAAAGACGGAGCATCGCCAGACCCACAAGTTTTAGAAGTTTCTCCGGCTAAAGAAGCTGCACGTAACATGCAGAAACTTATTCACGATCAGATTGAAGAATCTAATGGAGCTTCAGAACTTAGAAGCTCTATTTTTGAAGCAGCCCTTTTTGGAACAGGTATTGTAAAAGGACCTTTCAATTACAACAAAACTATTGGACGTTGGACCAAAGATGAAAACACGAATGAAAGGAAGTACAGTCCTATTTCTGTGCGTGTACCCCGTATTGAGTTTGTTAGTATCTGGGACTTCTTTCCAGACCCAAGTGCAACCACAATTGAAGAGTGCGAGTACACATTCCACAGACATAAGCTCAACAGATCTCAGCTAAGAGCTTTAGCTAAAATGCCGTATTTCGATGACAATGCAATTAGAGAGTGCATCGAAATGGGAGCAAACTACGAAGAACAAGACTACGAACACGCATTGAAAGACGACAACCGTGTTGACGACTACGGCTCGGACCAGTTTGAGGTCGTAGAATATTGGGGCATAATGGACGTACAATATGCCAGAGAAGCAGGTATAGACTTACCAAATGATATGGATGACCTAGATGAAGTACAAGTTAATGCTTGGATTAGTAATGGTAAGCTTTTACGTGGGGTTGTTAACCCATTTACACCGTTCAGAATCCCCTACAATGCCTTTTCTTACGAGCGTAATCCTTATTCTTTCTTTGGTATTGGCGTTGCTGAGAATATGGACGACTCCCAACAAATAATGAATGGTCATGCTCGCATGGCTATTGATAACCTAGCGCTAAGCGGCTCTCTAGTATTCGATGTTGATGAGTCAGCCCTCGTAGGCGGTCAGTCAATGGAAGTATACCCCGGAAAAGTATTCCGTAGACAAGCAGGTATGCCCGGACAAGCTATACACGGTGTTAAGTTTCCAAACACTTCTAACGAAAACATGATGATGTTTGATAGATTTAGACAGCTTGCAGACGAACAAACAGGTATTCCAAGCTACTCCCACGGTCAAACAGGCGTACAAAGCATGACACGTACCGCATCAGGCATGTCTATGCTATTAGGTGCAGCATCTTTGAATATTAAAACAGTCGTAAAGAACTTAGATGATTACCTGCTAAAACCGCTAGGAGAAGCGTATTTCCAGTGGAATATGCAGTTTTTCGAGGGTGATTTAGATGTTGAAGGCGATTTAGAAGTAAAAGCAATGGGAACAAATAGCTTGATGCAGAAAGAAGTACGCAGTCAGCGTTTGACTACTTTCTTGCAGACAGCTCAGAATCCTGCGATTGCACCGTTTGTTAAGATCTCTAAGATTGTTAGCGAACTCGCATACAGTCTAGACCTAGACCCAGATGAAATTTTAAACGACCCTGAAGAAGCAGCACTGGTCGCACAGATAATAGGAGCACAAAATGTTGGACAAGGAAATGGCAGCGAAGCTCAGTCCGTTGGTGAACAACAAGGAGACATGGGAGGCGCTGAAGGAGCACCTGAACAACCTCCGGAACTTGGAGCTACAGGCACTGGCGGTGGCAACATCGGAACTGGAGCTGTTCCGCAAGCAGGGGAAAGTGAGTTCTCTGGCTAATCTAATGCAACTCAAAGAACAAGTAAAAGAAGCACGACAAAGAGTCGAGGAAAAATAAAATGGAAGACAGCAAGTTTAAAGTAAAATACTCAGAAGGTTCTATGGCTATGCCTCCAGAACTAGCAAGCGACAAAGCCCCTGAAGAAGAAACTGAGGCTCCTGTAGATACTTATGATAACATTCCAGAAGAAGAAAAAGCAGAAGTAGAAGCTTCGCAACTTCCTGACGACGAGATGCAAAAAGATTACTTTGAGCACATGTTAGATAAAGCACTGCCAAACGAAGAGGACCAAGAGTACCTCTCGGCAATGCTACAAAAAGATTCTAAACTTAGCGATATCTTTGACGATATCATGGAAAAAGCATTTGAATTTTCCGGTGAAGGGAAAGTAGAAGGTCCCGGCACTGGTACATCGGATTCGATACCCGCAAGGCTATCGGATGGTGAATTTGTTTTCACCAGAAAAGCTACCGATCAAATAGGCGCTGACAAACTCCAAACAATGATGGACGATGCAGAACGCGCTTACGATGGCGGCTTAATGAAAAAAGCAATGGGCGGTAGAATAGATAATCCATTACAGGACGAGAAAAAACCTGTTCAAGGGAATATGTATGATACTGAAATGGACGAGCAAATTAAAAAACAAATGCTTGCCGCCAATCGAACCCCGAGCTTATTTTCAAAGGGATAAGGCTACTTCGCAAGAACCCCTTATCATTATTTTTAACCTAGAGGCCACCTTTAAGTATCAAGACCCTGCAATGTATAGCTAACATCGCAGCTACCTTGAAAGACTAAAAGCCCCAAAAGGAGAGTGACAAGATGTCTGAAGCAATTGAAAATGTAACTAATGAACCAGAAGCAAATCCATACAACAGCAAAAAGGACTGGCACACGCCAGATAAACCGAGTAGAGGTAGTGCGGATGGGCTTTTTTACGAAGAACCTAAAGCTGTAGAGGCTACCCCCGATGACGAGGCCCCTCAAGAAGCAGCGACAGAGACTAAGAAAAGAACAAATTATAAAAAGAGATACGACGACCTTAAAAAACATTACGACGAAAAGATAGCGGAGTTTAAACAACGCGAACTTGAAATGAGTGCGATGGCTGCAGAGAATACTTCATACGCGCCACCAAAGTCAGTTGAAGATCTTGAAGAGTTTAAAACCCAATATCCAGACTTGTATGAAACTGTAGAGACTGTTGCACACTTACAGAGCGAGCAACAAGTTGAAGCACTAAAAGCTAAGATGTCTGTTATCGAACAAAGAGAAGCTTCTATTCGCAAACGCGAAGCAGAAGAAACTCTACGGACCAAACATCCAGATTTCGAATCAATTAAAACAGACGAGAAGTTTCATTCATGGGCTGAAAATCAACCTGAACAAATTCAGGATTGGATTTATAGCAACCCAGACAATGCAACATTAGCGGTCAAAGCTATCGACCTTTATAAGTTGGAAAATGGAATTAGTACAGAAACAAAAGCTAAGACAAAACAGTCACAACCTAAATCTTCGGCAGCAGATTTTGTATCTACTAAAACAACCACAGTAGATGCCAAACAGCCTAAGATTTGGACTCAACGGGAAATTGCTGCTTTGTCTATGGCGCAGTACGATAAATATGAAGAAGAAATCGACCAAGCCATAATGGAAGGCAGAGTAGTTCCATAATTTAATTTTTGTCTTTTAGGAGAATATAACAATGGCTAAATTTGAAACCACAGTAGACGGTAGCGTAACAAGTAACTTTGAGCTATCCGGCAACCAAGCAAACGGTTACTTCTTACCAGAAGTTTACTCGAAGAAGGTACTTAACTTCTTCCGTAAGTCTTCTGTAGTAGAAGCAATCACTAACACAGACTACGCAGGTGAGATCTCAGCGTTCGGTGATTCTGTAAACATTATCAAAGAACCTACAATCTCAGTATCTGCTTACACTCGTGGCACAAACCCGACCGCTACTCTACTTACTGACGCAGAAACTCAGTTGGTTGTAGACCAAGCAAATGCTTTCAAATTCATCGTAGATGACATCGAAAGCAAAATGTCTCACGTAAACTTCAAAGAAGTTGCAGCATCTTCTGCAGCATACTCTTTGAAAGATGCGTTCGACAGCAACGTACTAACTGAAATGTTTTCCGGTTCTACTTCAAATGTTGTAGGTACTGACGCTGCTGCAGGTAATACTGGCGAGTCTGCCGGGACTATCGCTGCTAGTGGTTCAGTAGATATCACTTCCGGTGTAGACCCTCTAGACCTTATGGCTCGTATGGCTCGTTTGCTAGACGCGGAAAACGTACCAGAAGAAGGCCGTTACTTTGTAGCAAGTCCAGAGTTCTATGAGCAACTAAGTCAGTCAAGCTCTAAGCTACTATCTGTAGACTTCAACGCAGGTCAAGGCTCAATCCGTAACGGTCTAGTATCATCAGGCAAGTTACGTGGTTTTGACATGTACAAGTCTAACAACATTCCCGCTACAACTACTGGCGGTGTTGTATCGCAGGTACTTGCAGGTCACATGTCTGCTGTATCAACTGCACAAACTATCACAAGCACTGAGGTCCTACGTGACCAAGACAGCTTTGGCGATATTTGTCGCGGTCTACATGTGTTCGGTCGTAAAGTTCTACGTCCAGAAGCACTTGTTAAAGGTTTTGTTACTATCAACTAAACCGTGCTTAATTAGTGATGAGGGGTGTAAAAGCCCCTCTGATCTTTTCCAAAAAATAAAAAGGCTAAATAATTATGGCAACAACCTTCTTAGAATTAACTAACGATATCTTACGAGAGATTAACGAAGTTCCTCTAACTACTGTAAATTTTAATTCAGCCCGAGGTATTCAAGTACACGTTCAAAATTCTATTAACCGTGCTTATTTTGACATAATTAATGCTGAACCGCAGTGGCCCTTCCTGTCAGTGGCTGCAAGCGGAGACGTTGACCCAATGTATGGAAATGTATCTGTATCTACAACAGCAGGGCAGCGTTGGTACAATTTAAAAACTGATAGTAATAGCATTACAGACGACTATGGTTCAGTAGATTGGGATAACTTCTATATCACTACCGTAGGCGTAACAGGTGAAACAGCTCCCTATGTAGGAGCCAACTTACGTTATACTACTACAGAAGACTGGAAAGATAATGTAAGAGTTTCAGAGAATTTAGACGATGCGGAAGATCAGTCGTATGGCGAACCTAACCGCGTTATTCGAAGCCCAGACTCTCGAAAGTTTGGTCTTAGCCCAATACCAGACAAAGAATATAAGGTCTGGTTTTTTGCATATAATCAACCAACAAAATTAGTAAATCACGGAGACACACTTGTGTTTCCCGATATGTACGCTACAGTGCTCACAGCACGAGCAAGATACTACGTGTGGCAGTTTAAAGACAGCGCACAAGCAGCGGCATACGCTCAAGAAGACTATAAAAAAGGTCTTAGAAGTATGCGCTCAAATTTAATAGAACCTACGCCTTCATATATTAAAGATGACAGAGTGAGATTAGTTTAATGCCTACTACACAACCTTTTGGTATTTCATGTAAAGGTGGATTAAATACAAACTTAAATGAGTTTGAAATTCTTTCTGCTCCCGGTCTAGCAGTAAAACTTCAAAACTATGAAGTTGACCCTGACGGAGGATATCGTCGAATAAACGGCTATACGTCTTTTGGGACTACTGTTATAAACCAAAGTAATGAATCAGAGTTTCAAAGCAATCGTCCTAATGGCGAAAACGAACTTTTAGGATTACAGGTATATGCTGATGGCGTAATAGCTTGTGTCGATACTGGAATATTTTTTAGTAATGACGGAATAAACTGGCTTCAAATAAACAGAGGTACAGTAGGCACCGATTCAGCTCCTGTAACATATACAGCGTTATTAGCTCAGACAACGCCCGGAACAGATGATTATCCTGTAGAGCCCCGAACTAATCAAAAACAATGTACATTTACTATATTTGAAGGAAACACAGAGTACGGTGAAGTAATTATTACTGATGGCACTAATCTTCCTTTTTATTTTAGAATGTCTGGAAGCGGTGCTTTAAACACTAGAAGTTTCTATATTGATGTAATTGATACAGATCATTCTAATAGCGGCAACCAAAACCACAACCCCATAACACCTACTGTAGTTACTTCGCATGAAAATTACTTAGTAATGGCGGGAGATCCAGACAATAAGAATACAATTTACATTAGTGACGTTCTAGAGCCTAGAGATTTTGAAGGTGGAAACTCTATAGATCTAGCCGATCAAGTTGTAGGGATTAAAAGCTTCCGAAGCGATTTAATTATTTTCTGCCGCAACAGTATACATAAGTTAATAAATATCCACGATGTTGACGGAACCAATGTAAGTTCTACGGGGGCCATTGTTCCTGTAACAAAAAACGTAGGTTGCTTAAGCGCCTATAGTATTCAAGAAATTGGTGGTGATCTACTCTTCTTGTCTCCTGACGGTATCCGTACTATTGCAGGTACAGCAAGAATTGGCGACGTTGAGTTAAGCTCTGTAAGTCGTCAAGTACAAGCCCTAGTAGCTTTACTAGCTGAAGAGGTAGATCAATACACTATAACTAGTTGTGTAATTCGAAGCAAGTCTCAATATAGATTATTTTACTCTAGAGACTCAGAAACTACATTAGACTCTAGAGGACTTCTTGGAACTCTTACAGCAAATGGATTTGAGTGGTCTGAAACAATAGGAATCAAAGCATACGCTGTAACGTCTGATTTTGATAGCTCAGGTGTTGAACGCCAATATCATGGCGATGATAAAGGCTATGTATTTAATCACGATAAAGGTAACTATTTTCATCAATTAGATAGCGAAGGCGTTATGCAACAATCTAATATTGATGCTATTTACGAAACACCTCATTTTGATTTTGGTGAACTAGGAACTCGGAAGACTTTAGAATATGTTAAACTTTCAATAACTCCTGAAGCTTCAGCAACAGTTAGCATGAATGTAACATATAATTCAAATGATGAAAATACCCCACAGCCCGGGACTTATGTTTTTCCTACTACTTCTAAAGCAGGTATTTTTGGATTATCTAAATTTGGCTCGTCCTTGTTTGGAACTGGAGAATCTAATATAATGAAAACTTTTTTAGAAGGAAGTGGATATACAACAAGCTTTCAAATATTAACAAGAAATCAAGATAGCCCGTACACAATTAACGGTCTATATGTAAATTACGCCCCCTCAACTAGGAGATAGTAAATGGCTACAGGATACACTAAACAAAGCACTTATGAAACAGGAAATGTTATTTCTGCTTCGCTTTTTAATAATGATTTTAATGCACTTGAAACTGCTTTCGATGTAACTGACGGTCACAATCACGACGGTACAGTAGGAGGCGGTGCAGCTATTTCTAAAATAGGTGATGCAGATTTTAATAACAAAATTGAAATCGACAGTAGTAACAACATTATTAAAATGTTTGTAGAGATTTCAACAGCTTCTACAGAAGTTTTAAATGTAACAGGAAGTTCTTTAAAACCTCTTACAAGCAGCTATGATTTAGGTACTTCTGATAATCGTTTTGATGCCGTTTATTCTAAAACTATTAATGTTAATAGCAACAATACGGGTGCACTAATTCAACTTACAGACAATGCAGGTACAGCGACAATTGAAACAGCGATAGGATCACTTGTTCGATTCACTGCTGACGCACTTGGCGAACAAGATGAAGCAAACAGAATTATCGCTTTCAAACTTTACGATACCGAAAAAATGCGTATCAACAACACAGGCGTAGGTATAAACACTGATGACCCACAAAGAGAACTAGAAGTAACAGGGTCAGGTAATGTTTACGCTAGAATTACTGCACCTACTGACAATGATAGTGCCGTGCTTGAACTTAAAAATACTCAAGAAACTTGGCAAATACGCAACCAAGACACCAACGATGATGCGCTTGAGTTTATAGATGACACAGCAACAAGACTTACTATTAAGAAAGACGGCAAGGTAGGTATAGGTACTACTAGTCCTCAAGCCCCTTTACACGTTCATGGTGATATTAACTTAGGCAACAACGCAGGTGCTGATGCGGCTAATGTCGAAATTGCATCTTTAAACTTTTACAACAGAGACACTAGTAATTCTGCGCCAAACAATGCGGCAATAATAAGAGCATACTCATCACAAGCAACAGGTTCAGGCGGGTATCTAACATTTGCAACATCTAATGGTACAGAGGCAGAAGGTGCTGATGCTACTGAAAAGATGCGCATTACCTCATCAGGCAATGTAGGTATAGGTACTGATAGTCCTGATATAAAATTAGATGTTGCGGGTGAAATTAGGGCTGATAATGTTATTAGGGTACAGGGCAGTGGTGATGGGCGTGTAGAAGTTGGTGGTGCTACTGGCGGTTATGTTGACCTTAAAACACCAGATACCGATGACTACGACTTTAGATTAGCACACACTGCAGCAAACGGCAGTAAACTCGTTTCACCTAATTCGGACATAAAAATATCTGTTGGAAACCAAGACAGACTTACAATTAAAACTGACGGCAAAGTAGGTATAGGTACTAATAGCCCTGATGCGAAACTCCATGTGCAGGGCGGTGATATTAAAATCACTAGTGACGGAGATTCTAACGCCAATGCTGATGGTATACCTTCTATAATATTTACTGAATTTAATGATGACCACGCTACTTACAGCGCTGATGCTGCACATGCAGTTATTTCATATCATGGCACAGACGAAACAGGTGATGCTAACTACTTAGGCTTTGGCGTATTTAATCAATTTACAGCCACTGAAGACACTTTAGCCGAAGCAAAACTTCTTACTGATTTAAATATTACAAGAGATGGTAAGGTTGGTATAGGTACTACCGAACCGTCAGCTAAACTACACTTGATGGCTCCTGATTGTGATATCGACCAAGAAATGTCTTCAGACAGTACATCACGAATGATAGAGCATCGTTTTAAAGTCGATGGCGTAATGGAATCACAGCTTGGACATTACATGGGCATTGAAGCAAGCGAAGGAGTCGAGGCTGTTGACCCTAGATTTGAGTTCAGGTCTAAGCATGATTTCCGGTTCTTGGGTGGCCCTACAGGCTCTGCACCTAAAATAACTTTTAAGAATGACGGTAAAGTAGGCATTGGTACTACCGACCCTGTTGGCGCATTACACATACAAGACAGTGTTAATGATATTTTAGATGTATACATTAGTAACCAGTTTGATGACGATGATGAAACAGTTCCAAACCCATCATCAAGGTTATTCTTAAATGCGGCAAGCAACAATGGTTATCTCCATGTACACGGTGCGCCTGAAGACAGTGCAGATTTACATAGAATAGATTTAGGTAGTACAGCAACCGGTAGTTTTTTAACTTTTTCGCCTGACTCTACAGAGCGTATGCGTATTGATACGTCAGGTAATGTTTTAGTAGGACACACTGATTCCAATAACGTAGATACTGACAACGGGGCAGCCTTTTTAAGCTCTGGAGTCTCATATTTTACAAAAGACGACAGTGATGTAAATGCAGCGGTAGAAGTAACTAGAAAAGACCCCGGAAATGGACACGAGTGGATTAACTTTGAAAAATACATTTCAGGAACCGACAGCCATCAAAGCATAGGTAGCATTGCACAGTATGCTAGTTCTGGGATGAATGTCCGTTCGCCTCAAAATCTTCGCTTAGAATCGGACAATGCTAATGTATTTCTATATGCTTCAGGTAAAACACTACAGTTAACTTCATCTTATTTTAAGCCTCATGCATCTACCGATATCTCAATATCTCTTGGAAGCCCGGATGAAAGTTTTAATCATCTTTTCCTCGGAGGAGACATTGAATTAGAAAACGACAGTACAGGCAATGATACTCAATCCATTACATTTAAAAACGATACTTCTAGAGAAGCTTACATACGTGCTGACTATAGCTCAAGCGCGTCTGGTAATGGAACAGGCCTTACAATAGCTACAAATCCAAACAACGGCACAAGTGTCGAACGCTTAAAAGTCTCTGAAGGCGGTGACATTACTTTCTTTGCAGAAGACGGCACAACTTCTGGTGTTTTCTGGGATGCGAGCGAACAAACACTAGGCATAGGAGGTTACACGCTTACAGGCACCGACGGTACAAGTGGCCAAGCTCTTATAACAGACGGATCGGGCAATGTTGCTTTTGGTGATGTTACAGTAGACATTTCAGGAAAAGCAGACTTAACAGGAGACACGTTTACTGGTGACGTGAGTTTATCTGATGATGTTGAATTAAAATTCGGAAATAGTAATGAGTTACGAATCTATCATACTTCTAGCAATGGCATCTCCTATATTAAAGAAGAAGGTAGTGGTAATTTTTATATACAGGGAAACTATTTATATCTAACTGATCCATCAAATAGTAAGTATTTCTCCGGACAATCGGGAGGTCAAACAAAGTTATATTATAACGGCCTAGAAAAACTTAATACAAGAAGTGACGGTGTCGGTATTTCAGGTGACTTAAAAATAACTGGCGATATAACTTTTGGTTTCGATACGACGACGGGGACTGGCACTTATACACTTCCGAGCACTGATGGCACAAGCGGTCAAGCGTTAGTAACTGACGGCAGCGGTAATGTTACTTTTGGTGACGTTAGTGTAAACGTTTCAGGTAAAGCAGACTTATCAGGTGCGGACTTCACTGGCGACATAACAGTAGATACCGATACTCTAGCTGTAGATATTTCAGAAAATAAAGTAGGTGTAAATACTGCTATTGCAGATCTTGAAACTGAACTACACGTTAGAGCTTCTCGAGATGGCCGCATCATTACTGATGCCGGTAATGTAGCGACTTACATGCTAAACACTAGCACTCGACCCGGTTTAACGCTAGAAAATACTATAACGGGTATAGATCAAAATGAAGTAGGCTTAACACTTAAAAGAAGCAGCGGTACCGCGGAAGCTGCGGCCGGTATTTTCTTAGAAAAAAATACATCTGATTATACATCGGGAGGATCTTTAAATTTCTATCTTCCTAGATCAAATGTAGCTGACCATGTTATAACTATGTCAAGTCATGGACGTTTAGGAATAGGCGAAACAGATCCTCAATATCCGTTACATGTTAAAAATGTTTTCATTAATTCTAGTGAGACAACTAAAATAGCTATTAGGCCTAGAACCACCAGTGTCCCTGATTTAGGAATGATAGGTTTCGAAAGTGCCGATTCAAATTTCAGTAACTTTAGAGCTGAAATTGTTGCGGAACAAACTCACCAGTCTAATACAGGAAAAAGCGCGTTTAAATTTAACGTAGCAACTACGACTAACCAAGCATCTCCGGCTACAGCCTTAACTGTTGGCGACGATATAGAGCTTACACCTACTAACGATGTAATACTGAGACCTGCAGACGGTATAGTTATGCGTCCTCAAGGTTCCGAAGGCATTGAAATGCACTGGTATGCGCAATCAACAGGGACCACAGTAGAGGATGATGGCGAGCAAACTAAACGTTTCCATATCACTCAAAGAGGTATTCATGTTGGTGATGACGTAACTGGTACATATACTGCAGGTGACTTGCAAGACAACCGAGACATTGACTTCGGTATGTTAATCGGAAGAGACTCTGACAACCTCGGAAGCAACAATGTTGGTATTGGATATCAGCTTGATTTTGACATAGACAGCGCTAGTAACTGGGCAACAGGAAGCCAAATTAATTTTAATGGCGATACAGCTAACAGTGTGGGTCACGGTGGTAATCTTCTTATAGGTCCTAAATTTAACGATACAACAGGCGACGTAGGTATAGAGCACTCTTATGTTGGTGGATATTTAGTTCAAGTAAGAAACGATTACAGCTTTAACTGGGCTAAAGGTAATTCAGACAATAACGGAGTATACCGAGCATCGAACAGCGGCTATGGCTGTATTATGATGGGTGAAGAAATTCAAATTTCGAGTACCTGTTCGTGGAGTTTTGCAGGTGGGGGCCTTGATGCAAATGGAAGCGTTTATACAAAACTTGAATTAAGTAATACTGATTATGGCTTTGTTTATGGGCGAGGACATGATGTAAGCCACAGTGATTATGCAATGGTGTCCGGTCGAAGAAACGATCTTAGATACGCTTCTGGTTCTCTTGTAGCCGGTAGTTACAATACTGTGGGAACTCATGCTTTTAGTGAAGCAGAACATAGTCTTGTTGTAGGTAACAATAACGATGTGCCCAAAGGTTCTTATGCGTTTGTTGGCGGCAAAAGCAATACTATTGAAAACGACTATGGTTCAGCAATCGGTGAGTCCAATTTAGTGGAAGGCGATCACGCATTCACAGCCGGTAAAAGCAATAACCCATTGGGTAACGCTGCAATGTGTTTGGGACAAGGGTTGAAAACTCCTTTGTTCCAACAGCTTAACGCAGATAATAGTTTGTCTAGCAACTATCTTTGGGATAACTTTGTCACTACTGTAGGTGCATATAACGACGAGGATAAAAAGTTTTTTACAGACTATCCTACTGATAGTTCGAACCCAACCTCGTGGGTGACTAACCATCGTTTTGTGGTTGGTACTGGTACAATAGAAACGGTAAACGATGCAGAAGTAATTACTAAATCTACAGGGTTTGTAGTAGCTAACGAAGTAGTTGACGGCACTGACGGTTTCTGTGGTATAATCATGCCAGCTTTAGCAAAAAGTAACTCTAACTACGCTACTGAACAAGACGCAAAAGATGGGGGTGTCCCTGTTGGTGGTCTTTACCATACAAATGGCGTAATAAAAATAGTACAAGAATCTTAAAGGAGATTTTATAGAATGGCAATTACAAAAACAACACGGCTTAAAGATGTCACTGTAATGGTTAGAGACACTACAGATAGCTCTAAAACAGTTTTATGTTTAACTCTTATTGATACTTACGACGATCCAAACGACGATCAGCTTCCGTTGGTTAAAGCTCGTAACGTAAACATTAAAAGCTCTGTAACCAATATTACAGATTATCCACAGCTCGTTCAAGACATTGCAGCAGTAGCTTGGAGCTAATCAAAAGGAGCCTTGCATGATGACTGAAGAAACTAAACAAGCTGTAGACGTAATGGCAGCATCAACCGGTGTAATGTCTTTAGCGGCATGGCTACCTCCAGTGGCTAGTCTTTTCACTATTGTGTGGCTAGGCATTCGTATTTATGAATCTACTACAGTTCAAAAAATTGTAAATAGGAATAAGTAATGGAAGAAAAAAGAACTGGTAAGGTTCTAAGCGCTTTAAAGTCTTCACGAGCTAAGTTTCACGACGGTGGCCACGCAAGACATCCAAGACACAAAAACTGGATGCCTCATGCCCCTCATCCAAAGTTAAACGCTGCTCAACAAAAGTTTCTAAAAAAGGCCGGGGAATCTGATGCGGCTTTTTCTAAACGTACTGGTCTTCCTGCGCGTGGGCGAAAAGAGACGGTAGCACAATACGCAGCAAGGTTAGGGGTTACGGCACCTGCAGCACCCCTTAGAGGTCGCTCAACTCGCAAACAACAAGAAACCTATACACAAAACGTATACACAACAATTGCACGTAAGTTTGGAGCTGCTGCAGAGGGTAAAGATACTTCTAATCTTTTTAACATACCTAAATCTACTACACGTAGGAGAGGAAGACCCCCTAGCAGAAAAATGAAGGCACGGGCAGCCAGAGCTGCGGCAGCCCAAAAAAAAGCTTTTCAGTCAGCTTTTAAAGCTACACAAAAAGTAACTGCACCGAAACCTACACCTACAGCAACATGGAATATTAAAGGAAATTCTTCAATGGCTAAATCAAAAGCACCTAAAGCTAAAACAACTGCACAGATTCAAGCGGAAGCAGACAGAGCGTTAGTAGCTGCAGACCCCAGAAAGAATGTAGCAAAAACACGCGAGAATTACGACACGCCTGATAAACTCATACAGCAGGTAGCGGCACCTACGGATGTTAAAGCTCAAACAGTTGACGCGCCCGATATGGCTCCTGCAGCTACTGTAGGTCAAACAGCAGTTACACAGGGAGTTCCGGGAGCAGAAGCTACAGAAATGACAGCAGCTAAGGTAGGCGGTATCGGCTCTACTAAAGCAGCTACTGGTACAGTATCTCAAATCGCTGAAGCAGATGCCCCTGAATTGAGTGAACGAGCTGAGACTGTGGCTAGAGACACTAGAGCTGAACAGGCTGCTAAAGCGCAAGTACAAGACTTTGAAATCTCTGACGGCTCCTACGTAGACAAAGTAACAGGCAAGGTTACTCGAGTAGCGCCTACGCCTGAAGCAGAAGCACAACAGCGTGAGGCTATTCTAGGCACTCCTGCTCCTGAAGGTGAAGCAGCTCAAATTATGAGCATGTATGAATACAATGAAATGCAGAACCGAGCAATTCAAGGAGCTAAGGCTAAAGATAAGGCAATTAAAGAATTAAAACGCAAAGGTTTAAAAGACGACGAGATTGCTAAACAGCTTGCCGAAAACCCAGAATTAATTGCAGATCAAATAGAAGAACTTCCAGAAACTATCAAAACTACTTTATCTGGTTTGCCCAAAGAAGCTCTTGTAAGTGTCCAAATGGAATCTTTAATGGCGGGTATGGAAGAAGGCGAAGTACCTGCGTGGGCTAGACCTGCACTAGCTTCAGTAGAAAGAAAACTAGCTGCGCGGGGAATGTCTCGATCAACAGTAGGTAGGGATGCTTTATTTAACTCTATTATTCAAAGCGCTATTCCACTAGCTCAAAGCAATGCTCAAGCTATTCAAGAGGCAACTTCTCAAGATAAACAAATTGCTTCTAGCTTCTTAGCTAAAAATGCTGAGTTCCAACAACAGATGGACTTAGCAAATATGAGTAACGATCAGCAGATGCGTCTTGCTAATTTGTCAGCTTTAAACGCTGCAAGTGCAGATAACTTAAACGCAGCTCAGCAAACTGAACTAGCTAATCTTAATGCTAGAATGCAAACAAACATTACTCAAGCTAACATCGCAGCTCAGATGGGCGTTGCACAATTAAATGTAGATCAACAACGTGCAGTTCAAAATGCTTCAATGGTTGCTAATGTTGACATGACTAAGTTTAATGCAGAACAACAAGTTGAGTTAGCTAACAGCAGATTTATGCAAACAATGGTACAAACAGAGTTTAACGCTGACCAACAAACTATGTTGCAAAATGCAACTGCATTAGCTTCAATGGACTTAGCAGCTGCTGACCAACAAACAAAGCTTGCGATTACAAACGCTCAAAACTTTTTACAGATGGACATGACAAACTTAAGCAACAAGCAACAGGCTATAATGTTTGACCAACAAAGTCGTCAACAAACACTTCTCTCTAATCAGTCGGCAGAAAATGCGGCACGACAGTTTAATGCTGCAAGTCAAACAGATGTAGATAAGTTTATGTCCAATCTTTCGGCAACTATTAAACAACAAAATGCAGCTCAGATAAACGCTATGCGACAGTTTAATGCTACCGAAGTGAACAGACAAGAAGCCATTAAAGCCGGTAATCAACTAGAAGCTGAGAAGGCTACAGCGCAGCTTAAAGCTGATGTAGAGAAATTTAACGAGCAAGTAGATCTGCAAAGAGATCAGTGGAACGCAGCAAACGCACAAGCAGTTGAGCAATCTAATATTGCATGGCGTAGACAAGCCAACACTATAAACACTGCGGCACAGAATGCAGCAAACCAACAACATGCTCAGAATGTCTTTAACTTAAACAACATGGAATTAGCTCAGTTGTGGCAGCAACTTAGAGACGAGTCTAGTTATTTAAATTCATCTTATGAAAATGAACAAAACAGAAAGACTCAGTTATATGCTACAGCAATAGGTAATGAAGCCGGTGGCGCTTCAGGCAGAACAAATTTAAACACACTCATAACTAAAATCAACAGCATATATAAGTAGTAAACGGAGAATATAGATGGGATTATTTTCAGGTATAAAGAAAGCTTTTAAAAAAGTAGTAAAGGGCGTTAAAAAGGTAGTAAAGAAAGTTGCCAAAGGTGTAAAAAAAGTAGTTAAGAAGGTCGGTAAGTTTGTAGGCAAGCTAGGCGTTGTAGGTCAAATAGGCTTGAGTTTACTGCTGCCCGGGGTAGGGTCGATGCTCGGAAGCTCGGCAGGTTGGTTAATGAAAGCAAGCAGCCCGTTGCTCCGAGGTGCAGGTAAGTTTCTAAACGCTGCGATTAATGTAGGAACAAAAGCAGGTAATGTGTTTAAAACTATTACGGGTGGTGTAACTAAAGTCGTAGGACATGTTGTGGGCTCGGCAGCTAATGCACTAGGTCTAGATGTCCCGTTTAAAACTTTCACATCTAAATTAGGAATGAACGCAGGTAAAGGTATTGACATTAGCGGTAAAAATTTTAAAGACACTTTTAAAGTAGTGGGTGAACAAGCCTCTAAGCTTGCAGAGTCAGGTAAAGATTTATTCTCTATGGACACTCTTACAGGAACTAATAAGTTTACAGCAGAACAGTGGAACAAACAACTGGCTGAAAAAACACCTGAAAAAATTACATCTATAGTTACTGGTGAAGAAAATCTTTTATCTTCTCCTGCGGAATCAAGTCTAGTAACTAAAAATGAAATTATTGAATCAGCTAGTGCTCAATCATCTGCAGTAGGTGGCGGTGTAACTGCAACAGAAACAGGAAGCTTATTAGCAAACGACGCTCCTAAGAAAACTTTTACAGACGCAATTAAAGAACTTCCGGGAAAATTTAAAGATAAAGCAATTGAAGGACTTGAAGCAGCTCCCGGTGCAATTGTACAGTCTGTGTTAGATGCTCCAAAACAATATGTAGAAACTTTTGTTGAAGGCAAAGCTTTGGACGATGCAGATGCTATCCCAGATCAAAATTCTTTTGCAGCTAGTGTCCCAACAATCAACACTATGACCGCTGATATCGGCACAGGCGGCTATGAAACAGGCTTTAACCCTAACATGTACACAAGCAATATGAACTTTATTTCTCAAAACCCTATTGGACAAACTGCTACGCTACATAATGCGTATCAAAGATTTATGCAAGGAGCCGTATAATGCAAGAAAATGAGTTAATGGAATTATATGCTAAAATGGACCGCCCTGTTCCGGGACAGTCTTTAACTAACGATCCAAAAAACCCGCAGCCTTTTGAGCGTAAGCCTGAGTTTACTAGCATTCATTCGGCTTCTGAGTATATTTTTGGACTTATTATTGATGAGGAAAACTATGTTCCGTTTATGCAAGCTGTAGCGGGTGGGGAACCTTTAAGCGAATTAACTCAAGTGTTATTGTTTCAAGGTTTCCAAGATGGTAAGTGGAACCCAGATTTAATGCTACTGTTGATTGAACCTGTTATCTATATGTTCTTAGCATTAGCTGAAAAGATAGATGTTGACCCTGTAATTTATAGAGACGAAGATCTTGATGAAATAGATGAAGAAGAAAGTTCTGGAACTAAGTTTGAAGAAAAAGCTTTAGAAAAAATTAAAGATATTGAGACTACTACAACACCTCCTCCCGGTGTTTTGAGTAGCAACATTACAAAAAAAATAGACGAGCTTCCAGAAATTCCAAAAGAAAGTTTATTGGCTTCTCCAAAGAAAACCGAGGAAGAGCAGGAAGAAGAAGAAAAAGAAAGTTTATTAGCTCCACCTGAAAATAAAAAGGAATAATAATGGGTATTGAAAAATTTGGTGAATCATTACTATCAGACATTCGGCAACGTAACGACAAGATAGCATCGGAAGCCCGAAAAAGAGAACGCAAAGAAGCGTTAATCCTATTCGGCTCAAAAGCTTTAATGTCTATCGGAAACTCAATGCTAAGAAACAAAGCCGAAAGGTTTGCGGAAAACCAAGACATATTAGCTTCACAGGCTTTATTCAAAGACGCTACCGCTGCTGCTTCGTCTGTTATGGACGAACATAATGCTATGATGAAAAGCGACAAGGGTAGGGTTAACCCTGTTGAATATGAAAAAGATATTTTAAGATCAACTTTTGAAGCGCAGTTTAAACTAAATGCAGATCCAAATGAGGTGGGAACTACTGCCTATCAACAGTTAGTTGAAAGCGAGCTGACAAAATTGGCGCAGAGTCGTGTAGATAAAAGAAAAGAACTTATAGATGCAGCTAAAAAACTTAAGACTAAAGAACAGTTTGATTTAGATGCTGCTAAGGCTATACGATCTGCAAAGGGTTTAACTATTGGAGATTCAATTACAAACGCTATTACAGGTTTATTTGAAGGGACAAGCAGGGCTGATAGAGAACAGTTAGCTATTAAAGCTATCCAACAAAACGACCCCAATAGGAAGCGTGTTCTTGCTTTAATGGAAGAGTACAATAAAACTAAAAATTTAGTTACAGCCTATGATTATGCAAATGTAGTAGTTCCTAAAACTCCTAAAGAAGAACGTTTCCGAGATGAAAGTACCTATCAAGTTAAAACATCAGGCTCTACTTTATATATCATTAAACAAAAAATAATTAAAGACAGATTTGGTATTCTACCAGACAAACAAGAAAAGCCTGTAGTAGAAGTTGCCGATGAAGATCAAGTTGATAGTATTACTTTAAACTCTATGCAGAGTAACTTTAACTTTGCAACTCAAGCTAAGACTATTTTAAATACTGAACATCTTGAAGATTTTGTACGCGAAGTTGGTAAACAAAACATACAGCTTACAAATATTAAAAGTGGTCAAGAATATGCAAAAGTCTCAGACATCTTTCAAAATGTAATGGAAAGAGATGGAGCTTTACAAGATAAATACAATGACGACTTATCTAAAACTCTTTTAAACGGGCTAGTATCTAATAATACTGATATTGTAGTTAAGCTAGGTACCGGAGAAAAAGAAGCGGCTTTTGACCTATTAGAGCAAATAGCAGACTTAGCCGAACAATTCAGAAACAGACAACGATAAAGGAATACTAAGTATGGCGATACCTAGTCCCAGTCTTCTTGCTAAACTAGAAGAAGAAGAAAGAAAAAAAGAAAAGCTAAATAAGACTGAAACCAAGCAAGAAACTACAGAGAAAAAAAGTATCCTTGCGGATTTAGCTCGTGTTGGAATAGATACCTTAGAGCAAGTTCCTAATATTGGTATTGATTTATTAACTCTCGGTGGTCAACCTCCGCACTACGTAGTAGGTGAAAGTAAGGTTCCAACTGAAGAAAGCAAAGAAAATCTTAAACAAGATAATCAAAAAGCTAAAAAAGCTGTAAGAAATTTTATGGTTGATTCTTTGGTTGAGCCGTTCCGTATGTCTGGTTTTACTGAAACTGCGGACAGAATAAAAGAATCTATTATTGATAAAGAAGGAAAAATAAAAGAGACTGAAACTGTAATAGGCACTGCTGCTTCTTTAGTTCCGTATATTATGGGCGGTACAAAGATATATAGTAAGCTAAGTGACAAGGGCGGTAAAATCCTACGCGGTGCAACAGCAGGTGCGATCACCGATCAACTGCTAGCCGACACACAAGAAGGTGAGGGCAACTTATTTAATGTAGTTGCTGAGGTATTACCGGAAGGCGGGTCGAAAACCGTTGCTGAGTATATTGCTTCTGACGAAGAAAACAGTCAAGTTGTTGAAAGAATTAAGCTGCTAGGAGAAGGGACAGCAATAGGTGGGCTTGTTGATATACTGGGCGGCACAGTTAAAGCAGGTCAAATAGCATATAAAAACTTTAAGAAGAAATTCCCAGACTTAACCGCTGAAGAAAGAGGCGAAGCCTTATATTTATATTTAAAAGATGCCAAAGAAACAACTGATTTAAAAGCCCCTGAAGATCAAGTAGTATTTACAGAAACTCCAAAAGGCGCTGCACAAGTTCAGCTACAAGCAAATAGCAAGATAAATAGATTTATAAATCGTTTTTTAACGACTAGAGGTTACTTTACTCCAAAGGCTTACAATGCCTTTGAAGACTCTCAGTATGCTCAGCGACAGGTTATTGCAAAGGCAGAACACATTGCTAATAGACTTCAAGATGCTTTAAATAATATATCGGAAACCAAAGAAGGTCCAGAAATATTTAAATCTGTTAATGATGCTCTTACTGCAGATCTTAAATTTGTTCGTGGTTTAGAGCTTAAAGATAAAATAAGTGATATTGCAAATGAATTTAACCTGCCTAAAGATGTTGCTGAAGAAGTTCTCAATGCTCGTGAATTAATTGATGACATGTCAAGACAGCTTGTTGGGTCTAGCGCGGTAAAAGACTCATTGAAAGAAATAATCGTAGAGAACTCTGGTCACTATATGCGACGTTCTTATCGTTTGTTCGAAGATTCTGGATACTCGCCAGACGAAAAAGTTCGTTTAGACGCAGAAGATTACTTAACTAATTTAAACCTTAACCGTGACCCAAACTTATCTGAGACTTTTGCGCGACAGCAAGCAAAAGATCAAATAGATGAAATATTAAGTTCAGGAAGTGCTTCTGAGTTTTCGGATTATTTTAGTGCTGTACGTAAAGTAAATAAAAATATTTTAAAACAAAGAGAAGATATCCCAGACCCTATTAGAGCTTTGATGGGCGAAGTAAAAGAGCCTAGCGAAAATGTAATTCTTACTGTTAGTAAAATGGTTAACCTATTAGAAACTAATAAGTTCTATCAAAACTTAAATAAGTTAGGAGAGTCGGGCGGCTATATATTTAAAGAAGGTCAGCCTAGAGACAATAAAATTTTTAGTGCTAAAATTACCGGCACTAATTCTGTGTTAGACGGTAAGTACACTACACCTGAAATATTGTCTGAAATACAAAACAATACTTCTAGATTCTTCAAAGGTGACAAGCTTGGTTGGTATAAAAACTTCTTAACACTTAAAGGAACATCTCAGAAACTAAAGACTGTATTTAGTCATGTTACACATATTCGTAACTTTACGGGTGGTGCTCAGTTTGGCGCAGCTAATGGCGTAAATCCTTTTGGTGGCGAAGCTCGTCAAACTTTTAAAACTTTGCGAAACTCTGTTCTTCAAGGCGGTAACAAAGAGCTTGATGCTTTATATGAAAAGTATTTAAGACTGGGTATTATTAACACAACCGTAAGAGTTAATGAATTTAGAGTTCTTTTAAACGTAGGGTATGAATCAGGTGTAGATACTTTAGGAGTCAATATATCTAAAAAACTAAAAAACTATGGTATTTCTAAAAACAAACAGCAGCTTGTAGATAATATCTATGTAGCTACAGATGATTTTTACAAAATTAACTACTACAACCAAGAGCTTGCAACTTTAAGAAAGCACATGCCTGAAGCCCCTATTGAGGTTCTAGAAGAACGGGCTGCCGATATAGTGCGTAATACTATGCCTAACTATGATCGAGTTCCTAAAGGCATTAAAGCTTTGAAAGAGCTTCCTGTAGGTAGTTTCTTTTCATTCCCCGCTGAAATTATAAGAACTAGTAAAAACATTGTTAAACAGTCGGCCAAAGAAATGCTTTCAGGTGTTGAAGGTATACGAGGCAGAGGCGCTAGAAGACTTGCAGGATTTACTGCTACCACTTCAGGGTGGTCCGGTTTAGCTGCAACTACTGCCCATCTTGCAGGTTTTGGCGAAGAAGAACAGAAAGCAATTGCAATTCTAAGCGAGACTCCGTGGTCTAAAGATTCGCCTCGTAACGTACTTCGTGTTGAAGATAAAATATATACAAACGATACACAGTTTGTAGACAGCTACAGCGTTATTAAAGAACCGTTTAGATCTGCGGCTAGGGCTTATGCAAACGGAGAAATTAACGAAGAAGATTTTGATAAGAAGATACTGGATTCGACAGGCGCGTTTGCCTTTAATTTATTTAGACCTTATATAGACGAAGCTATTCTAACTGATGCTTTAACTGATGTAATGTTTGCAGCTATAAGCTCTGATGGAAGAACTTCAAAGGGTAAAGAAATATTTACTCCGGGCCTAACTACATCGGAAAAAACAGGGAATCTCATTACGCATTTGGGACAGACGTTGCTCCCCGGAAGTGCTTTAAGTATTAAATCTTTAATAGATGCCGCATTTGAGCAACCTAATAAGAACACAGGAAAGGTTAAAAATGTTAACGCTGAGTTAGCTGCAAACTTAACAGGATTTAAATTTCAAGAGTTAGACGTAGAAAATATTTTACGTTTTGGTGTTTCAGATTTTAAAAGGGCTTCTCAAGACATAATCAACGTCGGTGTTAATTATAAAAGATCTGGACAGGATTTGGTAGCTCGTTACAAACAACGACAAGAAGCAAAACTAAAGCTATCTCAAGATCTTTATAGAAAAATAAACGCTTCTGAAGTTTTAGTAGGCAGGAGCGACACATATAGATATTTAATTTTAAACGGTTTAAGTAAAAAAGAAGCGGCCTTTTTTATGGCGGGTCAGTTTAAACCTGACAGACCTGACAAGTCTTTATTGTTGTTGATGAACGATAAAACAACATTTAAATCAGACGAGACACTCGGTGAAACGTATAAGCAAATGATGACCCTTTACGGTGATTTTATGCGGACTGAGTTAATAGCTCCTATTGAGCTAAAGGAAGAAGACGAGTCTGTACAAAGAACTAAAAAGGTTGAGGGAGGCTTAGTAAGCGAGTTAGTTCCTAATGCACCTAAAAACCCTTCTGCGCGTATTAACAAGCAAACCGGCATACCTTACGCAGAGGAAGCCGGTCCTGCGTTTATGGATGAGCTAAACCCTATACGTAATCTTAAAATGGCTCATGGTGGTAAAGTACGTAGCCGCAGATACTCAGGAGGTCTTATAGCTAAAACTTTAGGTATTAAAGGTGCAGATCTAGAATGGGCTAAAAGCCAACGCAAACGATATTCAAAAGAAGAAGCTTATGATGGTAAAGGTGATGCCGCAGCTCACTTAGCTTTAGGGTTTATCACGCAAAGATCTAAAAACCCTAAAGCAGCTTTAACGGCTGCAAACATTCGGGAATACGTGACAATGGATACTGTCGGTAGACCTATGGACATTCATAACAATAACTTAGGAGCTAAGATTAAAGCTAAGACTTTAAAGGAAGCAGAAAAAGAAATTGATCGTTTGATTAATGAAAACGAAGCTAAGTTTATGACACCTTCTGAAAGCAAAGAAAGACGTAAGTATAGTAAAGGTCAGCTCGTTGGAAAAGTTATAAGGTACTTTGCTGATAAAAAAGAATCAGGTTTATTTAGTAAGGCAGAAAAAGAAGCCGGAAACTTGGATCAAAAAGAAGGTACAGGCGATGTAATGCTTAAAAGGCTTCGAGATAAAGGCGTTACTGACGAAGAGCTAGAATGGACTGGAGCGAAAGATAAGTTTGCTGCTAAACCATCTGTAACTAAAGAAGAGCTTCAACAGCACTTTAAAGAGACTGACTTTGATGTTGAGACCAAGAAAGGTACTGTAGGAGCCCACGATACTGATGCACCTTCTTTTGAAGATATTGCAGATCTGTTTGAGGAAGACCCTGAATTTGCAACGATACAATGGCTTCGAAACAACTCCCCCGGAGAGCTTGAAGGTATAGACGATCTAAGCGATGATGCTTATGAAGCGTTAGTGGAATCAGTCTTTAAACGGATAGAGGAACAGGAAACAGGGAAGGGAATCGGTGGCGGTTTTGACTTTACAGCTAACAGACAGCATCTAGACTATGCTTTTGAGGGCAGTAACACTAAAAATTATAGAGAAATAACAGTGGCTCTTCCTGAAAGATTTAAAAAAATTGATGAAGATTTCACGCACTCACATTTCCCTACTCTTAAAAACTTTGTGGCTCACCTACGTTTAGCGGACGTTAAACCTAAAGACGGAGACAGTAAGGTTCTTTTAATTGATGAGATTCAAAGTGATGCTCACCAGAAAGCTAAGGGTTCCTACATTACTAAAGAAAATGTAGGCACAAATAAACTCACATCTGAAGAAGTTACTGAGTTAAAAGATAAAAAGAAAGAGCTTGTTGAGCAGTTACAGAAAATAGACAGCTATTATGAAGATGGCATTTTAAACAAGGCTGAACATGTAGATAATAAAAAACGTGTCAGGGCTGAGATAAGTACCATTAACGCTTCTCTACCTCCAGAAGTTCCAGATCTTCCGTTTAAGAACGAAAAGAAATGGGCACTACTCGGCTTAAGAAAAGCAATGATTGAAGCAGCTGAGGGTGGATATGACGAGGTGGCACTAACTACTGGTCGTCTGCAAGCACAAAGAAACCAACAGCTTGAAGTCGTTGATGGTGTAGAAACTGGTGGAGAAAAGATGAAGCAGTTCTATGATAAAACTCTTATTAAACTTTTAGATAGTAACTTTGCTAAAAAGTATGGTGTTAAAATTGAACTAAAAGAAATAATGCAGAACGGTGAACCAATTAAACTACCAGTAATGCAGGTAACAGATAAGATGCGTAAAGACATACTAAAAGGTTTACCTATGTTTGCAGAAGGTGGCTTAGTAGCTTCAGAGGTATTAACAAATAAACTAAGGAGTAACAATGGAGTTTAAATATTTTAAACTGTCAGACTTTAACTGTCAAGAGACTGGCGAAAATGAAATGGATATCGAGTTTATTAGAAAGCTAGATCAGCTTCGAGAAAACTGTGGGTTTCCGTTTATTATAACTAGCGGATATAGAAGTAAAAATCACAGCATAGAGGCGCGAAAAAGTGTTCCGGGCACACACGCCCGTGGGATTGCCGCAGACATCAAAGTCTCTGGAGGCTCTCAAAGATATCAAATAGTTAAGAACGCACTTGCTATGGGCTTTACAGGCATTGGAGTAGCTAAGACTTTTATACACGTAGATACTAGAGATAGCTATCCAGTAATGTGGAAATACTAATGTTTCGTATTTTGTTTTTGTTATCTATGTCTGTGGCTGTATTAGCGGACAACGCTCAGGAAGGTAGTTTAAATACTTTTCACGGAAACAATAGCACGACTAATAGTAACAATACAACTACAGATACATCTACTAGCAACACATACAATGGGGCAGGGAGCAGCTCTGAAATTCCAGTAGGGTCTGCGATCTCCCCAAGCTACATGTCTAACGGTCAAGACACTTGCTTAAAAGGCGAAGGCGGTTCATTACAGACAGTAGGTGTAGGCATCTCTAGCGGTGCATACGAGGTTGACCCTAACTGTGATAGACGTAGAGATGCTAAGCTGTTGTCAGACTTAGGTATGAAAGTTGCAGCAGTATCGAGAATGTGTGAGTCTTTAGAGGTTTGGAAAGCTATGTTAATGTCAGGTACGCCCTGTCCAATACTGCAAAACTCTAGACTAGTAGCAGGAAAGCGAGCGTATTTAGCTCTTAAAATGCAGCCTGAGATTTACATCCCAGACTATAACCGCAAAACTAAAGAATGGTACGACACTATTCTAAACATTGGAGAAACTGTAAATGAAGAACAAGCTGAAGATATTATCTCTGTTAGCGCTAAGTTCCGTAGCAGCAGCAAGTGAGTTAGATAACTTACTAAGCACTTCTACTGCTATTGTAAATCAAATTGATACAGGTACTACACTTGTAGGTGCAGCTACAGAATATGCACATCATGGTGATGCACTAAGTGATGGAAGTTTATCATCTACAGCACATATCAGCACCGAACAGCTTGATGCTTATAACGCTGCCTTAACTGATTTTGCTACTAACTATCAGCCCTATGGAGACCTTACGGCTGTATTAGAATCAAAAGCAGCGACTGAAATAAGTCTAATGAATAGTGCCGTAGATACATTTGCTGAGGTTGTGGTTGAAATGGTTCAAGTAGTAGAGCTGACAGAAAAAATTGATGCGGCTCTTACACCTGCAAACGAAGAAGAAGTTCAAACATTTGTATCTGACAATATAGAAGTCTTACAAATAGAACAAGAAACTGTTGATACCTACAACCAGTCTGTAGATGATATTGAAACCCACGCTAACAACGCTTCAGCTTATTTAGCTGTGGCAAACTCCGAAGATGCAGTGGCTTTTTTAGAGCAAAGTATTGAAACCGCTAACACTACAGCAGAGCAAACTAGTATTATGTATGATGCGAATCAACAGTGGGTGACGATGGGATACAACACTACACGAAACTTAACAGCAGTTTATTTAAACGGTGTAGATGATATAGGTATAGATTTGTATGTAACTGAAGCAGACATATTAGCGGTAGGTAGCGACTCGGAGTTTTATCTTACTGGTCCTACAGCTTTAGGATATAAATGCTTTATGACAGGAGAATGTGAATGAGTTTAGCTGATGCAGAACTAACGATTGGTGGCGTTAAACTAAAAGGGATTTACATAGCTATTGTATTCTCTTTAGCCACTACTATAGGCGGTGGTGTTTGGACAGCATCTAGTTTATATTCGAGACTAGAGGGCGTTGAAAGTTTATTTATACCTGACCTAAAGCCCCTTGAAGAAAAGGTTTCTTTGATTGAACAAGAGCTAGAAGCTAACGATGTTTCGCAGCTTCAAGGCAAACTAGCTGAGCTTGGTGTTAACCTTAAAACAATAGCGGAGCAACAAGCTAAACTATTGTTGGTTGACGATAAGGTAAATCAATTAGAAAAAGACATAGAGACTATGAAGGCTACAGTAACTAAAGCGGAACTGCTTACTGCTGAGGCTGAGAAGCTAGACTCTAAACTTAAAACAATTAATAGGGAAATACAGGATTTGTGGGATGGTATGGACTATCTTTCAAACCCTTTGAAGTGAGGATACTATGTTAAATTTAAATTCATTAGTGGGACCTGTTACAGGATTATTAGACAAATTTATAGAGGATAAAGACAAGAAGAATGCGATTGCGTTTGAACTATCGACAATGGCTGAAAGACACGCGCAGGAACTTGCGAAAGCGCAAATTGAAGTTAATAAGACAGAAGCGGCACACAAGAGTTTATTTGTGTCGGGTTGGAGACCTGCTGTTGGTTGGACTTGTTGTCTTGGACTTGCGAGTAACTACCTTCTTATCCCGATGGCAAATTTTGCGCTTGCTCTTGCCGATTCTGCCATTACGGTCCCTATATTAGATAT
>BCSF01000060.1_pt1 | contig 46883 bp, 55 predicted proteins | sample 1016431 | NCBI WGS metagenome assembly BCSF01 (sample SAMD00045685;SAMD00045686;SAMD00045687;SAMD00045688;SAMD00045689;SAMD00045690;SAMD00045691;SAMD00045692;SAMD00045684;SAMD00045690;SAMD00045691;SAMD00045692;SAMD00045684;SAMD00045685;SAMD00045686;SAMD00045687;SAMD00045688;SAMD00045689, study... | reverse complement strand
ACTGCTGCAAGACCGGCGATAACCGCCACAACAGCCGAAACAGCGGCTTCCATCATTCTTTTTGAAGTGATACAATTGGCACAATGTCGTGACACAACACTTCAACGCGAGATCCAGGACGGAAGGTGAATCCTGCCTTCATAATCTCTGTACACTTAAGTGCTCGAACTAACTCATAGTCAAGTCGGAGCTTCTCTTCGTGTCGTTTAGCAATCGCTTTGCACTGCTCAATCATTCCTCCATCCAAAGGAACGGAGAAATTAAGCTGCATACCGTAATTGTTATTGCGGGTGTAGCCTTGTGGCAACGTATCATTACCCATGTAAAATGGAGATACTGTCATTGTTGTTCCATTACACGAGTTACCGCCGGTAAACTGTTGTCTACTGGGAGCACCATTGTTCTGGAACTGAACAGCCTGATTCGTTACGTTACCTGTAGCCGCTGCTATGGGATTTGCTGTGTTGCTAACTTGTGGTTCATCGGCTTTAACCGGTCCTACTGCGAGAAGACAGAAAGCGAGGTAGTAGTAGAGGTAGTTTCGATGTCGCGGGTGATGTCGATTGTCTCTACGATTCCTGCTGCTCGTGTCACAGTCTCCAGTTGAAACTGTTCGCCTGCAGTTGTTACCGACCAAGTAGTCGAAGAATCGGTGATGTCCCCACTTGGGGTTACGTTTGTTCCAGACCATGATGAGTATGCACCACCATAAACCTCAGTTGCAATGGTCTCAGTGATGGTTTGTGTGGTGGTAGTAGTGGATTGCATTGACCCCTGGGTAAACTGCGGGGTAACAGTTTGAGCTGCTGCAGGGGAAGCCAACAGCAACAGTAGAAGTAGTTTCTTCATTTAGGTGGCTCCGAAGTAGATTTCTTGGTGTCCATACGGCTGATCCCGTACGATGCTAACGTGCCACTAAGCAAACTAGCAACGAACGTGGGATCCATCTTTTGCAGCATTCCCATGTAGGAAGCTGTTAGAACACCAGCACTCCACACGAGCACAAGCGCCTTAACGATTTCACTAAAGAACTCATTCAGGAAGCTCTTCGTTTTGTGCATTTTTCTTTTTCTTGGTTAGCAGTTTCTTGATAATTGGTTTCAAGACGCTAACTGTCCGTTTAAAGACTGCAGTAGCTGTAAGGGTGGCTGCAACTGAGACAGTAGCTGTCGTTGTAGCCGTAGCTAAGATTTCGTTACTCGGCAGTGGTACGGTTAGATCAGTACCAGGAATATCGACGTAACGTACCTGCGGAATCTCCGGTGGTTTAGGTATCGGAGGCGTAGGTGGTTTAGGTTTTGGTTTAGGTTCTTCCTTCTTTTCTTCAGAAGGTGTTGTACCCTTGACTCCCGGAGGTGGCCGAAGGTCGTTAGGAGGCACTACAAGCGGTTTGTAAGTGGGTAAAGATGCTCGTGGTACCTCCAGTACCGGACGGGGTAGTAGAGGGGCCTCAGGGAGCCGTAGAACCGGCAGTACCGGTGGTGCTCCCAAGTCCATTACTTATCCCCAAACAGACCACGCTCGATGAAATCAACGGCTTGGTCATCAACAGTGTTATCAGATTGCTCAGCCAGTTTGCGGAGCAGGTCAACAATCAATCGCTTTACTTTGTCGCTATTAAGAAACGACATAAGAACGGGACGGATAAGTGCAATCATTGTTCTTTAGAGGTAAGTGGTTTGTAGTCAGGTATCTCAACGATACCAATTGCTTCTTTTTCAGCTTTTGTGTGATGCCTTAACCAGCCAGCAGGATACTGGTTGCCATTAACATCCACAAAAGGAATGTCTGGTTTAAGGACGTGTCCGTTATAAAGTAATGCCATAATTATCTTGCGGTAGCGGGCGAAACACCGGAGCCGCCGAATGGGTGTGAGGCAAATGCGGCAAATATATAAACATTTCCACTGTTTGTATTGGGATTTAAGCCTGAACTCGCTCTGATCTTGAATCCGTTTGAAAGGAAGTCAATATCTCGATTGGCTGATGTTGATTCAGCTGCATTACTGCTTGGAAGCAGCATTTTTGCATCAGGACCGTTGTAGTCATTTCTGGTTGAGTCAAAGATTGACCAAGCTTCAGTTGTGCTTGTGTTTTTGAAAATAATTAGCGCCGGCTTGAAGCCACAATATATACACGGACCGTCCAAACTTGCATTAGCAGTGTAGCTGCCGAACTTGCTGTAGCCTTCGACTTCGGCAAAGCAGTAGGCGATGTAATCTCTAGCTGCTCCGGTTCTAGCGTTATTGCCAATACTGAACGTTGTAGACGTGGGACTTGTGTTGTTCCAATAAGTCGATGACGCTGTAGCTTGAGCAGCATTTGTGTCAAGGAAAAGGCAAGTAGTGTTGCCTAAGTCTTGGTGATAGACAGCCCAGTTGTTTCCATTGTCCCTATCTTTGACGATATACATTGCCAATTCAACGCCCAAACCATGACCCACGGTGGCACTTGAATTGGTTCCCGTATAACTAACAATCGAGAAACCAGCCGTGGGGTTGGCGCTTACCGTGCTGGTGATGCTGCCATCGGTGTTGGTTGAGGTGCCGTTTGCTGCAAGCCAAGACCATCCAACATAAGTATCACCGTTGCCTGCCCATTCACTTGTAGACGTGCCACCAGTTGTGTATTGAGCAACAGTAAATCCATCGCTATCGAATGAGCGAAACCAGTCGTTTGCTGAGTTGGTGTTCTCGGCGTTAGTTAGGTTGCTCTGCAGGTATCTAAAGGAACCCCGCACAGAGTCTTGCAGCTTGTGATCAGCCGTTCTAGATCTAGCTTTTACCCAAACGAGATCCGGCTGGAATCCAATTCCAGTAACTGCAACGGGACTGCCAGTACCAGTCCAGAGCGATGTATTGAAATAATCCGACCCATCCTTAACCGTCGGCGCGGGGAGGTTCGACGTGTTCAGCGCATTGAAACCCGTGGGTGGGGTGTAGGCAAAGGCGCGTTGTCCGAAGTTGACTGTGTGCGTGACCGTTGGAGAAGGCGCATTACGGTCAAAAGCAAAGAAGTATGGACCATCAAGCGTAAAAGTATCGTAAGTTAATACTTTGCTATTGTTTTTGTACACATCACAAGTTTTGCTTGTTGCGTCAAGAGCAAAACCAATTACATCGCCTGTTGTAAATGAACTTAAGGACGAGAAGGACCGCGTTGAATTAGGGCTATATTCACTATTATTGTCTGCGACGGCAAACAAAGTAGTGGACCCTATGTAGGAAAGGCGATAGTGCGTTGAATTAACTAAACCCAAAAAGCAGTTTGTACCACCCAGTGTTACTTCGCAATACCACTTACCTTCTGTAACCCCAAACGTTGACAGAGCGTGTTCAGCTATAGAAGTTGAGTAGACAAGATTTCCATCGGTAATCGCGGTATTCCCAGGTCTAACAAGCGGATTCAACGTACACCAGTTCGTCGTCGGCGTATCGCTCATCACGTCCGTTCCAGTGCCGGAGGTGGTGAAGCCAGAAGCGGTCCAGTTATTGCCGTTGCCGCTGTGGTCGTGACCGATGCCGTTGGTGGCAGTGGGGTCGAACTTTAGGTAATACCCATTTGAACCAAAGGTTCCGGTGTACTTAATAGGACGCCAAACACCATTATTGTCAAACTCGCCAAAATCTTCGGGTTCTAACGCTTGCCCATCAACAAAAATATGCTCGGCTTGATAGCCGTCAAAATACCAGTTTGAATAACCGCCGCCGATATATTGAGCAGTGGCAGCGTTGACCGTGTTGGATTGATAGTTTTGGGCAGGCGTAGAGTTTTTCTGCCAGAAATCCGTAACCCTAACTCCGTTTATGTAAAGCTTTGCTCTGTCATCTGCTGTTGCTTGGGTTGTATCGAACTGGAAGACAACGTGATACCACGCCGACACGTCACGCCAATCAGCGGTTGTTTTCCAGCTAAGCGACTCAGGCGAGGAACCGACACTTAAATAGATCTGGCTTGTGTGACCAGAGTCCGGCGTCATGTTTATGCCGGAAGCAAAAATGTTGTAACCATCAAGCTTGCTTGCTCTTTTGAACCAAGCAGAGCGGGTAAATGTTCTTAAATTGCCTGCACTGCTTGGCGTCCAACTAAGTTGTGCGGAACCATCAAACCGCAAGCTCTGCTCAATCTCATACGTCGGCTTACCCGCATTAAAAAACGAAGGAAATAACATTACGCAATTCCCTCCGTCCAGTTACCCATCAGCAGAGTCGTGCTGTTCTGGACGTAGAACGGAATGATTGCAGGAAAAGCTGTGGGGGCGGTGTACGTCCCACCTGGGAACTTACATTCGGTGGGGAAGGTTGGTGCAGCAGTTACACGGATAAGACCGCCTGTGCCTGCTACAGCGTTGGTAGGAGATGGGATAGTGATAGCACCACACGTCCAGAAGTTACCGGTGGCAAGATCCCAGTTACCGGCACCAGCGGTGATAGTCCGCTCAGTGCCGTTCACAGTGCCAGCAAGAGTTGCAGAACCGTTGCTGTTAAGAGTCAGGGTTTCAACCGTAGAGCTAGCGTTAAAAACCTTTTCTGTTTTTAGTTTACTCATTCGTCAGCTCCTGGATACGGGAAACGTGCTTTAATCTCTGCTACTTTTGCGGTCCATTCGTCGGTGGTAGCTTCACCGCGTTGTGCTTTGAAGAAGAGAGGGTCGGCTTCTGCGGCGTAGGCAGCGGCGCGAGCTTGCTCGACTGCTTTGCGTTGCTCAACAGGCAACACATCACGCGCATAAGCTTCGCGTTCTGCGATTTCTTCGGCGGTAAGCGGGATTCGCGTTACTTCGCCGGTTTGTAAGTTGCGTTCAATGCGTTCCATGATTACGGCGAGAAGTAATGAACATATACAGCGCCAGAATCAAAGCTGCCACTGTTGGTAAACAAGTTTATGCGGTCTAAAGCGCCACCAAGCTCAACATAACCTTGCCAATGTATAACATTGGTGTAAGTTGAATTTAGTCCATAAGATGCGACGCAAGTCCAATTATTGCCAACCATTTTAGTCAAACGAGCTGTGCCAGTAAATTCAAATTGAACAGCAGCGCCGCCATAAGTTTCCCAGGCATCGGTGGTTCTAGCTACATCATTTCCACCGGAAGCGCCAATGTAGTAATTCATGGATGCATATCCTGAAGTAGCTACCCCAGAAGATGTTCCTGCACGCATACCCCAGTTAGTTCCACCAGAATCGCTTAAACTTCGTGCTACAACAAGTATTTCAGTTGCAGTTGACGGAATACCAGTAATGGTGACTGATGAACCGGTCAAACTTGTGCCAGTAGTGTCCCAAGTCCATCCAGTGGTATCAGTAACCGTCTGCCAACTCAACCCACCACTACCATTCGTCTGCAGGTATTGACCGCTAGTACCATTCCCATCGGGAAGAACAAGCGTGTTGCTACCAGCAGTTGCCGGTGCTTCTAGTTCGACATACCCGGAGGTTTGTCCATTAAGTCTGATTGTCATTAGGATGCCTCCGGTTTAGTCGGCCAAACAGGGTTGGCAGGGTCAGCAGTGTTAGCGGGTAGGTCGCGTAGTGCTTGGCGATATGTACGCATTTCGTCAGTAAGAGTGGAGTCAGAAAGGGCGAGGTAGTCGGTTTCAGCGAGGAGTTGGTTGCGCTTAAGACGCACTCCTTCCATAAGCAGAGCTGGTTGTGCATCAATAGCTGCTTGACGTTCTGCTTCCTCTTTGGCGGTGTACGGGACGTAAGTAACTTCTCCTGTAAGACCATTAACAATTTTATGGTTATTCATTAGGCGTACCCCACTACAATATTGCCGCTATCATAAGTACTAGTTTGGCTGCGAATCTGAACACGGTCAATTAAACCACTAGATCCGCTGTAGTAACCGCCGCCAACATTGGTAAGATTGTCACCACCACGATCAGATAATACCCAAGAACCGGCCCACACGTTAGCACTAGCAATACGAGTCATTACAAGAGTGCCGTTAAATATAGCATTACCCGCGGAAAATGAATTGTGAATAAGTGACCATTGATCACCATTGTCTATGTTGTACAAATTTGAACCGTAAGATACTGCAAATCTGTAAGGACCAGTGTTGCTTACAATACTGCCGTTTCCAAAACGCACTTGGATGTGTCCGGAACCGGTGGCAGATTGTGATACTTCAGCAATACCAATAAAAATTAAGTTTGCCGTGGTAGGGATGCCAGTAAAAGTTACGGATGACTCAGTATTTACGGACTGACCAGTTAAAAAGGTTACTCCAGCAGGAAGATCCTCCCAAGCAGGAGCCGTAGTAGCACCAGTGCTAGTCAGTACTTGACCATCGGTGCCAGCGTATTCAAGATCAGCATTTGCAACACAATCGTTAGGCAAGCCACCTGTGCTAATACCGGTAATACTACCGGTTCCGTTAATAGTAATAGCCATAATTAAACAATGCTCCAGCTAGATCCAGACGGCACCGTCACGGTGACACCAGAGTTAATAGTCATAGGACCGGCGTTGATAACGTTCTTACCAGTTCCAATCGTGTAGTCAGTGGTGATCGTGTTGTCGTGTTCCAACGCCCAAGCGTCAGTACCACCACCAGTTGCACCACCGCCTACGGCTCCCCAAGACGTTCCGTTGTAGCCTTCAAATGAAGTGCTAGTAGTATTAAAACGGAACTGACCAGTTACAGGAGAACCAGGACGGTCACCTGTAGCACCTGAAGGTACATTAGCTGCACCAGTGGTACCAGTCTGAGGGACGTAGCCATCAATAGTTTGACCAGCGTTGAAAACAATATCACCAGTCATCGTGCCACCAGCCAAGGGCAGTTTAGTGGCAAGACTGTTGGTTACAGTAGTAGAGAAGTTAGCATCATCACCCAACGCTGCAGCAAGCTCATTAAGAGTATCTAGCGTTGCAGGCGCTGCGTTAATAATACCAGTAATTTCATTATCTACATAGTTTTTAGTAGCTGCATCTTGTGCGTCAGTAGGATCAGTAAGATTTGTAATACGATTACTGTTAGCATCAAGATTAGCTGCCAACTGAGGAGTAGCGTCAGAAGCTAGATCAAATGAGATTGCACCACTAGGAATGGTAACAAAACCAAGTTGTTGGTCTACTTCAAAGACATCACCAACAGTAAATTTACCGTTGTGATCAGTAATAGCAGCCCAGATAGCACCGTTGTTAAGTTCAATTTTTTGGTTAGCTTCAACGGGAGTACCACCGTTTTCAGGTAGTGCACCGTAGTTAGTACCAGAACCCACGTACTCCATCGTGTGACCGCTAGAAGCGATCATAGAGCGCAGGAAGAATTGAACAGGAGCATCATCAGCAATAGCTCCGTTGATGCCAAGGTTGTTGCTACGGTTAGTAGGATCAGGACGGCTAATTTCAACAGTCCAACCGTTACCACCTTCGCTGTCAATATGAGGGGTAGCAGACAGAATAGGATAGGTAACATTGTTGACTATTACCAGCATATTGCTTTGAGGTTCAGTCGCAGCACCATGCCAGCTAGCATCAGCAACAGGAGCGTTAATGTTGAAAGTGCTCTGACCACCAGTCAACAATCCGCCTGGATCATCAATATTAGAAGTGAAGATGTTAGTAGTAGACTGACCATCAGCAATCAGAGAGAACCGACCAAAGTCAGTAGTCGATGCTGCAAGGTTAGCCTGACCACCATTCAGACACTTCAGATGGTAATGGTTAAAGAACGAATAAGAGCTAGTAGCTTGACAATAACCGTTGTTAGTGACAAAGATGCCAGGACCATCCAAAGCAGTGTGGGTGTAGCTATCGCACACCATAGACCGCAAGGGGCTGTTAGCATCAGGAGTATCACCGTCAATCAGGATACCACCACCAGTAGGTGCAGAATCGAGGTCACCAGCAGCACCTTCACCCGGAACATGCGGAGTAAAGGTTACGTTATTAATCTGAGAATCAGAGAAGTTGGTGCAGTTCTGGATGTAAGGAGACTTACGAATAGTTGCACCAGGAAGGAACGCAAAATTCCAACCCTGTTGTGTAGGAAGACCGTGAATATTGTCAGTATCCAGAGGGTTACCACCCCTAGGACCAGCTGCCTTCATACCCATCAGAGTCAGGTTCTGAATGTAGCTACCGCTATTCAAACGGAACATCGTAGTGAGTTCGTTTGGTTCGGGTACGTCTACATCATAGCCAGCCTGATCCGCTGCAGGAATAGCTGGGTGAACAATACAGTTCCTCAACGAAGTGCCAACAATAGACACATCATTTTTTTGAATGTCAATGGGGAACGTTTCAGCGTACACGCCAGGAGCAACTACAACAACAGAGCCGTTACCATTGGCATCGGTCTCGTTGTTAATTTGTTGAATAGCACCACGAATGGTTTGCTTAGGAGTGCTGATACGGTGACCAGTGTTGTTGTCATCACCGTTGATCGAATCAACATAGACAACTTTAGGAAGGCTAGTAAAAGTACCACCAGAAGCAACACCAATCCAACCACTACCATTCCAAATGGAAAGGGTCAGATCATCATCATTCTGCAGCCAAGTTTTACCTACCTGCCAGTTAGAGCTAGTACCAGGGTTAGTTAGTTGAACAAGGGTATCAAACCGACGGGCAGCTGCGTTAGCGGTAAAGAGGTTTTCATCACTAGGACTTGCACCTGCATCTTGCTCAGCATAAGTGATAATATCAGCATTTTTAATTTTACTGAAATCAACTGAGTTGTCAGCAATACCAAGAGTAATAGTGCCATCACCGTCATCGGTAACAGTAATACCGGTACCATCGGTAGCGATGTCATTAGTAATAGCAAAATCAATGCGGTCGTCAATCGCCGCAGCGGTCATGATTTTGTCGTCAGTATTCTCGAAGTTCTCAGTGCTCTGGATCGTGTCCGCAGTTTGATCCCAGAACTGTTCGTCCATAGCTTGAGTGGTAGCGATGTGCAAATCATCGCTGATCCAAGTCTCGTCGCTATGGATTGTGTCTATTTCGTTGTCCCAACTATAGTTCCTAATTTCTTCAACAGCAAAGTTGTTTTGCTGGAAGTTGTTGTTAAGATCTACAGCACGGATAGACGAACCCGAAGCAAAGGTTGCTTTCAGGTCGTCAACATTCGTGTACCTATAAATACGGATACGCTCATTAAGTAGCGGAGCCGAATTAAATTGAATAGTTGTAGCGTTGGCGTAAGTGTATGCAGTTGTGTCAACGTCGTTAATACTTACCTTAACGTCGTCTTTTGTAATGTATTCAAATGGAAAGGTGTAATTGGTAGTGTTACCGTCACCTAAATAAAACTGTTCGGTTGTTGCCATTACGTTACAAAATTAGTAGTAATGGGTGGATTAAGCGATATCCAGGATATCTCTAACCTGGCGTGCAAAGGGAGTGTCTGCCTTAGCAGCCGAAGCATACAGACCAGCGTCTTCGCCCGTAGACAAAGCTTGTGGCTGCATAATTTCTTGCTCCTCTTTTTTATTCTGTAGATACCAATCTGCATTAGCACCTTTTTGTACTGCATCCTTGCCAGCAGCTTCAGTAACTTCATCAATCATTTTATTAATAATTGATCTGAAACCAGCAGAAGTTTTACCTTCAGGTGCAGGGAACGGTCCATAACCAGGACCATCCTTTTTACGAGATTTTTCGTAAAGTGCTACAGCTTTTTTGTAGCGGTCTGATGCAAACAGCATTTTAAGTTTACCTCTCAAATTACCAATCTGAGGATTGTAAAGATCTGCAGTATATGCAGCTTGCTGTTGACCAGTTTCAAACGGGTTAGCGCCTGGAGCTTTCAACATAAAGTTGTACTTCAGACCTGCTTCCCACTTGTTGACTTCTTTGATAATAGGATCATCAACGGTACGCTTGGTCATACGCAGACCTGCCAGCATCTGAAGCATACCAGCACCGAAGCGTTCTTCGGCATTAGCATCTTCAGGGGTCAGGTTACGCATCTCGATGTCACCAGTATAAGGATTGGTGAAAGGATCGGACATGGGCATAATTGCATCTGTACCCATGCGGCGAGCCCAAGCATTCAGGAAATTACTGAAGGGTTTGTCTTGAATACGAGAAGCACGACGATAAGGATCGTACCAATCACGGACCATACGTCCAGTACCAAGACCAGTCAAGGTACCCATCAGGTTACCTGCAGAAATAGCCCATCCTTGGTTGTAGTTCCTAGAGTCAGCCAGAGTCGTGAACTCAGAGAGACCCAGCAGAACAGCTTTATCCAAGAACAGTTTACTCATATCAGCAAAGATCTCAATAACACCTTGTTCATAGCGACCTTGGCTAATCTTACCGTCACGGAATTGGTTAGTAACAGAAGCCAGGACACCCAGAGGGAATGCAATGGGGTCGAGCTTTTCGATGTTAACTTCAATACCATCAGTACCAGGAGGCTTAATCACAAGAGCGTGACCTTGCTCACCGTTCTTCTTAGTCACACCAGTCAGCGTGATCATACCAGCCCAAGACAAGCCTACAAACGCCATCAGAGCGCCTGCACCTGTAGCCAGGTTAGATTCCATCATCAACTGAGCAGGCAGACCTTGGTCGCCCCGCAGAGCGGCTCTCACACCAGGATCCAGTTTAGAAATGATAGGAGCACCAGGAATAGTACCAACCAATTGAGTAGTACCTTGGTTACTAAACTCCCATGCAATCCGACTAAACGGAGAGATGTAACGGAACAAAGCGTTCTTCTTACCAGCATCTTCAAGCAAGCCGAAGGTGTTAGCAGTCAGAGAGCTGATGTTAATACCACGTTGTTGAGGATCGTCAAAACCAGCCGACACGATAGGAGCGTCAACTACCTGACCATTTTCATCAAGAACGGTGCTACGAGGGATGTCACGTTGGAAAGTGTAAGCATTAGCAAACTCTTGACCTTCGCTACCCATGGTGAAACCTTTAGCTGCATCACCGTCAACAAAAATTTTACCAACCTCTTCATCATAGACTTCACGCATGTTCAAGCTATTAGTAGCATCTTCTAACATGCGACGATGGGTTTTAAAGCTAGCGTAGGAATGACCTGCCAGAGCTTTGAATCCTTCGTCAGAAGCCATCAGCAAACGAGTAGTTCCATGAAGGAACGGGCTGGTAAGGATGGTACGAGTGAAGTAAGAGAAAGTAGCCATCGCGGCTTCAATCGAATACTTCTTATCTTCTGCAAGAAGTTGTTTGTAGTAAGCATCAAACTTAACCTTACGATCAGCAGCAAGCTGAGCAAGGTTTTGTTGCACACCACCGAACCTGCTGCTACCTTGCATAACAGGGACGTTTTGAACCAGAGCCTGTCTAAATGCTCGCATAGCAGGACCCATACCTTTGACCATACCGCCGTACAAAGACAGGTGATCGAGGTAGGTTTCCAGTTTAAGAGCACGCTTAGGTGCAATCTGAAGCATCGTCGGGAATGCACCCAGTGCCGAGATTGCAGGTTGAGTCAGAAGACGGAATCCAGTAGAGACAACAGCGCTAGTGGCAACCACATAGTTACCGAGCAGAGCTTGACCGTAGTAAGCCATGCCAAGATCAGAACCAGTACCGCTATAGAAGTTAGAGCGGAACTTAGCGCTAGTAAGAGTAGACGCCATGATAGGACGCTCTGCACTCTCAGTAGCCATGATAGCAGTCACATGCTTGACTTGCTCCAGAGCAGTCTCATCACCAGCAATGGCAGCATCAATCAAGTTAGTCATGAACTTATTATTGTCCACGGTTGATTGAGCCATCATAGCCATTTCTTCAGGAGAAGCGTAAATAGATTCGCCTTTCTTGAAGTACTTGTTCAGGTTAATACCTTTAGTGATTGCTTCCCTAAAGTTAAACTGAAGACCTTGACCACCAAAGTGCCACTGTTGTTGTGCATGTCGGTAGATGTTAGCCCACGTTTCGTTGGCTTCCATCAGCTGACGCAAAACAGGTAGTGTATCAGACCAATCAATACCAGCAGTGTCGCTTGTTTGAATCTGACGAGACAGCGCAATAGCACGCTGGTTCAGTTCTTTCATAGCTACACCAGCAACAATAATACCCTCGGGCATCACTGCACTGTTTTCTAGCATCTTTTGGTTGATTACGTTGATCTCACCAGCTTTGAGAGCGGTAGTATCTACGCCACGCAGAAGCGTGTCTGCAGTTTTAACAAGGAAGTCAGTAGTAGGAGCAGGGAACAAATCAGCGTTGTCACTGAGATATTCCAGAGCTTTAACAGAACCTTCAGCTTTAACACGAGCAATATCTTTGAACCTAGGCAGAGCCTCTGTTAGCGTTTTAATGCTACGGATAAAGCCCATGTCACCGCCAGTCAAACCTTCGAGGTGAATGAAGAATGGGTTAGGTCTCAGATCATCACCTTTATTAGCAATAGCAGCCAAGTAACCCATAGGGCTAACATTTTCTACTTGGTCGCCAGCGATGACATTTGCAGCACCATCTACAGTCACAGAATCGATGGGCTCTGTATCAGGTTTGTAAACAGGTTCTTTAGTGGTGTTGATAATAGTTTCAACCTCTTCAGGAGACTTACCACTCTTAGCAGCAAGGTCATCGATGCGAGGATCTTTAATTTTACCAAGACGACTAAACAGAGAGCCTGCTGCTTTATTAATACCAAGGTTGTGGAAGAAACCAGCAACCATGCCAGCAGCACGGTAACCAATACCGTCACCTTCGAGAAGGCGACGAGTAACTTCACCACCGTCACCGCCCATCATGTTGACAATATCGCCAACGCTCTTAGCAGCAGTCCTAGACAGAATATAGTCATCAGGACTTTGGTTGACAATGGTTTCAACACCGGACTCAATTACCATCAATTTACCAGCATTGACAGTAATGTTAGTGCCTGTAGCCAAACCAGCAACGCTAGCACTACCTTGAAGAACAGGTCCAGTAAGCAGCGTAGGGACTGCTACTTTAGTGATATCATAAATAGCTTTAGCTGCTGCACTGTCCTTAACAATTTCAGGAGCTTCATTCCATTCTTGACGCTGACCAGTTAGAGCAGCTGCCGCAGAGAACGGCATCATAGGGGTAGCAAGGAGACCGTATTCAGCCGCCTTACCACCTTTCATGTAGTTAGCAATACCTTGTTGTAGGATATTACCTTGCTCCAGTTGTGCTACCCGTTGACGCTCCATAGCATCAAGTTCGTCCGCAGACTTAAACACGCCAGGAGCTATAGCGTTAAGGGTGTTAGCAATTGCATCACCAGTAATTACATCTGCAACTACATTGCCGACTTGACTGACGATACCTTCTTCACGTTGAGGCTCTGCAAGAGCAGCTTCAATGCCAGGTTGAGCTAGTCTAGCTTGTTCATCTAGTTCTGCTTGTTCTTGTTGAGCTTGTGCGTTTTCAATCTTACTAAATGCCTCTGCCTCGGCAGTAGCATAATCCTGAGCTTCAGCAATTGCTTGCTGTCTCAGTTTCTCTTCTTCAAGAGCTTTTAGTTGTTCTGGGGTCATGGCATGTAAGTACTTCTAAATTTAGCGAAATGCCTAGCGACTGTCCTCGGAGTAGCCGTAGAGGTTTTCACTGCCTTTTCCAAAGGTGGATATTGTTTGAAAGCATTAATAATGCCTTGCCATTCTGATACAGGATACAAAGCAAAGACACGAGACAAAGCCAAGGCTGCATTAGATGTCAAGCCGTAGCCGACCAAAGCTCGTTGTACCTGTGGTTTAATTTGACGTTGTTCTGCCGACGAAAGGTCGGGTCCAGGTTGAATAGTAAAGCCAGGAGCTTGTGCTTTTTTGCCAGCGCTCGGAGCTTTAGGAGTGTAGCCAGGTACTGCATAAGCAGAAGCCTGTTGATTCAGAAATGTAGCAGCAGGAAGACCAAGGCTTTCAGCCATGGTAACAATTTCTGCAGGAATTACACCACTCTGACTTGCATCTGTAATTGCATTTACAGTTTCATTATAAGTCAAAACTTTGGTGTTAAAACCTTGCACACCTGTCTGCTGTTTGTATTGAGAAATAATATTAGGAGGAATAGGTTGCCCGTACTTAACAGAAGTAGTAAAGTTTTTAGGCTGTGCTCGGGTAGGACGAATGGTGTAGACAGCATTGGGACTTGCATAGTCACGCAAAGCATTCTCAATGTTACCTTCAACCTCTTTTGTTATAGTTTGAGGGTTTGCAGAAAGATCTCTCAAAGTACCGAGAGCCCTGAATCTACCACCAGTCCCAAGTTCTTGGGCGTCAAACCTACGTGCCTCTGCAGTCAATTCATCGATTTGTTGTTGCTCTGGCAGCCCCCTGAGCTTTGAAGCAAATTCTCTCAAATGTTTTTCACGTGCTTGAGAAAAAGCATTCAATGCATTTGTGGCAACACTAGCATCCAACCAGTTAGATGAGATAACATATTGAGTGTTAGGATCAACTTTAATACCCGCACCAAGAAACACACTACCTTTAAGCGAACTGTCCAAAGTAGATGTAACCGAACTGATTTTTTTAACAGTTTGGGTATCCCCTTGAATACTCATAAGGTTGTTAATTTGAGCGGTCTCTAACCCCATACTTTCGAGCTGAATTTGGCTATAATTTTTACCACTATAAATTTGAGTTTTAGTTTCTTCAAACTTAGCTTCTTGTAGAGGTTTAATAATCAGAGTATCATAACGACTAGCAAAAGCTGCAGCTGTGGTAAGATCATAACCACCAATTTGAGTCTGAAGTTTAAGAGCTTCTAGTTCTAACTCTTGAATAGATTTACCTTCGCTACGAAGTTGGATCAGTTTATCGTAACCTTTTTGACCGATATCTTGAGCAAGTTTAACGTCTTCAGCTTGTTGAAGTTTGTCAGCATTAGTGATGCTTTGCTCAATCAACACTGGCATTGTCTGCCCAACGGTTGCACCTTTTTTAATTTCAACCAGAGCAAGCTGTGCAATGGCTTTACTATCCTTACCCATGCCAGCAATCATGCTTGTAATAATAAGCTGATTTTTCTGACCTTGAGTCAAGGCAAGGTTCATGCCGCGTGAGTTATTTTCAATATCATTAAAGATAGCTTGCAACTGATCTTTGTTTTTACCTCTACCGGAAAAGCCCCAAGAAGTAGCGTATTGAGTAAGTTTAAGTTTGTCTTCAGTTTGTTGACCAGTGATTGCCTTGGTAACTAGGTTAGAAGAATAGTTAGAAACAAGGTTCTCAATGGTACCACCAAGAATTTCTTTAAAGTTACGCTTTGTTGTGAATTGAAGTTTACGCTCAAGAAGAGCTTTCCGTAGCGCGTACTTAGTAAGAGTGTAAGAATTTGCAGGATCTAGTGCAAGTTCAGTGATCGGCTTAGGACCTTGACCGTCACCCAGATCAACCATTTCTTTGGGATCGTTTAGGATTGCAGGAACCCTAGACATCAGGTAACCTTTGGAATCTTGAAGTAGAACCCGTTCGCTGGTAACACCTCGTCCAATTCTATTAGATTTAGAAAGAGTCGAAGCTAAAATAGGAAACCCTTGCTTGTTTAGCTCAGCTGTAGCAGCACCGACTTCTGCATTAGCTGCGTCACCAGCTGCAATGGTAGCATCTTCCGCCATGCTTTCAGCTGTTGCTGGCTGAGAAGTGTCAGGCAGAGGGTTGTCAAGAACGTCATCAACCCAAGCATTAGTCTGCTGATCTTGATAACCTTCTTTAATTTTTTCTTGTGCAAATTTAAGAGCGGTTGCACTGAACTGACTTAAAGCTTCTAAATCTTGTCCAACAAATTTAGTGTCTTCAATTTTGTACTGTTCATTCTGACGACGCTGAGCGATGTAATCGCGCATCTCAGCATCTTTTTGTGAATTAAACTCCTTAAGCTTTGAGTAGTTATCAATCGTACCTACAGGAGCAAAGTTAGGGTCTAATGCGGCGCGTTGATATTCAGCCATAGTTAATTAACCTTTGAAGTTTGCAAACGCATTACCAAGCGGTGTACCTTCACCTATAACACCTTTAAATGCATCTACGCCGCCATCGCCGCCAGTTTTCGGCATCATACTGCTCATGCTCATACCAGCAGTAATACCGCCAAGAGCTGCAGAACCAAGACCACCAATAAGTGATAGAGCAGACGGACCAGATTGCATCACAGGTTTAGAAGCAAGCGGTGCCATGGTAGGTGCCAAAGGTAGTTTACTATAAGCTGCTCGACGATAGGTGTTAGCTTGGTCTTGGAAGCGACTGAACTTGTCAATGTCAGAGAACCTAGCACGAAGCAGGTAGTCATCGTACATAGTTTTGTCACGTCCTTCCTCACCATAGCCTTGGATAGCCATGAGCCTGTCAGTACTTGCACCTTTAGGAAGACCTGAAGCTGCTAGCTGACCACGACGTGTAATACCTTTTGCAGTCCTTTGTTGACCAGCAAATGCTGCTGCACCATAACGTTCAGCTGCTTGCTTTTGAATGCCAGTTAAAGTTTTACCAAGGGCTCGTTCTGATTCAAGAAGAGTAGCTTCGTAATCAGCTTTAGCTACACTAAAAGCACCTTGATCTCGGATAAATTTCCAACGTTTGTAAGCAGCATCATCTTGCCACGCTTGGAGCCTAGCTCGATTAGTAGCTTGTGTCTGTGCTTGACCTTGCTGGTATTTGCCAATAGCGCTCATAGCGCCAGTAGCGGCTGTAGCTAGGCCGAAGAGTACGGGGAGTACCATAATCTACAGAATTCTATAAAGGGTAAGTTATTGGGTCCATGTTCGATGACTCGAAGAAACTTAAACCCAAGGAATCTGAGAAGTTTAATGTGGGCAGTATTTCGTGCATCCACAATATTAAAGAGCATCTTCTCTTGTCTGCTCTCGATAAAACGTTTAGCTTCGCGTGCAAAGGTAATTGGGTATTCTTCAATGGCTGGGGTGCATAGCATCCAGATAGCTCCATTAGAATGAATACCAGCCATTCCGGCAGTCTTGCCGTTAGGCACGGTGAAATGCACGCAGAAGCCGCTAGAAACAGCTTCAGGGATCACAACCATGGGATCATAGCCGTGACCCTCTACAAGCTCTCTACGGTCTTCAGGACGCAGGTTAGAGGCCACCTCAAAGGCAGCCCCCAACGTAGCAGGGTGGATGTACTCAGACACTTTGATAGTACAAATTGGTATAGTTACCTTCCCATTCCATTGAATACAATGTAGTAGGAGAAGGATGCTTAGAAGAAATTTCTAAATTAAAGTTAGTATTTTTATCGTAGACAGGAATCGTTCTGGTAGCTTCACCAAGAATAGAAGCACGGTTAGCTACATAAGTACCTGCAGTAGCAGATTCAAACGTAATGATACGATCGTCTCTACCAAAACAATTTAAAATAGCTTCGTAATAACCAGAATCACCAAGCGTCAGTTTAATTCTACTGAGAGTTAGAGATCCACGAGTGTCTGCCTGTAGTGTTCCAGACATACCACTCTTCTTTGTAGGATAAATAGTTGGGAATTCAATACGCATATCGAATGTATAACCCAACGCAATAGGATCTTCAGTCCAATCACCAAGCAGACTACCGGTAGTACCAGTAACTTCAATATCACCAATACGTCCAGGCTCATCACCCATGCTAAAAGCTTGAAGATCTTGATCAGCAGTAAAATCAGGAATTGGTAGGGTAAATGTAGTCCTGTTGGTAGACTCGTTATAAGTCATGTCTGCTGCAGCAACTGACCCATAATAGTCGAAATGAATCCGAAAATCGTTATCAGTAAACGTAGTAGTGTTTCGCAGAGGACGTAGGTCACCGCGTACCAAACGAACGTTACCATCAGCATCTTCCAACGCCGCATAATAGCTGTCCTTAATTAGTGCATGATAAACCACGTCCCCGATCATGGTCCAATAGAACCAAGAGCTAAGAATACGTTTCTCACCAGTATTGAAATACTTATAACACCAGACAGTATTGCTATTCCGCTCACAAGCCATGATCAGATCGTTCTCTTTTGAGTCAGCGATCAGCTCTAGGTTTTGGGGAAGAAGTGTACCTGCAGATTTACTTTGCTCAACAACCTCGGGATCACGATCGACAGTGATGTCAACCATCTCATAGAATCGACTGTATAACCCAGAGTCGCTAAAGAAACCAACGTTGGTTCCAAGAGCAATCGGACGAGTGTTTGCATTAAATGAATAACCTCCAATATTGCTAACCTTTACAGTTAGAGGTGACAGAAGGTCATTATCTGTTCGTACCAGGAACTGTTGATTAGGACTGACAACAAGTAGACCAGCACCTAGAACCATACCATCGTGCAGCAAAGCAGGTACAGTGCTGCTAACAGCCACGTTGATAGGATCGTCGTTTGCTACTGTTAATGCTGAGGCACCAAAAAGATTAAAGTAATCTCCCGTGCGTGACATGGTAACATATTCATCACTGAGGAAAACAAGTCGATCTCTAAAGAACAACATGTTTTGAATAGGTCTACCAAAGTTACCGTTAGGGCTTGGAAGGAAGTTAGGACGCGGGTTTGTAATTTCATCGCCTGCAACTCTAGGAGACCATTTCATTGGTGCTACCAAGAATTTAGAGATAATATTGCCATCGTTATCTTCCCTTGACTCTGACAATTGAAGGATAGCATGTGGCATAGAGTCTGAGTTAATCAGATTCTTAATGCCAGGTTTAGCGCATTCTTCCCAAACACCGTCACCGTCTTGCCCGAAGTTACCTTCAAACCTGACATAGTAATCATCTTCTAGTTCAAAACTATTACGAACACGAGCGATGTAACCGTGCTTGCACTGATAAGGTAACGCAGCAATGTTGTTAACACCGCTTACAATATTAGTACGAACCAAGGTGTTACCAGCACCGTCAGTAGTCGTGTAGGTACCGTCGTTAGTTGCCGAAACAATCGACATCAAAGTGGGGTCATCACTGGTGACAGTAAAAGGTTCGTCAGAAGTAATATAAATACCGTTACCAATGACTGTTGCAGTAAGACCTGTTAGACCGTTAATAGAACTCTCTAAATTACTAAGAATGGTATGTGCTTCGTTATGAGAAGCCGTGTAACTAGCTAAACCAATGCTAGCTCTGACAGTGCTACGTCCAACACTGGTGACAGTATAGCGATATCGGTTACCAGGAATACCATACTCTGCAGTAAACGAATCACCAACTTGATAACCAGTACCACCATTAGTCAGGGTAACAGAAACTGAGTACTGACTAGCAATGTTAGGCGCACCAGGAATAGGATCACGAGCACTGACAGACTGACAGGAAACAAGACTGTAGAAGCTAGCACCAGTACCACTACCAAATGCTTGGTTTTCATGTACGTTAGTACCAGCACGTTGACAAACGTTTTCTTGGTCAGTATGTAGGTAACCATCCCAGCCATCAAACGATACACTCATTCCAGTAATGGAAGTAGTTTCGACAAGGTTGTCGTCACCGTCTGAGTTAAGATCGTTAAACGCAAGACGATACGGTTGATGCTGAGTAATAGCACGCAGCTCTACAAAAGCTTCATACGGACGAGCACTGACGGATTCTCCAGACATCGATGGAGTAGCTTTCCGATTGGTAACAAACGTATAATCGTTAACAGTCAGAACTTGAAGCTGATTGTTTTGTTGATGAATAAAATAATCTTCACTGGTTGCAGTGTTACCTGAATCATCATAGTCATCCAGATCAGCAGGACTGAGAGGTACGTCAGAATAGGTAACGTCTTGAGCTGTACCAGTGTAAAGATCCCAGATAAAGACTTGACCAGTTCTAGTAATCTGTCCGATATAACGTTCAGAACCAGCAAGAGGATTGTTCTTATGAATGTGAAACCACTTACCCAAAGCAGTAGTGGTTAGATCAGAAATGTATTTAGTTCCAGGTCTTTTCAGCAGACCCAGAGTAACGTCGGGTAGGACATTCTCAGCATCACGAACTTGCCCAGGAACCTTAAGCTCATCGGGTTGATCGGACATCCCAAGAATGTACCTAGGAATTTTTTGCGCGATGCTTGTCATACTACTCGATTAAGTCCTTGATGTGGTTTGTAAGCAGTGTAACCAGTTTCGTGACCAAAGCCAAACATGCTGTAGTCACCTTGATTGCATTCATATTCCATACAAGCAGCTCGTGCTTGAACCTCCTGAGCGGCTAGAAGCTGAGCCAACTGAGGGTTGCCTACCATTTGAGTAGCAGCCCGTGTACCAGCCTTATAGGTGGCGTAGCGTTTGAATACAGAAGGGAGGTCCTCGTAGTCAAAGAACCAAACAATATCAGCAGCGATATCTTCATCCCAAATATCAGTATGTTTCACTTTATCATACAAGAAACCGTTTCGTTTAATTGGATCATGATAACGAGAAAGTTGTCCATCACTAAGATCCACACGAAGCATGTTATTAGGGATAGCAATCTTACCGTCTTGGTTTCTTTCTAAAGGATAATGCAACTCAGTATTAAAAACCCATCCTTCATTTTGAATATCTTTACTTGCTTCTCCAAGCAGTTGATAGATAAAAGCAATTTCAGGGTTAGTAAATTCTAGAGAAGTAATAGGGGCCTGACCAATGATCCCCAGTATTGAGTTTACGCTGGAGAGTTCGGTCTCAGAATCAAATGCAGTGGGGAACGTCATATTTATAAATAAAAAAAGGGACCCCCGAAGGAGTCCCCAGATTAATTAGAAATCACTCAATGGTGAGATCAGTGCGAGTTTTAGCGGGGCTGTCAGCTTCAACACCAGGGTATGCAAAACGCAGACCTTGGGTCACGGAGTAAACCTCCGAAGCAGCAGCAGCGCCAGAAGTGCGGGACACAGAGTGACGGACAGCAACACCTTCCCCATCAGCAGCCAAACCCTCAATAGAGAAGTCAGCGCCAGCGAGGGTACCAGTTTGGTCAGCCAGAAGGTCAACCAAACCAGCAACAGTTACGGTGCCAGCTACGCCATTTCCGCCCACAGAAGCAGCAGCATTAGCCATTTAAATCACCAAGAAATAGGAAGAGAAGAACCTTCGGTAGCATCCGCTTCAACACCACCAACCACAGTACGACCCACTTCCACAGGGGTAGGGGGGTTCAGGGTTTGGGAGCGAACAGAGCCAACAGCAGGGTTCACAACAACAACTTCAGAAGTACCAGGATTAATCATAATGGTACCTCGTTATCAAACTGCAGTCAGTTCAACAGCAGCAGCGGGGTTCAGCCAGTCGCAGCCCATGGCAAGACGACCGATGATCAGGTCGCCCTGATACATTGCCTTCACATCCCCACCAGTGGTTTGGACGGAGGGACCGATAGCTTCCACAACACCAGCAGCGTCACGGCCATAGATCAGACCGCAGTGACCAGTGAAGTTGCCGCTGTAATCATTGTTCTCACCGTTCACGCGAGCAACGGTACCAGCATCGAAAGGCAGGTTGTTGCTACGACGGATTTGGATACCGGCGATTTCATACAGACCCTCACCGCTGTTCAGGCTACCGGAGGTAGCGCCGTAGTCACGGTTCAGGATGTTGGTGTCCACTTGGGAAACCAGAGCGTAGTACTGACGCGGGGACAGCACAGCGGTGCGACCTTGGGTAGGAACGTTCTTCTCGTCCAGGATCGAAGCAGCTTCAAAGAAAGCGTCAACGATAGACTGAGCGTTGAAGGCGTTACCAGCGCCGAGGTTGATCACAGAACCGCCGGGCTCGGGACCAGGAGCGGCAGTGATGGGGTGTGCTTGGCGTGCAGCCAGAGCAATAGAACGGAAGACTTTCTTGTCATAAGCCTCAGCCAGAGCGTGACCGATCTTAGCAGAGATCTCGCTACGCAGCGAGTAATGAGCAAGGGTCTCATCGAGATCATACAGGAAAGCGGAGCTAACCAGCAGGTCATCCATGAGGATGGTCTTCTCAGCCACCGGAGGATCACCGCTACCGAGGATAGGGGTGCCAGGGGTGTGGTAAGCGGCTTCCATGCGACCAGTGTAGATGAACTGGAGGCTCTTGCCGTTACGAAGGACACGGTTCTGGACAGTGCCTTTAGCGATCGTCTGGGACTCGTAAGCCTTGATCATCTCGCCGCTGAACAGCTTCAGATACGTGGCGTACTTTCCCGTGGTGCTACCATCGTTGTAGCCTTGGGACAGAGCAATAGATGCAGGGTTGCTATTAAGCGAACCCCCAGGAGTAAGAATAGTGTCAGCCATTTTTATGGAGAGGTTAATTAAATGATACCTCTCTGAACGTTCAGAGTTATTAAATTTTTCTGGTAAAAATTAAGGTCTTTACCAAAACCGGCTTCGGCAAAGGGTATCCCCGCAGGGGCCTGTGCCAAGAGGAGCCAGGTCCGACACTGAGGTGCCTGACTCCCGTTGCTACTTAAAATTTAGTAGCGTGAGAAATGTATGCAATGCCGCGATACTTCAGCTTGGCTGCCTTTTCAGCTGCCTTCTGCTCCCGTACACGGGCTTGAACTTCAACAGTAGTCATTGTAGTTAGGAAGTACCTGACCCCCGTTCCATGATCAGGTGACATGCGTCCTCGAAAGGATGAACGGACGACATTGCTTAGTTACTTACGGCCAAGTAGCAGGAGGAATACGAATGGTTGATTCGTTATCCACTGGAGTACCTGCAATAGTACCACGAGGGCTCAGATCAGTTAAGGTCTGAGTAGCAGGATAAGCAAAGATAAACGGACGGTTAAAATTGTTACCGTCTGTACTCGTACTAGCAGGCGTAATGTAACGGGTATTCAGAGTAAGGTTAGAAGGATCGTACATGATCAACCAAGAGCAGGTGCGTTCAAGGCTACTGCGGTGGTCTCAGCAGCCGCGAGATCCAAGGGGAAGTTATGCGCATTACGCTCATGCATCACCTCGAAGCCCAGGTTAGCACGGTTCAGAATATCAGCCCAGGTGTTCACCACTCGACCATCATTGGTCAGCAGGGACTGGTTGAAGTTGAAACCGTTCAGATTAAATGCCATAGTAGACACACCCAATGCTGCAAACCAAATACCTACAACAGGCCAGGCAGCAAGAAAGAAATGAAGACTACGGGAATTATTAAAACTAGCGTATTGGAAGATAAGGCGACCAAAGTAACCGTGAGCAGCGACAATATTGTAAGTCTCTTCCTCTTGCCCAAACTTGTAACCATAGTTTTGTGACATGTCTTCAGTTGTTTCACGGACAAGCGAAGACGTGACAAGGCTACCGTGCATAGCAGAGAACAAAGACCCACCAAATACGCCGGCCACACCCAGCATGTGGAAAGGATGCATAAGAATATTATGCTCAGCCTGGAACACCAACATGTAGTTGAAGGTGCCGGATATCCCCAGGGGCATAGCATCCGAAAAAGAACCTTGTCCAAACGGGTAAACAAGGAAGACAGCAGTCGCCGCTGCGACAGGAGCAGAGTACGCAACAAAGATCCAAGGCCTCATTCCTAGTCGATAGCTAAGTTCCCACTCACGTCCCATGTAAGCATAGATGCCAATGAGGAAGTGGAAAGTGACGAGTTGGAATGGACCCCCGTTGTACAGCCATTCATCAAGTGAAGCAGCTTCCCAAATTGGGTAGAAGTGTAGTCCGATGGCATTGCTGCTCGGAACGACGGCTCCCGAAATAATGTTGTTTCCATACAACAAGGAGCCTGCGACGGGTTCTCGAATTCCATCGATGTCAACAGGTGGTGCAGCCACGAAGGCTACAATAAAACAAATAGTTGCGGCTAGCAGACAAGGAATCATCAGGACTCCAAACCAGCCTACATAAAGACGGTTGTTGGTGGAGGTCACCCAGGAACAAAACTGCTCCCAGGCACTCTCCTTTCTAAGTGCAATTGTTGCAGTCATGTTAGTAAGTAATTAAAGTTGCCGACCCACCCACCACAACAGTGGATTAGAAGCGGTACTTCAGACCAGCCTTAGTGCCGTAGCTATTCACGGTATCAAAGGCAGCAGAGATCTCACCGTACACGGAAAGCTTCTCAGTCACACCAACACCACCGCCAGCCTTGGCAGTGAGAATAGTTTCAGCTGCGCCACCATCGGGGGACACAACAGTAGGACCACCTTGAACGTACCAGGAAGCAGCGCCTTCAGCGCCGTCAACACCCACATGGAAATCAGTGGAGGTACCGGTGTAGTCAGAACCTGCAAAACCGGAGTTAGCTTCCACATTAACATAGGGAGAAGCGAAAGCAGGTGCAGCCATCAGAGCGACGGCGGGGAGGATAGCAAGAGTTTTCATTTGAATCGTTTGAGGTAGTCGTAAGAGTACTGTTCCCGTCTTCCAAAAATGCCCCAACCTAACCAGTAGGAAGCAGCATTCATGTAATAGGGAACGGGTTGATGAGGAGTTTTGAACGAGTCAAGCTCCGCACGGAATTGGTTCTCATTGATCATGTACCGGACTTGACCTTCTAAGGAAGAAGGATCGCAGACCCAGCGCTTACAAAAAGAACCAAGACCATCATAGCGCTTGTGAGTCGTCCATTGAATAAGACCGTACCCTCCTCGAAGGCACTGGTCATAAGGAAGTATAGCACCTCCTTCACAGACGTTGGAGCGGAAACCAGATTCCTGTTTGATGTTGCCCATGATTACAGCGAGGGCAGTCTTGTCGTTGATCTCCGCTTTGACTTGGAGTTGCTCTAGGACGTACTGTTCCTGTACGTTGCAATCAGGGCATTCAATCATTTCTTTTTCACGCAGTTGTTAACACGGGTACCACCTTTTACTTTGGTACCTTGTTTCTTGTAACCTTTCCAGCACTTGGGATCCAAGCGCTGTTTGGTTGCAGGTTTCTTTTTAGCGGGCATAACTTTAAGCTCCAGGAGGATAAAATCCAGTACGGCGAATGTAATCAAGGAGGGGGTTCTTGACCCGCCTCAAAGTACCTTGTTGGAACAAACGCTCGTACTGCTTTGCATCCATTTTACGCTCAACCATATCTCGGAATTCCTCCTGACTTAGCTGAGCGATTTTTAAATCATCACGCTTCTTTTTCTTTTTTGGATTGAGCATCACCAAATGCCTGGAATGATCTGTCCGGTCAGAGCGTAAGAACCAAGAGCAGCCACGATACCAAGCATAGCCAGACGACCGTTGAGACGCTCGGCTCGCTCTTCATGGGGGACACCGTAGGGATGGTCAGTCATTAGTAGTTAAGATCGGATCGGTCAAGTTTAGCAAAGACATCCTGCCGATAAGCAGGATCTCGATCATAGCGTGGATCGGACATAGCTGCAACCACTTCGGCTTGGCTACGGAAAACGTCTTGCTGAGTCTGAGCAGGTTTGCCCGACAGCATACGTCCTTCATAACCATTAGCTTCCTGGAAAGCAGCTTGCAGTCCAACCACAGCCAGTTTAACCATGTCAGGATCGCCAACGTTAATGAGGTTGTCGAAAGCCTGAACAAAATTTTCTGGCATATTTTCTGCAGCCCAGCCAACCAAACCGTTGTACTGTTCTTCACCGCCAACAAAGTTCTGAATGTCAGTAACTTGATCAGCAGTAAAATCTTCTACTTGAGCAGGTTGAGCTTGGATCTGCATGTAAGCTTCAACAAGATCCTTACTGTCCATTTGCGTAAGCTTGGACATAGTTTCTTCACTGAGCTTACCTTCGTTAGAATAGTATTCTTCAGAAGCAGAGTTAAGAAGATCAACTAGAGGGTCAGCATCAATTTGCTGTTCCTCTACTTCTTCTTCCCGCCCCCGCCCTTGTGGCTCTTCTTCCCGCAGGCCATCGTTAGATTCTCCTAGTTTCTTTTGAAGTTCAATGTAAGCTTTTTCCAGTTCTTCAGCTGACTCATATTTACCAGCCAGCATCCGGCTTTCTTCTTGAGCACGCTGCTCGCCAATGGCAAGCGCTTCTTGCTCAGCTTCATTCAGTTCCGGTTGATCCGCTGGAGTCGGATCGTAAGTTAGAATTGCCATTTACAGTAGTTACTTGAAGGTTACCAAGGCCAACAGTTTTTACATAGTTGGGTGAACGACCAATGGTAGGGGTGCCTACCTTCATTCGTGGAGCATAGCGATTACCGTCATCAGTATACGGGTCATCGCCAAGGGTCATTTTAGGTGTGAGTTTTTTCTCAGTCACCGGATTAGGTTCAGGCGTCTCTACCATGAGAGGAGCCTTCTCATTTTTAATTTCTTGAGCGGGCTTAGCGGTTCGTTTCGGCTCGGGAGGATTAGTCTTCCGGCTCGACCTCCGCTTCGGGGCTGGATCCGTCATTAAATTCTTCCATCATTTGTGGATTTTTACTTGGGTCCATCATCGGAGACGATGCAAATTGACCAGCTTGCTTAAGAAGTTCTTGCTGTTGCATCATCTGTTGTTGCTGCTGCATCTCACCTTCGAGTTGCTGCTGCGACTTAACAAGACCCAGAGTTTCGATACCTTGTGCTGTAGCTAAGCGTTTGATGACTTCAGCAGGATCGATATATTTTGCAATTGACTCAGGACCCATGGTCTGAGCAACTGTCTGTAGGAACATAGTCAAAGACTCACGGTCTTGACCACGACCCAAAGCATTCACACCAGCCACAATCTGTGGACGGACAAGATCTTTGGGAAGTTTAGGTACCTGATTACTACGTTGCAGAACAAACATAGTACGGCTTAGATAAGGCACCAAGAATTCTACAGTCAACAAGGAGAACAATCCACCAAGTTGCTGTTCAAGTTCTAACTGAGTGAGGCGCACTTCTTCAGCAGTTGTACGTTCAGACTGACGAACAGAAAGAACAAGGAATGCTTCAGAAATCCGTTGAGTTAAACTTGCAGCCATTTCAGATGCAGTACGGAAATCTGCAGTTTTGCCCACGGTTACCGCCTGCACATCCTCTGGTCGGCCTTGAATTATAGCACCGTTTCCAGCATTTGCAAGCGTAGCAGGTTTAGTAGTACTACTTGGTGATACCAAGAATACAACTTTAGCTGCAACACTGCTGCCTTCAATCAGTGCTTGACTCAGAGAATCAAGGGAACGGAGGTCCCCAAGGAATTCTTCAACCCTACCACGACCGTAGTCTTCACCGTCAACTGTATTGAATCGGAGAACAAGCCATGGAGAAACATTTTTAGGTGCGGTACTACGGCTACCAGGAATGATTTTGTCATCAACTTCCTGATGCCAGACCCAGCGACCAGATGCTTCTTCCAGTCGGACGTAGGTGTACACCTCAACGTCATCCTCTTTCCCGTTAGTACCAGAACCGGAGTTACCACCAGCTTGGTTGGGTTTAGGTAGAGGGATATCAAGAAGCTCACGGGAAATCAGCTCCTTGGTTACGATCTCAAGCACGTTGCCGTCACCATCACGGTTTACAACAAACCGATTCAGCGGGTACATCTTGATACCGTTCTTGCCCATAAACAGAAGGGCGTTGCCACTAACAATCAAGTGTTTGATTGCTTCGTGAACTACAACACGATCATTGGATGCACTAATAACATCCATAATCATGCGTTCAATTTTACCGAAGCTCTCTTCGAGTTCAGTCTTAATCTCAGGAGGAAGATCCTCACCAAGCTTATCATCCCGTACTTGCAGTTTAAAGAACGGGGTCATCGGAGGAAGCAGGGCAAGCATAAGCTTACTTGCCAAGGTTACAACCGACTTGGCTCCCACTGATTGCCATGGAGTTACAAGAGTTTTATGATTCTCTTTGTAACCTTCATCCCGACGAACCAGATAAGGGAGAGTAAGACGTGAACACTCGTAAGCTACATCGAGAAAGTTATTCCTTACAGAAGTAAGTTTCTCATACCGAGCACGGGCGTTCTTCACAGGTTAATTCCTCCTGAGGGAGGGATTGCTTGAGAACCAGAAATACCAATAGACAAGCCACGGCGACGAGCCATGCTTGCACGACCACCAGTTGCCAAGTCACGACGACGAGCACCAGCACCAGCTTGTTGAACACCGGGTTGATACGTCTGGGGTTGCAGAGGTTTGTAGGTTTCTGTCAGTTGTTTGGGAGGCTCAGGCTGTTTAATAACTGGAGCCTGAGGCATAATGTTAATAGGTGCGGGAGCTTGTTGCTGCTGCCCGCCACCACCACCGAAACACATTAGCTTTCATCCATTTTAGATTGAATCCACTCGACAATGGAGCGTTGACCTGCTTGATACATGATCTGCTCCATCGTCATTTGCGGGGTTGGGTTGATAGGTGGAAAGGTATCAAATAATTCTTGAAGTAGGGACGACATTGCCATCCCCTTAACTTCAAGCATATTGAGGGAGGTTGGGGTTTGCATGTTCAAAGAAGGCAGGCATCCGAGCTCTCTTGGTGTCAGAAAGTTCGGGAGCTTTGCCCTGATACATTAGGTTGTCGCTGGAATCCAGCCAAAATTTTTTGTCCAAATATTTAGAGGAGGCACCGACCTTCAGGGGTTCCATGACCCAGTTAATCGTAGCCTTCCGCAGCTTGTCAAGAGAAGGGCTGTAGTTCAGACCCATCTCCGTGCAGACAAGAGTGTTAGTTGAGACATGGACCTGTTCATCTCGGCTGATGTCGGCACTTACTGTGCGGAGACCAGCGTCACCATTGAAACGGAAAAAGGGGAGGAGCACAAAGAAAATCGCACGCTCGGCAACCAACGCTTTGAGGAGCGTGTGATCCGGATGTGCAACCCAAGCTTCTCGTAACCTTTTGGCTTCCGCCTCAGCTTTCGGATCAGTGCCGATAGCGTTGGCGATATAACCCAGCGCGAGGTCGTGGTTCTCTTCGTCTTTGATATTGGATCGAAGGAGCGCCACACTTGCTTGCGGAACTTCATTTTTGAGAGCATCATTAATAAAATCTCCTACAGGCAGTTCCATATGGCGGAGTGCTAGGGCGCGATAAATAGTTTCTTCAGCGCCCTCCACAAGTTTACCTGCAGTGGTTTGTACGGGGGTCCAGGTTCGCTTCCTGGCAAGCAGTTTATCGTAAGGGGTCATTCTGCGCAATCGCAAGTTGGTTCTAAATCGTTGATAATAGAGTCCAAGTATGCGGTAACATCATCTTCTTTTAGAGCAGCATACGCATCTGTCTTATCTTGAGTGTCACCCATAACCTGAAGCGAGTAGTAAAGGGAGGTCTGGGGTGAAGCTAACCACTCTTCAATAAAGGCTTCGTCGTAAGTGATCACGTCACTCCACGAGTTAAAACTGTAGCCATGAAGAAGTCCCGTGCGGTCCAGCATCTTCATGATACCATCCGCAACTGATTTGTAAGCATCCCAGCCAACTTCCGATGCGATCTCAACAGGACCGTAATCGTAGCTCTGGACGCCAAAGGTGCCGCTGTCACGGTCCACTTGACGGGCGATGGGAGGAGCTATTTCTGGAGTAGCAGTGAAACCATCCAGATCATTGTGGCGATAGCTGCAAGAAGCAGTGGGAGCAATAGCAAAAGCACGATCCATACGATTGAAACGAGCGACAGCTGCTGCATTTTCAATACCCCAGTAAAGTGCTCGTGCAATCTTGATGGCGTTACCAGTGGCATTATATTCGCCACGATACACCATTTCTAGAGCGTCGCCAAATTCTTTATAACTAACGTCATAACGGCGCAGAAGGTTAGCCAAGCCAAGCATTCCAAGCCCCACTTGACGATCGGTTTCAGAGGGGAGATACTCACCAGATTCATTTACTCCAGTTTTGCTATGAAGATCGCAGAGCTGAGTCATGCCATCAACAAAAGCTCCCTCGATCTCTTCAATTTTACATGCTGCCAGGTTAATATGCTGCAGCAAACAAGTGCCACGACTCTTGAGAAACACCTCTAAGCATACATTACCGTAAATACGTTCACCATCACGGTCTACCTTAGTTTTGACCAACCAGATGTCACCGTTACGGATACCTTGCAGCAGGATCTGACGCTTGTCGTTCGGCATTTCTGCCCACCACTCATCGTTGATGTTGACACAACGCTTTACCCAAGGCAGTTCACTGCGGGGAGTTTGAATGAATTCAACAAGGTCAGGGTGCGTAGCGTCAATATGCAGCACAATTGCGCCGTTCTTGTACACCCCACCACGACGAAGAATCTCGTTCAGGGTCGAGTAGATCTTCCCAAAAGATACGGGACCTGATGACACCAAGCCCTTACCATTCTCCGCTCCTCGGGGCCGGAGTTTTGATAGATGGATAGCACAACCCGCTCCAAATCTAAGAGCGTTAGATGCAAATTTCCAGGATGCTTCGATTCCATTTTCTCCAGTCATCGAGTCTTCGACGACAAATACAGTACAGCTGACGGGCAGACGGGAGGTGGGATCGTCAATCCAGGACTGGACGCGACCAGTGCGGGCAATGAGCGAGGTGGACATTTCTTTAAACGAGATCAGTAAGGGTAGGGGGTTGGTAGTTGGCGGACTTCAACACTTTACCATCTTCTCGGAAGATTGGTTGACCGTTGTCATCCAGTTTAGACATATTGCTTTTGTGGACCCGATCCATTGCTTCGTCGAGGTCCCAGCCCATGTTAGCAGCATACTGGTAGCAAACATAGACCAAATCTGCCAGTTCTTTCAGGCAGTCTTCTTTGTTACGGGTGAAGTCTTTGAGCAACAGCTGCTCGGCTTCGAGAAATTCTTTGAATTCTTCAACGATCAAATGCTTCTGCATCGTCCGTGAAGCTACTCCAGTATCGTTCTTGACCTGGAAACTCTTCCGAAAATCCCGAGCTTGCTGCATCAGGCTCTGGGTCAACCGCGTTTTCAAGTTCATTTTGCAGGTAGTGGATGGCTTTGGTGAGATCTTTGATGTAGGCATCCTGAAGGCTACGCCCGTCGATACCTTTGTAGCCTGCTCGGCAGATGTATTTGATAGCGTTGCCGAGATGGAAGTTCAGTCCTTGGTCTCGAATAAACTCCCAAACTGGGATAGAACCTCGTTGATAGTATTGGGGTCCGTAATCGTTGGTGCGGGCCATAGTTTGACAAGCTGTGAAACGTTGTTACCAAGGATAAAGCATTGGTGTTGGAGTGCCATGAACACAGTGATGATGTCTTCACGGCTAGCTTTCTCAAGCATCAGCTCAATCTGCTTCAACTTGAAGTCCTGCTCGACAGTCAGTTCAACTATCGGCGGCGGGGGGAAGCCAGTGTTTGACGGTCTTGGTGTCGAAGTCATAGTTCTCGAAATGTAGAATTTTAGCAAGTCTAGCATTTCGTAGTGCCACGTCCTCGTCCAGGTCCTTAGCAGCGAATGCATTGACTACAGTCTCCCAAGTGTATCCTTCTTTCTCGAAGAGAGCGACTGCACGTTTGATACCGATACCTGGAACTCCTGCGTAGCCGTCCGTCTGGTCGCCTGCGAGGGTTTGGATTAGGTGCCAACGTCGTGCCTCCTCTTCATCAATTGTTTCAACTGGATCTTTTAAGTTGTACAAGTCACCAGGAATCTGTCGCATGTCTTTGTCAGGAGAGACAATTACATGTTGTCCAGGTTCTTTGGTGGCATAGATTCCCATTGCGTCGTCTGCCTCAAGTTGCGGTAGTACGACAACCGGGAACGTCTCCTTGAGCGCGTTGATAACCCTCTTGTAACCGCAAGGCTTTTTTCGATTCCGGTGTCCCTTGTAGTCAGGATCAATAGCCTTGCGAAAGTTAACGGAATCGCTAAAGAAAAGAATAGAGTCATCAAAACATCCAAGGTCTTCTGCTATACGATAGAGGTCTTCCTCTACCATGCGTAGAGCATCAGAGAATTTAGATGCTACGAGAATGATATCATCCCCGAAGTCAATCTCTGTTTCAGCGGCTGCACAGTCTTTGTAAACAATGTAGTCGCAATCAATTAAAGCACTCATCGTCCTTGACCCCGATACTTCTTCTTACCTTTTTTAGGAAGGGATCGAGTACCGTTGCCTTGATGAGTGTGTTTGAATTTGGCTTTGCTCTGAAACTCAGTGCGTCCAAGGGCGGTTTTGGATTTAGTAGCCATTTTGGTAGTGGGTGAGGAATTCGTCGAATTTAGCGCGGCGGCGTTCACACATCAGTGGGTAGAACTCAGCCACAAGATCAAAGATTTCTTGTTTGTTGTAGGTACGCCAACGGTAATAAGGTTTGTGATGCTTTTTTTGACTTGGATCATGGTATGGTCCTCGAAGAACGCCGCACCTAACAATATCATAGAAGTCTTGGAGTACGTCCAAGTCAGTCATTTTAACAGCCAGTTCCCAGCGATTTTTGTATCGAGTTAGATAACCTTCACCTTCATACAAGCCAGCAGCCCACTCAATGGACTTCAGCCCAGGTGGCTCCTTGCTTAGCTTCCGCAGCGATGGGGATTCGCATCGAGTAGTATTCTCCTGCTCTTTGAGCGCCTCGTACCAAGGATGTACATAGATCGGAAGCGTGAACTGGTCTAGTTTCAAACTGGAGCTCGTCATGAATAAATGCTAGTTGGTGGGTTTCAGGTGGAAGATTTTCATTGACAATTTGCATCCAACGCTTTGCGATAACTCCAGCGGATGACTGAAGCAGCATGTTCAAAGCTTTGTGAGGGCTAGAACAGCTAATGCTGCGACCGTCAATGCCACGGATTTTACCAGCGGATTGCGCCTTCTGTTTAACCGCCGTAACCAGTTTCTCAAGTCCTGGTACTGCTTCCATGTATGCAGCGCGTATCTCTTTGCCCTTAGCAGACGCTTGACGGGAAGATAGTTGCGGGTCATAGCTTAGTCCAATTTTAGCGTCCCCTGCCCCATAGAGGAAGGCATAGGTAACGGTTTTGACAGCACGTCTGGAGATGCCAATTTTGTCGGCATTGACTTGGTGAATGTCCCCGTTAAGGAGGATATCCGCGTAACGACCCTGGTCATAACGAGCAAGGTAGTGAGCGAGCATCCTAAGCTCAATACCGCTAAGGTCAGCGCCAACCATGATGTAATTCGGGCTGGCTGTGAAAAGTTGTCTGAACTCATGATCACTGGGAACTTGGGCTAGATTTGGTTTTCGGTGGGCTGCACGATGCGTCACCGTCGCTACAGAACAGTGATGGTGAATCCTCGAACTCCGAGACAATTTCAACCAAGCGTTCACACCCTCGCTCAGCAAGCCGAGCTTCTTCGTCAAATCCAAGCAGCGGGAACACATCTGGGCGAAATCGTTCTGAATATCCTTCAGAATCACTTCGTCCACCATTGGTTTCCCTGTTTGGGTCATGGTAGAAGGTGACCATCCGTAATGCGTTTGTAGAACCCATGCGATGTGGTCTCGTGAAGTTGGATTGAACTCTTTTAGCCGAGTGAATGTGGCACCCTGCACATATCCTTGCGTTCGATTAGGTCGTTTCGGAGTGAATTCGCTCCCTGCGACGAGAGGGTGCCGGTCCCGAAGTACTTGAGTAATGCTTTCCAGCTCTCCTCTGAGAGTACATTCAAGTTTCCATGCAGCGCTCTCATCAAATCGCCATCCATGCAGTTCTTGTTGGGTGAGGATTCGTGCAATGTCATGTTCAAGGATTACCCATTCAGGTATTTTTGGAAATGATTCCATAGGTGGAGTGTGACTTGAACGTCTTGTTCGCAGTAGTCCTGCATCTCTTGACTCCATTCTTGCCAGTCCGTCGTTTTACCGAAGTCCTGTTTGAAGCAGCCAAGTCGATAACCGTAGCTCTCAAGACTGTGACGCCCGTAGAGCTTTAGTGGCATCATGTTCCACTTACGGCGCTGATCGATGTCAAGGATGTCTGCATGGTAAAGACGAGACAGTAACAATGTGTCAATGACCTGACCCTGCGGTTTAAACCAAGGGTAGATCTTCTTGATCACTGGTATGTCGTAGTTTATGACATTGTGCCCGATGATGTAGTCCGCACCTTCAAGCATGGTAATAGCTTGAGATATCGGAGCTTGATCACCTTGGTCGTTGTAAACCAAAGCTTTGCGGGCATCGAGATCATAAACGCCAACACAGTGAATCTGGGTGCAATCATTGTACAGTCCGTCGGTTTCGAGGTCAAATAAGTAAGCACTCATTGGTCGTTCCAATGACGGATGACACCTGCCACAATGAACAGGTTTGTAACAAAGATGAGGCCGTTAAATATTAGGTTGTACGTTAGCAGCTTTATTCGCCGCAGATCCCTTCCAGTCGAACGTCTTATCGACGAACTGTGCTTTTTCAATGGCTTGCTGGGTGGGTGGTTTAGGACGGTTCAGAGCTGCGTTGTACTGATCTTGAAGGTATTCAGAAATCAGTGGTTGGGTCAAACTCTGGTTCGTCACTTGCATCTTCATGGAATTTACAGGTGTCTAGGTCATAACTAAGGTGGCAGGCTACGCCTACTTCTCCACTGTAGCGATTCTTAAGTACTCGCACAGTTGTTCGAGACGCTCCTCGATCCGCTTGCTGGTCCCGTTCAAGCGCAATAACTCCATCTGACAATTGAGCAATGCTTGCCGAGCCTCGTAGTTGTCCGAGGGTAACTCGTGCACCTTCTTCATGGTTAGTGTCACCGCCTGGGCGGCGTAGGTGGGAAACAAGGAACAGTGCGATACCAGTACGCTCAACAAGGGAACGTAGGCGGGTCATGGTTTGGTCGATCATCCGACGCTCCTCACCCTCCAAACCAGAGAGCAGGATAGACAAGTGATCGAGGAAGATAACCTTGGTATCTAACCCGCAAGCAAGGTATTCAATTCGGTTGTAGAGTACATCGGGATCGAAACTACCGAAGCCATCAAAAAGAAAGAGATTCCAATTAGCAAGAGTAGCTTGATACGCTTCGTCGAGAGTAGATCGTTCATGTTCTCCAAGATGAAGTGATTTGCCAACTGCTGAGGACATCAATCCTAGAGCTGTACGTCGATTCGATTCTTCAAGCGCCACATAGCCGACCCGTTCTCCTTTTTGTAGAAGATGAGTTGCCAGATGGCGACACACGGAAGACTTTCCGATTCCAGATCCTGCAGTAATTGTGACAAGTTCTCCGTATCGTATACCGTGAAGCTTGTCTTGGAGTCCTTGAAAGGGGTAGTCATGATCTGATGGAGGTGAAGGGGTGGTAACTAGATCATGTAAAGTCCTGCCATCTACAATTCCGTCGGGACGGTATGGGATAGCATTCCAGATCGCTTCTCTTACAAGTTGCGCATCATTTGATTGTAATGCGTCAGATGCGTCCTTGTGATCTTCGAGACGTGCGATCTTTGTCTTGCCAGGTGGTAGGACGCTTGCTGCCTCCTCCGCTGCCTTACGGCCAGCTTCGTCATTGTCGAAGAACAGGACAATCTCCTCATAACCCTGGAGCCATGGGATAGCCCGTTGAATCGACTTCCTTGCCGAAGCGGCACCGCTAGGTAGAGATACCATCGGCCACCCCGGCATAGCTTCTTGACATGAAGCTGCATCGAGTTCGCCTTCTGTAATGACGACTCGTTTGCCAGTGGCAGGAAATAGGTGTTGTCCAAAGAGGCAGGAAGGGGATGTTCCTTCATAGGTGAAGACCTTGCTTTTGGTTTTGATCTTGGCACCCAGCAGCACACCAGCTTCATCGAAGTAATGGAAACGCAGAACGTCTCCGTCGGTGTAGATCTTGTACTGCTGGCAAACCTTTTCAGAAATGCCTCGCTTTTTAAGACGAGCAGCTTCTCCTTTTAACATTGCTCGGTGGGTTGAGCGTGATGGTGAACTGGGCTCTCCGTCTCCTGGTGTCCAGGTGGTACAAGAAAAGCAATAGCTGTGCCCATCAGAATAGAGACTATTAGCGTCTGAGCTACCGCAAGACGGGCAGGGTTCATGCCTTAAAAACTCGCTCTCGGTCCTCGATTCCTCGGGGTTGAACGATGAAGCATTCATAGTCATCCAGGGCTTGCTCAAAGCCTTCGAGAACGTCTTGTGCGGAGGAGGATTTGTCCAGTGCCATGATCAGATAGTAGGCACAGTCTTTGATGGTTGCTAGGTCAGCCATTCGCTTGGGATAGAGTGGTAGGCGGCCCATTTGATGCCATGGCGCTCGCACCAGGCAGCATAGGTTGTCTTTGAACGTTTGGCAATCTTGTTGAAAGGAGCTTGAAACACCATGCGGATGTCGAGGTCAGGATGAGCCTCTTTGACAGCAAGCATCTTGCGTCGATCCTCTGGTGTGAACTGACCCTTTGTCTCAAGATAGATACCATTTGGGAGGAGAAAGTCCGGTGTGTAGTTGCATTGCAACACATAAGGAACCTTGGTGCTTTCGTATTCAAACGGTATGCTCAGGTTGCCAAGAAGTTCAGCGACTTTCTTTTCGAGACCTGAGCGATACTTCATCAGTCCAGGTGCTTTTCGATGATCTCTTCAACGATCTCAGACACAGCACGACGCATCTCGTACTTGAAATCGTTGCGGTCAGCCTTGAATCGCTGAACAGTGATGCGGGGAAGTTCAACGGTCAGCGTGGCTTCATACAGCCCGCCAACTTCAGACTTCACAACGTCGTATTCAAAAATCATCGGAGTCGTCGGTGGTGGTAGGGGTTACGTTCGGTTCGTTCGCTTTGAAGCCTTTAGTCTGACCGAAAAGGGCAGCGGCTTCTGTCGCGTCAAGATCTCCACCATCCACACCAGCAGAACCACTAGCTTGGATGACTTGGATCGCTTGCAATTTAAGAGACGTGCCATAGCTGTCGTCAGGAAGAGTGTAAGGCTTCTGGCGGAAAGCTACTTTGACAAGACTGCCGGAGTACAAAGGAATCTCTTCGGTGATCGGAGTACCTTCGCTGTCCACAATGGGAACAGGAGAATCAGGAGACCACTTGAATTTAACTTGGTACATACCTTGAGAGACTTCCTCCCAGGGCTCAGGCTTGCAGACAGAACGACGAGGGTTCTTTACTTTGCTCTTGCACCATTCAAGGAGTTCAGAGCGAGTAGCTTCAAGTTGTTCGACAACAGTCTCATCCACAATGCAGGAGAGGTTTAGGTTGCCAAACTTGCTCGGCTGGAAGACAGCTTGGTAGCCTTCAAGACGAACTGGGGTTTGGGTGACGATGGTTTTAGACATCAACAAAAGAAATAGGTGGAGGCTAGGACATTCTCAGGTTTGAGAGTCCCAATGATGGGTGGTTCAGACGTAGCTCCTATCTGCTTCGCCCAATCAGACAAGTAGTCATGATCAGCAAAGATGTAGCAGTACGTCTCCCTCACGATAGCAGACAAACTGGTCATGTCAGTAGCACGACACAGAACTGAATCATGAATTAAAGCTAAAGGAGCATCGAACTTGATGGCACTTAGATGGAGGACGCTGGCATCGAGCGAATGTATCAGATTAGGAGCTGTTGCATTGCAATGATGACGGACATCGATCTCATCTGTTTCACCGTTGGCAACTGACACTCGCTTGATTTTACCAAGCAACTGTAGCTTCAACTGTTCGACGTTCTTTTTCATCAACCGTTGAGTCACTGTAAATCCAGACGGAGTAGTCCAGACCAATTCAGTGGTACCTCTACGGAAAGCTTCTCTTACTTCCTTTTCGATCCAGTCCATGACAGCCATGGGACCAGGAACGACTCGATACATAGCTTCCCTAACTGCATTAACAGTCGCTGTTAGATCTTCTTTAGAGATCTCGACACCTTTGTCTTTCAAAGCTTCACGAATGTAGCTTCTATTAGAAAAAGGTTTTGCATTATAAGGAACGGTCATCACTGTTCGCTTGGTCACTTTTCTATCCATGTGTTCTTGAATAGACACAGGACAGTGTGGTTTAGCTTCTTCAGCAATGACTTTGTATGCATCTTGTGGTCTATCACTTGGAGTAACATTCACTAATTGTGCTGTACTCTTATCTCTAGCCAATCCAGCTAGAATTTGTAGACCACTGCAGGTAGCATCTGTAGCTACCATTAAGGAAGTAAATTGTCTATCACATACAATACAGCAGTGATAGTATTCCTCACACGCAGCTAAGAATTGCCAAGGTTCATCAGCAGCTTCCCATTCAGGAATCGTACCAATTGGGTCTTTGACAATACGAGAGATTAACTTGTGATGGTGAACAGTCCATTCAAGACGCTCCTGAATTGGAGCTTTGTCTAGACCATACGTCGTAGACACCTGAAAGGCTAACCATTCCTCAGCTTCAGGATACATGAATGCTTCATCAGCAAACTTAAGTAATGACTTACCAAAGTCAGTATCCTGTGGTGTAAGAAATGCAGGAATTGGATATGCTCTTCCACGATAATCAAATGACCAAGGTAAGTAAAACTTTTCCTTGTCTTTGAATCGCTTCACTGCATCCATTGTCATTCGAGTACGACACGACTCTTTGAATGACGCAGCATTCCTGTTACGAACTTCAGCGGCTGCTCGTCGATACTCATGCCTACTCTCCTTATTCTCAGCAATGTCTGCTGGCTTAGGAGGTAGAGGGATATCAACGATGGGAATGAATTTCCCCACCTTTCTGCCGTTCTCAAGAAGGAACTCAGCTACCTCCACAATGAATGGATTCAGCTTGTACGACACACCTTGGATCCTGTTCAGGAATTGGTAAGGTGTTCCCTCCTGTATAGATAGCCTATCTCCCCGACGGACCATCTCATGACCACGCATCACTTCGTTCATGAGGTAGCCCCCGTCCTCCTCAGGAGACCAGTCGTTGGGCGGGATAAGCATGGGCCAGGCAATGGCGCTGAATAGCTCAGCATTAGCCATCACTTGGTCCTTGATGTCCATGAACTCAGCAGTAGGTACGACGTGGGTCTCACGGCGGTTACGGCCTCGTACAAAGACTTCCTCAGTGAACCAACCACTAGCCTGACAAACGCAGTCAAGCAGCCAGTTACCAAGTTTGACTCGAACAACGGATCCCCATGCATTCCATGTGTGACCAGCGTTGTTCATAGCTCGCCTGATGTTGACGAACTTCTGCTGCGTACCACTAGCCTTGTGCCAGTACTTCTTCTTTAAAAAGTTAAGAAGCTCAGGACATTCACGCTCGTAGTACCGCATTTGGCACTCTTGCTCAAGAGCAGCGCCAATCGATTCGCACACTGTTGCATGTCTGGAGCTGTCATCTCGAAAGCTAAACACTTTGTCAAAGACAATCTTGCAGGCAATAGCAGCAGCTGCCAAAGGCTCCATCTCAGCGAGATAGGTTGCAATCTCTTTAAATGCAACGCCATTCTTACCACGCTTGATCTGATACTCAGTGGTATCCTCGATCTTTGCAATGACAAGAGGAATGAGAGTGTCAACGCTGGCTACGCCATACACCGAAGCGCTGGCATAGTCCTTGGACTCCACATTGTATGTATTCTTGTGGAGGCGTTGTAAACCACAGCTGATGGCTGTGCGTTCCAGTTCATACTGGGCGTCAATCTCACTCTGGGTCGGCATTCAAATCAATGGGTTGGACTAGATCTTGCATGAATTCGTAATCATCAACATCGAAGAAAGGATCATCAATGTCGTAATCACTCATCATCGTCGTCATCAAGCAGTTCATCGCCAGGAAAGATGTGGTGGATGGATTCTTGGTCTGCTACTACAAACTCCGTGTCGGGAGTCTCTAGCAGCTGCTCAACCTTAGCACGGGCAGCGTGTTTGCGCTGGTATGTGTGCTCCTTAACCTTGCCAGTCTTAAGGTTCTTTTCACGAATGATACAGTAGACTGATGCAGGAATCTCCCAACCAGCTACCTTCCATGTCATGATTTCCTCGAACGTGTGTTGTTGAAAACAATCGTCCGGGGCTTCCGCGTATTCTTGCCAATTGTTTGGGAAGTACTTCGCCATGATGTGCGTCTCGCGTGATGGTGAACATGCACAAAAAAACCTGGACTTACCCCCGAAGGGTGCCAGGCTTGGTTCAGAATTCCAGGTAGTCGTAGTAGCGCCTTGGTCCCTTGGCTGTATCAGGGATGGCTACGATCAGCCTGTCCTCCTCAAGATCCCGAAGGATGCTGTTCGTGACTCGCTGCTTCGGGGTGTTGATGCGTAGCTTGTGCTCGACTTGGTAGCAGCGCAGCCCAGGGTTAGCCTTCACGATTTTGTAGACCTCGTGACGCAACCCATGGTAGCGCATTTGTGCATCGAGCGGTTGTTGATCGGGCCAGTAGCCACGGTCAGTCAGCTCATCGACGAGCCAGTTGGCAACACGGTGACGGATGGAGAAACCGGTGAGAGTCATGATCAGTTGTCCTCGTTGGTTGTGGACTCGTCAACTTTAGGTGCCCAGCGTTCCCGCTCGTGCTCTTCAGTTGCAAGTTGAAACAATTCGACATGATACTCATCGCCAGGGTCAGCGTATTTGCTGATGTGGTTGAGGCGATGGGTCACGGCTTGCATGTTCTCAAACACGCCCATGACTACAGTGCTGCCGCAGCAGCCGTCAACACGAATTAGGGTCCAGAGTTGCATGATCAGGCGCAGTAAACTACGGATTCGGGCTGGAAGCCGAAGTGCTCGGCTATGTCATCCCATGAACGGGTGAGCCAGTGCATCTCGTTAACGTGCCTGATGATGACACGATAGCACGAATGATCGGGCTCGTGGTGAATGTCAGACGCTGGAATGTTGGAATTCGTTACATCCTCAGCGTAGTCTTCGTCGATCCAGAGTTCGAGCATGAGTAAACCCTCAGCTGTTGTTTCTTGACCCACTGTAGCAGGTCTTCCTCGGTAGCAGTCAAGCCGTACATGAATCGTAACAACTCGAAATGCTTTTCACGGGGCGTAGTCATGAGGCTACAACATAGGAGGCACCGCGGCCATGAGCATTAACAAAAATGTCAGCCCGATGACCATCGCACAGCTTGCAAGTTGCACACTGGGCTTGGCTACTCTCCACAGTAGCAGGACACTGTTTAGCATAGTCAGGTGTGAAACCTTTCTTAACAACAGTGAATGTCTTCCAGCCATCAGATGAGGCATCTAGGTAGTCTAGTACCCCATCACAGGACGCTTGGAAGATACCCCGAGCCCACTGCGCCCATGGCTGCCGCCATTGGTGAGTGTAGCCGGTCCACGCGCTAGCCATGCCATTGATGTAATCAACGAGACTAGCAGGAAGTACAGCAGGATCACCATAAGCACCCCAGCGGATCGCTCGCTTGGCAAGCGTTCTCTTGAGTTCGTCATGAGAAACTGTGCGAATGTGTGGGTAGATACCACGTCGCCAGCCACGGTAGACCGACAACGGTGCCTGTCCTACATTAACATAGCACGAGCGTTGGCCCATACTATTCGTGCGATGTGGACAGTCGCCACATATCGCAATGTCGCCGCCATCCTGTACGTTGTCAACGGGGTCGCCGTCTTCACACAGGATCCACACCTGAGCCATGTTGCCAGTCTTGCGATTGGCGCTCGTGATGGTGAGAACCGCCACGATCGGCTGCTGATTGATCGGAGAGAGGCCACGCCATAAGACGTAGCCCTTTGGTTTGGTTACTGGCATAGGTTAACCCTTGGTGCGCAGTTGTTGGTCAGAACCTGATGGGTCAGGTCTGCGGGTATCATAACAGCCAGTGCAATCAGGCACCAGCGGATGACACATTTGTTAACGTCGGGCATGGTGGTGAGAGCGGTTGGCTGTCGTTGGGTTGATCTTAGCAGATCGGGTGAGGCATTGGCTCAGCAGCGCTGGCTGGCTTGTCACTCACTGATCAGACTGTATCAGATCAGGGATCGAACTGTCAACCGAGTTGGCTGATCCGTTTCGATGTGACCAATGTAAAGGATGACAGGACCAAACGGTTGATTTGTAACATTGGTTAACATAAGATTAACTGATGGCGGACAGATGTCCACTCTCTCACAGCCCACGCCCCACCGTGCTAGGCTCCCTGCAGCGATCCGAACCATTCACCATCACCCAGGGGGTACCCTTTGGCTGCCACAAGCGAGGGGGGCCATGGGGGGTGCTGGCGGGGCCGCGCATTGCGAATAGGCTTCTCAAATTTCTGCCAAAATTCTACGGCATCCTGAGGATGTAGACGATAATAGCGACTACACCCACAAGACCGAGAGCCAGCTCAATAATAACTGACCAAACTACCATATCAGGACCACATAGCTGCAGCAACCATAGGAAATTGCGTCATAATGATGTCTTGAACCTCATCAGCGATCAATTTATGCTCATATTGCGTACCATTAGCTGTCCTAAGGTCACAATAATGCAGCCAAGACCGCAAGGTACCGTTCATATACATGCGAGTAGGCGTAGACAAGGGTAAAACCTCCCTAGCACACTCTTTAGCGACCCCATTATCAAGCAGTTTATGGTAAACAGACATACAATGGTCATACAAACACTCAATCTCATCAGTCATGCTATCAGCAACGGACGGAGGAAGAGTATCAGTACTATTTTGTCTATTAATTAGATCTTGTTCTCTAAGTCGCGGCAAGACGGGCTTAGAATAGACTTCTGAATACCTTTGACTAAACTCTTGAAAGCTAAAACTACGATGTCTAAGAATCTGGGCTGCAATACTGCGTGTAGTTTTAATTTCTACACACATATTAACCATTTCAAACGGAGACCAGTGCTTATGCTTGATTAGATACCTAATGAGCTTTGGAGCTGTCTCTTTATTATTTTGATTCTTAGGATTAGAAACTCTAGCCATATAGGCAATGAGTTCTTCAGCATTGGGAGTTACGTGAACTAGATCTACTTTGTGCATGTTGGTGGGTACATACTATAATACTTGTGCAGGGCATAGTCTGAGCTATGCAGAGCACGAGGTGGAAAGAGTCCTGATTAAAAAATAAAAAGGAAAATGTGTCTTATAAAAAATAAGCACTCATCGCTTATAGATTATAAGAGAAAAAAGGGGAGAGATAATCAATGAGAATTGATTGTCTTTCCCCCTACAGGGGTTGGGTCCACCCTTCCCTCTCCCTGTATAGATAGCCTATCTGCCTAAACCCAGTTGGGGACTGACTTGTCTCCATTGAGTTGTCTTGCTCGTTTTCGGGTAGCTAGATCCATGCCAAAGGCTAGGTGATTGGCAGCCTCTTGAGGGTTTTCTAGCCAAGATTCTTGGAGGTCATTCCAGTCGTCTCGACGACGTTCGATCATCTGTTGCTGAGCTGAGATAGCTAGGGCATCTGTAAAATATTTAACACCTTGAGCTAAGGCGTCTAATCTGTCATCATGTTTAACTGCGCCTTTTTCACGGCACATGCGGCTCATCTGATAGAAGAGCATATAGAGGAGACGTTCTTCTGGAGCTGCGTCTTTATTTGAGTTGTAGTCCCAGTCGATGACAGAACGATTAACAACAAGGCGGTGTTGATTAAGGACAGGCTCAAGGGAATCAATAATGCGGTCTTCTTTGCGGACATTGGCTCGGACTTCTTCGATGTCAATTGCTTGTTTAGTTTGTTGTAGGTGTTTCTTGAACAGCTCTCCGACAATACCGTCACCGAAGTTGGTCTCGATCAGGAGCTTAGTAACACCAAACTTTTTACAACCTCTTAGAATGTCCAATAACGTTTTGTCTGAGTAGCCGTCTCTGTAAGCACGCATTTCATGCAAGTACAGGAAACCGTTTCGCTGGGAGATAAAAGCTGCCGCTGTCTCATCAGTTCCTCGACCCGACGGGTCAACAGAGCAAATTGTTTCTGTATATGGGTTCCAGTCCCCCTGGAGCTGCATTGGGCTGTAGAAATAGTCTCCAGGTAGCCCAACAGTAGGAAGTTCTTTGAGTAAGTTTGCTGGATCGGAGCACCAAACGACGGCTTCGGGAGCAGTAGTAGGATTAACAGAGGTGACCACAAGGTCAGACATTTTAAGCGGGAACTTTTCTGCATCACTAAGACTCGTGTCTAACATGAACTGCAGCATGAAGTTTGATCGTCCCATGGACGCTTCACGCTCAAGAAGATCCTCGTCACCGAAACGGTCAGGATCTGTTACACCCCATAGCTCAGCCCCATTGTCCATATCAGACACGATTTGGGGCGCTAGGAGGCCTTCATATTGGCTTACCTTACGAGGGTACCTAGCAGGCCAAACAAAGGGCTTGTAGGACCTCTCAGCTAGCTTATTGTAAACGGTAAAGGATGTCTGAGGGGTACCAAGGTAGCAGATACGAGAATCTTTCTTTGGGGTAAGAATAGATTCAGCTTCAGTACAAAGTTGAAGAAGTTTTTCCCTCATCAACTCTGTCATTGAGTTACCTGGAACTTCAATATCGTCTAGAATCATCAAGTCCGCACGCGAACCAGTCAGCTGACCTGTAATGCCCACAGACTTCACAGACGGAGCCTGGTGAGGTGAGCATTGGACATCGAAAGAGATCCGGCTCCATCGGGCGTCGTCGCTCTTCGGTTGGAGATGATTCAGCCATGGTGTTTCGATGATAAGTTTTTGTAGAAAGATTGACATGTTATCGGCACGTTCTTTAGATGCCGAAATAATCATGATCTTTTTCTCCGGGTCCTTAAACAAAGTCCATAGAACGAAAGCTCCAGTAATCCACGATTTACCGACTCCTCGGAAAGCTTGGATCTGTAGACGTTTGGGACCGTGTTGTAGGTAGTCTGCAATAGCGTATTGTGCGCGGGTAGGAGAAGGGAGATCAAGCTGCTGCCACAGAGCTTGTAGAAACAGCTTGAAATCACCGCGCAACGCCTCTAAGACGTTACTCATAAATTATTCGCCAGCGTAGCGAGTATTGTAGCGCTTACCACGCCAAGTAAATTCAGCCAGACCTGCTGCACGAGCTTTAGCAAATGCATTGTCAAAGGACTTAGCAGCGGGCGACAGCTTCTGTGCTTGAGGTTTGGGAGCAGGAGGCTTGGGCTTAGGAGGCGTGTAGTCACCTCTAGCCGTTGCAGCACTCAAGGTTCCGTCAGCAAGAGCTGTAGGACGCATCACTTCAGCAGCAGTAGTAGCAGGACCACCAAGCAAAGCAAAAGCAGAACGCAGGAATTGCAGGGGGTTACCAGAACCTTGGGGTAGAGCAGGACGCCCACCTTGATAAGAGCCCGGTTTAAAAATATCAGGTCCAGGTGCAGGACGGGTAGTCGGAGCAGGTGCTTGACGAGTGCCCATCAAACCTTGAGTAGGGATCCGCAAGCTAGGACCTTGAACGGGAGGGTTGCGAGGACCTTGCAGCAACGGGTTACGCTGCATTGCAAGTTTTTCACGCTGTGATAACATACGTCGGTCAACGCCACTAGGGCGGCGACGTGCTCTACGAGGTGCCATTATTTAATGTAAGATAAGATAAGGTTTTCTCTCGGCGTTACACCGAAGGTAGCTCTCATCCACGAGAGCCAATTTTTACTTCCTTTAGCCTGATTGCATGATAGACATGCGGGAACAACATTGTTAAAATCTCCTCCTCCAAGACAACGAGGACGGACATGATCCAAAGTAAGTTCAGATAATTCATAAGTTTCTCCACAATAGACACATTGACAGTTGAAGTGTTCCTTAATGGCACGTCGCCACATCCGTTTTGCTTCAGGGCTGGTCATCGCTATTAGGTTATACAAGTAATGGTCAGGCGTTGGGAAGAGAGGGGTCACCGTTTCTGACCTCCTCCTTTAGCTCTGTTACGTTTTGCATTGCATGGGCGGAGTTTACCACGTTCGTGGCACATGTCTTTACCTCCTTTGCCCATCATGCCGTTGGCACGTCGTGCTTGTGCTAGTTCACGGCGATACGCTTTTTGTTTAGGGCTGCTATTGGTTTTCTTTTGAGCAGCCAGTTTTTTACGATAAGACTCTTTATTTTTCCGGTAGAACCTAGCCGTCCTACCAGGGTTGCTAGATTTTCGGGGTGCCATACAATCTTTGTTGAACGAGTTCTGGATCCACTTTGGGGATTACGTTGGCAAGTTTATCGAGTGGATTACCTTCGTAGGCGACACCTGAGATGTCATTAGTCTTAAGCCAATCACAGGCGGCTTTGAGATCTTGAGTGGTAGCCTCCCCGGACTTAATGCGTGCTAGAAACTCTTTAGTAACTAGATTGTGCAACTCGTTAAAATTGTCTTCAGTTGCTTTTTTCTTAGCCATTTCTCATTACGATCTGGTCTAATTTGTTTTCGATACGGACCATGTGATCTTCCATGCGCTGTAAACCAGCTTTAAACTCCGCTTTATCAACGTAGTTAGTGGCTATACGCAGTTCAATAGTGTCCACACGTCGGTCCATATCAGTAATACGTGCGTGAACAGTGTTTATTCGTGTGTGTAGTCGGTTAGTGACTGCTGCAAGGCCAGCAATAACTGCCACAACAGCCGAAACAGCGGCTTCCATCATTCATTTTGAAGTGATACAATGGGCACAATATCGTGACACAACACTTCAACGCGAGATCCAGGACGGAATGTAAAGCCCGCCTTCATAATCTCAGTACACTTAAGGGCTCGAACTAGCTCATAGTCTAATCTGAGCTTCTCTTCGTGTCGTTTAGCAATCGCTTTGCATTGCTCAATCATGCCTCCATCTAAAGGGACAGAGAAATTAAGCTGTGCGCCGTAATTATTATTACGGGTGTAACCTTGTGGTAACGTATCATTCCCCATATAAAACGGGGAAAATGTCATTGTTGTACCGTTACACGAGTTACCACCAGTAAACTGTTGTCTACTAGGGGCTCCGTTATTCTGAAATTGAACAGCTTGATTAGTAACGTTACCGGTTGCCGCTGCTATGGGATTTGCTGTGTTGTTAACTTGTGGTTCATCGGCTTTAACCGGTCCTACTGCGAGAAGACAGAAAGCGAGGTAGTAGTAGAGGTAGTTTCGATGTCGCGGGTGATGTCGATTGTCTCTACGATCCCTGCTGCTCGTGTCACAGTCTCCAGTTGAAACTGTTCGCCTGCAGTTGTTACCGACCAAGTAGTCGAAGAATCGGTGATGTCCCCGCTTGGGGTTACGTTTGTTCCAGACCATGATGAGTATGCACCACCGTACACCTCAGTTGCAATGGTCTCAGTGATGGTTTGTGTGGTGGTAGTAGTGGATTGCATTGACCCCTGAGT
>BCSF01000059.1_pt1 | contig 47041 bp, 43 predicted proteins | sample 1016431 | NCBI WGS metagenome assembly BCSF01 (sample SAMD00045685;SAMD00045686;SAMD00045687;SAMD00045688;SAMD00045689;SAMD00045690;SAMD00045691;SAMD00045692;SAMD00045684;SAMD00045690;SAMD00045691;SAMD00045692;SAMD00045684;SAMD00045685;SAMD00045686;SAMD00045687;SAMD00045688;SAMD00045689, study... | reverse complement strand
ACTTATATTATTGCCGGCGTAATATCAATACCGCAAGTATTTGTTGCTAAACAATGGAACTTAGTACTTGTTAATTTAAACGTAGCAATTGCCTACACAATACTATACTTTACATAATGTGGAATGAAAACTGGAAAAAAGGTGAAGATTACCCTGCGTGGGGTAATAACGACGTATACAAGAAGACTATATCCGGGGGATATTTACTCGCAGGAGAGTCACCGAGAGAAGCTTACATGCGGGTTGCTAAAACAGTTGCTCGTAGATTATATAAGCCGGAAATGGCAGAAACTTTCTTCGAATACATCTGGAATGGCTGGTTATGTCTCGCTAGCCCAGTATTATCTAATACAGGTACTGATAGGGGTATGCCTATTAGCTGCTTCGGCATTGATGTGGCTGATAGCATCCAAGACATAGGACAGAAAAATTTAGAGATGATGCTACTCGCTAAGCACGGCGGTGGAGTTGGTATCGGTATAAATCAAATAAGACCCGCCGGCGCAAAAATTACAGGTAATGGAACAAGTGATGGCGTTGTGCCATTTTGTAAAATCTATGACAGTACTATACTTGCCACTAATCAAGGATCTGTCAGACGAGGAGCTGCATCAGTTAATATCAATATTGAACACGACGATTTCGAAGAGTGGCTTGAAATACGCGAACCAAAAGGAGATGTCAACAGACAATCCCTCAACTTGCACCAATGTGCTGTTGTCGGCGATAAATTCATGCGAAGACTTGAAGCTGGAGATAAGCAAGCCAGAAAACGTTGGGGCAAATTGTTACAAAAACGTAAAGCTACTGGAGAACCTTATATCTTATTTAAAGGGAATACAAATAAAAAGAACCCGCGTGCGTATAAAGATAATGGTTTAAAAGTACATATGACAAATATATGCTCAGAGATTACATTACATACAGATGAAAACCACAGCTTTGTTTGTTGTTTATCATCATTAAATCTAGCAAAATATGAAGAATGGAAAGGTACTAACCTTATTTATGACAGTATATGGTTTTTGGACGGAGTTATGGAGGAGTTTATACAAAGAGCTAAAGGCTTACGAGGTTTTGAAAATGCAGTCAGATCAGCAACGAAAGGTAGAGCGCTTGGACTTGGAGTCTTGGGCTGGCACACGTATCTACAGGAAAAAGGTATATCGTTCGAAGGTTTACTTGCTCAGTTTGAAACTAGGAAAATTTTTAGTCAGATTAAAATTGAAAGCGAAAGAGCTTCCATGGCTCTTGCTGAAACTTATGGCGAGCCTTTGTGGTGTGCTAATACTGGTTATAGGAATACTCACTTGCGTGCTGTTGCTCCCACTGTTAGTAATTCAAAGCTTAGCGGAAATGTTTCGCCAGGAATAGAACCATGGGCTGCAAATGTATTTACAGAGCAGTCAGCAAAAGGTACATTTATACGTAAAAATCCTACATTAGTAAAATTATTAAGAAAACTTAAAATAAACAATAATGAAACATGGGATAAAATACTTGCTGACGGTGGTAGTGTTCAAGGCTTGCCTGAGCTTGATGATGTTGTCATGGCGCATGACACACCAGCAAAAGAGGTATTTAAGACTTTTAAAGAAATTAATCAATTAGAGTTGGTTAATCAAGCAGGTTTGAGACAACAATATGTTGATCAGTCTGTGAGTTTAAACTTAGCTTTTCCTAGTGTTGCCACACCAAAATGGATTAATAAAGTTCATTTTGAAGCTTGGAAAAAAGGAGTTAAAACTTTATATTATACGCGTACAGAATCTGTATTGCGTGGAGATATTGCGCAGCAAGCAATGAATGAAGATTGCATTGCGTGTGATGGTTAGTTAGTTTAATAAATTAAAAAAGGGGATCTTAACGGATCCCCTTTCTTAGTTACAGGAACTTTTGGGTATGGTACGCCCATTTTATTTTTGTTCCTTATTTTTTACATAAGCAATCTGCAACTGGACAGTCTGCTACATTTATAACTAATTTTGATAATAGCCAGTTCCATTTACAGCAACATTTACACCAAAATGCTTGTATTGCTAATCCCCATTTTACTAATAATTTTCCCATTTTATTTTTTTGTTTTATGTTTATTACAAAAATTTCTAGCAGCTTCTTTACTACCGAAACCCCATTTTTTTAATGCCATTTTTAATTTAGTTGGCTCACCTTTTGCATCTTTTAAAGCACCAGCCATACCTGCAAATCTGCAAGCAAAAGATACTCGGCGCTTACCGGTTCCAGACGTTTGTCTTTCACCAAGTGTTTTACCAGTCTCAGCTTTATGCTTTTTACGCATTGCTCTATTTTGCTTTTCATAAGCAGCTTCTTTTATATTTAATGGTGCTTTCATATCAATATGTCCAAATTATATTTTGTGATTTATCTTCATCTGTGTCTACATGTATAAAACTATTAGCAACACCTATTCTTTTAAAACCAGCTTGCATAAAAGCGTTTAGCATAGCAAATCTATCACCTGAACTCTTACAGCTTATATCTGCCGCAAGACCTCTTAAATGAGAAGAGTTTTTAACCCCACCGATTTTAGCGTTGTGTTCTTTAGTTCTATATCCTGAATTAACTCGCATTGATTTACCGTATATCTCACGAGCTTGATCTAGTTTTTGTAAGAAGTCATTATCCATTAACTCACCAGTTCCTGGTTTACCTGGACAATCAAATTCTTTGTGATTAAAGTATTTCATAATTTAAAATTTATACCAGCTTTAACTACTTTTATTTCTCTATCCCAATACTTTTGTATTGCTATCTCACTAAATAAACCAAATTTTTTATTTATATTTATTCCAAACTGTCCACCAAAAGAGTAGTCAACCCAGTCGTTATTACCTACAAAAGCTTCATAAGAATATTTTTCTTTACCACTTTCTGTGTAAGTTTTATGTATTGGCAGTATATTACCATAAGCATGGATCCAGTGACTTTTTCTATAATGATAAAAGTCTAAACCGATTACACCTGATAAATTAGCATAACCGCCAGAAACTAATTCTAATTGCTCTGCATTATACTGATTAACAAGATTACCAAATATGTTTTCTCTATAATCTAAATCAGAGTTAGATATTAAAACTCCATTTTGATCATACCAAAAATAATCAATACCTGTTTCACCTGTTTCAAAATTTTCCCATGAATAAGGTATATCATTATGACCATAGTAATCTCTACTTAAGTTCCACCAATAATTTTCTTCAAGATAAGACTGTATAGGATTTACACCATAAGCTTTTTCATATGTTCTATATGCAGCACCTAAACTTAAACTTATTTTTTTACCAATAGGTAATCTAAATCTAAGATCAGCTAACTTATAATCTAAATCAACTAATTCATTTTTAGTTCTTTCTACTTTAGCAACCCAGTAATTAGCTAAATATCTAACAAACATTTGACTGTTTTCAAACTCTCTTCTTTGCTGTCTACCTTTTGAATATTCAAATAAATATTCTAAACCCTTTGCATTACCTACATTAGCAGATTTACCTATATTAGTTTCTGTACCATTGTAAAATTGATCTCTATTTTCATATTCAAAAAAAGCTAATTTTCTAATACCAAGCGTTAATGTTTGATCAGCAGGAGTTCTAGGCGTAGTCTCTATTAAATCATTACCTGCAGTAACCGAAAATGACTGCATTGGCTGTATAGAATTATTTTGATCGTAACTAGCGTAAACAGTACTGTATTTAAATATTTTTTTAAACTGAGCTTGACTAGTAAAACTAATCAGTAAAAATAGTAATAATAATTTTTTCATTTAAAATTTGTTTGCTTGTAGTTCATCTACTTTATTAATAACTTGTTTTAATGTATCTTCTGGTAATTGTAATGACATACCACCATGTATTCTTAAAACTTCTTCGCCATTATTATATACACAAATAGTTGGCAAATATTCTATGTTTTCTTCAGTAAAATATTCTTTATGCTCACTCATATAAAACGTATAAGTGTTAAAGCTTTTTAATTTTTTTAATGATATTTCTTTATCTACTAAAAATTTTGCACTATATTGAACTATACTAATATCATCTTTGTAATTTTGTCCAAATGCAAAAGTAGTAAATAATAACGCAATAATTAATTTCATCTTTTTCTTTGTATTTCATAAAGACGTTGATCTAGTTTATCTATCATTTGTTTTATTTCATCAACATCTTTTTCAATGTTATCAACTTGTTCAATAACTTTCTCTACGTTCGATCTAATTAATTCGTCTTTGTATTTAAATTCTAATGAAGTTATTTCTGGCTTTGGTTCTTCCATAGCTAAAGCTATATCAGATTTTAAAGTGAAATAAGTTGTAGATAATCCTACAACAAAACTTATAATTATACCTATTGTTTTCACATCTAATGTGAATTTAGTATCTTCGCCTATTTGTGGTATTTTTGCCATTTTATTCTCCGCATTTTTTTGATGGATCATCTACTCTTCTCCAGTCTTCTTTTTCAAACCAATCACGCAATGTAGCGCCTTTTTTACGAGCACCTTTTACGTTAGTTTCACTGGATCTTTTATATTCGCCACTAGCTCCTGATGATTTTTTAGCATTAACTAGTTCTTTTTTCTTTTCTTCTGACAAGCTGTCAATTTTAGCTTTAGGTAAACATGTTTTTGTAGTACCACCACCTTTTTGTTTTTTTACAGGTGATGATTTACGGCAACTACCTTTAGCACCTTTTTGCGTACCAGGAACTCTTTCGTAGCCGTCCCAACATTCAAGTGGAGACTTTCGTTTTTTCTCTGCTTCAGCTAAACTAGGATCATTACCTAGTCCTCTACCAGCTGCAGCTGCAGTTCTATTACGCATCTTGTTCCATGGTTGAACATGCATAACGCCTGCCCAGCAGTGAGCTAATGGTGTTTTTGCATTTTGTTTATAAGCCATTATTTTTTACTTTTATTTCCGTAATTACCTGGTCCACCAGCTTTTGTACATCTTACACCCCAACCTGAAGCGTAAGCACTTGGCCATACCTTAAATTTCTTTTTTGCTGCTGCTTTACATGCAGAGCTAATTTTTCCGTATAAAGGGCTACTTTCCATCTTCTTTTTTGTTTTGTAGTTCAATAATTTTATTTACTCTGTCTTTTTCGTATTTTAAAGCTTTTATTTCTTTATTAGTTAAACCTAATTCTTTTAAGGTTTTAACTTGTTCAGGTTTAGTGGTTTCTTTCATCATGTTTTCTATCTTTATTTCAGCTTCCATTTCAGGTGTAATAATAACTTTATCTTCTACACCGTAATAAGGTAAACCAACATCCCAAGTACCCCAACCTAATAACAATGCTACTTTCTGCCAAGCTTCAGTTTGATCGCTTAGTATATTTCTCATAGCATTTATTTTTAAAACAGCTTCATCAGTAGGTAAATTTGTTAAAGCTGATATAGTTTGTGCTACAGCAAGATAAGCAGGATTATCTATGTCTATACCTTGTTCTTTCATTTCTTTCATATTCCAAGAAAAAGTATTTGCAGCACTATTTAACTTTCTTAATTTAGCTTGTACTGGTGGAGATATAGAAAATAAAGCATCCACAGCTTCAGCGTATTCAGGTGTTTTCTTACCAGCTTGTTCTGCTATTTCCATTAACACGTTTTTAAGTGTCACTACTAAAGCTCCTTGTATACCTATACCTCTTACTTGTGAATCAAACATACCATTAAGTGTTCTTTCAATTCTTTGTGATCTTTTAGTTTGATCTTTTTCATCAGCTTCATCGCCATCAAATAGTAAGAACTGTACACCTTGTTGCAACGCATTAAACATTAAGTTTTGTATACCACCGTAATAAACTATTTTAGACACATGCTCTCTCCAATCACCTCTACCTGCTATTAAATCTTGTATAGCTCTTTTTTGTATTCTAGCATACTGCATTTGTGTATTACCAAATGAAAGTATTAAACGACCAGCAGCAGATCTTTGTTGATCACTTATTTTCATAGGATTACTAGACTGCTGACTTGTTTCAGATACTTCTCTAAAATCTTCAAAAGCTTGTTTTTCAGCAGTTTCTTGGCTCATACCTTCTTTAAGATATGAATTAACTCTGTTTCTATAAAAAGTTGCCCCACCTGTTGCTATTGCAAAACTATCAGCGTATCTAGTAAATACAAAACCTTTATTTAAAGCTAACGCAATAAACTTTTGTATTTTATTTCCATCTTTAGATGTAGCTAAGTCTGCTATTTCTGACTCACTAATGTTAATTTTTAAACCATCTCTTCTTGATTGTAAGTATGAAGAGTTTAATAAAAACATAACATCTTGCCAGTATTGAGGTTGATTAGCTAAAGCTTTTGCAGCTTGATAAGGATTATTATCTTTCCAGTTTATAAAGTTAATATTAGAAATCATTTGTAAAAATGCTGATCTAGTATTTAAAAACATTACAACACCTACAGAATTATTAATCCAATCATACCATGCTTCAGTAATAGAATCTGTATTACTACTTCTATTACTACCTCTTTTCATAGCACTTAAACTATTTTTTAAAGCTTTAACATAGTCACTACCAAAAGCAGCTTCAAGCTTATTTAAGTTCTTTTCAGAAAATATAATATCTACATTTTCTTGCCACTCTGTTAAGTATTTAGCTCGACCAACTTTATTTATATTACCTATGACATCAGTTGTTATAGTTCCTGCAACCCAATTTTGGCCTGGAGCAGGGTAATCTTCACCTTTTAATATTGTAACAAGTTCATCAGCAAATACTTTTAAATCAGCATTAGCAGTAACAAAATCAGTTAATCTTTTTAAATCTCTTTTTGATAATCCAGGTATGCTCACACCTTGTTTACCCCATATATAAGCTCTAATCGCGTGTTCAAAAGTAAATTTACCTATACCGGTTTCTTTTTTAAGACTGTTAGGCATATCTGGGAAAGCAGCTTTTAACGCGTTGAAATCATTTGCAGCGGCTATTTTAGCTGATTCAATTTCTATTTCAGCTCTATTATATGGATCAAGTAAATTATCTTTAAAAAACGCCATTTGAGCATCTCCAACTTTACCTTTAGCTAAAAGTTTATATAAAAGACCTGTAAAATCTTCTGCTGATGGTGGTATGTAAAAATCATATCTACCTTTACCAGCGCCAATTGTTTTTGCTTTAGCAGCAGAATAATTTTTGTAAGATGCAATACCTGTTTTCTTTTCTATAATGTCGTTCATTATAGTGTCAAAATTGTTTTGCTTACTTCTTAAAGCAATGTGAGCTCTACCTTTTACATCTAAAACATCATAAACAGCTTGAACTGCATTAACGTTTAATATAGCATCGTCAGCAAAATAAAAATCATTATAACCTTCTGCAGCTTTACTAACCATCCAGTTAGCTTTAGCTTGAGGCGAACCATTTGCTAAGCCAACTATGTTTTCTTGCTTAAGTATTATATTCTCTGATTTTAGCCATTCAAATATAGCAGGTGCAGCTTCTGGCGCTCTTGCTGTTAATATAAATACATTTGTATTACCAAATTTGTCTACAGCTTTTTTAAGTTTATTAAACAATGGTCCACGCTTACCACCAACTACTTTGTTAAAGTCACTAAAATCAAACGTTGCACCCATAGATTCTAAACCTTCATGGTTTAATGCAAACTCAGTTGCATCTATACTTTTTACAGTTCCATCAGGCATTGTTACTATTACTTTACTATTTGTAATAGCTACGGTGTCATCAAAATCTAAAACAGATATACCTTTTTTAGGTGCGTTAGGATCTCTTGCTACTTCAATAGCTTTAGCATAGTCTGATAATACCTCTATTTGATTAGTAACAGTTTCACTAAGCATAGTCTTTTTACCAAACGTAGTGTTTATATTATTAAAAGCTTTAACTTTTAAAGGTAGTATTTTTGATCTATATACTTTAAACTCTGCTTTAGCCTGTTTAAGTGTTATTTCACCAGTTAAAACTTGAGTTATTAAACCATTAGCTTTTAATCCTGCCATTTCTAAAGCTACATTAAAATCAGCTTTAGGTATATTTAACCCTTTTAAATCTAGTTTGCCTACAAAAAATTCACCTATTGTAATATTAGGACTCATAAGTTTGTAAGAAAAAGGATTTGCAACATTGTTTTCACTATATCTAATCCAAGATGCTAAACCATCTTTTAGAAAATCTAGTTTACCTTCTTTTAACAACGGTATAACTTTTTCATAAAAAGACTTAGGCATACTTTCGTTTAAACCAAAAGCTTTTAAAACTAAGTCATCAACTTCTAATAAACCTCCTTGTGCATATGATTTTGAAATCACATCATCAAATACGGATTCAACTTGACCCTTGATTGCTGCATCTAACAATGTTTTACCAACTTCTACAGCTGGTTGCATATGCTCTTCAGTTACTTTGTTTTTTATATTTATTTTGCCTGTAATAGGGTCAATTGCATAAAATGTTGTTGGAGCTAAAAATCTTAACGGATGGTTTTGATCTTTAGTACCATCAATTAAAAACTGTTGAAATACCCATGCTTTATCAGGATTATCTTTTAAATAATCTTCTATTTTTACAAATAACTTTTTTAAAAGTTTTAGCTTATCACCTTGTTTACTAAAATCATTTATTATTTTTGTTATTGCTGTTGAGCTTTGTAAACCACCAACAAGAGTGTATTTACTTCTACCAATTGTTCCAATTTTAACAACACCTGGTATTGCTTTATCAAAGTCTCCAGTTTTATTAAATGTTAAGTTAAAACCACCAGTCATGCCACTTCTAAACAAATAACCTAGACTTGGGTTTAGTTTTATAAAATCATTTAATGTAGAAACTAAGTCAACACCATCAGCTGTAGCTAAATCAAAAGTTCTAACGTTTACTGTTTGACCTTTACTGTTTACTCTTGTGCCGGTTTTTTTATCAGTAAATCTTTTATCAATAATAAACTTACCTTTTTTGTGATCATATACAACTGGTGTTTTGCTACGTTTTACTGAAACTTTTTTACGTTTACCTTCTGCTTCTGTTATAGTTCCTTGTTCTACTTGTATATCTATAGCAGCTTCAATAGCACTAAGTGTTTGTAATCTTGCTAATAATTCTAACCATCCTTTTGCAGCTTGAGCAAATTCTGATCTAGCATCTTTTATATTACCCGAAGAGTCTATACCAAATACAGAATAAAAATAAGGTAAATTTAGTTTAGATAAATCTAATTTGTATTGTATTTGATTATTTACTTTATCTCCTTTTATAAAAAACGCATCTAATATTTTTTGAGCTATTCTTCTTCCTTCACCACCTATTTTTTTAGTTCTACCTTTACTATCTGTAACTGTTACTAAATCAGCATTACCTTTAACTTGTTTTAACAATGCTAATAAAGCTGGTCCATTCTTTTTTATAAACATTTGTATAGGTGTTACTTCACCTTTACGTAAATTGTCTTTTGGATTTAATATACGAGATACTGGTATTCCTAACTCATCAGCTATTTGTTGTGCAGCTGCTTCAGAAAAAGGTTTTAAATCTTTTAACGTTACATTGTCTATGTCTAAATTACCTAATTCTATTTCTTGACTTACAGCATCTACAACAGACTGTACGTCTACATTAGGTAAAACTTTAAATGGATCTGTCTCTACAACTGTTTCTTGTGTTGTTGTTACTTCAGGTATTTCTGTAGTGCCTTCATCTTGTGTTGTTGTTTGATCAACAACTGTATCACCTAAGTCTCTAGCTCTTTCAAATATTTCTCCTCTGTTTCTAAGTCTTCCTAAAAAAGTAGTTACTTGAGCTGTGTCAGGATTAAAACCTTCACCCTCTTCGAATAACGGAGTTGTTTTACCACTCCATTTAGCTATATCACCACCTAATATTATTTCGATTAAAGCTTGTTTAACACCTTCAACACTAACACCTTGTGTTCCTCTTCTTTCAAAACCAATAATACCAGATATTAAACCAAAGTTTCTTTCAACTATAGCTTCTGCAGCCGCGTATCTATCAGTATCATTTGTACCTCTAACTATTGTAACTAAATCTTCATTACTATAAATACCTTCTTTTGCTCCTTCTATAAACTGTATACCTCTTGATGATATTGATTGTGATTTTTTTGAACCTGTAATAACTACTTCATCTAGATCTAAGGTTACTTCTTCACCTTTACTGTCTAACCACGCATCACTTTCAAGCACGCTTTCTAAAGCACTAACTGTCAATGCTTTATCTTTATAAGCTTCTGCTAATGTTTGAAAAAATCTTAGCGCTCCATTTTGACCAGATAAATCTAAATTAAAATTATCATTATTAGCAGCGTTTTTTATAGAATTATTCATACCAAAACCTAGTACGTTCCAAAAATTAAACTCTGTAGCTTTTTCAACATTAATACGACCTTCAGCTAATTCTTCTAAAAACACCATTATAATTTCATCAGGTGTTTGTTTTAGTGTTCTACCTACTACTCGGTTATACGCGTTAATATCATTTTCAGCTAAATAAGCTAATATACTATTTGCTACAGGTTGAAAAGCAGCTGGATCTGTTCCAATAGCTTCTGATGCTATAACATGATTTAACTCATGAAAAGCTGTTTCACTTTTAGCATTTGCTACAGAATTTTGTTGAGAAACAATTACATCGTAAACTAGTTTTTCATTACCTTTTGAATCTGTAACTGTAGAGACAAAAGTGCTACCGTTTATAGTACCTTGTTCTATACCAATAATAAATTCTTGAAGTTCAGTATCATAGGTTTCTTGATCTAAATTGTTATTAGGATCTTTTAATCTAGCTAATAACATGTTTTTATACTTTTGTATAGTTATCTTATTAGACTCACCTATTTCATAATTAACATCTATACCTTTACCTACTAATGATTCAAGTAAAGCTAAAGATTTTTCTTTATTATTATTAAATTTTTCTGTTGTATGAGCTTGTTCTGCAGCGTCAAATATTTGTTTTTCAGTAGGATTATCAACTCCTTTTATTTTTAATTTTCTTATACCTTCAGTCTTTAATCTTTCTTGTTCTGACTTAGGTAATAAAGGAAATGTTTTTGTAAATGCTTCTACATATTGATTTCTAGCACTTACTATTATTTCAAATTCTGCTCTTAAAGGTTTTAATAAAACTTCTTTTTCAGATCTAGTTAATGATGAATCGTTGTTTATTTTTTCAGCTTTTGTTTTTAACTCAGCTAAACGAGTCATAGCGTCTGTATATATTCTAAAACCGTCTACATCTATATTTTTTAGCTTTTTATTTTGTTGTATTAATATATCAGCATTAGCATCTTGTAGTTGTATAATTTCATTTTTCTTTGATAAAATGTCTGCAGCGCTTAAACTAGATTTAAATGTAGGTGTTTTAAATCTTAAATCATATAAAGAACTTTCTATTATACGTATTTTTTCTACATTATTTTTAAAATCTGTTGTCATTTTAGGAGTAGCTAGAGCATTGTATACACCACCCATAACTACAGGCGTTACAGAAACTGTGTTAGCAAAAATTAAAGACAAATAACCTGCTTCGTCTACACCTGTCCAGTAAGGTCTACCATCTATTATGTTTTGACCAACCTGTGTTATAGCAGTTTCTCCAAAAACATCTAACCCAACTAGTTTTAAGTGTTCTGGTAAATAAGACATTTGTCTTCTACCCCAGTTTTTAAATCCACTTTCTAAAACTTCATTACCTACTGTGCCGCTCCATCTTGTTTTTAAAGATTTAAATATTTTCCAAGTAGGTAAAACACCTCCAAAATATTCTAATGTACTAAAACCAACAGCTGCTGCATTTAAATCCATTATATCAATACCTCTTCCGCCATTGTACATTTCATTAAATCTTTCACCAGTATACATACCACCTGAAGTAGCAGAAGCCGCAACCATACCGAACAACGGGCCACCAACTAAACTACCACCAATCATTATACCGTAAAAAGGCCCCATTTCAAAACCTTGATCTACAAGATATTCTGCGGCGCTTGCCATACTTGAAAAACTTTCATCATACACAGGAGCTTTTACAAATCTTTCTTTTCTTCTGTTTCTATAATCTATAAAATCACTTTGCATTTTACCAAGACGAAACTGTAAACTTGTAATATCTGGTGAAGGTGCTATTCCACCAGACATATTTATTAAACCTAATAATTGTTGTATACCACCTAAAAAATATTGACTAGTATTAATAAGTAAATCACCTGGATCACCAGGGCTAGGAAAGTATTTTAGCATTTGACTATAGTTTCTTTTAAGCCATTCTAATTCATAAGCATCTCCTTTATACTCTTCATGTCTAGAAATATAATTTTGATAATCTAAAGCTACATCTTGATATTGATAATTTAATTCTTTTTTATATGTATTAACACCTTTAATTCTTTTATTCATTAAAGTTATAACACTATTATATTTTTCAGCTAAAGCAGTAACATCAAATCCATTAGCTTGACCCTCTTTTATTTGATTATATAAACTTTCTAATTCTATTTTATTTTTATCAATAGCTTGAGTTACAACTCTAATATTATTTGCTGTTTTTCCATTTAAAACTTTTTCAAATCTAGATTCAAAATTAAATCTCTCTTCTAATTCTTTTTTATCATATGTAACACCTGTTTCTGGATCTGTAAAAGAATCAGGTAGTTCATCACCGCCAAATAGTCTTTCATTATCTCTAAATCTATTTAAAACAAATTCAAATAACTCTTCTCTTTCTTTATTTGGTAAGTCTTCAAGATAATCTTTTTTTAATTGATTATGTTTACTTAGTATCTTATCTTGCTTTATTAAAGTTCTAGCAACTGCTTCAACTTCTATTTGTGTTATAGGTGTTTCATCAAAAGCATCTTTCTTTTGCTGTTTAATTATTTCTCTAGCTCTAGTTAACTCTTCTTCGTATGGTTGAATTTCTTTAGTTAGTGTTGTTGTTGGAGTATAACCAGTTAAACTAGAACCTCCTCCACCAGTAGTAAATTCTTGTGTATAAGGTGTAAAATCTATTGCGTTTACCTCAGCTTCTATTTCTAGTTCTTGATCTGTTGTTATGTTAGTATCATTAACATAGTTATCAAATTTTTCTTCAAGAGAACCTTCGTAACCATTTGTAGACATAGCTTCTACAGTGTGACCGTTTTTTCTAAGTTTAGTAAGATAATCATCTAAACCAGTAACGTCTTCAAATCCAGGTTGATTTGTTCTTATACTTTCTCTTAATGCATCAGTATTATAAAGCACGCCATCAATTTTATAATGATCAGAACTAGGAGCGATTAATGTTACACCGCCTACAGTTAAAGGTACTTCATCTAGTTGATTTATATCCGTATCAGTCGCCTCTTCATCTTCAACAGGTGGAGCCATTGGTGGTTCTATATCATAATCATCAACATTAAAATTAGGATCACCTATACCTAATTTTTGAGCAATAACAGCTGTTCTTAATGGATCGTCATTAGCACTAGACCAATCATTTGAACCTATAGGTCTAGAATAAAAAACTGGTATACCATTAGCATTATAATCCATTTTATATTCACCAGCACCTATACTATAAGTTTTATTAACTTCAGGTAAATTTACTTGTCTAGCTACATTTCTTGTATCTTTGTTTGCAAAAGCTTCTAAATCAAATATAATATCATCACCTCTACGGGTAAAGTATGAATCCGATATAAAATCTTCCGATTGTGATTCCGACTTTGGTTTCTTGGACTCTACATCCAGAATCACACCTGCAGAGTCTTTGGCTTTTTTTGCGTCTTTATTTACTTGTACTGCTATATTTCTTGACGTTTCATCTTCAAAAGCGTCAGGATTAAATTCACCACTTCCATCGTCTTTAAAATAAGATTTGGTTGGTATATTATCTTCTTGTAATTCCACTTTTTCAACATCAGTTTCTTCTTGTTTTAGAGGTTGATTAGCGGCTTTCCAAGCTTTAACTTTAGCTTTAATTTCGTCTTCACTTAAATTTTGATCTTGAAGTGAAGCTACGTATTTTTCTAACTCGTTCATTAAATTTAGTTTAAGTCGTTATCCTTTAAAAACTTTTGTGCTTTTGCTTTTCTAGCTTCTTCTAAATCAAACACAGCAGCATCTTCTTTTACTGTAGGTACTTGATTTGTTAAAAATTCTTTTAAATAATTATTTATAAAATAACTTTTATAATTAGATTCAAACTGTACTTTTTTATCTTGTTTTAAAGGTAAATCTTTTTCATAAGACCATGATAAACTACCAGCGTTTGCGTCTTGAACCATTTGATCATCTTCATCAACGCTTGACCCTCTACCTATATATACGTTCCAAGCAGCAACTGCATCTTGTTCAGAACTTAACAACCCAGCTACTTCAGCATTTATAAAAGGATCTATTTTTTGTTCTATTCTTTGCATGTCAAACTTTAAAAAGTTTCTTGCTTTACCATTACCTATTTCTACAACTTCATAATCAAATTCACCTTCAGGTGTTTTTAATATAAATTCATCTAATATTTTAGCATTATTTTTTAATTCTTCATTTTCACCTATAAACTCAGGATCAAACAAACCAACTTCAGTTAATAGTCTTAACATGTCTTTGTTTATATCTGGTGTTGACACAACTAAAGAAGTATCTGAATCAATTAAAGCTTTAAGTGTAGAACTATTTACTTCAAAATCTTTTTCAAAACCAGGACCACTAAATACTATTTTTTGACTACCGTCTTCAAGCAAATATAGATTAACATCATAGCCATCATTTTTAGAAAAACCAGGTTTATTAGTTATAACACATTGTGCAACTAAAAAAGAGTAATCATTGTTTACATCATAATTATCTTCTTCTGTTACCATTAATTCAGAATTTAAAATTTCCATAAACTCTAAAGATACCTGTGGTGCACTATCTAATATTCTTAATTGATTTATTTCATAAGTACAATGCTCGTCTAAGCATTTATTATTTTGAACTGCTAAACTTAATTTAGCATATAACTTACCTGTATGTTGATACGCTTTGTTAAATAATCCAAAGTTAGAATCTGTAGGAGACGCAACATATTCTTTATTATAAGCAATAGCGTCACTCTCTATTAGTTGTTTTATAATAAGGTTTCTAGTTATATTTTTATTTTCCATAATATTATCGTCCTTGTAAATAACTACCAGCTATACTTGTTAAACCGCCTACCATACCAGTAATAGCAGATGTTTGATCAGCTGCTGCTTGAGCCTCTGCTCTCGCCGCCATACCAAGTTGGTTTTCAACTCTATTAATTTGATTATCTTGTCTTCTTTCTCTAGCATTAAACTCAAACTGTAAACCTTGAGCTTGAGCTTGTTGTTCTCTAGCTCCTTCGCTAATACCAATACTTTGTAATCTTCTCTGCTCAGCAACTCTTTGCATTTCCATTTGTTGCTCTCCTGCAGCTCTTTTGTCTTCGTTAGCTTTTTCTTGTGCTTCAATACTAGCAGCAACGCCTTGTTTAGCTTGTAAAGCTGCTTGAGCTAATGCTGTAGCACCACCTGCACTTGCTCCTGTTGCACGTATAGTATCTAATGTATTTGCTAAAGCAATATTACTTTGTTCTATTTTCATCTCAGCCGCTTTAGTAGCTACAGATAAATTAGCAAAAGGATTACTAATTTGATTAGATAAATCAGTAGCTAAATTAGCTAAACTTGTAACACCAGCATATGGATTTATGATAGCTTGCCTGTTAGATTCAAGTTGCTTAAGCTTTTTACCAAGAGCTTTTCTTCTTTTTGCTGCTCTTCGTTTAGCTCTTCTGGCTTTACTACCACCGAATATTCCGCCAGCAATGCTTAAAACACCACTGCCTACAGCTACATAACTCATATTTTACCTATTTTTTTTTGATTTTCTAGTTGTAAATAATATTCATCATAAGTATTAACAACATTATTTTTTTCTAATTTTTCAATATTTTTTTCATTTGTGGGGTTTGCAAAAACATTTGTAAAAACACAATCTTCTATTGCGTAAACAGCTCTTTTTATACCGGGTTGAGATATTATTGTTTGAGGAGCTTCTATTACTTGTCTTCCGTTTTCTTCATCTACTATGATCATTTTACCTTTTAATAAAAAGCTTACATGCTCATGTAAATGTATTTTCCCAATAGCAAAAATTCCTTTTGGTATAGTTATTTCCCTTACATGCATACCATCTGCAAATGTATTTTTAACCGGACAGTTTTCGGTATCACCAAAAAACACATCTATGTCTTCTGATTTTTCTAGACTTGTTTGGAAATCAACTATGCTATTTCTAATTTTTTTAGCTAGTTTATTCATTTAATTTTATTTAATAAGATGATTCGTTGTATTCTGTAGATACAGCAAATAATTCGTTTTTACCAGTGTCAGCATTATTTTGCGCAGCAAATGTTGCTGTAGCAAAAAATCCTTTTACACCAGATACTTGACCACCATAAATAACTTCACCTTGAACAGCAGATGAACTGTTTATAAGATTAGCAAAGTATTTGTTTTCTTTTGGTTTAAATATATTTTGTAACAATTGAGCATCCATTTGAGCTAAAGTTGTAGGAACAACAGGTGCTGCTATAGATGTAACGGTATCGTTGTCACTTGTAACAAAACTGCTTAACGACCAATTGTTATCACCTTCATAGTTTATAGTTCTAAATCTTTTAACTAATGATGGTTGTTGGTTAAATATAGTAGTTACTGTTGATTGCGTACTACCATTTTGAGCATTACTATAAAAAGTAGCTCTAGGTACATTATTAGAATAATGTTGATAAACACCACCTTCATATGTACTATAAAATCTATTTTGTACACTAAACATTTGATTTGGTAAATAATTATATCTACTTACCCAACCGTTTATTGATTCATCAAAATTTAATGTTGTAAATTCACCTTGATTAAATTTGTTTTGCTCAAATAAAGCTATTGTATAACATTTATTGTAAATATCCCAGCCTGCTCTAACTTTATCATCAGACATATTAGCAAAAGCATCTCTAAAATAATCATACATACCAAACGATGATATTTCAGTGATACCATTATTACCTAATCTTAATACAGCACCTTTATCTTTGTCTGTAAAATATTTATTATAACCATATACAGCAAAGCTTTCAGGGTTTCTACTAATACCCCAGTCACCTAAATAAGGTGTAATAGCACCAATAACAACATTAGATGCAGTTTGAACTGGTTGACCTTCTTGAGTATATATAGCATCTTTATCTATTAAAGCTCTATTAACTTTTCTTTCTTGGAATATAGTTAAATTAGTATCTTCTGCGTAAAGTTTTTGTATTGAGCCTTTAGAAGGGTCTACAGTTCTAGTTATTTCTTCACCTGAAGGAAATACATTTGTTTGATTTATACCTGTTCTAGAGTTAAATACACCAGAATATATTATAGAAGAAGGTCTAGATTTTTGTGCATTGTTTTCTGAGGCTAAAAAAGCTCTTGGAGCTAAGCCTGTTTGCACATTATTAAAACCACCTTTTATTCTAGATTCTTCTACATACCAATCATATAAAGACGAAATACCGACTCTATTTATCTTCTTCAACATGTAAGAGTTATAATACTTTAGCTTTATAGAAACACTCATATATTATTATTACTTGTTTTTTTACTTTTTAACTTATGGTCCAGCTGCTACTGGAGTAACAGTTGCCCAACGTTGGCTAGGTGTACTTGCGCTTGCGCCATCAGCTGAAGGATAAAAAGGTGGTAAAGTGTTTGCCACATTGTCTATAGCTGTTGTATTCTGCGGTGGATTAACAGGTGAAGTATTCCATGAAACAGTAAAAGTAGCTCCTGTAAATATTTGAGAACAAGCTATTTCATAGTTAACAACTGCGCATCCGCTAAAATCATAATTTGCACCACCTGCACAAGCAGCACCATTTGTACATTTTTGTCCTGGTCTTACGCCAGCTGCAACTTGTCCAGCATTAGGAGTAAATGGAGAAAGTATCATTAAAGAAACAAATTGATTAGCAGGACTAGCTAAGTTATAACTACTTGACCAACCAGTAAATACATTTGTAGTAGATCCATCTGCTTTACTTCCACCAGTAGAACCTTGAAAAGTAGCAGTACCAGAAGAACCTCCAGCACCTGATCCAGGCGTTGTAACTCCCCAAACATATACAGTATTAGTAGTCCAATTTTGAATTTGTCCTATCCATTTTGGTAATGTATAACCTGGTCCTCCACTTATTTGAGTCATATTTTGTGAAATATTACCAGTATTTGGGAAATTTTTACGAGGTACTTGATCATATCCACTACCACCACTATTAGCAGCTATTTGATAAGGTGTTGCAATAACTTGACCTGTAAAATCAAGAGTACCTACAGTATAGCAAAAACTAAAATCTGTTGCAGCTCCTAATGAATCTGTTAACCTCATATCAACACAATAACTATATCCAGGCTCATTACCTACAGTATTTACACAAGACATAGAAAAAGTTCTATAACGTGGATTTGTATTTGCTGCAGGAAAAAATTGATTGTTTTGAAAAACAACACCATTTGTTCCTTGTAAAATATCTGATATAGGGTTGTTACCAGTTGTGTCTAAAATACCATAATAAGTTGTGGTATTGCTAGGACCTCCAGTTTTAGTGACACTTAAAACACTGTACCCAGAATTATTAAACGTTACAGAATTATCTGATGGGTGAGATGCTTGTAAACCAGCTGTGTTTGCAGCACAACCATTCCAACCTAATGGAGAATTAAAACCAGTATTACTTGTACTTCCTACTATTATTTGTGTTGAAGTAGATGGAATTTCAAATGTTGAAGGCACATTAAAAACTTCTGGATCGTTATTTGCTAACTGCAAATCTATACTTTGATCTACTGTTGTACCATTAGCTTGAGTCCATCTAATATTTAATTGGAAATTACCTCTTGTTGCTACATCATAAAGCGATTCACCTGCAGCACCATTACCAGCATAAAAAGTATCTAATGTTTTAACTGCATAACCACCTGATCCATTAGACACAAGTGTTAATCTATTACTACCATTAGGGCCATAATCTATAGTTGTATCTATAACATCAGTAGGATAACTTCTAGAAAATATACTTAATATTTCACATGTTGCTGTGTTTATTTGTTGTCCACCTGCTGTTGGGTAAAAATAACTTGTTACAATAGAATTTATAGGATCATTTTCACTAAGCTCTTTTATAGCACTACCCCAAGTGTTACCTGTTATATCAGTGCTTACGTTTGTAACATCTAAATTTAATTGTGAAACTAAATCACTAGTAGAAGTTTCATAAAATAATTCTAAAGGAGAAACCATTGGTACTGTTTCTAGCACAGCTAAACCTAAGTTAGGTGAATAAGGATAATTACCATTACCTTGTTGAGCAGGTGTATACTGCGCTTCAGTTATACCTAGTCTTTGTTGAGTTGAAAATTTAGCTAATAAAGGTTTTGATGTATCGTCATATATTGAGTCTGCATTTAAACTAGGAGGATTACCACCACTTGCATCTGCAGGAAATAAATCATTAGTAGTACCTATTAATTCTACATCATCAGGAGAACTACTAGGATAAACCTGTTGATTTGTAGTAAAAAATCCTGCTGGATTTGAATTTACTACAACCATATTAGACACTCTAGCAAAAAATCTAGCATCACTTGTAAATTGATCATCTTGTGGACCAACTGATTGTAAGTCTCTAGGTATTTTATTTATATTATCAGATATTAATGTAGTAAAACCAACCTCATCTTGTTCAAGTGTAGAGTTATCTATTGGATAACCATTTATTAAACCAGGTAAATAAACATTATAATAATCTTGTTCTATTTGTTTTACACCAAATCTATAGCTATAAAAACCTCTAACATTTATATCGTATGTTGCAAATGTTTCTTCTGTACCTACAGGAAAATTAGGTTCAGGTCTAGTTGTAGGTGCTCCATTATATAGATAACTTTTGTTTACTTCATCAAATGTTGTAAACTCAACTTTATAAACACCATTTGAATCAGATGTAGTAGTAGCACTTCTAATTTTTGTATAATCACAATATTGACCTCTTAGCGCTTTACCTTCTGAAAAATATGTAGCAGAATTACTTACAAAATCTGGAAACAAAGGTCTTTGACTATCCGCAGATCCTGTTTCATATTTATATAAATTTTGACTTGTATATAGCAGTTGTACTTTTACATTTGAGTTTAAAGGTGGCGCAGCGTTAAAAGTTATAGTTACTGTATTAGTAACATTACTTACAGCATAAGTATTTGTAGCTTGCTCTATATATCCATCTCCACTATTAACATAAACACTTAATGTGTTAGCACTGTCTTGCGAGTCAGCGTAATTAATAGCTTGAGTCGTAAAGACTGTTTGGTTAGTTGTAGTTGTAAAATATTGTGTACTTTTTTGCCAAAAATATGGATATCTAGCATTTGTAGCGTTTTCATGTATTACAGTAAAATAATTACCATACGCATAAGCACCAGGATAATTACCTGATGGATCTTCTGGTATAGGTTGTAAATAATTTATTTCAAGTGTATCACCTGTCCATGCATCTACATTTGGAGCAAAAGACAAAGGTTTGTATTCACTAAAAACATTTGATCCCGCTTGAGGTCTTCCTTCTGAGTCTAGTACAGCGTCTTGGTTTGACAAAATTATATCAGTTTGTCTACCGTATTTATCAGCTAATATAACACCAACTTGATAATTTCTATTTTGTTTTAAAGTATGTTGAGGATACTCTGTAAATTGTTGTTGACTTTTTGTATCAACTGTAACATAATAATCTAAACCTTTAGGAGCTGTCCAGCCTTCTAAATAATTAGAATACATTACTCTATTACCTGTAACTTCTTGTGCTAACGCTTGCACAGGTACTTTATCAAAAACTCTTGTAGTTTCAAAAGAAGGTAAAGTAGTTATAGGTATAGTTGATTGGTAATTGTATTGATATATATTAGTATTATTTAATGAATTTATAAAGTCTTGGTCTACAGTAATAGATTCTAATACTTGATACTGTATTTTATCTGACTCTTTAAATATTATATCAATAGCTTTTACTTTATATTTTGTTATTATATCTATTGCTGGTAAAGTTATATTTAATACAGCATTGTTTACAGAATTAGACATAAATTCTACAACTGTAGATATAAAAGCTTGATTTTCGTCATCATTTACAAACTTACCTTCTTGATAAGGTATAAAAACATCTTGACTAAAAGGTGCTACTACAGAATATTCATTATCATCAAATTTAAATCTATAACTAAATCTTACAAATTTTTCAGTTAAAAAATCTTCATCACCATTCCAACCTTCATAGTTTTGACTTGAATCTGCTATAACTCTTACAGACATACCTGCTTTAGTATCTGTCTGTCCTGACACATCAGCTGTAGCAGCTGTTGTATCTAAATATTTTACAAAAGGTGTATTTGCTCCAGCAGCTGCGTCGCTTGTCCAATAGTAAGCTGCTGATGTTATATCAACAAAATCATTACTAGTTGATGCCGCTACTCTGTAACCACCTGGTTTAACGTTTAATCCAGATAAATTATTACCTGGGTTGTTAGCCCAAAAGTTAATACTTTTTTGTTGTGTCATTGAGTTGGAGTTTGCTATTGCAGTCCACTCAGTTAAATTAGGTACTTTAAAACCTATAGGAGCTAAACCTCTAGAATCAATTACAGCCCATTTATTATATAATATACCATAAGTAACTTTATTACCATCATAATCTTCATAAACACAGTAAGCACCTTCTTGCGCTGCATCTTTAGCTACCCATTGAGCTTGTGTAAATATAGGTCCATCAATAGCATCACCATTTCTGTATTTAGTTACCGCTAAATTAGAACTAGAAACATCGTATATTTGAGCTCTAACTGTAGATGGATCAGATGCGTCACTCATTGTTGACGGTTTTAAATCAGGTGAGCCATACCAGTTTGTTTCAGTATCTCTTAAATTTATAAATTCAGGAGCTATGTAAGGAGCAAATTTAGCTACAGATATTTGATCTTCATTAGTATAATATGAAGCATTATTAGATGCTTGATTAACATTTATTTTTCTTGGTTGATTTCTATTATCAGTCCAAAATAATAAATCTTCTACTAAATTTACACCTGTTATTGGATTTGATTGTGAAAAATTCAACCAACTACCGTAAACTAATTGCTGAATAGCGCCTGAGTTTTCGCCTAAAGTTATAGCATATACACCACATATAGCTGTTGTAGGTGCTGTAGCTGTACCACTATGTGTTGTTGAAAAATAGTAAACAATAGAATTTGTGTTGTCTACAAAATAACCTATTATTTCACCACCTTGAATTTGTTTACCAACTAAAGTGTTACCTAAAATAGCTTCTAAAGCTCCAACGTCTCCTGCTTCTGATCTAGACACAGCTATGTTTGTTGCATCTCTATATTCATTGCCTGGAATTAATCTTTCATCTAAGTCTTTGTTCATTTTAGACTTGATGAAACTATTTTTACCTTCTGCCATTTAATTTTAGTGTTTTATCCATTTAGACTTACCTCTCATAACTTGTACTATTTGATCAAGTTTAATATTAGATAATCTTATTTTAGCATTTCTAAGCTTAGCTCTTTTTTCTTTTTTCAATCTTTGAACTATATATTCCTGAGTAGTAGGACGTGTAGATAGTATATTATATAGTATGTAAGCATAAAGTGCGTCCTCGGCCATCTTAGGCACTCTAGTGTCCATGTCGTAAGCTAATCCATCAGATACATATTCTAAAACAATTAGCTTATCTACTACATTACTAGAAAAAGTAAACTTACCATCTCTTTCATTTATTCCAAACCAACCGTTTGCTTGTGAGTACTGTGGATCTAAACCGTATAGTCTTCCCCAATTAAATGGTCCATTTAAACCATAATTATCCCAAGCATAACCAAAGTTTTCATAATTTTCGTACCATTGACCATTTATTAACTTAACATTAGCGTCACCCCATCTTTCAACAGTAATGGAAGTACCTTCTGTATTTTCAGCATGGCTGTCTTGCATTGGTACACCAGCACTGTCTTGTAAAAAAGTATAATAAGGATTTGTTGTTAAATTATTGTTTGGATATAAAGGTCTTTTTATTCCAAAACTATCTATATAACAAAGACTAACATAATTTACATAGTCTTGTGGTATTGCTAAAGATAAGGACTCAGGTACAGTTAATTCAGATGATTTAATACTTTTTAAAGTATCATAACTAAACTCTTGTAAACCTCTTTTAGCATGAAATATAACATCAGTTCTTTTTACATCAGGTATAAGTTTGTCTTTACCTACATAACCTACTAAAAAATTACTAACTATATCGTTTAATTTTAAATAAGCATAACCTCCGTAATTGTTTTCTACAGTTTCACCAAAAGCTCTTTCAACATCTGTTTGTCCATACTTACCACCGCTAAGTGATTTTAGTTGTACAACTATATAAACATTAGCACCTGGCGCTGCAGCTAAAGTTAAAGTTTTACCATCTAATGCAACAGACATTTCTGTTATCCACTCGTTCCAAGAACCAGCTAAACCTGTAGCACTTGTATATACTTTAAAATTGTTTAAAACATAATCAGGATCATTTGTACTCCAACTAGTTGAACTACCCAATTTTAAATCAGTATTAAAACTAGTAACAAATTTTTGATTTTGTGTATTGCCTACGTCACCTCTGAAGCCTTGAGATCCAGCGTAATATTGTTGATTTGTTTCTGTTATTAAACTCATTATGCTCTTTTATTTTGTTCTTCTTTAGCAACTTCACCGGCAGCAACTTCTATAACTGTTCTGTCTTCAATTACGACTCCAGCATAAAATAATATTCTTAAAATAATATTTGTTTGCTCTGTATCGTCTAATTCAAAATCTACAGACCCAGTGCTATCATATTCATAATAACCATTTGCCGATGTAAAATTCCACATTACATCTGCTGGTTTTCTTAAATATGTTGCTTGTACATTACTATTAATTGTTTGTGGGTAAATAGTTATTCTTTTGTTTTCATATAAGTAAACTGGAAAATAATCAGTTGGTTTACTTATAGGAGATAAATTCAACATAGCTAATTCATTTCTTTGAATTTGCTCTACTTCTCTATCATCTCTATATAGTACAGTTCCTAATTTATAAAAATCATTAGGATATAAAGTAATTACTAAATTGTTAGGATTACCTGTAGGTAGATTACCATTTAACAATATAAGTTGACCACCAGTTATAGAATAATTAGACGAAGAATATACTGCGCCTAAATAAGTAACAATAACTGTACTTGTATCTACTTGTGCTTGTGTTATAGTAGTTAATGCGTATGTTGATTGGGTTCCTACTGTACTAAAATTCTGCACAGCACTTGGTGTTCCTGAAGAAGCTGGAACATCGAAAAAACCAGGATTGGTTGTTGTAGGAGCTGTATATGTGCACGTGCCTATTGTTTTAAATATGTCTAACTGCTCTTGAGCATTTTTTAATCTATTAGCATATTCGGTTTCATTTTGCAATACACGTGTTTGTTGGTTAATAGTTTCAAAATAACCGTCTATAATTTCTAATTGAACTTGATTTGCCAAACTATTAAATTCAGTTGGTGTTAAATAACCTCTTTGCTCTTTATTAGTAATTAATAAGACTGTTTTGTATACTGTATTTACGTTTACTGCCATTATATTTTTTATTATAATACAGAGGCAGCGAGTGCTGCCCCTATATTAATATCACTTGTTAATTAAGTTTTTTATCTATAGATCGATAAACTTCTACACCCTCATCAGTTTTTAACCAAGCTGCAAATGCAGAATATGGATTTTCATCAAAAGGTACGTTCATTAATTTTCTATCATTAGAACCCCATGTAAAAGCTCTTTGATCAGCTGATATATTTATTATACCTGCTTCAACAGCTCTAATGGCAAAGTTTCTAAGTTGAACATTTTCATCGTTAGCTAAAGATATAAATAGTTTAGGATTGTTTCTAGCAAACAATAATAAATCTCTTTTTATTTCTTTTGAACTCATACTTGTAACTTTAGAACCTAATTCTACTCTCATAATAGCTTCTGCAAAATCTATATCCATAGATCTAGCTGCATTTAAAGCATCAATTTGAAGATCTAAAATATCTAAATCATCAGTAGCTTCTTGTAAAGCGCTATACTCTTCATATAACTTACCTTTTGCAGGGTGATACAGTGAAAGTAATTTTTGTAAATTTTGTTTTTCTTTAGGTACTACAAGTTTACCATCTCTAAATATAATATGCCCCATAGTACACTCTCCGTGTTGTTCATCAACAAGAGGTGAGTCTTGATTTGTTGCATATCTTATTTCTCTTTGTTTACCTGATTCTTTATCAAAATATAATAAAGAGTGTTTTTTAGTATGTTTACCAGGTATAGTGTGAGTTAAAGGTGTTTTATTACCTCTTAGGTAATACATTCTATCTTTAATTTCCCAACTTTCTTTAGTTGGTTTTGGTGCAGTCTTTACTGCAACCTCTTGAGGTGCAACCTCAACAGTTTCTGCTTTAGCTTTTTTAGCCATAATATAATATAATTAAATAGTTAATAATAATTACCCCCGCCCGAAGACGGAGGTTATTATTAGTGTGATTGTTAGATTCCTTTGAATAATACAAAGTTGTTAGCAGCTTGTGTTACTAAACATCTTTCTGATAGGAAGTTAACTTCCATAGCATCTAGAGTTGAAGTAAACGCACCACCTGCAGAACCAGTTACCCAAGACTTCATTCTTCTGTCGTCAGCTTGTGAAGCTCTATAACGTACGTGTAAGAAAGGTCTACGGATATTAGTTCCTAAAATTTGATCGTAAACAGTAGAAGTTCCAGCTGGTACTAATACACCTTCAATTGAATTAACACCTACAATAGCACCTCTTGTAGAAGCGTCATTTAAGTATTTCCAATCAGTTTTGTAAAAGTCGTAAGAACCTCTTCTAAATCCAGAGAATCCAAGGTTTAAAGCCATTTCTTCTGAGTTTTCAAATAAACCAAAAGCAGTACCACCAGCGTAACCGCCAGAGATGCTTGCTAGCATATCATCAAAATCAAGAGAAGTTTGTCTTTGTAAGAAAAGCATGTTTTCTTCAATAGCACCTTGAGTATCTAAGTTTTTAAGAATAGCATCAAATTCATCAAGACCAGCAGCAGCTGTAAATCCAGACTGTACATTACCTCTTGCTTGAATTGCAGCAAAAAGACCTTCAGATCCTGGTTGAGCAGGAATTCCAGCTTGAGCAAATTCAGATTCAACCATAGACATTTCTAAGTAATCTTCAAATCTTAATCTTGTTTCAGACTCAGATTTTAAATACCATAAATATCCAGATGTTCCGTCTTCAGTAGCAACTTCAACCCATCCGATTTGTGCCATATCAGAACCATTTACTACGTATTGGTTTCTTAGGATAATTGGTGAGTTAGAAAATTGTGTAAACTGAGGCTCAACAGAAATTCTTGGAGCACTAGTACCAGTACCACCTGCAACCATATCAGTTCCTTTTTGATAACTTGAACCGTATACAAATACTTTAGCACCTGCAGCAGCAGTAAAACCTGAACCAGCAACTAAACCTGCACCATTAAATGGAGCAACGATAAAGTTTCCACCAGCACCAGGTGTTGTAGCAACTACAATCGCTTTAGCTTCGTTACCAGAAGATGGCTCTAAAAGAACTACAGTATCATTAATAGATACAACGTTGTTCATAGTACCAGGAACTGTAATCTTATTTTGATTAGCAGCAGCACCACCAGCAGCATCACCACCAACAGTAATATTGTCGTATGAGATGTGTAGTCTGTTTTGCTCAGACCAAATTACTTGGTCAGATGTCATTGGCATTTCAGCGCCAACCATTCTTAAGAATCCAGATAAAGTTCTGTTACCATATCTTTCAACTTCTTGTTCGTAAACTTCAGGTAAATATTGTTGTGCAAAAGAATTGCTATCGCCTGCACCAGCACCACCGTTAAACTGTAAGTAGTTACTGTTTAATATTTCCTGAGCTTGAGAAGGGATTAACCCTCCAAATTGTGGAGATAAACTCATGATTAATAATTTTTAATTAGTTAAATTTTCTTGTTTTTATTTTAAGTTTTGTAGAATCAGCACCACTAATTGATTTTACTTTAAGGCCGTTTATATAAACCTCACCTTGTTTTGATCTAGCTTTAGAGTCAGACAAGTTTTTTGATTTATTAACAACATCTTTAACTGCATCAGCTTTACCTTGTTCATAAAAATGAGCGGCAATGCGATCTACATTTTCAGCAGCATACATAGCTTTGTGATAACCACTTGTATCAGAAACATTTCCATCTGCGTCTAGGAACTTCCCTAACAGATTATTAATGTTTGATTGTTTATCAGCAAGAGCTTTAGCGTTTTGCACATTATACTTATATTTTTTATCTCCAACTGTAATATCAAAACCTTTGAAATTTTCATTGAAAAGCTCTTTAGTATTGGCTTTAAATTTTTCATGCTTAAGCTCAGCTTGTTCTTGCTCCTTATTGTATCGGTTGAAAAAGTCTAATGCTTTTTGTTGTTCTTGATTTACGCCCGGTCTCAACTTGATTTCGTCGTAATATTTAACTTTCAATTCCTCCAAATAGCTTTTGGCTTTTGCAACTTCTTCTTTATACGCAATTTTCTTTTTACGTACGTCTTTTGGTTCATCTAATTCTTCATCATATGAAAAATCTTCTAACAAAAGATCAATATCTTCACCTTCTAAATAAGGTTTGTTTTTTCTATAATATTCTTTCAACAATGCTTTGTCATCAATATTTGAATAATCAGCATTTAAACGAGTATAGTCTTCTATTGTACCACCAGTTTCTTCCATAAAAGTAACTAGCTTTTCAATGTTTTCAGGTAATTGCTTACCTAAAACTTTTTCATCTCTAATAGCTTCTTTAACTTCTTGTTCTGTTACTATATCTTCTTCAACTACTTCTTTGATCGGAGAAAACCCTTCAGTAGTCTCGTTGGACTCTTGTACAGGTTCTCCCACCTTTGTGCTATCTCCGGATGGTTCTTCCACAGATACCTCCTCTGTTTCTCCGATTTGAATGGCATTGTCTTCTTTTTTAATTTCTACTTTTTTAACATTATCCTCAACTTCTAATAAAGGTTCTTTAGGACTAATAACTACTTTTTTTACTTCGTTATCTTTTTTTGTTAATTGTTTTGGTTTAGTTTTTTTACCTTTTAAACTAAACTCACCTTCCTGCTTAACAGGTTCATTTGTTTTTGTTTCTTCTGACATAATATAATATAATTAAATAATTAATAATACAGTTAAGTTACTGTTGGAAACTCTTGCATAGTGTTCTGACTTTCAAAATTTATAGGACCTGTGTCATTATTTCTTTGATTTATCATTTCACTCTGCTGAGTTGCTTGTAATTTTGTTCTTTTATCTTTTCTATCTTCTATTTTATCTTCTTTACTTTGCATAGCTTGAACTTCCATTTGCTTTAACTGCATATCATATTCAAACTTTTTAGCAAGTTTTTGTTGCTCAATTTGAGCTGCTATTTGCATACGCTCTATTTCCATTTGATTTTTAGCTTGCTCATACTGAACATTAGCACCAGATATTGCTTCTTGTTTTTGTACTTCTGCCATTGCTGTTTTTTCTGCAGCTTGTGCTTGAGCGTCTGCTTGAGCTTGTATGTTAGCCTGTTGATTAGCTTGATCTTGAATCATTTTTTGCTTACGTTTTACTTTAAGCATTTGATTAGCTAGTTTAAGATTTTTAATTTGTCTTAAATCAATAGCATCCTCAAGATCAATACCTCCTTGTTGTAAAGCTACTTGTATATTTTCTTCTAACTTAGCTTGCTCTTCTTCATCTGGCTCTAATTCTAAATATATACCAAAATCATGTAAGTTAAGATTAGCAACTTCTTTTAATGTTTTAATGTTATATGTAGATATAGAATTTTCTAATGATTCTCTAGTTAATGGAAACTCTAAAGCATCAGCAACTTTAAGCGCTATGTTTTCAGCTAATCTTAGTGTTAAATATAAACTCGATTGCTTAATATGTCTAGTAGCAACGTTAGATGCGTTAGCAGCTATTTTTTGTAATCCAACTAATGTTGATTTATCAGGCGTGCTACCATCTCTAGCCTCGTTTAATCCGGTCACATCACGTATCATTTGTAAATAATATTGATATGTATTTATTAAACTAGATATTTTAGCTTGACCAGAACTAGAATTTAATTCTTGTATTGGCACTTTACCTTGATTAAAGTCACCGTCTTGCGTATATGATCTACCTACGATACTACCAGTTTGAAAATACATGTTTAATGCTTCAGCTGGATTATAATTAGTGCCATTACCAAGATCAACTTCAGCAAGTCCGTCCATATCTAAATATACACCATCTGGCACCATACGAGATATAACTTGTTGTAGTTTTAAATGTGTTAACTGAATCATATCTGCAAAACCAGTACACTTACTAACAAGAGATTCTATTTTACCTTTATATATACGAGGCGCACATATAGCATAATTCATTTCTACTTTTGTAGTATCAGCATATGGTCTTGACATGTTTTCTGCAAGCTCCCATTTTAATAATGTGTTTGTGCCTAAAACTTTAGCACCACTATATAATACTTCAATAGATCTAGATACTCTTTCAAAGTTGTCATTTTCAGGTGGATTAAAAGCATCGTCTTTTTCTATAGCTTTTAATAAACCTTGATCTGTTTGTTTTATTTTAAAAACTTGATTGTGATAAGTTTTATAATCAAAATATAAAACTTGTACAGTATTTTCATCGTAATCACCCCAACCAGTTATATATGATCTATTACCAGGCTGAGCTTGTATTCTTTTAAGTTCTTCTTCTGAAATATCAGGAAACTCTTTTTTAAGTTCTGGTATTGTTATAGCTTTTAACTCCCCAACATAATATATATCTTCAAAGTTAGGATCTTCTGTATATGAATAAACCATATAAGCAGGATCAACATAATCAACAGTTACACCTTCAGCTGTATTAAAACTAGTTTTAGCTGCTGCAATACCACAAACAGTTAAATCCATATTTAATCTACGTCTTATTAAATCGTATTTATTTTGAGATAATATACTAGATATAGCTTCTTCTTCAGCTATTTCAATAGACTGCTTATAAGAAAGCTGCATGTGAAGTTCTAATTGATCTGGTGTTTCTGGTATAATATTTTTATTTGGTGATTGATATAAATCAATACCTAAACTTTGATTAACATTATCTAAAAAAGATCTAGATACCATATCTTCTTGTAATTTAGAAGCGTATTCTGTTCTTTTCTTTACTGAAGATGGATCTTGAGCATAAGCTTTAATATCGTAACTTTTATTTGAAATACCGTTTACAACTATATCTACAAATTTAGATAAAATTGGAACAGGTTTCCAGTCTAAATTTAAATAACTTAAATCACCGTTTATAGATAATTCATCTTTATATTTTTGTATACTTTGTTCACCTCTAGCGTATTGTCTTAGTTGGTGATAATTATTCCAATTAGTTAAATATCTATTACCATTGGTCCTTCCTTGAGAAAACCACTCACCTTCTATGGCTTGAGCAACTTGCTTACCATAGTCCCAGCTAGCTTTTACAGCATCACTTACCACTTGACTAGGAAAGGCACTATTAGGGTTAGTATATATATTCATTTAACTTATAATTTTTGATGTAATTCCTTGATTGTCGTATTTTTTAAAACCTAAATCTACAGATTTTGTTTGTCTTTTTTGTTGAGGCATATATCTATGCTTATTACAAGCCATTAAAGCTAAACCTGTACTAATAGATGCATCATGTTTTGTTCTGTTATTAATATTAAAAGTAGCCCAATCTTCTAGTGTTTTTTGAAAATACATATCACCATATCCATTTTCAAGTAAACCAACAAAATGCTCTATGTATGTTTCAATTGCAGCTGCATGAGCTTGTTTAATATCTTCACTTGAGTTAGGTATACCACCTATTTCTCTTTCTGTAACAGATAATTTATTTCTTTTTTTATCAGGTCTGTTCATTGCAAAACCTCTATAACCACGTCTTTTAAAATGATATAATAACCTTGGTTTGTTATTTTCAACTAATATTGGCATACCATAAAATACACAAGCCATAAGTACATCTTCAAAAAATATTTCAGCTGTTTGTGGTCTAGCTATATATTCTAAAAAGAAATGATGTGGAGGCACGTCTTCCATTGTAAACTTTGTTAAACCATGTAAAGATCCTTTTGATCCTCTACCATCTACAGTTCCTGATATATCATAAGGGTCACATCCAAAGGCACCTAAAGATTCATTACCTGGATAATTTATGCCATTTTTCATGTATCTAACATTTTGCAAATGTAGTGGTGGAACCCAAGTTATATTAAATCTACCATGTTTGTTTGGTATAAATATAACTCTAGTATCTTTTTGACCATCTTCCCATTGAAAACTACCAGTGGTTATTGCTAATTCATTTTTTGCGTCTTCATTAAAATCTATTTGTTGATATATTTTAGTTAGATTAAATAAAGATTCTTTAGACTCATCTCTGAAAGCATGTTTTTCAGTACGTGGAAACTGTCTGTAAAACTCATTTAAAGCATCTTGATCTTGCTTTAGTCCTTCTACTTCATTTTCCCAATATTCTATTACACCTATTTTAATTTTTTCCCCATGCGGTCCATCAACAGGTTTTTTTGGTGTGTCGAAGACAGGTAAGCCATAAGAATCAATGTATCCTTCGTAATTCCATTCCATAGGTATGAACAAAGAATATAATCCGCTACGAGTCTGTCCGTTGGCGTTTCTTTTGGTAACATCTGAGTCATCATAAAGTTTTTTAAAGTTTCTACCACCTTTATCTAAAGCGTTTGATGTTGAACCCATCATGCATTTACCTATAACTCTACTACCTAATCTTAACGTGGTTTTCGTAACCCTCCAGTTGTTGAGGATGTTGTTCGGCTTTTCCCATTTGCCCGATTCATCATGGACGAGGAGCTTGAGTTTCTCCCCATCGTAGGAGTTATCACCCGTGTTCTTCCAGTCGATTGTGGTATCCAATCCCTGTAATTCGTCCTCGGTTTCGTCGTAGGCAGCGGTGAGCTTTCTACGGGTGAACTTGGAGGCTGGTACACGGTAGGCAAGTTCGGTCTTTGGGCGGTCCATACCGTCCTGGGTCGGCTTGAAAAAGAAGGGGTAATTAACCGATATGGGTACCACCTTGTCTGTGAACATCTTCTTAGCATCAGGACCGGACTTTGATAATATACCATATCTAGAGTCAGATGATATGGTTGCCAAGTTAACCACCTCTCCTGACGCCATAAAGGAAAACCCAGAACGTCTGTTCTTAAGGTAGCACAGTCCGTAAGACCGTATGTCTGCTTTACAAGCTTCCCAGAAAATGTAGAATAATCTATTTGACTCCCGAAAGTCTGGTGCCCCGACATCAATCTTACTCCACTGCAAGTACATGTAATGAGTACCAGTAATGTAAGTAGGAACATCTTTGTTATAAAACCAAAAACCTTCCTCCCTACGGGTAAACTCATTATCGATGTAATCATACCACTCTTCTTTAAATTCTTCTGGATATTGTTTAAAATCAAAAACTGATTTAATTCTTGATAAAGCTTTTGGATAATCAAACTTACTCCATTTATTATCATCAAACTTATGTACATTGTTTTGTTCTGGTAAAGCTATTTTTAAATTTTGTATTTCATATACTTCACCTATTTTACCAGTTCTACTTATAACTACAAAGTCGTGTTCTTTGTTGTAACCGTACTCCCATTTTTTATACCTATTTTTTTTAGCTAAAACTTTAGGTTTAACATAATCAGTAAGTACTTTTATTAAATCTTGCTCGTACATTATTTAGACCTCCCTTCTGCAAAACCTTTAAAAGTTTTTTCTTTTTTAACTTCTTTAGGTTTTTCGTTTAACATATCTTCTTCTTCTTGTATACGTTTAAGTATTTCAAAAGCATCAAATATTGCTAGTTTTTTTGTAGCAGCTGCATTTTTTAATCTGTCAGCACTGATGTCATCTTCTGAATCTACAATAGGTTCTTTAGCAACTTTAATAAGTTCGTCCACAGCCACTTGCCCAGCTTGGATTATATTCAACTTCGTCTCCTTTGTATTCATATTTAATTGTAATATCATTAGTTCGCATGCGGTATAATCTGTCATTATCTATAACAAATTCATATTCGCTGCTTGGGCTGAACCCAACAAGGCTCCCCTCGTTCACTTTAAAAGCATCTAAGGAACTATTACCATATTTTAGTATACCAACACGAGGACGTTCTTTTTGAACAGTTACAAGTTGTTTTTTATTTTCAACTATAGGTTTAACAAAACAAAAATCAAATGGTGCTTTCCACTCATTATCTTGTTTATATAAAAATATTTGATCATAAAAACAAAAATATAAATCTTCTTTGAAATATGATGAGCTATTTTTTTCAACACCTCTTACGTCGTAAAACCTTCTAAAAACATTATGGTGTACAATTACCTCATCACCTATTTTTATATTTGTTTTACCTATTTTAGGTATTGATTTTACAACACCTACTCTATTGACGTATTTATGATCGTCCATCGTAGTATTAACAATAAGTTTTTTACCATCAATATCTACTTCGTTATCGTATCTACCGTTTTTTGGTTCTACTATAAAGCTAAATAAACTTTGCATTAGTATTCTAAATTATATTCAATTGAAATAGCCATATTGGAATTAAATTTTTTCCAAGGTATGGTTTCACTTTCTTTTTCAATATATATATTATATGAATTATCTTTTTGATCAAATAATATATTAGATATACAATGTCCTCCGTAGACCTGTTGACCTACGGAGTAGTGCATTGCTTCATTTTTATAGTCAGTTCCTATGCTTATCTTTCTAATTAACTTAGCCATAGGAATTGATTTTATTTTTCTTCTACTTCTTCTTTTTCTTCTTCTTCTACTTCAATAACTTCGTAAGAACCATCTTCAAGATTAATATTAATCTTACCATATTCTTCTTCTAGCTTATCAGCAGTTTCTTTAGTTTTTTCCATTACATTATTTAAAGCATGTAATAGTTCGTGTTTCTGTGCTTCTACAGCACCGATGTCATTCACTAATTGTGATCTAACTTTTACTTGAGCTTGAACTTGTTTCAATTGCTCTTCTGTAATTTTCATTTCTTTTTTACTCATAATTTTGGATTTTTGGTTTAATTAAACTTAATTATTTTTTAAATATACTAGCTGCTTTTTCACCACTTCGACCACCGAAATAGGCTAAAACTACAGCCATCATAACTTTTTCAAAAGTATCGTTCCATGTACTGTTTATTTGAAACGGTATACTTTCTACACTGTCTAATATACCAGCTAAAGAAAATATAACAATACACCATACTAATACTAGTGGACGTACGTTTTTCGACATCCATGAGTCAGACATTGAGTCTGCTTCCCATCTTGATGTTATAGCCTGTATTTCTTTGTCTTGTTGTTCATATATCATTTGCTGTAACTTTACTTTATCATCTGCGGGTGCATCTGATTTTGTAATAGCTTCAATAGCTTCTTTAGGTGATGTAACACCCTGTAACACATTTCCTAATGTAGGATTTATTACAGAAGCTGCGCCAAACAATAGTTGTCCAACGGTTGTATCTTTAAACTTTTTTTTACTTGCCATTTTTTCTACCTTTACGCGCCTCGCCTTTTAAAGCATTGTCAATATCACCTATTTGGTTACCAACTTCTTTAAAGGCTTTAACTACATCTTGTAATTCTTGAGTAGTTAATTTAGCTCTTTTTTTAACTTCTTTAATAGTTGCAATAGCTTTTTCATCAACAGTGGTCTTACTCCATAAAGCTTTCCACATGTCTTTCCAGTATTGTTTAGTTAAATTCCACATAGTTTATAATTTTAAAGCGTCTATTTTAGCTTTTTCATCCACTGATAAAACAGATACAAATTGTGTTTTAGCCATTTGTAACTGTATGTGTCTTTCGTTTCTATCTAATGCACCTTTTTCGTCATCAGTTCTATCTGCTTCTTCAACAGCTCTAATTCTTTCAACGATACCTACTGAATCTATAGTGGCTGCTATGTGTTGTGCTAATTCGTCAGCACTCCATGTTTCTTCACTCATAATTTTATTATTATTTGATTATTAATTACTTATATATATTTACTTGTTTTCTAGCGTTTTTACTCTAGCTTCAAGTTCTTGTATTGATTTAATTAGTAATGGTACTATTTTAGAGTAATCTACACCTTGCATTTCTTCTGCATCTTTTTCACCTGACACTGCATTAGGTACAACTTCTTGTAACTCATGAGCCATAACTCCATAAGATCTAGAATCATCTACTTTCCATTTAAAATCATATACAGGAATTTTAGAAACTTTATCAAGTCCATCAAAATCTTTTAAATCTTCTTTTAATCTATAATCAGAAGAAGTGTTAAACGCAGTTGCAGAACCATTTGTTACGATAGAACCTACCGCTCCATTAGCATTATAAAAATTAAAATGGTTATAACCAGTAGTTCCTGAGTTAGCACTATTCCAAAAAGCTTGACCTTGAGTACCAGTAATTCTAACTCCAACTTGTGAAGCACCAGGTTCTGCTCCACCAGTATTTACATATATATAACCTGCAAAAGTTGCATTACCAGAATTGTCTATAATTAATTGATCAGTAGTGTTTGTTCTTAATGCTACACCTGTTGCGCTATTTCTAACTAAACCACTTGCCGAAGAGGCTGTAAGCATAAATCCACCTGCATTAGATACATTTGCTCTAATATTTCCTGCTACTTCTAAATGATCTGTCGCGGCTATACCTACACCAACTTTTCCTGCAAAAGTTATATTTCCATTAGTAGAACTTCTATCTATACTTAAAATATTAGCAGCAGTATCACTAAAGTTTTTATCTAAATATAAATCAGCATTAGAATCTAACCTGAAACTATAATAATCAGTTGACCCTGCACCCAAAACTAAACTTCCATCAGCCATAGGTGTTGAGCCACCTAAACTAGATTTTCTTATAGTTGCGCTTCCTGCAAAAGTTGCTGAATTATCTCCGTTTAAAGTAAGTACAGTACCTTGAGTTCCAGCGTTGTCAGTTTTAAACTCTATGTACCCTGTGTTATTTGCTCCTGTTGTACCACCTACTATTGCTGCATAACCACCTACATTATTGGTTAAATTAATAGTAGCACAAACATCAGTTGAATTATTATTAGCGTGTTTTAATTCTAAATAAGCACCAGCTGCAGCTGAGCCATCACTAGTTATTTTACCACTTGCCATTTCAACTGATCCTGAAAAAGTTGCGTTAGCATTAGTGTCTATAGTAAGTTGGTCTGTGCCACCTTTTTGTATTTTAAAATTATTAGCACCTGTTCCTTGGAACACTCTATTAAATCTAAAATTGTGTTCGCTATCACCATCTGCATCGTTAATAGCAGTAAATACAGTTTCATTGTCAGTTTGATCTATTGTTAATTTTTCACTAGGGTTTCTACCTATAATAAATGTAGCCAATCCAGCACCAGTATATATACTTAAATCTTTATTAAGTTCCCATTCATTATTAAGTTCATTCCATAAAATACTAGCACCACTACCATCTACAACAATACCTGAACCCCCAGAAGCAGATTCTAATTGACCTTTACCTACTGTTATAACTTTATCAACAACATCTAAATTGTTTATATTTTGTGGGTTTATATCACCGTTAATATTTAAATCACCAGTTACTGTTAACCCTCCAGTTACAGTAGCGCCTTGGGAATTAGTTTCAAATTTTTTAGCGCCACCATAATACAATTCAACTTGCGCACCATCAATAGCTCTAATCATTAAAGCTGATTCCGCCGAGTTAGTTACATCAAAATCTTGTGCAAGTATTTTTAAACTTCCTATACCCGCATCTTGAATGTAACTATTATTTCCATTATGATATATTCTTAAATCTTGTGAATTACCAAGTTGTAGCGGTACATCGTCAATTAAATTTATTGGTTTGCTTACTAATATTCTTGTATTTGTTCCGTCTAATTTAAAATATTCAGTAGTCCCATTTGAACCATCATCACATCTAAATATAATATCACTGTTATTATGATCTTGTTGTATAGTTAAATTACCTGTTGCGTTTTGTATTACACTACTTGTGCCTGAATGATATATATTTAAATCAGCACTTGACCCAAATTGTGCTTGTATACCATCTTCAAATATAAAGTTTTTATTAGCTACAACTTTAGTAATACCACCATCAACTCTAAAATATTCAGTAGTACCACCGCTGCCATCATCTGATAAAAATTTAATATCACCATCAGTAGCGTCATTTTCTATATATAAATCGCCTGTTCCATTATAAATATAAGATCTATCATTACTAGATTTGTGATAGATTTGTAAATCTGAACTTGTGCCTAACCTTAATTTTTTATCATCTAAAAGATAAATATCACCAGCAAAAGTTGCATTTCCAGAAGTATTTATATTTATATAATTAGAACTCCAACTAATACCGTTATAATATCTTAAATTCCAACCATTAGCGCCATCAAATAATTGTTGCCATTTATTACCATTATTACCGTAGTTTAAAATAAATGTGTCTAATGATTCAATATTTCCACTAACAGTCAACTTTTCACCAGGCGAAGTAGTTCCTATTCCGATATTTCCAGAGGCATTAATATATACTGTGCCAGCTGGTGTATTGTCCTCTATTTTTAAAACATAACCGTTTCTGTTCCAATTATATAAACCTAAATGATTACTTGAATCCGAATTTAACAACCAACCAACAGTATTTGTATCTCTAAATATAGATATACCATTTTGAACTTCTAATGATGAATCAGTGCCAACAGTTTTTGTAGTTCTAACACCTGTTCCAGAAAATAAAACTTCACCAGATACATGTAATTTTTCACTAGGCGTAGTAGTTCCAATACCAACGTTATAATAATTATTACCGTCAATAACTAATCTGCTAGCGGTTCCTATGTAACTTCTTAAAACTTCTTTTTGACCGCCAGGTGTTAATGCTAAAATTCTTAAATCACCGTTAGTATTAGAAACAAAACCATGTGCATGTGTGCCATATAACCAATAACCACCGTTTGTGTTACCAGCACTAGGTATTATAGATTTTACCCTAATGTTAACACCTTGACTAATAGTTTCTAATTCTTTAGCGTTATTATAATATGCCTCAAACGCACCATCAGCAACAGCTTTAAATAAAGTTTCTGTTCCAGCTTGATTCTGAAATGTTATTGTATTAGTTCTTATATTTAAATGACCATCACCTTCAATTACATTAACGCCAGTATTACTATGGCGGTAAAGTTTAATATCAGCGTCATTACCTATGGCTATTGCATGGTCAGTATTTATGTTACTAGCACCGTCAGGTATGTGTATTGTATAACTAGGATTGCTTAAACCAACGCCTAATCTATCATTAGTGCTGTCCCAGTGCAAGTTGGTGTCACTTGTTAATGTATCTGCATCAGACCAGATAGCTATTTTATTTGCAGCACCACTACCATCAACAGCACCGCTTCCAATAGGTATTTCAATAACGTTACCAGATGAATCAACTGCTAATCTATAAGTAGTTGTGCCTGTAAAAGTGCCAGAGCCGTATTCGTTTAATTTAATCTGTCCGTCATTCTCAATTTTAATTAAATTTCCATTATTGTTTTTAAATAAAAATCCTCTAGTACTAGAATTTAAGTCAAAAGTACCAGCTGTAGAATCAGAATATATATCAAGATCATTAGTGCCTGAAGTTCTTATTGTGCCTGAAACATGCAACTTTTGTCCAGGCGAAGTAGTACCTATTCCTAAATTTCCTGAACTATTAATTCGTATTCTTTCTGTATTATTAGATTGATCCCAAAACCTTAAAGCACCACCATTAGTAATAATTCTAAACCAACTGTCTGTATTTTGTAAATCAACACTTGCTTGACTAGTGTCACCAGCTTCAATTTTTATTGCTGTTGTGCCAGTGCTTTTGTATAAATGCAATAATCTACCTGGCGAAGTAGTACCGATTCCTACTTCACCAGTTTGATTTACATTTACTAAAGCAGTTCCATTGTCTAAAATTCTAAAATTTCTACCACTATAACTGCCGAATGTATTTAAATCAATATATAAAGAACCACCTGATTTTAAAGTAGAAATTGTGCTGTTATTTATTAGTACATCACCAGAATTAATTTGTAATTTTTCAACAGGATTAGTAGTACCGATACCGACAGAACCATTAGGTATTAAAACATTACCATTAGTTTTAATTCGCATTTGTTCGCTACCACCAGAATAAAAAATATTTTGCCCAGTTGTATAATAATATAAATCAGCACCAATTTTTCCGACATAATGGTCAGTGCTGCCAAAATATAATTTACCATTACTAGAATTGTTAATTAAAGCATTACCGTTAATTTCAAGTTTTTGACTTGGTGAAGCAGTTCCAATACCGACATGACCAGTATTACCAATTCCTGTTAATATATTAATTGAACCAGTTCCAGAAGATGAACCACCCATGAACATTACACTATCTTCAACACCCAACCAACCGCTAGTATCGTCATCATTTATTAATATGCTTGATTTACTGTCAGTAGAATAAAAATTAGCAACTATATCAGCGCCTGTAGTAACGCTTAACTTATAACTTGGCGCAGTCGTTCCAATGCCAAACAATCCAGCGTCAGTTATTCTTGCTAATTCAGTGCTTGCAAAATTTTTAAATTTAATTGGATTTGTTGTTACAGCTGGTTTAAATGTGTCTGCATGTGAATCCCCAGTAATTAAAGCATCACCAACAACATGTAATTTTTCACTTGGATTAGCTACGTTTATACCAACTCCAGTTGAAGCAACTACTAATTGATTTGCAGAACTGCCATCTAAATCTTGGATTGTAAAAACTCTGTTATTACTTGAATCAAATATTGAAATTCTGTGATCACCATAATCAGATTGCATATAACCACTGCCATTGGAATTTAATTTAAAATCGCCAAATACATTTAATTTATAAGAGCCAGGTGAAAGCGTACCAATACCAATATTAGAATTAGATTGGTAAATAACTGAATTGCCCAAAGTGTCAGAATCAGTCCATATAGGAATATAATTAGCAGTACCAGAACCATCAACACCTTGTATTTCTGATAAAGAAACCCATTCAATGTCAAAATTGTTACTACCTGTAGAACTTAAAACTTGACCAGCTGTCCCTTTTGAACCTGTATAATCTTTTATACCAGCGTTAAATTGAACACCAGAATCAAAAACCATAGAAGTAGTAAACGTATTAGTCCAACTTGTAGCATTACCAGTTGAAACTAAAACCTTACCACTACTACCAGCAGAATTACTGCCGTCATAAAATCTTGCTGTTAATCTAAAGTCACCAACAACATGCAAAGTTTCTGTTGGCGCATTAGTACCAATACCTATTTTAGAATCAGGAATGTTGCCATCTATATCGACAAAGAAAAAACCACCTACTTCAAAATCCTCGCTTGATATTTTAACACTAGAATTATTACCTAATCCGTCTGTGATTATTTTTTTTGTAGAATTTATACCAACGTTGTCAGATACTTTTAATAAGCCATCATAAGTATCTTGGATTTTAGTTCCTGTAAGTGAAGCCATTTAGTGATTTTTTACAAATTTACTAAAAATAAAAGTCACTTTCAGCCCTGTCCTCTTGACTTCTTTTTACGTTGTGACTGTGATTTATTTTTGGAATGTATGCCTGGTCTTTTTTTAGGCGCTTTTCTATATTGTGCTGGGTTTACAACCTTACTTTTTTTAGCCATTATTTTTTAAATGAATTAATTGCCTTTTCACTACTACGCCCACCAAAATATGCTAAAATTACAGACATCATAACTTTTTCAAACGTGTCATTCCATAAACTATTTATTTGGAATGGAATACCTTCTATACTATCAAAAATGCCAGCAAAACTAAATATTACTACACACCAAATTAAAACAAGTGGTCTAACGTTTTTACTTAACCAACCAGAATTAACTCCTGTATCGGCTTGCCAACGTGATGTAACAGCTTGCATTTCTTTGTTTTGCTGATCAAATATCATTTGCTGTAATTTAATCTTATCGTCAAGTGATATATCTGATTTTGTTATTTCTGCTAATGCTTCTTTTGGTGAAGTAACGCCTTCTAAAACATTTGCTAAAGTTGGATTTATAACACCAGCAGCGCCTAATAATATTTTCCCAACTGTACTATCTTTAAAACTTTTTTTACTCATTATTTATTTTTTCTATAATCCCAACGTGCTTTAGTACCTCTTATATCGTAATGAACAAAAGTGTCATATAAACCCAAGCCACCTTGTAACATTTCGCCATTACTAATTGCATCTTCTATATGCTGGTATAATATTTCTGTTGGCATACCTTTAACAGTTATATCTGCTGCTTTACCTAAAATATGCTGTGAATTTTTTACACCACCTACTTTTTCATTATGTTCAGGTGATCTATAAGCACTATTAACTTTAATTGGCTGTGCTATCTGACCTCTTAAATATTGTAATTGATTTGCAACCTTTACAACATTTACATAAACTTCTTGTGGCATTTCGCAGCCACACTTTGATTCAAATTCTGATTTGCTAAAATTTTTTGTCATAACTTAATATTAATTCCTGTTTTAATTTCCTGTATTTCTTTACCCCAATATGATTGATAATTGTATTCAGTGAATAAACCAAACCATTTGTTTATTCTAAATCCAAATACAATACCAGATTTTATGTCAACCCATTTGTCATCACCAATAAAATTATCATAAGAATAACGCTCATCACCGTCTAATAATTTATGATGTGGCAATACATTTATAAAGCCATGAATCCAAATGTTTTTACGATAATAATAATAATCTAACGCAGCAATGCTAGATATATATGTAAAGTTACCAATCTTTGCTAATTCATTACTATTATATATGTTGACCAATCTACCAAAATGCAAGCGTCTGTAATCTTCGTCTGAACTGGCAATTTGTACGCCATTTTGATCGTACCAGAAATAATCATAACCTATCAAATTACCTTGCATGTCTAACTGTTGAAAAACTTGATCTGTATGTCCAAAATCGTAACTTAAAGACCACCATGGATTGCCCTCATCAAAATATTTTTGTATTGGATTAAAACCGTAAGCTACTGGGTTTGTTCTTGCAACTGCGCCAACAGAAAAATTTAACCTTTTACCAATAGGTAATTTAAATCTTAAATCAACTGAATTATATTCAATATCTACTATTTGATTTTTTAAATGTTCTGCTTTTACTATGTAATATTTACCAACGTATCTAACAAAATAATTATTATTAGTAAACTCCATACCTTGCTGCCTTCCTGATGAAATATTTACAAGATACTCTAAACCGTCAACGCTACCAATATTAGCGTTTTCTGATGCGCTTTTACTTTCATTACCAGTATAAAAGTTTAATCTGTCCTGATAACCAAATCTTGATATTTTTCTAATACCAAAATTAAACGCATAGTTGTTAGGATTTCTTACAGTTGTTTCTATAAGTTCACTAGATTGTGTTACATAAAATGTTTGGTTGCCTTGTAAACTGTTAGCTTCAGAGTAACTAACATAAGGCGTTGAATACTTAAATATTTGTTTAAATATATTATCTTTTTTTTCTTGACCGTTTACGCTTATGCTTACGATAATTGCGAATAATACGCTGATTAATTTTTTCATCTTTTGGTTTATTAATTAATTTTATTGTTAGTGATACTGCAAATCCACCAAGCGTAGTTGCTAATAAATCTTTAGTATCAAATTTACCATATTGTATATAATCTAAACTTTCCTTGCCAAATCCTACAACAAAAGAAGTAACTATTGGCAGATCGACTGTCTTATATCCAGTATAACCAGAAACAACTCCAGCGCCAAAGTGATAGTATTTGTCTTTTTGTATTTGACTAAAACATACACTTGTTAAAAACGCTGCGATAACAAAACATCTATATTTTCTGATAGTATTTCTCGCCAATTTTCTGGTTTAATTTTTAAACTTATATCTCCTTCTAATTTCATTATTTCTTCACCGTCACTGTATAAAATAACAGTTGGTAAAAATTTAACGTTTTCTTTTTGAAAAACTTTAGGGTTTTCGCCCATGTAAAATTTTTGCAAATTATAATCTTTAAATTCAGTTAAAGATATTTCGTCTATAAATTTGGCGCTGTAATAAATTACAGTAATGTCATCTTTGTTTTGCGAACTAGTCGCAACCGTTACAAAAAATGCAGTTAGGATTGTTACACATAGTTTCATTTATTTTTTACTTATTTGATATAATCTTTCGTCTATCTTATTAAGTTGTTCTTTTATTTCGTCAACAGATTTTTCAAGTCCTTCAACCTTTTCGTTTGTGTTTGATATGTTAGAACGAATCAAATCGTCTTTGTAAGTCCATTCTATTTTAGATATTTCAGGTGCTGGTAATTCCATTGCTTTTGCTATGTCTGATTTCAAAGCAAAATACATAGAAACTAAAGCAACTGTAAACCCTAATATTGTTCCTATTGTTTTTAAATCTAATTTAATTTCAGTGTTTTCGCTTATTTTTTGTGCCATTTTAATTTTGTGTTATGCGGTTTGACAATTCAATAATTCCTCTATAATAAGTATGATCAGACATATCTTCTTCTAAATATGTAACTCCAGCGTTTTCACTTGTATAAACTGTAAAACCATCTGATGATAAATCAATATACCCAGACGATCTTGTTCTTAATAAATTTAAACATTGTGAAACCATAGAATTTACATCATATTCCCCACCATCGTCAGAAATATATCTTGCAATGCATTCTATTCTTGTAATGGTTTCCATGTTATATTGTGTTTGGTTTTGGTCAACCTCATTGTTAGATACAGAATAAACTCTTATATAAGGAAAACTAGCATTATTAGGAACACGCCCATAAATTGGCACGTTAGCTGAATCAATAGTAACATTACTAGTGAGCGCTGTAATAATTGCTTTTCTTACAAAATGTATTGATTCTAACATTATCTAATTTTATTTATTCTTTTTGTTAATCTATTCATTAGATTCTTTAATTCCTTCCTTGCGCTACTAAATAAAAATGGTCTAGCTGGTAAATTTACTTGACGTATGCCTTTACCTTTAAACTGCATTGCATAACTGCTTGGAATACCTAGCTGCAACATATCGTCTATATTAACCGTTGCACCAGTCCCAAATTCAATGTATGGCGCATATTTTTTGTTAGCTACTACTGAAACTGTTTTACCAGAAATCTCTGGCGTTATAGATTGTTTTAAAGCACCAGTATCATTAGCATTTCTTGCAACATTTTTTTTAGCTTCTCTTGTAATGTCTAAAGCAGTTCTTGCTAATTCAGTAGATAAAACATTTTTATCAAACCCCTTAAAAAAAGCTATTTTTTTGTTTAAGTTGTTTAAGTCGCTTTGATTTATTTTTATATCTACCTTCATTAATCTACTTTTGTTGCTTTTATTTTTACAAAATATTTTAATTCAGATTCAAACATTTCATTTATTCTAAATTTATCTGTTTGGTTTTCTTGAACAAAAATATCACCTACTGATATACTGTCTGCGGTCTTTTTACGCATGATTAATTCAGCTTCTATGCTTCTTTGACGTTTACCGTCAACCATTTCTATTTCACCAGATTTTTGTTTAAAATCACACCATGCTGTTGTTACATCTGCTAGTGTTGAATTATAACCACCAAAACCGTCAGCAACTCTTGTTAATCTTTTAACAGTAATTCTATCATTTAGTTTTCCTGGATTCATAAATACATTGACCTATAAGAGCTTAATATATTTTTTACACTTGTTGGAATTTCAACAACACCAATTCTGCTGTTACCTTCAAACACGTCTGAACGATTGTCATAATATGTTGCAGTTAATTGTAAAATTGCTTGCTTTAATAAATCGTCAGACAATCCAGTTGTGATATAAGTTACTTTAACTTTGTCAGCATACCCATCCAAATCAATAGATTCATTATCAAGTCCTAGCATAGTGTAATCAGTAGTAGCTACACCGTCAATTGTAACGCTTGAAATACTTGCAACAGGCGCAAAAGGAATATCAAATACGCCAGATGTTTTAGGAATATAATACGTTCTGTTTTTAGCAACAATATCTCTGCTAATATAGTTTTCACACCAAATCCTAGCTTGTACGATCATACGCCCAATAATAGTGTCATCAGCTGAAGTGTCTATTCTTGCATAAGATTTTACGTCACTTGTTGTAACTAGTTCTGAACCTGTTGTTGAATTGATTTTAATTTGACGCATCGTCTTTAGTTTCTTTAGATACTTTTAATTCCTTGGTTTCTTTTTTTACTTTAGCTTCTTTTGCCGCCCAACCTTTATTGATAAATACTTCAACCTTATCTTCTGGAACGTCAATAACATCACCAGCAACATAACTTTTGCCTTTGTGATTTAGAGCCATTAATGCTTTTAATTTCATAATATAAATTTTATGTAAAGATAAAAAAAAAGTGCCACAATATTTTGCAGCACTTTTCAAATGAAAACGAAATAAAAATAACCTATAATAATAGAATTAGTTTATGATTGCAAAGTTATTAAAATTATTTGAATATTTACCATGTCTAGTAAATTTGAACGCTGAATTATTGCCATTGTTTTTGATTATGAAAAAACCGTCAAATGCTTGCACCCAAATAGCAAAATAATCTACTTCATTTAATTTATAATATCTATTGTAAGTGTGTAACGTAACATGAATACCACGTGGGACAGATGGCTTTGCTGTTGATTTAATCTGTATTTTTCTTAACTCGAAATTTGGAAGTTCAATAATACAATCATAAGGTGAGGCGTCTAGTAGCGGCATTGACACTTTCAATCCACTTTCCATTGCCATAGTGGCAAATTTATATTCCGCAGTGCAACCAAGCAAGTTTGTATCCACGTTCTATAATATACAAAAAACCAGACAAATAATTTTGCCTGGCTTTTTAACTAACTAAACTAAACAATTAAAAAATTACTTGTTGCTTGTGGAAGCAACTGAAAAAAATAGGATTAATAAAAATAGAAATCCTATTGTTATAAGAGACAAATATAACTGTCTTAAACTAAACAACAGTAAAGTTGTACATAAAATATATTTTATTAAATCGTTATTCATAACATGTCTGCTTGAAAACAATCAGTGCAGCAATAATATTGATCTTTTGCCATTGGCTTTTCACAAACGCTGCAAACAAATTCTAAATCTTCAAAAGGCGTATAATAACCGCTCATGACGTAAAAAAGTTTATTAAAGACATTCCTACCAAACCAACAAGAAGTATCATAAAAATAACCTTTAAACACTTTCTGAAGTGTAATTCAAGTTCCTTTTCCTCTTGCATAATTTTTAAATCCTGATCTAAATAGATTAAACATTGGTGTTGTTCTTTTTTTGTACAGTATTTATATCTGCTACCGTATCTTTTTTTAGCTATTTTATCTAGCATCATTTCAATAGTTGTTTTCATTTTTATTGTATTAAATGTTAATTATTTGTTTGTTTTATTGCGTGTGCAACTGTATTGCTATAAGTTGTATAATTGTTTTGTTTGACATAATTATAAAAATGCTCATAAAAATTTACATCTTCTTGCAATTCTTTTTTAGTTGGTTTTTTAAAATACATTTTATTTAAATTTTTTAATTGATTGGTATAGAGAACATTTAAAGAACTAACAAATATGAATAAAGGTTTGGAATTCTT
>BCSF01000058.1_pt1 | contig 47127 bp, 65 predicted proteins | sample 1016431 | NCBI WGS metagenome assembly BCSF01 (sample SAMD00045685;SAMD00045686;SAMD00045687;SAMD00045688;SAMD00045689;SAMD00045690;SAMD00045691;SAMD00045692;SAMD00045684;SAMD00045690;SAMD00045691;SAMD00045692;SAMD00045684;SAMD00045685;SAMD00045686;SAMD00045687;SAMD00045688;SAMD00045689, study... | reverse complement strand
GCACATTTCCATCTGCGTCTGATATGGATTTTAGTGGTTTAAAAACTATTATTGGTGCTTATTATTCTTCTGGGTATCCATTTGATGGTAAGATTGCTAATGTAGGACTGTGGAGTAGAGAATTATCTCCAGAAGAAATCCAATCCATAATGAACAAATCCTATAGCCAACTAAAGGGTGTAGAAAAAACAAGTTTAGTTAGTTGGTGGGCGTTGGATAGTGAAACTGCATCTGGTAGAACACCTATTGAACAAAATGCTAAAACTGAAACTGCACCTCAAGAAGCAGAAAATAAAATAGTTTTAAATAATCATGGCACTACAACATATACTCAAATATTAAATGAATCTGATAGAACATTTGCATCACAAGGTAATTGGGTGCAAGGTAGTGGAACTTTTGAGTTTGGTAATACAGATGTGTATAGTGAAGGTGCGTTAAAAATATCTTCAGCAGGTTGGGTTTATTTAGCTACCAATGGTTCTGGCTTTGATACTGCTTTAGTAAGTGGTAATATTTATAAAATTCAATTTACATGGACTGTGGTAGACACATCTCATGCACAAAATTTTTGGTTTGGTATTGATAGTAGTTTTGGAAATTATGGATTATGGAGAAGATACCAGTTTAACACAGACCAACTACCAGAATCTGAACAAGTGGTTACTATTTATCATCAACATGATGGTGGTAATTATTTTTACTTTAGAAATACTGCAAGTTCAAGTTGTGAATTTCATATAAAAAATATTAGTTGTGAACTTGTAGGTAATAATGTTGGCATTAGTAATGCAACAACTACCACATCAGTATATGGTGGCAATGCACCAATCTTACCTCGTGCAGTTGATGTAGCTAAAGAAGGACAAGCAGATGCTATTGGAAATGGAAGTGCGAGTTTTGATGGTACATCTGATTATATAGATACAGGTACGGGAATTGGCAATTCATTAGGCAATAATTATGCAGGTAGTTTAACTGTATCTATGTGGTTTAAAGCAGATGGTACTTGGCAAGAAGGTCTTTTTGATATTGGTGCATTTAATGGTACAGATGGAGAATTTCATCTTCGTTCTTGGGGTAATACTTTAACTTGGTATCTAAACGGACTTTCTTGGAAGATTGACTTAACATCATTTACATCGAATGATTGGAATCATATTGCATTAGTATATACAGAAGGAAGTGAAGCTAATTCAAATATGTATCTAAATGGAATTGCCGTAGGTAGTAAGAGTGGAACATTTCCATCAGCATCTGATTTAGATTTTAGTGGATTAAAAACAATCATTGGAGCAAGAAAAGAGGTAAGCGGAACAACTGTATTTGATGGTCAAATTTCACAAGTAGGAATATGGACAGGTGCATTAACTCAAGCACAAATCCAATCTGTTATGGAATCTACATCATACTCAAAGATTCCTGCTGATGTAAAGAGTACATTGGGTACGGAAAGAGTTCTTAATTCAGACTTTTCTGATGGTGAAAATTTATGGACTTTAAATAACGCTAATGTTGTAAATGAAGTTCTTGAAATAGATGAAGGTGCATTTAGTTATTATGCACAACAATCAGTAGATGGAGGTGGTTCTGCTTATAGACAATTTGAATCTGGTTACTTAATGAAATTAGAAATTGTAGTAGATGAATACACATCTGGTGGCACAATTATATATGCTACAGGAAACAACATAGGAACATTTAGTTCAGCAGGTACTCATACTATTTATTATAAACCAAGTTCAAATGAGTATTTAAGATTACGCTCTGATGGTGGAGGATTTGAAGGTAAAATAAGTAGTGTTTCAATTAAAAGAGTAACTCACGATTTGGTAGCGTACTATCCACTTGATGGAGATAGTTCAGACACATCAAATGGTGCAGGAATTACAAATGATGTAACTACAGGAGAGGTGTTAGGCTCTGAAATACTTACTACAAATGTTAATACAGATTGGAGTGCTTACGGAAGTAATGATGTAGATAATGTTACTGATGGTGTAAAAATTACCCATGATGATAATGCAGGTGGAGCGGCAAGAACTATTGCAGGTAGTTCTGGTAAGCTTTATAAAGTAGTATTTAATGCTTATTATAGTGGAGGTACTGCACCTAATGTTAAAGTATGGACAGGAGCAGTTAACTCTGGGACTCAAGCATTAACAACATCAAGTACACAACATATTATTTACTTTGTAAATGCAGGTACATCTTCATTGTATTTTGATTCTGTAAATGGTTCACAAGAAATATTTATTACTAACCTCTCTGCAAAAGAAGTAACATCAAACACAGGAGTGCTTAAATAATGGCTACAACAATTTCAACAGACTCTCCTAAACTTACTGCTAATATCGCAGACCACGCAAATGTCTATGGTGGCAGAGCATTAGTATTTGATGGGGTAAGTGATTACCTTGATTGTGGTACAGAACTTGGCAATCAACTTGGTAATAATTATAGTGGTGGATTATCTGTTTCAATGTGGATAAATGTTAATTCAAATACAAGCATTACAGAAAAAGGTTTGTTTTTTATTGGCAATTTTGGTGGTAGTTATGGAGAGTTTACTATTACACAGAATACCAATAATTTAATGATTTATTTAAATCAAAATGCTTATCAAAAAACATTTGCTTATACTGCGAGAGATACATGGACTCATATTTGTTTTGTTGTTGATTCACAAAGTGAGTCAAATACAAAATTTTATATAGACGGAGAAGCACAATCTATTCTTACAAATGTTAATAACACATTTCCATCTTCTGGAGATTTAGATTTTAGTGGATTAAAAACTGTAATAGGAAATTTCTTTAATGGTAATTATCCATTTCATGGTAAAATAACAGATACCAAATTATTTAATACTGCCCTTACAGAAGCACAGGTACAAGAGCTTTACAAAAAACCAGAGAACACACCAAGTGCAGTACAGGATAACCTTATAGCTTGGTATCCTATGATTGAGGGTAACCCAGAAAGTCCACAATCAATAGTATATGACCATAGTGAGAAGAAGTTGGGTAGTGATATTTATGGAAGAACTAATAGTAGTTTATTTACAGCAGGTTCTGGTGCAGGTCAATGGAGTGGTGGTACAGTAACATCATCATCTGTTGCAGGAGGTGCAACATTAAATGGAGCAGACCCCACACTATCTACAAGCGTTATTTATAAAGTTGAATTTACTTGTACAGTTACAAGTGGTTCTTTTGATATTAGAGTAGGTTCTACAAGTACAGGCACTAATTCTACAGGATTTATTTCAAGTAGTGGCACTTATGCATTTAATATTATAGCAGGTGGTAGTAACCATGATGTTGCTATTATAGAATCAAGTTGGGTTGGTTCAATAACATCTTTTTCAATCAAAGAAGTCCTCATGGGCAACCACGCTACTACAAATTTCTTTGGGGATGAGTTAGTAGAAGATGGTGGATTTGCCACTGCCACAGCATCAAGTACGACAGGAGCTTATTGGACAACAGGAAGTGCATGGGATATAAATACAACTTCTTCTGGTAAAGCTTATGTAAATAATACAGGTGGTGGTAACAATAGTATATATCAAAGTAGTAGTAATGGAAGTGTGTCAGCAAACCCATTAACTGCTGGAAAAACATATAGAACTACAGGGACTGCTGTAATTTCATCTTTAGACGCTGGAACTTACTTAAATGTTATGTCTGGTGGTAGTAATACAAAAACCATAGTACCCGCTGGTTCTACTGGAACAGTAAATTTTGATGAGGAGTTTGTTGCTGATACAGGAACGCTTCAGTATAGAATGGTTGGTGTTGGCTCATTAACATTAGATGATGTTACAGTTCGTGAAGTAGGAATATCCTCATCTGGATTTGAGACTGCTGTAAATGAACCTGTAGTACCACAAGTACCATTGATGAGATATAATCAGAAGATGATAACATCAAGTACTGCCTCTGCTAATACTTATGTCCATCTGCCAGATGGACTAACAGCAGGATTAACTGAAATAACAATATCATTGTGGTTTCAAAAAATACAATCTGGAAATTCAAGAGTTGTACTTTTTGCAGTAGATGGTGGCGGTACTTATTTTAGAGACATAGGTAATAATAGAATTACTTGCCACATGCCTTTTGATAATGGTCAAAATCCTTTTTCATATTTTGATTTTCCAAGTGATTTAGCACCTCATCATTATGTATTTACAGTTAAAAGTGGCAGTCAAGAAGTATATAGAGATGGAATTTTAGTGCATAGCACTACTAAAACTACTACAACAATGTCTCATAACATAAGAAGAATCGGAAATTATGCAAATGAACAAGACACTTCAATGGCAGATGAATTTGCAATTTTTAATAAACATTTTACTCAAGCAGAGGCACAAGAATTATTTAACGATGGTGTCGCTTTAGATGCTACTACACATAGTAAAAAAGGTAACTTACTTGGTTATTGGCGAAACGATGGTGTAACTACATGGCAAGATAGAAGAGGGTGGAGTGCGTTAACTTTTGATAGCACAGATTATATTGATTGTGGAACTGCTATAGGCACATCATTAGGCGATAGTTACTCAAATGACTTAACAATATCAGCGTGGTTTAAACTTGCAAGTACAGGAACAAGTAGAGGCATATTTGAGATTGGTGCATTTACAGGTTCTCATGGTCAAATAAATGTATGGTATTCAAGTGTAGGTAATCTAATGTATAGATTAAATGGTGGAAATTGGACAAGGTCAGTTGCTTTTTCAGATTTAGGATGGAATCATATATCAATTATTTATGATGCAAGTAGTGAATCAAATTCAAAGTTATATTTAAATGGAAGTTCTGTAGGTAGTGCAAGTGGTACATTTCCAAGTAGTTTAGATTTAGATGGTTTAAAAAGTATTATAGGAGCAATAGAGTCATCTTCTTATAATTGGGAAGGAGATATAAAAAGTATTGGTTTATATAATGTTGCTAAATCGCAATCTGAAATAGAAGCAATATACAACGCAGGTATTAATAGTAGTGAAGTATCTAATTCTGGAATAATTAACTATTGGGAATTAGATAATGCTTCAACAGTAAAAGACCTTGTTGGTAGTAGTGATGGTACACCAAGTGGTACACTTGTACTTAACGATGGCAACAATGGCACAGTACAAGGTACACCAGATTCTATAACAATTAGAGAAGGACTTAACTCAAACAGAGATGGACTTGGGTTTTACTTTAAGAATCCAAGTAGCAATGTGTTAAGGTTAAATGGCGTTGATGAGTATGTAGTAGCACCAGATACTGATTTATCTTTGAGCGAACAAATAACAATAGAATGTTGGGCAAAAAATAATAGTGATGATTTAGCTACTGATGAATATTTTGCAAGTCATTACGAAACTACATCTGGTAATTATAGAAGTTGGTTTTTTAGAATGAAACCAAATGAAGCATTAAGATTTGTTTGGAGTTCTAATGGAACAGATTATAGTGCAGTTGAAACATCTTCTTCTGTTTCTAATGTAAATACTTGGAGACATTATGTAGTAACATTAGCAAGTGGAGTTCCTAAAATATATGTAGACGGAGAATCTTTAACACTTGATTCGATTTACAATTCAAATGGATTACAAACAAGTATTTATAATACTATTGGAAATATTTTTATTGGAAGAATTGCCGCAAACGATAATGATTATCATTGGAATGGACTTATTGATGAGGTAAAAATTTACAATCGTGCATTATCATTAGCTGAAATTCAAAAAAACTATAAACACCAAAAAGGTAAACACAAAAATGACTAATACATATTTAATATTAACAAAAGCAAAGTGGGAATCAGCATTACCTGCTAAACTCAAAACTGCTGATAGATTGTCTTGGAATGAGTACACATATAAAGATGTAGAAAAGACTGCTACGAGGATGGTAAACAAGTATGATTACTATCCAAGTATGGATAACACGAAAGATGAGATTAAAGCATACATGGATGATGCTGATATAAATTATAGTTCTGGAGATACTAAAGCAGAACTTATAGATAAGGTTATAGAAGCATATGACCATGTTGTGCCACAGATAGAAGAAGAGTATACATATACAGAGCAAGAAGTAGACACTACTACTTTACAATCTCCAACTTGGAAAGAGTCAGCATTTAAGTTAGGTAAGCTTGGTAGTCCAAGATGGAATAACGATGGTAGCAAAGTATTAGTTAAATATGAATTACCTATAGCAGATGGCACATTAGATGCAGTAAAAGGTGTAAGTGGTATTACTGCTTTATCACATAGTGAGGCTATAGTTGAAATGCAAAAGGATGAATGGATTGGGCAATAGAGGCAACTCTTTGGCTGAGTTTACAGTTACCATGGCTATCATGGCTACTTTGGCTACTACCGCAGCTCCTGCTTTTAGTCGTATCTCTGAAGGAGCTAAAGCGAAACAAACAAAAGCAAACTTAGAGAAAATAACTAAAGCATCGCAGATGTGGTATAATCAGCAAGTAGAAGTTTATGGTATGGGTAAGTTTCCAAGCCAAGCACATAGGACGAGTAGTATAGGAGATATAGAAGATTTTAATAATAACAGAAGAATAGAAGAAGACGAAATTTTAGATGCGCAGTTTGTACCTGTTTTTAATGATACAAGTTTTTTACATTTGTTTGACAATGATACAATTAAGTCACCTTATCAAAGTGGTCGTTATGAATATGCCATTATTGGTGGGAGTGGTACAGGCAATAGTATTGTTAATCCAATATTTATTGTAGTAGATGCAGAGAAGCCAACAGACTTTTATAAATATTATAAACCATGAGCGATGAGAAGACGTACAGGAGTTATGGAGTCACTAAACTTGACGATAATTTTCGCATTAGTCTTAACATTAAGTGGCTTATCCAAATTATCGTGGGAGTTGGGTTCATTGTTATGGGCTACTTACGTATTGAAAACAGAATTGCAGATCTTGAGCGTAGAATGGAATCTGCTAATTCCAGCATTGAAGAACTTGTAGAAAAACATATAGAAGAAGAAGAAGTAAAAATAACTAAGATGCAAGAACAATTAGAATGGTACGAAACAGAATTAAATTTAAACCCTTTAAGTTGGGGAAAGAAAAAAAGAAAGAAGTAACTAAATCAAATAATTGGTGGGTAGAAGATATATCAATCAACTTAGATGATTTTGAATCAAATTATTTTATTAATAGAGAGGTAAGGAGGGTTAGGTAATGCCGATGCCATTTCATTGTATAGAATGTGATAAACCAATAAGTCAAGCTTTACATGGAGTTTGTGATGAATGTGAAAATCAAGAGGAGGAATAATGGACTTCATGGCGATTTACAGCGAAGCGGGTATGATAGGTGTCGTAGGGGCTTTGTTAGTGTATATGGTTTACTCTATGAACAAAAGAGGGTCGGAGCAGGCAGACGCTTTGCAAGACTTGAAGACAGAGAACAGGGGTCAGAGTGAAACTCTTGAAAATATTGAAGGTATGGTTATTAAGCTTATTAACCGTTGGAATCAGAGTGACGACAAACTTGACAGAAAGTTTGATTCGATTACGAAGGAAATTAATGATTTGGACAATCAAGTATCAGAAATAAAAGGTAGTTTGTCCAGAGTAAATGGTAAACATTAGGAGTTATTATGGCAGCTAAGAAAGACCCGAGGCTAAAAAGAGCAGGAGTTAGTGGTTTTAATAAACCAAAGAGAACTCCCGGACATCCTACTAAGTCTCATATAGTAGTAGCTAAAGAAGGTAGTAAAATAAAGACAATTAGATTTGGGCAAAAAGGAGCTAAAACAGCTGGTAAACCTAAAGCTGGTGAGTCAAGAAGAATGAAAATGAAAAGAAAGTCTTTTAAAGCTAGGCATGCAAAGAACATTGCTAAGGGTAAAATGTCAGCTGCATATTGGGCAAATAAGGTAAAGTGGTAGTATTATGGCTAAAAAAGTAAGTTGGATGTGGGGCGGTAAGCGCTACTCGGGAACATTAATTAGAGAAACTAAAACTCATAAGTTCGCTAGAACTCATAATGGCAAGATTAAAAAGATTGTCAAGAAGAAAAAGAAATAATGGATAGCGTAAAAGTGTCATCAGCTAGTCTTGTTAACTATGGTTTATCTCTAGCAGAGGTAAGCTTATTATTGCAATGTGTTGTTGCTGTAATGACAATAATTTATTTAGGATATAAAATAACAAATATAAGGAAACAATAATATGGAATGGTTATCGTTAAGTAATTTTGCATACTTAGTTGCTATCTTAATCGGTGGTTACATGAGCGTAGTTGCTGTAAAGTGGAGACCTATTTTAAAAGAGTTTAAAGATGTAGCTGAAAAGTATAATGAAGCTATGAAAGATGGTAAACTTACTGCAAAAGAAAAGCAAGCTATTGCAAAAGAGTCAATGGATATTTTATCTGTAGCTATTAGAATGGTTTGGAAGTAATGTATAAGTTTGGCAAAAGGTCAAAAGAAAGACTCAAAGGAGTTAAGCCAGAACTTGTTAATGTTCTAAATGAACTTGTCAAAATAATGGATGTTACGGTTATAGAAGGACTAAGAACTAAAGAAAGACAAGAAGAGCTTGTTGCTAGTGGTGCTAGTAAGACAAAGTATAGTAAACATTTAGAAGGTAAAGCTGTAGATTTAGCTCCTTATCCTATTGACTGGGAAGACAGAGATAGGTTTCATTATATGGGCGGTATGATTAGAGGTATCGCAAAGCAATTAAATGTTAATGTTCGTTGGGGCGGTGACTGGGATGGTGATGGTGAAACTAAAGATAATGGCTTCGACGACTTAGTTCACGTGGAGTTAAAAGGTTAATGCCTAAATTATATTACAATATTAAGAGTTTTTCTCGTGGAATAAATAACGATATAGATTCTAGAGATATACAGAAAGACGAGTTTGCTTATCTTAAAAACTTTTCTATAGATTCTGAAGGACAAATGAAAAGTTCTGGTAAATTATTTAGCCATAAAAGCTCTCCATTAGGAGGCGCTATACTTCCTAGTTCAAAATACGTATCAAGAAGAGGTGGTATTGGTTATCTAAAGTCTAACATAAGTGGAGCAGGAGGATATAATCTTTTTTATTTTGAATCAGATCATGGAGTTGGATACAAATATTCAATAACGCATGATACGCCTTCTGGAAGTCCATTTTTAGATGGTCAAATAACTTTTACTAATCCAAGCACTAGGCAGTCATCTGGTTTTGGAGACCCTGCTGCACCACCAAATAATACGGAGACTGGTTAATGCCTACACCAACTAAACAATATATGACTCTTCACGGAGGTGAAGACAATGCTACATATACTTCTGGTAAGATTTCTATTGGAGACTTAATAAAGATAAGTGGCTCAAACAGTAATAATGGTATCTTTACCGTATCTGATATTATAGTAGGTGAGGAAACAATATCAGGAGCTGGCAAGGATATTCATTATGTGTTAAGAGGTAGAGGTATTACTAATGAAAATAATACAGATGTATCTGTAGATATATATATCCAAGAAAATGTCGGTGATAAATTAATAGCTCTTGGCAACTCTAATGAAAATATTAATAACCAATTAGAAGATAGAGATTCAACATTTTCAGGAGGTCTTAATAATTGGACTAATGGTGCTGGAAGTAACGCATTCCCGACAGCTCAATCTTCTAGCTCTGGAGCTACAGAAGGTACATTTTTTACAGACCCTTATTTAGACTTAGAATGCGAAGGAAGTTCTCCTAGGAAGTATATTACTCTTGATGGAGCTTATTACGAAGATTCTGGTGGTTTAAGTAATGAAGCAATGATTGAGAATAGAATATATAGACTCACATTATCTTTAGAACTTCCATCGTCTGGATATAATAATGGGACTATAACTATTGGCTTTGCAGATGATTCGTATAATATAGACTCAAATGCTTCAATTTCTTTTGCAACTTCTTTAACAGCTAGAACAGTTAGCTTTGACTTTGTTTACGCTGGCTCAACTACGCATGCTAAATTAATAATTGACGCATCTAGTGGAGCAGAATTTAGAGCATATATAGATAATGTTACATTATCAGCAGTTGATGGTCAAGCTGGAGCTATTGATGTTTGGTCTTATAACCAAACAACTGATTCTAGTAGTGATAATAATGGATGGACTAGAGGAGCTATAAAGCCTACTTTATCTGGTAATAATAATAAATATATATTCCATGTTGCTGATGAAGCAATTAGAGTCTCTAATATAAATGATTCAAATCCATCTTATATTAAATGGTATGGATATATACAAAGAAATCAATTTGCGTTAAAAGAAGGATTGTCGTTTAACGAATATCAACAGCATCCAAGTATTTTATCTCCTCCAGTTAATAAAGCTGGATTGTCTTTTTCATATATAACAACTAGTCACACTCCAACAGTTCTTGATAATTATCACAGAGTGCATAGCAATGTAGTTAGAGGAGTTAAATATCAGTTAGCGGATAGCGTGAGTGCTTTAAGATTAGACGCTCCAAATGGTATAAGTTCTAATCAAAAATTTTTATCATTTGAAAATACTAGTAATACTGATGTTAATGACCAATTAAATTCTGGAGATGTTATAACAATAGAACAAAACGGATTAACTGTAAAGCCAGATGAATTTATGTTAGTAACTAGAGAGGCTCATAATTTTGGAGCTGTAGAAGTAGATAGAGGCTATGGTGGTAGTATAAAATCTACTACAGTAAATCACTCAACTCCAATTTTAGTAAGAGGCGTGGGTTTTAATATAGCAGTTACTGAACATACTGATGCTGGGTTATGGCCAGAAAATAGTTGGGAATTTTATCAAACTTTTATATACGATGGTAACGGTATATCTCAAGAATCCTTGCCAGTTCAAATAAGTGATGGAGCTTCTTCTCTTGCTGGTGGTTATTTGAATAATACAGTCGGAAATTATAAATTTAAATTTAGTATCTATGCAGATGTGTCTTACAATGGTAGGGTATCTGGTGGTAGAATATATATAAGAGAAAAAAATTCAAGAGAACCTCTAACTTTATTTGCTGATATAGATATTGTAAATGGAGTTAGAATGTCATTACTTGAAAATTTTACTCAATGGAGTTATAATGACACAAATTGTGATGGATTTTATGTAAATGATTTATATTCTGATGGCCCTAATATAGACACATATTCTTCATTAAATGGGTTTAGCTCAGAGGAAGAATATATATCCTTAGGAAAGCAAGGAGAAAATTATAAAACATCTGTAGTTGCAAATAGAAGAGCTTTTTTAGCTAATGTAAATGTAAGAAATAACAATAATGAATTAGTAAAATATGGCGATAGAATAATGTATTCAGAAATTAATAGGTTTGATACATTTTTAGGGTCTAACTATCTCGATGTTTCAGTAGGAGATTTTGGAGAATATATTGTTTTACATTCTTTTGCTGATAGATTATTAGCATTTAAACATAAAGTAATACATGTTATAAATATCGGCAATCCTAATCCAGCTTCTTGGTATCTAGAGGAGTCATTAGAAAACTTAGGATTATCTTATTCATTTAATTCTTGTCAAACTAAATTTGGAATTATCTGGTTAAATGAAAGTGGTTGCTATATATATGATGGCAATAAAGTTGTTAATTTGTTAGATAGAAAAATAAGTATATTTAGCCCTAACTTTAGCATAGCTTGGAATGATTTTGTCAATGGAACTTCTGGAGTTAAGGATGCTATGGTAGGTTTTGATAATTTGTCAAACAGTCTTATAATATTAAGGTCTCCCAACGACTCATCTACATATAGTAACTTATCTTTTATATATGATTTTAATAGCGGAGGATGGTCTTTTAGTGATAGCGTATCAGTAGATAGTTCTTTTTATTCTAACTTTGTTAGAGACTATGATAATAATTTAGTAGTTGCCAGAGAAGATGGTAATTTTGTAAATTTTGAGAAGTATTTACCAGTGTCTTCTACTCAGTCTTCACATGAATTTATAACTGGAGACTTAGATTTTGGAGAACCAGCAATATCTAAAAAAGTTTACTCTATCAGATTGACTTATAAAAGCACAGTTACAGATTCTTCAAATATATTTCAATACGCTATTAATGGTAAGAGAAATTGGCAAGATATAACTGGCACATTGCCTGACACTTTTGTCGTTCAACCTCAGTCAGATGGGTCTACAAACACTATAGATGGTAGTTCATTAACCTCGTCAGCTTCAGATAAAGTTTTTAATGTTGATGATGCTAGTGTTTTTGACATAGGAGATATTATAAAAATATCTAGTGACATAATGCTAATTACTAACATATCTGGGAATACATTAACGGTAGAAAGAGGGTATGGTAATACTGCATTATCAACAGTAAGTACGGCACAAGTTATATATAAATTAAATTGGGAAAGTTTGCAATTTAAATTACCATCTGTTGTTTCTTGTCAGAGTATACAATTTAAAATGAAATCTACTGCCTCTACTATAATACATATAAATGATATGAATGTAGAATGGAGAGCTATCAGAGGAAAGGTAGTATCAGATGGATAGACATACAAGAAAACTTATCAATAATAAACAAGATACTCTTTTAAATTTTAGCGATGGTTCTATAAGCAGGCTCGTAGAAGGTCAGTTATCTGTAGGTCAAAAACTTGGAGAGCATTTATCTTTAGTTTTAAGAAAAGGTAAAAGACTTTTTAAAATACATTTAAGTCCAGATGGAGACTTTTATGTAGACAAGCATCATTTTGTGAAAGGTAATGCTTTTGTAGATGGTACTGTTTATGGAAATCAGATACATTGGTACGCTCATAACTTTACATCGACAACTAGTGCAAAGACTTATTTAGAATTTAATAGAGATGCTGGCAGTACAACTATACATAGCTATAATAAGTTTGTAGTACCTTACGATGGTAGATTAATTAGGGCTGAGCTTAGAAGTGAATTTGCAGGTGGGAATACAGTTATGGGATTTCATAGAGCTAGTAATGGAACTACAAATCCGAGTACCACTCCAATAGAATCAATAACAAGAAATATAGCAAGTGCAGATACGACATACGAGTATAGATTTACTGGTGCAGCGAGTTTTAATAGAGGAGATGTTGTATCCATATCTATAGACCCTACTAGTAACATACATGATGTAAATGTAACTACTATATGGTCTTTTAATATATTAAAGTAGGAGAATAATTATGGCATTAACACCAATGGAAGCAAGACTAAAGATGATGCAAGAGAGGTCTGACGTCGCAAAAGCTCTTGCTCCAGCACAATTTGAACTTGGACAGCAAATGAAAGAAAAGGGAGAGAAAAGCGCTTTCGGCTCTTTCTTAGGCTCTGTAGTTCCAAAAGGATTAGATTATTTAATTGGAGCTGGACTAACATTAGTCAACCCAGCTCTTGGAGCATCTTATGTAGCTGCTAAACCACTTAGAGGTTTAGTTACTGGAGGCCTTCAAAAAGTAGGAATGGAAAAAGGGGCTGAATATTTTGGCGGTAAAGTAGATGTTAGCGAATTTGAAGACCTAATGGGAAAGTATTTAGGCGAGACTGTCTCTGGCGAAAAAGCAATGAGATTTGATAGAGGTGCAGTAGAATCTGTAGAGGCTCAAAAAGATTTACAACTTGATATGCTAAAAGAAAGCATAGAAAATCAAGCAACTATGACTGGTTTAACTACTGCTGGAACTGGACTCTTAGACTTATTACCAAGCTTGCAAGAAATAACAAAGGCAAAAGATTTAAAAGAGGCTGGAGAAGTAAAGGATATGGTTGAAGGATTGACAGATATCCCAATGGCTGAAGGTGTAGCTCCTGTAGTTTTTGGAGACGAAGCTCAAAAGAAAAGAGATATAACTGATGTTCTATCAAACCTATTTAATATATTACCAGACTTAAAAAAGGAAGGTGAAATAAGTCAATCTAAAATGCCAGTTGGATATGAAAAGCTAATGCAAGATTTAGAGCTATCTAGAAAAATAGGTAGTGGAGGATTTATGACTAGGAGATATGAATAATGCCAAGAGACTATACTATACCGACATCTGATACAGCAGGTAGTATGAGCTTACAAGAGTTACTACCGGGAATAGATTTAAGTCAGTACGATTTATCTGAATTTGAAGATATAATACCTGAGTTTAGTACTGCACTATTAGAAATGACTCAAGTCGCAGGAGCTGAGGATATATCTAGCGCTATTAGCGGAGCTCAATCTCAGTATATGCAAGTACCTACAGCAGGTCAAGTTGCTGGTGCTGGAGGATTTGCAGGAACTGGAGGTGGTGGAGCAGGTTTTATAGGTGCTCAACAAGCTCAAAGAGGAATGTTTTCAGATGTATATTCAGCTATGTTAGGAGCTGAAAGATCTGAGATGAAAGAATTAGAGAGATTAAAAGGTGAAGCTGGTCAATTTTTCTCTGATATACTTCCTGACTTAGAAAAAAGAGGAGAGATGACTGATTACGAGAGAAGAATACAAGAGAATATAAATTTATATGGAGACAATCCGGGAGCTAGAGAATCTGGATTTTATGGGCCTCCGGGTTCTCCGGGTTTCTCAGGAGATAATGTAGGAACTTTGCAAAAAGGCCCAGATGGACAAACCTATAGATGGAACGGAGGAGTGTGGGTTCCTCATAATATTGGTGGTTATAGCGGTCAAGGAGTTGGAGACTATACTGGATTTGATGAAGATAGCTTTGCTGGTGGCGATACAGATACTTCTGGAGCAGGATTTATAGACCCAACAATGCCAAGAACTGGCCCTTAATATAGTAAAGGATTTAATATGGCTAAAGTAGATACAAAAACATTTGCTGGTGGTAGTATACCAGCTTGGGCTTTAGGAGCTTATCAAAGTACTTCTAGAGATTATGCAGATATTGTTAAGTCTATAACAGACGCTTACGATAAACAGCAAGCTAGACAATTACAACAAAGTAGGCTTGACCAACAGCAAGAGCAATATGAAGAGACTCTTGAATATAATAAGCAACAAGATTCATTAGATAGAGAATTTCAACAAAAGAAATTTATATACGAACAAGAAAAAGATAAGCAAAAAGCTAAAATAGAGGAAGAACAAAGAGATATAGAAAGGGATTATCAAGATTATCTTTTTTGGCAAGATAATAATAAAGCTATAACAGAGGGTTTAAACACTAGTTTGGATGGCTTTGAAGCTATTGATTCTATTTTAAATAGCACATCTACTGTTGGGAATAAATATATAAGAGATGCAGTTACTACTCAAAAGGCTATTAATAATAGGAATAGAACTAATTTTAAAAATGTTAGTAGCAATTTAAGAGATGTTTTATTTTCTGGGTTAAGTGATGAGGAACTTGCAGAGACTGGTAATGATAAATTATTATTACAATATACTGGAGAATACTTAAAAGGTGGTAAGACAGCTCAAGGTATAAAAGAAATAATGATGTCTAGAACTTTTGATGAGATGAATCCAGATGTTATTCAAAGAAATAAAAGTTTATACAATAGAATTGATGCAGCTTACGATGGACTTTTAATGGCTATTGACCCATCTGCAAGAGAATTTTATCAAAATGAAATTGCTAATTTAGAGGCGCAGTTAAATACTAAAATAAGAGCTAGTTCTAGTTTAGATAATCCACTGTTAGCTAGAATAGAAGAGAACCCACAGATTAGAGCTGAATTTGCTAATAGTAGAAATATGTCTATAGAAGAAGTAGAGGAAGAAATAAAAAATGGTAGCATAACTAATGCAGATATCTCAGACTTTTTAGCTGGTAGAAAAGAAGAGGCTAGCGGATTAATAGAAGGCATAGGAGAATTTTTAGAAGGAACAGGTATACCAACTATAGGTAGATATTTAGCTAGAGAAGATACAAGTTTAATTGAAGATGTTCAAGAAGGTATACAGGGAGTTCCTACTGTCGTTAATTATCTAGCTAGAACTGAGTTATCTGGATTACCAGAGAAAGCTCAAAACATTTATTCTAAATTTGCTGAAGAAAATCCAACGATGGCTATAGGAGTTAAGTCAGCAGTTGGCGCTTTTGCTCCTATATTAGTACCAGTTGCTGGGACTTTAGCTCTTGCATCTTCTACTCCAGAAGAGAGAGCTCAAATAGCAGACGCTACTTTAGAGCAATTAGGTAAAGCTGGAGACATGGCAAAAGACTTTGCTTACTTAGCAATAGAAAAAGCAGACCCAGCAATACAGAAAATGGTAGACGTAGCTAATGATAAATTCTCTCAAGGTATTGAAGCAATATCTGAAGCAAGAGGTGCAAGACTAGGATTGCTCAGAGGAATGCAAGTTCTTAGTACAGTTCCTCATAGAGCGTTAGAAGCATTTAACTTTCAAAGAAATCCAGATATAAAGAAATATATTGAACAAGGTATGAATCCAGATGATGCCATAGATCAGGCATATAAAGATGCAGTATCTAGAGGAGGTACTTACTTTACTACTTCTTTTGTCAGGGTAGGTGAAGGCGCTCCTCCAGAGTTCTTATATAAAAAGCAATTAGTAGACTACTCTAAAGGTTGGTATAAGGATGGAAAGTTACCAGAGAATATGGCTAAAGCTCCATCTAAATTTAAAAATCCTAGATATATAGCTTGGAAAACTAACGAATTAGAGAAAGATATATATCAGCAGTTTGCGAATATTACAGACTCTAAGACCCAAGATGTATCTACAGCAGGCAAGACAATGGGTGGAGTTAAGAACGAAGCTAAAAGAATTGTAAAGGAACTTAGAAAATTAAAAAGCGATATATCTAAATCTCCTAGTATAGCAAAGGGAGTCTCAAGCGTTAGTCCTAAGGTTATAGACGAGCTTATAAATAGAGCTCAGAGGCTTACAGCATCTAAATCTGCTCAGAAAGTTTGGAGCGAGTTTACAAAAGGAGCTCAGTTTGATTTTGATTTCGGCCTAGGAGTTGAGTCTCAAGTAGATAAATCACTTAAGGATTTAGAAGTAGAAGAACTTATTAGACAGCAAAAACCAAATTACAGCTCTACAAAAGAAGATGTTGAATACTTTGAATTGATGAACTCACTTGGAAGAAATTAGTATAAATGCCTAGATATACAAAACAAACACTATTAGAACAATATAGAAACACTTATCCAGATACTACTTTAAACGACGATAAGTTATTTTACGAGATATTAAAGTCAAATCCTAATTTGAAAAATTCAGTATCTGATTACGATACGGCTGCAACTAGTTCTATATTAGACCACTTACCTAGTTTTATAAAAGAGGGATACAATCGCTCTATTACTGGGCATGCAGACGAATTACTTATGGGTCGTAAAAGATTTGATATGAGTAATTACAATCCGGGAGTTATAGAAGATATAGCATCCTCTGCTGTCTCGTTGTTAGTACCTACTGATTGGTTAGCTCTAGGCCCAGCTAGTAAAGTATTTGGAACAGCTGGTAAGGTTCTGTTTAAAGGATTTGCGGGAGCTGGAGTGCCTAAAAAGATAGCAAACGATGCAGTAAAGAAAGCTATAGCTCAAAAAACTGGTCAGAGTGCAGGTGTTTTCGCTACATATAATGGTCTAGGTAATGCATTAAGACAGCAGATTGATACTGGTGAAATTAAACTAGAGGATGTAGCAGAAGAAAGTTTGAAAGGTAGTCTTATTGGTGCTATTACTGGTGGAGTTGGTGGTACATTAGGAGCGAGAGGCGCTAGTTCTTTAACCAAAGTAGCTGCAGAGACTGGAGTACTTGGTACAGTTGCTCCATTAGTAGAGGGTCAGCTACCAACTCCCGAAGATTATTTACATACAGCTGGTGTTATACTAGGTGTTAAAGGTGGTCAGAAGTTATTCTCTAGCCCAGCTAAAATGAAAAGACTTTTTGAGAAACCTAAGAAAGATGAGAAGTTTATACCATCTCCAGAAGATGCTAAGAAGATAGCTGAAACTAATGTAGCTTATGATTTAGAGACTGCTATGATGAAAAATGAATGGAGGTCTGGACAACTTGCTAAAGGTAAGAAGCCTTTTAGTAGGGTTAGGATAGCTGGTACTCAAGGAGAGAAATATAGATTAGAAGATTTAAATACTAAAAAGTATATGAATATGGAAGTAAACTCATTCCATAAACTATATAAAAGAGGTGGTGCAGATTTAAGCATACAAGATATTAGAAAGTCTAAAGAAAAAGAGATAGCAGATTTAGAGACTAAGCTAGGTTATAATGGTAAAAGAAGTCAAGGTGCAAGAAGAAAATTCTGGATTAACGAAGATGGAAAGTTCTCTACATTAAAACAAGCAGATGATAAAGCTCTATTTAATTATAAAGAGAGATTAAAAGCAGAAGATTTAGTAATGACTGAGACTGCAAAGTTATTAAAAGATGGCTATAAAATAAACACAATGCCTAAAGATAACTTTATAGATACATACTTTCCTAAGAAAGTTGCAGAGATGTTAGAGGTTTTTAAAGGCCCAGAGTTAAGATTTAAAGACCCTATGGCTAGAAAATATCAAGGAGATGTCCAAAAGTATTTTGATAGAAAAGCTGAGTTAACTAGTATATTCTTTAACCAAGGTATAAAAGAAGGTATAGACAGAAAAATATCTAGAAAAGAATTAAGAAAAGGTGGCTTTAAAAACGAGAATGAATATTGGGAAAATTTTTCAGATAGAAAAGAAAGAGGAGAGCTTCCTGTTTGGGATACGATTACTAACTATCCTTTCTTAGCATCTAGGGAAGCTGGTATTCAAGTTCCGGGTTACACTAGAAATTACGTACCTCAAATGTTTAAACCAGAGATAGCTGAAATTGTATTTAACAATGTACAGAGTGTGGCTGCAAAATTAAATAAAGCTAGTAGCGTCTTTGATGCATATAGTGGAACAAAAGATTGGATGAAGAAAAATCCTGAGAGAGCTGCAGAATTAGAAGGGATTATTAAGAAAGCAAATATGTCTCCAGAGTTAAGGCAATTAATTAAAATGAATATGAAGACTGGAAACAATCCTACCTTAGAGGCCTTTATTAATGTAGGTAGGTATGCTTACAACGATTTATATAGCGTGTTTGGAAACTTAGAAAAAAGTAGAGGTAAGATACAAATACCAAAAGAAATGAGAGAGAGAAACTGGAAGAATTTATGGTATAGGTATTCTTATGGTTCAGCTAAGAGAATTGCTGAGGTTGAAACATTTGGTAGAAAAGGTGAGAAGTTTCATAGAATGCTTAAGACTGTAGAGGGTAATGATAACGCTAAAGAAGCTAGCATAATGAGGGAAGTTCAGTCTCATGTTGTTGGCAGTATAAACAAAGACCCAGCTCATAACCTATCTCCTACTGGTAAGAAGATTGCAGAGAGCGTAATGGCTTGGGAAACAAGTAGTAAGATAGCATTAGGTACTGCTACTATACCTAACGTGTCTCAGTTTATGATATCATCTGCCTTAGATGCTGGATATTTAAGATTTTTTAGAGGTATTATATCTCTAGCAGACCCTAAAACTAGAGAATTTATTAAAAGATCTGGAGCTACAGAGTATAGTATGCTTACAGAACTCTTAGGTACATCTGCTATGAGTAGTAGAACTGCTAAAGTCGCAGACTTCTTAGCTAAATGGTCTGGATTTAAGGGAATAAACAAGATAAACCAATGGACATCTGCGGCTGCAGGTCAAATATTTATCAAAGACTTATCTAAAATAGCTACTAAATCTCCAATAAAAGCTAGGAGAGAGTGGGCTCAAGGCAAGTTATCTAGTATGGGTATAGACTATAAGAAACCTATATCAGAGAAAGTATTATTACATGGCGTTAATAGATTTGCTAAGGATATGAACCTGCAAAAAGACATATTAAAAGACCCATTAATAATGAACAACCCTAGAAGTCAATGGTTCTTTCAGTTTAAAAGATTTGGTTATAGACAATTTAAATTAGTAGATGGTATACTGAGAGATGATTTAAAATCGGGTAATGTAATGTCTGTATTGCGATTGGGAGTTGCTGGATATGCTGGTGGTACTGCAGTTGCTACTGCTAAAAAATATATGAGAGAGTTCTTAAGTGGCGAACCTTCGTTTGACCCTATGGCTGAGAAATTTCCAGAGGATTTTGAAGAGTTGCTTGAGAATCTAGCTGGGGTTGGTGCTCTAGGAATGCTTGGAGATATGCTTTCTTCTACTGTTGAGGTAGGTGGTAGTCCAGCTGACTCTTTAAAATTTATGGCTAGTCCACCAGTATTATCTAGTGCTGAAAAACTATTTCAGTTCTTTCAAAGAATGGAAAGCGATGCTCAAACATATGGAGCACAAGCTATAAAGAGGTTACCATCTAGAGTATCTACCTTACTAGGAACTGTTCCATCTGAACTTATGAAAAGAATAGAGCCAGAAGGATTATCAGAAGAAAGACTACAAGGTAGAAAGTCTAGAGAGGTTAGAATTATTAATAAGTATCTAGATAAAGGTGAGTACGAAAAGGCTTATGGTAGAGTAAGAGCTTGGAATGCTACAAATCCAAGGAATCCAATCACAGGTAGGAGCATAAGTATGAAAAATACTTTTAAGCGTATGCTACAAAAACAAAAGAAGAGACAGAAAAATGTGATTAGACTCCCTGAACTTGACTTGCCCTTTCTAGATTAGAGGTTTTATCCTCTCCATTACGACTCTCGCAACTTGTGGAACTATTGCGTTTCCGAGTCCTTTAATTCTGTCCACCCAATCGGGAATCCCATCAGCCACTCTACCCATAGAGGGTTCAAACGCCCAGTAGTCGGCTCCGTTTTCTGGTTTCGAGTGGGTATCGGATATAAGTCTTTGTGTGTCGTAACTGCTTTCCCTAGACTTACTGAGTGCTTCGATGTCTTCTTCGTCTGATTGCTCTTTAATGTCGCTATGTAAACGTCTGACTTTGTTGGTGTCGGAAAGTTTACTCTCTTCTCTATGAAGTGTACTGCGTCCTTTAGTTTCACTCCCCACCTCTGTCCTTTCTTGTTCACTCTCGAGAACGAGCCGTTCCTCAGTTCTACATTCTTCTGCGGTGCTCCTTGATTGTCCGATGCTGTTGGTGTAGGCCACAATCCAAAGTCTTTTTCTAATGTGTCTAGCTCCAACTTCGTTTGCTCCCACAACAGTCCACTCTGCATCATACCCGATTTCGGCAAGACCTTCAATAACTCTTGTTCCTCCTCGAATAGTGAGCATTGGGACATTTTCAATGATGACGAACTTTGGTCGTACTTCGCTAATAACTCTAAGCATTTCGAACCAAAGACCAGACCTTGTTCCTTTTTCAATTCCTTCTCCTCTCCCTGCTTGTGATATATCTTGACAAGGGAAACCTCCAGTTATCAAGTCTATATCGTTAAATAAATTACCATCTAGTTCTGTTATATCTTTGTATATAGGGACTCTAGGAAAGTTTTTCTCTAGAACTTTGCAACAAAACTCCTCTATCTCGCAGAAGCCTGCTATCTCCAGATCTTCTTTCCAAGTCCACTTAGCGGCAAGAGCGAACCCACCTATACCACTAAACAAATCTAGCATTTTCATTAATCGAATAACTCCATTTTCTTTATCTTCTCTCCTCTACTTTGCATAGAACTCATAGCTGATTCTTCTGTCTCGTGTATCGTACAAGTATTTCCATCATAACCAACCTTACATAAGTTAGTATTTCCGTATCTATTCTTAGCTACTATAAGCTCTAAGTAACATTCGCTATTACCATCATCTCCGTATCTAGATACCCAAGGATAATGAGTAAACATAACCATCTCTGCATCTTGCTCTAAGTTACCAGACTCAGCTAAGTCAGATAACCTAGGTACTCTATCGTTTCTATGCTCCATGTTTCTATTCATTTGAGATACAAGTATGACAGACATCTTCTCTGCTTTTGCTAACCACTTATACTTTCTAGTAGTGTCTCCTATCTTTATTCTCAAATCTCTGTTATCATTTACTGGGTACTCTATCAAACCTATATGGTCATCTATAACTACATCGGGATTGATAGCTTTTATCTCTCTAAAAGAACCATCTAAGTCTCTTATTTCATCAAACATAAACAACTTATCTGTGTACTTTTCTTTTATTATATCTGATACACTAGATATATCTGAATCAGATATGTCTATATTATGTCTCAGATTTCTGTATGAAATACTTTGAGACTCCATAGCCATAAATTTTTTCATCATCTCTACATTGGGCATTTCTCTATTGAACATAACTACTTTCTTACCTTGACTAATTAGATTTCTAGCTATGTTCGCAGCTACGGTTGTCTTAGCATTTCCGGGTCTACCAGCTATAATACTTATCTCTCCTCTTGTCATACCAGAGATAACACTATCAAGTATATTTATACCTGTGTTTATAAGGTTCTCTTTTTCAAATATAGACTTAGTAGTATCTTTCAATACATCTTCTATACTGAAGCTAGAGTTAGGTTGTAACCTAATAATGTTACCTATAGTAGTATGAGCATCCTCAAGTAATACTTGTGTCTCTAAAGAATTGTCTCCTATATTCTTTTGTATACCATATACTTGAGTCTGAAGTTTTCGTCTTAAGTATTCAGCATGTAATAGTTTGCAATAATCAGATGTTCTCTCTGTAGATACAACTAAATCCATATACCCTAATATAGTATAGGTTAAGTTATTATCAAACTTAGTTTTCTCTATAGAATTACAAACGGTATTTACATCAATCTCGTATCCTCTATCCTCTAACTTTAGAATAGTCTTCCATATCCGTTTATTTAAATCAGAGTAGAAGAAATCATCTTCGGGAATCCAAGACTTTACTAAGGTTAACTTAGATGAATCTTGCATTACGCAACCAAGTAGAGTATCTTCTAGTCTAGGTTCTACCATTAGCTACCTCCTTTACTGGTGGCATTCTATCTAGAGTCTTTCTCTCGTATTCTTGCTCCATTTTTTTAGTATGGTTTATGCCTTTTATCATTGTTAATAAGTAATGTATACCATGACCTTTTTCTATATGATTTTTATCTATAAACTTACGAATAGATTCTTTCATTATAGAGTTACTTATATCCTTAGTCTCATTTAAGAACATATAGTATTGAGACTGCTCAATCTCTTGAACGTTGTTATGTATAAGTCCAAGTACTTTCCTAACCTCACTTACAATATCTTTTGGTTTAGCTAGCGTAAGGTTTTGTATACCTGCAGTATAGTCTACAACATTCATAAGTCTATTGCAATATGGACACTTCTCTTTCTTAGGCACATCCATGACAGATACCATCTACTAAAGGTATGTTCATAAACAATTCATCATCTAGATATACTTTATTACCTCCAGAGTTTACCTCTACTTGAAAAGGTCTACGACACTCTGTACATCTGATAGGAGGATTAGAACCTCCAGAGTTTCTAATGTTCTTAACCATAGATTTGTGAGAATTATATACCTTCAGATAGTTAGGGTCATCGAACCATTCATCATCAAAATAATATCTAAGCGTCTCTGCTCTCGCTCTATCTACATCGTTACTTACTTCTGTTGTTGCTGAGAAGTTTCTTTCAGAGCCTTTATTATCTCCAAAAACATCTCCATTTTCATTATAGTATATATCTCGCCTCTGTCCTCCTTTACTAATTGAACGTGGTTTGGCAAGTTCATTGGTTTTAGCCATTCTGCTACTCTCTTTCTTACTTTACATTGGACTGTATAGTCCTCGATTATTAAGTCAACTTCTGCGTCTAAGCCTAGAGAGCGACCATCAGAACCCCATGCTCTCTTAGACTCTAGACCTTTACTTTGTGCTTTTTTTACGCACTCTCTTTCGAACCGATTTCCTTTTGCTTTGCTTCGACTCGGCATTAAACGGACTCTCCAGAAACTTCTTCGCTCCCGCTATCACTTTCGTCAGAAAGCTCTTTCTCATCGGATACGGCATCTTGTTTCTCTCTTTCTTTAATATAGGTTATAACCTTTTCAGTATCTCCATTCATCTCTAATAATCCGTACAATGTAGAAGACACTAGGTCGATTTTATTGTTTATATGATTAAGAAAATTATTCTGTTGCATCACTACGGAATCTAATGCATCTAACTTTCTAATCATATCTCTTAGTTTAGGTTTGTTTCTTATCTTCATAATTCTATAAGTGGTAGAGGCGCCAACCATTTATCATTATTTCGTTATAGTGATACACCTTATACCAAATAGCCTTTCTGCTATATGTTAAGTTGTTAAGAAATAGTAATATCTACCACTTATTTTAGGAGTCGTGGCGGGTAGCGAACCCGCCTAAACTCTACAGTTTCACGACTCTATTCGGAGGCTAACTATGCAGTTAACTTGTAAGTAGCAAAACCTCTTCTATTGTCAGTAGATATAGTCAAACCATGCTCGGTTCTAAGTCTATATATTACTGCAGCCAATCTAAAGATATTAAATCTCTTCATAGCTGTCATAGGGTTAATAGATTTACCACTTGTTAACCAAGTCTTAACTCTCTCTACTTGACTTTTTCTTTTTCTTGCCATATAAGGCTCCTTTCTCTTTACTTATCTTATTATAGAAACTTCTATATCGATTTATTAACTGATACTCTTGAGACATAGTAAGGTCTTCTATTGTCTTGCCTGCTAAATTATTATCTAACCAAAAATTTCTCTTGATAGTAACAAAATTATCTAGGCCATTCTCCCAACCATACTTGTCTGTATAAGCTTCTTCAATCTCGACATACTTCTTAGCTTCCAAAATTAGTATCTAATCTACTAGGATATATTTCCTCTTCTGCTGATGTCATACCTTCCTCTATATTCTTCTTAGCTAATCTAGTATATTCAGCTTTTAGCTTACTTCTAAGAGACTTTATAGATTCTTTGGTAGATTGACTCCAAGATTTATTCTCACATAGAGACTCTAAACCTAAGAGTATATATCCGTATTCTGAGTTAGTTATTTTCATTAGAACGGCAATCCGTCTTCGTCTTCTCCACCTTCCCACTTGAATACATTAGTAACCTTTGGAGTTACTACTGGTTCTCCGTCTCTATTAGTCCAATTGTCATGCTCTACTCTTATCATACACGCTTTGCCCTCTATATCACCTGCAGTAACATATGGAAGAGAATATACTGTATTACCATCTACTTCCTTAGACTCTGGTTGCATACCTATTGTAGATATAAAGTTCATATATGATTTATTACTACCATTATTAGAAGATAGATTTGGATACTTATCCTTATCGGGAGTCTTAAATCTAAATATACCTTTAGACTTAACCTTACGATTCTTAAAGTCTCCACCAGCTACCTTGAAATTAGGTATAAATATATCTGCTAAGAATTTACCTTGAACAGTTATATTCTCTTTGAGTTCTAGACCTACTATGTGAGCCTCGTAATCTCCCTCTTTTAGAGGTTCATACTTGTTCTCATCTTTAGACGGGTCGTAGAAAGACTCATTACTATCGTTGAATAAATCACTCATTATTTTCTCCTTTATTTTGTGTTAGTGTTTCTATTTTATTCATTACTCTATTGTAGTCTGTCTTTAGTATTTCTCCTTTCTTTAGACTACTTACTATTTTATCTCTGATATCAGCATCTTCTATGCTCTCTTGAGCAGTCATAATAGACTCTATCTGTTCCTCTGTTAAGGACAGATCTTCTATTCTATTCCTATATACATCATCAGCTATATTAAGGTACATATTGAGAGCTTTCTTTATCGTATCTGTATTTGCAGCCTTGATATCATTACCTATATCTACGAACTCATCGCTACCTCTTTTCTTCTGAATGCGATGTGCAGCTACAGCATCACCCTCTCTCCATATACCATTATCGTACCATCTTAACCTACCATGAACTACATAAGACTCGCTACCTAGAGCCTCACTCTTTATGATATGCCAACTCCAGCCTGGGAAATACTTATCTGCTACATCTCTCATGTAACTATATTCTACATAGTCTATACCCATCTTCTGCTTTACATAGAATCTAGGTGTATCTATGTTAGATACTTCCTTATGAAGTTCGGTTATACCTTCTCTAATATCTAGAGAATGCTCTACTTCGTTTGAACTTATGATGTCGCTCACGCTTCACCTCCTTCATCTAATATAACATTGAGTATATTATCAATACCACTATCCTCTGATATCTTCATAGCCTCTTCCATTCTAGTTCTAAAGCTAGTATTTTTCTCTGGAAACGCTACGACTTGCATCAGACTACCTAGAGCAATCTCTAGTTGCAGTATTCTAAACTCAAGTACTCTTATTTTGTTTTGTTTTTCCATTATTTTCTCTCTAGATGTGGGCACACTTCTCGAACAGGACAAAAGCTTTCACACTTTCTACCATTCCAAGTTTCCTCTGGTGTACACATCTCTGGTTTTGTTTTGTTTTCTAAAGCAGATAATAACATATCTCTTTTCTCTAGAAATCTATCTTCTAGTACCTCATTATCTATATATGGAACTGGTACTAGATATATATTGTTGTATATACCTCTGCTCTTAGCCGCATGAACTCCACCGTCTCGTATTGTCATTTGTATATACATTTCATTTACTGGGTATCCATTTTTCTCTAGCATAAGTCTATAGAAATTTACTTGCCACGACCAATCTCCAAAATCTGCAGTAGCAGGGTCTCTATAAAATACTTTTACTTTTTTAGGCGAGCCTTTCATACCCCAGCTACCACTCTTTTTATATACTTCTACTGGGTCGCTCTCTGTTCTAGATTGTATACCTAGTATTTGAGATGCTTTATAAGAGCCAGTATTCTTGTAGTCTATCAGCATACTATTCTCTGAATCATACAAGTCTACGATACCTGTGATTCCCTCATACTCTAATGGTATCTCAGCTAGCATAGTCTCCTCATCTTCTGCAGAATCCTCTAACTTATTATGATGTATAGTACCTGCTAGAGAGAACGCATTACCTTGAGGGTCTGTATAGTAGTCTTCTGTTCTCTGTAGATACGCTTGGCAAGTTCCTATGAGTAGTTCTGTAGTAGATGGAGGTCGATTAGCATCTCTCTGATTAGACATATATAAGAGAGTAGGTATAGCCATACCCATTCTCTCTACATCTACATTTCTATCTCTCACATCTTCTAGAGAAACTATCTCACCATCGGGATATTTAAAACCTTTTAATGGCATATATTCCTCCAAATTTGGGTAGTTAATTTACAAATATACATTATTCTGAGTCAAATTCTTTTTTAACTTTTTTCCTATCTACACTAACCACCTCTTGCACTCCATGTATTAGACACTTCATCTCCTCTCCTATAACTATTTCCTCGTTATAAAAATGTCTATTGCCATCCTTATCTACTATCCATCCTTTATTATAATCAACAGTAGGTTTCTCTACAGATGCACATGATAGACATATTAGTAGCAATAATAATTTAACCATTATAATAATCCTCTATTCCTTCTAGTTTTATTTGATAATCATTAGCGACTTTTGCTAATAAGACAGACACGTAATATCTCTTGTCTCGTGTCATCTCATCTACAAACCCCTCTGTCCATAGATACTCTATAGCATCTTTGACATCTTTTATGTTTACTTTATTTAGCATTATATCTCCTTTAGTATGTTTTTAGTTCTTGTTTCTCTTAAGTCTGGGCTCTCTGGTGTAAACTTCTGTATACGAGTAAATATATATCTACGCAGTCTATCATCTACACCAATCATATTGTCTAAGATCTGATTCCATGTAGACTTTTCCATTTTGTAGTCAGTATGTTCTGTATAGAATTGAACTAGCTTCTTATACTTCTTATCAGTAGAGTCTTTACATCTAGCTATATATATACCAGTCTCCACAACAGAGTTACATAGTCTAATCCAATTATATATCTTTTCATAGTTAGTTGTGCCAGAGTGGTATCTAAACTCTATCGTACCTAGATAATACCTAGAATGTAGATTTAATCCATGGTATCTACTATCGTTATATTTCTCATTACTTATACCATATCCATCGTAGTACATTTCTACAAAACGTTCTCCGTCAGTACAATCTCGTAGGTCTTCGAAACTCATCTCTACCTTCTTACACCAATTACTGCCTCGTCTACTTGGTGGTAGCATATCGAATATATTATATTCTAGCTTTTTCATAACTAGAGCTATCCATCTTAAATCATTCCAATCTGTATCTGTAGCATCTATATGTATATGTAACCCACAAGAGCGATTAGGTGTAGCACGATATGTATGTGCCCATTGAGTAAGTTCTCGTATTCTTGCATCTAGTATATTGCCATTAGCTGGATACGAAATTAACTCTCTACCATAGTCTCCTTCTATACTACCATCATGTACTTCTCTCCAAGACTTAGGTATATTATGTCTGTAATATGCGACAGCATATCCATCATTATCTGTCTCGGGATTATATATAGTAACTTCTGATTCTATACCTACTAGTCTCTTTACATCTAACTTAGATGTATCTTCAGTTCTATGATGAGTAACATTCACAGAGGATGGTGCATTCTCTATATGATTATGAGGGTCGCAACATTCTTCTTCGTAACAACTATCACATAGATACATAGATGTACTTTCTACCCATCTCATTTCATCGTGCCACTCTGCTACATCGCAACTCTCACAATACGAAAATGAATTATCTCTACAACATTCGCAGTAGTAGCAATCATCAGGCCCTACATATAATTCGTCTGTATGCTCTAGCTCGCAACAATCATTGCAGCTATAGTAATTCCCATCTCTACATTCATCACATATACATTCACCATGTCTAGTAAGGCTCTCACCATCATCTTCTCTACTTCTCTCTTCTTCACAACTATTGCATACGTATACGTCTTCGACATTCTCTTCAGATTGAGTAGAGTTATTTTCTCTATTGGTATCTGGGGGCATCACATCCTCCTATGAGATAGCAGTATGGCTAGAGATAATAGCAAGTACGACAGCGTTTATTACTTTTATCCAACCCATAGATTTTAGTGAATCATATATTTTATCAGTATCTCTAGAATCAACTTCGATGTCTCCAAAGTCTTTGATCTGGACACAAAGAAACTCTCTATACTCTTCAAATGTCTTACCATGTATAAATGGATTAGACTTTGCTTTCTCGTATAGCTTTTCTAAGACATACTCTTTGTTTCTCATCTTAACAGGATTAGGAAATCCTAGTAAGATAACTTTCTTATCTTTCATACTCTCTCCTATTTAAGCTGATACTATACCATTTGCTTCGGGTAGATATAGAGTATTACTAACATCATTAGTACATAGAGAGCATACCTTATATAAACCTCTCTCAACTAACTCTGCACCGAATACATAATCTCCACACCATTCGCAAGCCTCTACATCCTCGTAGCACTCGTAGCATATAGATACGTTATCTCCTACATCTATCATATTATAATCATAGTCAGAATTTCTACAAGTCTCGCAAGTATATTTAGCATGACTATCGTCTATCACACAACTATCGTTAGTATTGTCGTAGTATCCTCCATAGTATGTCGTAGCATACTTCCAGCTAGAATTAGAGTATAAACTACGAGCACTCTCCTTAGGCTTGAATGTAGACTTCTCTACTGCAGTCTTACTACCAAAGTTATCAGTATTAAATGAGTATATATTATTTACTAATAGACTATGGTGTTTAAGAGTAAGGCCTGCATCGTGCATAGCATTCTCTAATATATGACTAGTAGATGCCCACAATAATATACGAGCCTTCTTCCAATAAGCTACAGATATAGGTCTACTAGACTCTCTAGCTAGATGTACTATCCTATTACTATCTTTTACCCAAGATAAAGCATAGTCTCCTTCTAACTTCTCTAGAGCATCTCTATCTGACATATTATTTAGATATGCAAAGATTACCTCAGAATCTACTTCAATAGATTTGTTGTATTTCTTAGCAAGCTCGTTATAGTTATGTATCACTCCATTGTGTGCCCCTAGAACACTACCTATCTCAAATGGATGTGCATTACGCATAGTAACATCTCCATGAGTAGCTAGTCTAACATGGCCTATACCTATAGTTGATTCTCTATCAATCCTATCTAAGATGTTAGAACGCCATGTCTCGTGCTTGACTATCTTGTCTGAAGCTACAATAGACTTGAATGTTCTTCTCTCATCAGGCGATATAATAGAGACACCAGTACTATCTTCACCTCTCACAACAGAATCGCTAGCGAGATTTGTAAATACATCTCTTAGCTTATCTATCTGAGCGTCTGTCTGATGACCACTCTGTTTCGCAAAACCGAATATTCCACACATATTCTCTCTCCTATTTTGTTATTGTATTTTACTATTTTTAGATATCCTCTCACTTATATAGTCAGCTGAATCTCTACCACCTATCAAAGCTATACGCTCTATAGGTGTCGTTTTTATACATTTACTATATATAAATGTATCTCTTAACTTATCTCTCCACTTTCTCTGTTCTCGAGATAATTTTTTCTCCATAGACATCATCTTAGATGCGTCTACTATCCAATTACATAGATTTATCCATGACATTATATTATCTACATTCGTAGTACCCTCATGATATCTAAATTCTATAGTTCCTAGAAAAAACCTAGCATGTAGATTTAGGCCTTGATATCTAGCACCATTGTAGTGATGGCTATCGGGTATCGTATCAGCTATTTTATTATAATATAACTTATGTAGAGAACTTATACTATCTACTTTTTCTAAATCACTATAATTTAAAGAGTCTATAGATTTACAATATCTATTAGCTATTCTATTATTTGGCAATGATTTATATATTACATGCTCTATACCCTTCATAACATATAGTAAATTCTTTAGCTCTACATAGCCAAAATCTAGAGCATTGAAATGTATATGTACACCACATGAGTCATCTACCTCGGGCATATACGAATTTATATTACTACGTAAACTATCTATAGCTACAGATATGTCGTCTCCAACTATAGGTCTACGAGTTCTAAGCTCTACACCACCATTACTGAGAGAGCCATCGTAAACTCCATCCCAATACATTGGCGTATCTATATAATGCTCTATATCATAACTATCTAATTCGCTTACATCCATATCTCTTAACTCATCGTAAAGCATCTCTGTCTCTATGCCTACATGTCTTTTAATATTATTTCTATCATTTTTACTAGGTTTAAAATCTTCTATACGTAACGACCTAGTAGGATTAATAGCCGTAGATTCTACTACATTGTCGTAACAATCATTGCAATAGTGACAACTACCATAGACATTGTACTTCTCTAATAAATACGCTTTACGAGGCTCAAGTATTCTATTTCTAATTCTATTCCATCTCTCATCTTGATACCATTCGCCTCTTAGATATATCTCATCGTCAGATAGATTTAAATCTATAAAATCAACACTAGGACAATCATCACATCTACGATATACGCTATGTATACAAGCCCTACATATATATTCACAATCATATTTAGCAAACATCTCTTTAACTTTTACTATCTCTTCATCTGTCAATGGTATACGTAGAGTAAAATTCTCATAATATACTGTTTCTCCACAAAAATCGCAGTCTCTACATTTAGTGCTAGAGCAGTTATGACATATCTGATAGTCTAGTAATTGAGAATATGCTAGAAATGTCTCTTCGTAGACATTATCACACTCTCCACATAAATACGTATTCATATATTTAACTTCTCTATGATATATAATACTACAGATTTAAATGGTAGAGCAATCATAGCCGCTATAATTGTAAATAGACTAGGATGTGGCTCTCCACATAAACCTAATAGATGTATTAATGTATGATATAATTCACTCATAATTTCTCCAAGTTTTCTCTCAAAATTGATGTTGTAGATTTTAAACTATCTATAATTTTTTTATTCTCATTTAGTATGTTTATAGATCTGTCAAAGCTCTCCATAGCTCTTTCTCTAGCTATTTCTATTTCTCTCTCATCTCTATCTGGCCAATCAAGTCCAGAGTTATCACATTCTCTACACATGTATTATTTCTACTCTTCCTTGCCGTAGCCATTCCAGTAGTACGGCATGTTTTTGTCTACGTTCCAGTTATATCTACTATAGAAGTCGTAGTCCTTAGATAGTAGATTCGCTTTATGCGAGTCATGAAACTTTGTATCGCCAAGCCAATGAGGATAGACTATATCTTCTACTCTCTGTTTGACCATAGTATTATTGAACCCTCTCGATTTCCATACATCAATAGATATATTCATATACTCTATCAATGCTTGTGGATAGTCTCGCCACATCTTAGAGCAAGGGTGATTTCTCCATCCGTAGTCCTCTAGATATATAGACTTTATCAGTTGTAAAGCCTCTACTCTCTGTTTACCTAGACGCTTATTGTCTAGAGATTCTAGCGACTCTCGGAAGTCTGGGTATGGTAAAAATGTTTGCATTCTCTCTCCTTATAATAATATAGTATTACTCTCTAAATCTATTATATCTACGACACTATCTTTACTAAGAATACCTACTCGTCTCTCTGCCATGTCGTTTAGATTCTCATAACTAGACTTGTGCCAACTACATACTAATTCCTCTCTGTAATGTGGCCGTCTACTAATAACTTTTGCTACGGCAATGTCGCTCTCGATAGCAACACAGCGGCAGGAATGTACTCTACGCATATATATTATCTCGCTATAATTTGGTATATCATATATAATAATATAGCTACCATCCATATAGGTAGCCATCTCTCTAGGAACTCCATGAATATATCCATGAAGTAGTCTATAATATCTAGTATCTTATCTACTATTTGTCTCATAGGTATTACCTTTCTCTGATCTATGATTGTCTATTACCATTGTTTCTCAAAGGGCCTCATCGCTACTGGATTGACTCTCTTGAAACCTTTAATCTTTTTGGCTGGTATATGTCCGAACCTTCTCTCGCTGCGTTTATGTAGAGCGAATAACTTGTCTAGCTTTTCGTGCAACATCTCGTCTGATAATATCTTACATAGTGCAAAGCTACGAACTTTTGTACGAGAGTATTTATTATTGAGAATAACATTCTCTCGCCTATACTTATTATATATAAATCTCGCATATGTATACGTTGCTTCTCTACTTAAGTCTGTCATAGATACAGGATTGTCTATACCTTCAATATCTATATTATAACTTGGAGACTTGTACACGCTACGAGAGATATTAATATATATATCTTTCTTGCTACTCTCTATTAGTATATCTATAGGAGTCTTTTCTCTATTATTATATAACATCTATTATTATCTTTCTCTGATCTGGTAAGTTGTCGTATGAGTGTATAATATAGAGAGGCCAGATATATACTACCTGACCTCTCCTAGACTACCTCTCTCACTAGTCCTTGTTTACGACCTTAGCTCCATTGATACGAACTATTTTTTCTACTCCAAGTTTATCGATAAATCTGAAGTGAGAGCCGTTAGCTTGTACGAACTTAGTCAATTCGTGGTCGGGATTTAACTCTGCGAACTCTTGTAAGATACCGCCCTTCTCTCCTTTGACTCTGAATAGTCTATTAAATTCGCTCTCGCTCATTCCGCTTGCTATCATTGCAAGCTTATTCTCTGCGGTTACGGGTGTTCTATTATCTTTCATTATATTACCTTTTTTTCTCTTTGTGAAAATATAGAGAAATTCACTCTCTCTATAGAATTTGTCTCTCTGATATTTTCTGTTTTTTTGTACATGTCCAAATGTAGCACAAAAAAGTAATATGAAGCAAGCTTTTTTTAAAAAAAAATAAAAAAAATAATCGCTGCCAAGCGTCAAAAAAACACTTGCATTATATAGTTAAAACATAGTAAATTGTAGGTTTTGCCATTTTTGATCTGGAGTCAAATGATATTGAGACTCATTCTCAATTAGGCTGGGGCAAGTTGATATTGAGACTCATTTGCAATAAGAATAATAAATGATACTGAGACTCAGTCGCAATAAAAATAAATAGGAATGATTACTAGATAGTAATGAGACTCATTCTCAATAAAAAATTTAACTGATAATGAGATTCAATCTCAATAAGCGAAAAGTTCAACCTAATCCAAAATTTCCAACGAGGATGAGGGGGCGGGTACTATATAAGATTATAGCTCACACACATTGTAAGCCAATTTTTTACTATAACTGAGTGTATCTTGGCTCTAATTTATAGATTGCTACTACAAATGGGTTATTTTCTTTGTTATGTGTTATATTCAAATCAATATCCATAATGCAATAGTTACTCTCTGCACAAAATTCTAGTACTTCTCCCATCCATATCTCATCAAGATGTGCTTCTATGTCAGTAGCAGCTGTTAGTACTTTACCATTTGACTGTAATACATCATGAAACTCTTTAGCAAACGTCATATATTCCATTGGTTCCATTAGTATTCTCCCATCTTTACTTGTTTTATCTTAAGAACTTGCAAATTACTTAGTCTCTCTTTGTTTTCTATATTATTCTTAGCTATCTCTGCGTCTATTTCGTCAGAATAGCTACATAAGTTGTAACCAGAGTACAATTCCTTTATCCATGCACCCTTATCAGTCCTGAATCTAACCTCATCACCAGATCTATCAACTATCGTAAACATATTTCTCAACCTTTTTTGCTAATTCCTTAGCCTCAGACACATTAAGATGCTTAAGGTGTCCTATATTATTTAAAAAATTGTAAATTCTTATAAGGTCTTGTGTTGAAATCATAGTATTAATCTCCCTTTCTTACATAGAACTTACTAACTTTAGTAGGTTTCAGTCAAATTTTTTCTTTTTCTTTGTTATAATACGTTAGTATTATATTTTCTTTTTAGAAAGTATAATATATATTAAATATATTCTACTTGCTTTGGTTCACCGCTCTAAATATAACAACAAAACTATATAAAAGTCAACTACTATTTTTATTTATTTTGTATTTGTTTTAGAATGTTTTTATTTTGTAAGTTAAGCCATGATAAATAGTAATTTAAACAAAGCTAAGAACTATTGTGCTAATTATTGGACTGGTAATTGCATGGGTGCTATGATGCAGAGAAAAGACGGCAGGTTATATATGTGGCTTGACGAAGAGAAAAAAGGTAAACCATGCACAGCTAACGAAGGTTGTGACTATTTTGAGAATATTGTAGTAAAAAGTATAAATGATGGATAAGAAATTTAGAGAAGAGTTTAAAATAGCATTAAAGATGATTAACTTTGCAAAACAAAAACAACTCCCAGTAAAAGCTCCTGCTAGTACGTACTCAGAGCCTTTCTGGGGTTGGAATCCAGAGGAGAGTGAAAATGAGTAAAACAGTTAAAAAACAAATTAGAGTAGGTGGACATGATTATAACGTAGTTGAGACTAATCTTGATGGCGTTAGAGAAGGAAAAGACCTACTAGGTATGCATGATGTAAAAGCAAACCGTATATTCATTGATGAGAACATGACTCATTCAAGAAAGGTAGAAACCTTTATGCATGAGATTATCCATGTTATCTATACCAATGCAGGTGCAAACCATGATGAAGGTGCTATCGATGCACTATCTAACGGTCTTCTGCAGCTAGGTGTTGCTGATTATCTTTGGAAGAAGGTAAAGTAATGGCTAAATTTAATCTAGAGAATGTAACAGAGGTCAAACCAAACGTAGCTATTGTTACAAAGAAAATAGAAAAAGAATGGCCTGAGATGACTAAAGAGTTCAAAGCAATACAACGTGAACAGTATGAATTGTTTTGTATTAAGCAAAATGACTATGGAACAGGTAATATAGCTATGGGTACTATGTTAGACACACCAGATAACATCAGATTGTCTTTAACGGGCCTTATTGTACGCATGAACGACAAAATCAATAGACTATTGAACTTGGTAGTGAAGAATGACGAAAAAGCGCAAAATGAGCCAATTACGGATTCTTTCATGGATGTGTCTGTTTATGGCATAATGTCCCAGATAGTATCTAAGGGAAAGTGGGGTAAGTAGTGAGAACTATTTATTACATGTTAGAAGCAATATTACTTAATATAATTCTATATACTATAAACTTATTTAACAAAATGAGAAAGGGTTTACACAATGCCTAAAGGAAATACATGGACTGAAGCTGAGGTATCGATATTAGAAGAGTATCAGAATACATCTATTAGTGCATATCAGTTATATCATAAGCTTTTGCTAGAGGGATATTCTAGAACATATAAAGCAGTTACTAGAAAGATTGAAGCATTAGGCCTACGCAAACCAAGTAGGTACAAGACTGGTCATGAAAAGACTATTGGTTATCTTGATATTGAAACTACTGGCTTGAAAGCAAACGTCGACATCATGCTGTCTTGGGCGATAAAGACGAGAGATAAAGATGAAGTTTTATACGATGTCATTAAAAAGTCAGAAGTCTTTAATGGTAAGTATGACCATAGAATAGTAAGTAGCTTATGTAAAGCTCTTGAGAAATATGACCTCATTATGACATACTATGGAACTAGGTTTGACATTCCTTTCACTAGAACCAGAGCTATGGATAATGATATACAGTTTCCTAAGTTTAGGAAAATGTCTCATAAGGATTTGTACTACTTGGTTAGGTCTAAAATGCAATTAACAAGAAGTAGTTTGAAAACAGCTACTCAGTTTTTAGGCATTGATGGTAAAACAAATCTAGACCCAAGAGTATGGCGTAATGCTAGGTATGGAAACAAAGAAGCGTTAAAGTATGTACTAGACCATAATGTTGCAGATGTAGAGATATTAGAAGATTTGCACAAGAAAATAGAGCAATATACTAATGCTAACGTGGTTCCAGCGTAGTTTTTTTTACAGAGAACAGTTGCATAAGAAGCTATTTGTTGGTATATTATGTGCAACACTATTAGAGTGTTACGGATGGACTTTTGCAAATATGGAATATCTTTCTTGGTTTCTAGTTAAAGACAATGACTAAAAGAACTATTGCTGGGAAAGATTACGAAATATTCGAATCGGTACAAGAGTTCACAGAAAATTACCCTAATGAAGAATTAGTTCACAATTGGAGGGAAGGCACAGAAGGGTGCTGGGTAAAGACTGATGATGGGCAGGTTTGTCCTGTCCTTCACCGAGGAGAACTACGAAACGGAACAGTCGAGGGTGTGTACAATTATTATATTAGGACACCGATAGGTTCTTTTGTCTGTAGAGATACGATAAAGATGGAAGGAGAGCCTCGAAAAAATATTTACACTTTCGGGGCTAAGGATAAGTTACCATACGAAATACGAAAGAATAGGAAGAAAGCAACTAAAAGAGAGTTTCTTTTTGCTAAGTATGTTGCAAAGGGAGATGATATAGTAGATGCTTTTATAAAAGCGTATCCTACTAATAAGAAAAAATACGCTGAGTCTCAGGCTAAAATACTAATGAACACAGAAAGGGTTCGGTCTTTGATAAGAGAAGAAATAGATAAGATAATGAATGAAGCAGAGATAACTCCTCTGTACATTTTAAATAAGATGAAAGACATTATTGAGAGCGTTGATGCTAAAGATAGTGATAAAGTAAGCTTACTTAAAGAACTTGTTGGTATAGCTGGTATGCGAGATACAGAGAAACGTTCTGAATCTGTAACTGTATTTCAAGGATTCTCTGACGAGCAGTTAAAAGCTATAGGAGGTGGAGATACAAAGCAATTAGCGGAGGCTACTCGTGAAACTGAGAAGTAGTATCGTTATGTTTTTTATACCAACTATTATGCTTTGCAATGAAGATTCCTTAGATGTTGATTTATGGAATGATTTAATTTGGGAAGAGTTAGAAGAGATAAACGAAGTTCAAGGTGAGGTTGAACAAGTTACTACTGTTGCAGGAGTGCGTGGCTCTGAAGCAGTAGATGAGATATTAAAGTACCTTTGGTACAGAAAGAGAGCAAAGAGAAATGGAAAAGTTAGCAGTTTACGGAACTCTTAGGAATGGTAAGAGACCAACATATAGACTAAAAGATGTATCGCTAGTATATCCCGGACATGAAAATTATCCTGCTATTATAAAAAATAAAGAAGGCAAGGGAGCAGTAGTTGAAGTCATTGATGTTGATAATGCTGATATTATGTCTTATGATAAGTATGAAAGTATTGATACTGGTTTATATACGAGAGAAAAAATAGATGTATATGATGGAGACACTCCGTTTACAAAAGCTTGGGTTTATATTGCTGGGCCTTTATTAATGCAGCACCAATCAGTTTTTAGAGAAGTACCGAGGCAAGATTGGATAAACCAGTAGAAAATTTTAATATAAACTCTTCGAACCAAAAACAAAAAGATAAAGTTCTTGAGTTAGCTAGTAGAGATATTGTAGCCTTTGGTCAGCTTTTTATGCCAGAGGACTTTATGAAATCTTCTCCCGCTCCCTATCAATACGAATTAAGCAACGTATTATTATCAGAAGAAAATAAAAGAGTATGTATTATATTGCCTCGTGGTCATGGTAAGAGTACACTAGCTAAATCTGCATTAATGCATAAGCTTTATTTTAATCCAGAAGGTAAGAAAGAATTTATTGCGTGGGTAGCTGAGGAGCAGTCTCAAGCTATTGACCATATCAAGTATATTCAAAATCATATAGAAATAAATCCTGCATTAAATTATTACTTTGGTGATTTGCAGGGAAGTAAGTGGACTGAAAAAGAATTTACAACTAGTAAGGGTGATAGGATAATTGCAAAAGGCACAAGTCAAAGACTTCGTGGTCGTTCTCAGTTAGGACTTCGTTATACAAACATTATACTTGATGACTTTGAATCAGAGCTAAATACAAAAACACCAGACAGAAGAAGAGAAATTAAAGAGTGGGTAATGTCAACTGTTGAACCTGCTCTTGAAAACTCTGCAGGTAACGAGGGTTCTGTTTGGCTTATAGGAACTATTGTCCACTTTGATTCTTTTCTACAAGGCATTTACGATGGATATACAGAAGCTCAAAAAGAAAAAAGAAAGTATGCTTGGGAAGTTGTATATCATAAAGCTATTGATAACGGAATTGCTTTGTGGCCATCTTATTTTTCTGTTGAGAAGTTAGATGACATTAGAAGAAGGTTTCAAGACGTAGGACTTACTCATAAGTTTGCACAAGAGTATTTAAATGAAGCTCGTGATTTAACAAATGCTAAGTTTAAAATAGATAGACTTGTTACGTATGATGGTGAGTTTGTTTCTAATGGCAATTTTGCTTACATAGTTGACAAAGAAGATGCTATACCTGTAAATGTTTACATAGGTGTTGACTTAGCATACGAAGCAAATGAGAATAGTGACTTTCAAGTAATCATGGTAGTTGGAGTAGATAGCGATAAGAATGTTTATATTATAGATTATTTTCGTGAGCGTATACCTCTGTATGAAATGCCTGATGAGATACTGCAATATGCAAAGGAGTATAGTCCTATCAAAAGAGCTAACGTGGAGTTAGTTGGAGCTCAGGGTATAATTAAAGATGCAGTTAATCAGCTATCTGGTAGTGAAAGAAAGATGATGCCGGGTTTAGCCAAAGGAGTTAGACCGCCATCTGGTATTAAAAAAGAAGATAGGTTAGAATCCTTAGTTGCTCCGATAGTAAACAGAGGTAAGATGCATATAAAAAGAAAACATCAAGATCTTGTAGATGAAATGTTCCAGTTTCCAAAAGGAAAGAACGACGACCTTCTTGACGGCATCTGGTATGCGTTAGTTCACTCTAGAGCTCCTATAAGTAGGAGGTTTGAAGCTAAGGATATGGATGACATATTAAAGAAGCAGGATAAGAAAAGAGCTGTGAAAAGAGCAATATCTTGGATGACAGGGCAAAAATTATAATTTTTTTTAAAAAAAGGGTTGACTTTCGGGAAAACTTGTATTAAATTAGTCTTTGAAATTATTTTAACTTTATAAAGGTGTAGACATCTCTAGTATACAAGAAATAGAACAGCAGGAGCAAAATCCAGCTGAAGTTAATAAACAGTTATGGAGAACATGGAGAGACAGTAGAGCTGACTGGGATACAGAAGCTCGTGACTCTGTCGACTTCTTTTTAGGCAACCATTACACAAATGATGAGTCTGAAATTTTACAATCAGTAGGTCAAGCTGATTTTGTAATAGACCGTGTGTATGCAGCCATAGAAAAATTAAAATCTCTATTAACTTCTCGTTCTCCTAAATATAGCGCCATAGGACGAGAAGATTCTGATAATAGACTCGCCCTAGTATGGCGTGTTATACTAGAGTACGTATGGGATATCTCTGATGGAGATACCCAGTTCAAGCAAGCTGTGCATGATTATGCTACAACAGGTCTTGGATATTTTTATGCCTACATTGACCCTGAGGCTGATTACGGACGGGGCGAGATAAAATTCACATATGTAGACCCGTTTAGAGTTTACGTAGACCCAGCGTCAAGACATCGTTATTTTGATGACGCATCTGGAATGATTTTATCTACCGTAGTTACGAGAGACCAGATTCTTAATATATATCCTACGTTAATAGATTCTATAGATGATATTGAAGCTATAACAATGGAAGAGGATTATCCTAGTTCTCAAATGAAAAACTCAACTCAGTCTTTTACACCTGATGAAGTTTTAGGTAGAGATATACAGAAAATAGAGAGATATAGAATACTAGAAAGATTTCAAAAAGTAAAAGTTCCATTCTATAGACTTTTTAACAGACAGAATGGTCAAGAGCAGATATTAAATCAAGAACAATACTTTCAGTTTATTGAGCAGAATGCAGAAATAATTGAGCAAGGTCTTGTTGATTTAGTAGAGGTTCAACAAACAAGAATTAAAATTACATGTACAGTTGGCGATGTATTGCTTTACGAGAACATATTAAATACTGATGTGTATCCGATAGTACCAGTTCCAAACATATGGACAAATACTCCGTATCCAAAATCAGATGTATCTAAAGTAAAGGATTCTCAAAGACTGTTAAACAAGCTTTTCTCTCTCACTCTCTCTCACGCACAGGCCTCTGCAGGCCTAAAGCTACTCGTTCCAGAGGGTAGCGTAGATGACTTGGGGCAGCTGGAAAAAGATTGGGCCAATCCCAATGCAGTCATACCTTATAATCCAGAGTTTGGGCAACCACACTTTCCTGCCCCTCAGTCGCTTGCTGGTGAGTTTTATGCATTAATAGATAGAGTAGAGCATTATATAGATTTAAGTTTTGGTATTCCTGAGTTAATGCAGGGCTTTAGAGATAAAGCTCCCGATACAGTTAGAGGAACTGCAATGCTATCTCAACACGGTGAGACTCGAGGTAAGTCAAAGTTAAGAGATATCGAAGGAAGCTTAAACAGATTAGGTAGGTGTATTTATAATTTAGCTAAGGGTCATTACACTTATCAAAAAACTTTTAGAATTGTACAACCGAATAATGATTTAACTGAATATACAATCAATACGAAGATGTACGATGATAAAACTCGTGAATTGCAATCGATACAAAATGATATTAGTATTGGTCAGCATGACGTAAGAATAATATCAGGCTCAACATTGCCGTCTAATAGAGTAGCTGAATATCAGATGTACTTAGATGCTTTTAAGATGGGCTTGGTAGACGATGTCGAGGTCTTGAAGAAATCAGAGATTTTTGACAAAGAAGGTGTCTTGAAAAGGAAAGGTCAGATGGCACAAATGCAAAGCTATATTAAACAACTAGAAAAGCAAATAAAAGACTTAAGCGGAGATTTGCAGACTTCTCAACGTGAAAATGTTCACTCTAGGAAGCAGGTCGAAGCACAAAAATTTAAGTCACAGCTTAAGGATATTATGACGGACATGAAGTTCAATAATAAAGTAAAGTTAGAAAAGTTGAAGAATGTAGTGGATGCGCAGGAAAGACTAGGAAACCAAGAACCACAAAGGTAGGAAGGGTGTCCGTTAGGACGTTTGAGGAACACACGGTTCTGCTTTTAAATGACATCCGTAAGGGTGAAGCTATTAATTAAAAGAAATCGAGGAGTTTAAAATGGAAGATAACCTTAAACAAGAAGAAACTGTTCAGGAGGAAATGGCAGATAATCATTTTGAAGAGGTGGTAGCAGAGCCTGAGGCAAATTCTCAGGATGATGCTAAGAAGTTTCAATCTATGTACGATAAAAAATCAGCAGAGTACGACAAGATGAAAGCTGAGTACGATGAATTGAAGCAATTGGAAAAATTAGGAAATGTATTAAAAGAAAGGCCAGATGTAGTGGAAGCAATGAAACAAACTTTGAACGGTGAACAAACTGGGAATGTAAGTAGTCCTCAAGACCCACAACAGGGACTTGATGAAAACTCATTCGACCCATGGGAAGCCTACTATAAGCCTGGCTCTCCATCTTACGAGATGAGAGTTAGGGAACAGAAATCTCTTGTAGATAATGCTGTAAATGAAAAGATGAAGGGCATACAAGAGACAATGGCTGTCAATAACTTAAAGAAGGAATTATCTAGTAAATACAATATGACAGATCAGAATCAAGTTGATGATTTTGTCCAGTTTGCTACAAAGCCTAGGCAAGATGTTCCACTCGATATATTAGTTGATGTATATAGGAAATTTAATAATGTTCCTGAGACAATAACTAATGAGAGTATAGAAGCTGTAAAGAGGACTAAAAACATTCCTCAAACAGCTGGCGTCTTACAAGGTGGAGAACCTAGCAAGCCAAATGAGCTAGATGAAATCTGGAATGGAGTTATGGGCACGAATAGTAGAAATAATAATATATAAAGGAGTCTTAAATGGCGAATTACAATGCAGGAATTGTGAACGTTGGTGACCCCGGTTCGGCAGCTTCAGGCTATCATACTAGGCGTTTATTCAACTTTTCAGACCGTGTTGCAGACTTAGCTCCAGACGAATCCCCATTTTTCGTGTATCTTTCTAAGGTAGCTAAAGTTCCAACCGATGACCCACAGTTCCGTTTTCTAGAAGATAGGACAAAAGTATCTATGACTGACCGTTCTTTCTTATTATTTGGAGAAGAAACTATACCAGCTGCTGGTTCTACCTTACAGTATCAAGTTGATACTTCTGGAGGTGCTTCAGTTGATTGGCTTATTAAAGGAATGGTTTTTGCAATAGGGCAAGAAAATAGTTCTGTATCAGACCCAGTTATCGTAAGAATTGAGTCTTCACCAATAGATGAAGGTAGTACTACTACTTTTATCGGTAAGACAATTTCTGGTTCAGATGCTGGCGGAACAGTTGATGATGCAAAGTGTACTGTAATAGGTACTTCTTTTGCTGAAGGTTCTGGTTCTCCAGATGTATGGTCAGAAGAGCTTGATAACGATTATGGGTATACCCAAATCTTTAAAACAGCTTGTGAAATGTCTAATACTGCAAGAGCTACTCGTTACCGTGGTTACGCAGATGAGTTCCAAAGAATTTGGAATCTTAAACTTCGTGAGCATAAAGTAGACATCGAAAGAGCTATGCTTTTTGGTCAGCGTGCTAGTCAAGGTGGAATCCAGTATACTGAAGGTATTGCTGGACATATCTTAGCTAACGGTACTGCTAAAACAGGAACTGATGACCTAGCTTACTCAGCTGGCTCTCCTTACTTTAGGAGTGCAACCGCTGCTCAACTTACTTATGATAGAATCTTAAGTGATTTTGAAGTTCTTTATGACCCAGCAAGAGGTAACTCAGGTTCTAAATTAGCTTTGGCTAGTTTACCTGTAATTACTTTCTTTAATAAGATGGGTAGTAGTTCTTTTGTTGATGGTTCTATAGGTAGTAATGAGTTAAGATACAATATAGAAAAAGCTCAAGGTTCTTTTGGACATCAAGTCTTACAGATTGAAACAATTCACGGTACAATGAATTTAGTTAAGGAGCCTCTATTCAGAGGATTTGCTTCTGGCTTCTTGTGCTTAGTTGATATGGACAATGTTGCTTATAGACCATTAGTCGGTAATGGTGTTAACAGAGACACTCAAATTATGACTAACGTTCAAGCAGCTGATGAAGACTTACGTAAAGATATGATTTTAACTGAAGCTGGATTAGAAGTATCACTTCCTGAAAGCCATATGTTAATTCACTTACAAGGAGTTTAATCATGAGAGCTAATGTACTAGAAAAAAACATAGGTGGTGGAATCTACACAATTGACCATAATTGTGGAGCCGCTGCTTCTCAATCAGTTGATATACCATCAGGTGCACCTGAGAATGGTTACGCAATTGCATGTCTTGGAAACACAAATACAAACGGAACTTACGTTGAAAGTTGTTCAGTTTCTGGTAGTGTAATTACAGTTACCTTAGGCGCAGCTGCAGCCGCCAATGATGACCTAACAGTCATGTATTTTGGTGATGTTGGTGCTAAATCTGCTGACTAACAAATAAAGGATATGTGGGGATGTCTTATGATGTCCCCACTATTTTGAATATGAATTGTATACATTGTAACGCATCAAATAAAGATAACTGGTTTTATTGTAAAACTTGTGGTAAAAGAGCATCAGCTCCATTGTTTACAACTAATATGTTTATGATGAGCGAGCAGGGTAAGAGAAGCGATATAGAATTTAATACAATAAGTTTAGATGACCATGTAGCTAGTGAAGTAGCGCAAAGAGAAACTAAACAGAAAAACTTTTGGAAGGAGAAAGTAAATGCCATACGGTAAGGGTACATACGGAAGTAAAAAAGGAAGACCACCTAAAAAGAAAAAAGCATCTAGTAAAAAGATGAAAAAGAAAAAGAAGTAATAAATGGCTTGGAACTTTTCACAAGAAATACATGCATTAACTGGGTTTGAAGCTGATAGCTCAGGTAATACTGCGACTGGAGAAACTTACAGAACTTTAACAGCTCAATGGTTAAAGGATTCTGCAAAGGAAGTTATAAACATGCTTCCTAAAAGACTTCTTCATTTATGTGCATCTGAAGTATCATTTACATCTGGTACTCCTAGTGTTTTAAATACTGGTCATATCTTGCATATAACAAGAAATGATGGTAGTATAGAACAACCTTGTAGGAGAATAGAGGCAAATCAAAAGGGTAGGTATTCTGATGCTGATGATATTAATCAAGCAACGGCTACAGACCCTGTATTTTTTGTAGAAAATAATAAGGTAGATGTACTACCTGCTTCTGGAGCTTGCAAGTATTCTGAAGTTCAGTTTCCAACTATATCTTATGACGATACAGCTATAGCTACATTTCCAGATGAAGCAGAGAGAGCAGTAGTCTTATTAGCTTGCATAAAAGCTTCAGAGTATATGTTAGCTCACGACCAAGATGTTGAGTTAATAATACCAATACTGGCTCAGTTAAAAGATGATTATAAAAGAGAGATAGAAAGTTTATAATATGGCAGTTTATGGCATAACAGTAAAGCAATTAATTAGTAGGGTTCGTGAAAACTTTCCGGGAGCACCAGAAAAGTATATCATGACTTTAATTAATGATGCTCTTGTACAAATAGGTATGTATGATACTAAATCAGTACAAGCAAAGATTAATACAGTTGCTAATCAAATGTGGTATGATATAGGAGACGGGGCATCAGACTCTTCTACAAATAAATTAGAAGCAAATAAAATTTTTAGAGTTGACCTAATGGATAACGAAGGCGATTATATACGCATACCTAGGTTAGTTGATGATAATATTTTACTGATGGATTCATTTGAAGATACAGGAGAAGTATTGTCGTTTACTCCGAATACTAGCACTGCTATTACTACATTATCTGGAGCTGGTGGAGTTCCAAATACATATACTGGAACTTGGACTGCTAATCAAACTCATACAAATGTTGCATTTCATAGTACAACTGGTAGTGGAGCAAATACACTTAGAGTAACAATTACAACTAATTCAAGTGGTCATCCAAAATTAACTGCTATTACAACAACTGCTTCAGGATATAAAGTTGGTGATTATGTAACTTTTGCTTCTCCTGGCAATGCTGAAAAAGCAACGTGGACTGTTAATGAAGTTAGATATACTTATGAATCAGCAGTAGAAAGGCCAGATTAATATGGCTAGTAATATAAAATATCCAGAGAGCGTTGCTAGATGGTTTATCGAAGGAGATAAGCTTTGTTTAGTAACTAGTGTTGATAGTAATGGAGATAATAGAAGCTCTCATAGGAAAAAATTTCAAGCTATAGCAGAATCAGTTACTGATGGATTATTAATACATTATTACGGAGAACCTAATAGTGTAAGTGCAATAACAGATTCTTTAGATATAGATAATACAATGCATAGTGCAGTAGTTGATTATGTTAAGAAATGTTTATATATGGATAGAGCAAGTCAAGCTCAAGACCCTAATGTATCAGCTGCATCAATACAACTTGCAAATATGCATCAGAAAAATTTTGATGAAGCCATAAGAAGATTTGGCTCAAAGAAAAGAGATAAGACTGGCGGTACAAGATCTATAGTGCCAGCAGATTTTAGATAACCAATATGCCCATGAGAATTGTCACGCTCGGTAAGGCATAACATAGGAGAAACAAAATGGCAGATTTACATAAATATTCAGTTAATGAATCTAACAATTTAGCATTAGGACAAGCTGGTTGCTTGTTTGAGGATGGCCTAGATGCAATTACAGGAAAAAGTATTGTAGCTATTCAGTTTTTAGAGGATGCTACTTTTAGCGCTTTATTACCAGAGAGTTCTGATTACATAGGAACATCAGGCGGTAACGGAGATGCTGTAGATTCTGGAAATACATTTCCGCAGGGTGTTACAATATTTGGTAGATGGACTGGATTTACTTTAGCTAGTGGTTCAGTTATAGCATACTTAGGATAGACTATGCTTAAATTAGGCAGTAGTCTAGTAAGAGGCGGTGCATCCCTTTTAACCTTTGTTAAGGACAACCTTAAACTATACCTCGACTTTACATCTAATAAGTCAGACACGCTAAAGTTCCCATCAGAAGGTTCAACAGAGTTTAGTGGAAGTAGTCAATATATTGATTGTGGTACAGGAATTGGTACATCACTTGGAGATAATTATGCAGGTAGTTTAACAGTTTCTCTATGGTTTAAAGCAGATGTAACAAATAGCAATGATGGTTTATTTAATATTGGAAGTT
>BCSF01000057.1_pt1 | contig 47735 bp, 65 predicted proteins | sample 1016431 | NCBI WGS metagenome assembly BCSF01 (sample SAMD00045685;SAMD00045686;SAMD00045687;SAMD00045688;SAMD00045689;SAMD00045690;SAMD00045691;SAMD00045692;SAMD00045684;SAMD00045690;SAMD00045691;SAMD00045692;SAMD00045684;SAMD00045685;SAMD00045686;SAMD00045687;SAMD00045688;SAMD00045689, study... | reverse complement strand
TCAAGAGTGGTGTCGAACATGTTAAGAATGAAGTGGAATTGTGAACTAATTTGTGTTAATCAACCGCCGAACATGTCATCCATGAACGCAGAATCTTGTCCACGCTCGTTGTAAGGATCCTCACCGAACATTTCCTCGAAAAGATTCAGGTTGCCAGTGATTGTGGCAACTTCTTTACAGTTTTCGATGAACTCGTCAGTGTTAGATAGTGCGAGCATTTCGGGACCGCTGAGAGTAGAACACATTTTACCGTTTGGACCTTTGAAAAGCATTTAGGTTCGTTTCCTTTGACTCTTATAGTATTGCACCTCTGAGAGCATCCCACAAGCGCCTGTGTGCCACTTTAACCGACTGTCACACCCATAGACACTCTAGACCCTTTAAGTTTAGTTTCATGGCGCTATATGGGGTCGTTTCGTTGATGCTTACTGGTTCGCCTGGTTTCTTACTATTGATGGGGGAGAAGTAGGTGTGCTTTCTTGTATCGTAGAACCCCCATATAGTCCTCGCAGGAGCACCACCGTTGTAAGTGAATTGAGCATGATTGCAACACCAAATAGATAGAACATTGCGTCGAAACGGTTCAACTTCATAAGTGTAGTTTTCAGGTGGTTCATGTATAAAATCGGGGGGAAGTTCCATCAAAGTTTACCACCAACAACGCCACTATTCACGACGCGGGTGTTATCATCAAGTGTACCATCTTGCAGGCATTTGAGATGCCAACGAGACATAGTTAGCACTGCTTCGTGTGTAGGACCAGTGATAAAATGCTGACCGAGAGGATTTTTCAAAATGCTTGTGTATAATCCAAAACGAGTCTTTTTGATATAGAAAGCATCATCAATCCACTCAACATCTTCAGGGATGTCCTTCTCAACAGTGCCACCGAATGAGGTGGAGAGTGTAGTTTTCTTAGTGTCAGTTTCTGTCATTTGCGATAGTTTTTGTTGATAAAGTATGCCTCGATGATGTCAAGAATTTCGCCACATTTATCGGCAGAGTCTTCATCTACCAGGATACCATAGTCCTCTACAGCATCAGCGATGAGTTGTAATTGTTCATCAGAAAACATTTGTCCAGCGTTTATGGTTTGCTTTACTTATACGACCTTCCTCAAACATATTGTCACACACTCTAATAAACACTTGAAACTTTTCTTCGCGAGTGAGAACATGCGGTGCTGCTGTTGTTGCAATCACCTTGAGAAGTTGTGTTTTGGAAGTAATCATCAGAAGGTAATAACGAGATGGTTAGGGTCAAGAACCTGACTCTCTTCGTCAGTGTAATCCATCATGTAAGCAGGCACAAATTCATCATCTGCGATACTGTAAAGCGTCACAGTTTGGTCAAGAGTTGAACCTGGCAGGGATTGCAGTTGTTCTAACAGTTTGCGATAAGTCATCTGTTGATGTGCTAATTGTGACCAAGGAATGAGACCCCAAGACATTAGAAAGGATTGCTCCAGTTGTTATACTGATTCACAGTGATGTAACCCTCTTTGCAGAGCATATCGGTGAAAATGTGCCATGCTTGACGCTTGGCGATTGCATCATCTTTGAGTGAAGGATTCTCCAGACTTGTCACCTTCCAGTTATAACGAAACTGCTGGAGAACTGCTGCTTTAGTGTGGCGCATGGTGCGAATCCCTTTGACTCTTATAGTATGGCACCCATCAGGGCACTTTGCAAGCGATGGTGGACACTTCAATCAACTGGCACACTACCCCATGATTCCATATAATCATCTAGGGTAAATCCTTCCTCGTCGATACATGCTTCCTCAAGCAATTCTTGGTAGGTATAGTCTTCCAAGTCCTTACGATATTCTTCGGGAGTTGCATCATCTGGGTCAGGATCGTCATGGCAGAGGTATTCCCACTCTGCCACAAGTGCGTCGATTAGTTGTTCAGTAGTGTATTTCATGATTAGCAGAAAGCGAGAGGAGGACGACCTTCGATGAAGATAGCATTGACAACATTTTGCAGACGAGATGCAATCGCGTTGCCCATCTTGTAACCCGTAGGCATAGTTACAATGCCTTCAGATTTCTTGTAGAGGTGAAAAGCACCAGCAGGAATACGACCTTCAGCAACAGCAGCGCGGTCATCTTTGTGAACGCGGATAACACGTCCGATGGTCTGTGCCATCTCAATGATGGGCAGATTACGCAGGAGAATAGTATGCGTCAGACCAGGAACATTGATGCCCTCAGAGAGAATGGAATAGTGGAAGATGACAAACTTACGAGTATCATCAGCACCCCAAGATGTGAGAGTCTGGAAGAACACCTCACGACCAACTTTCTTGCCGTTGATGATAGCACCGAACTTGCTGGTGATGTGCATCACGTCGTAACCTTTGCCCTTGAAATACTCAAGGATGTCAGTCTGTCCGAGCATATCACCCAGCACCTTGGAAGATGGTGCAGCAACCAGAACTTTAGGATTCTGGAACACATCGAGTTGCTCGAACATATCCTTCAGATTGTCACAATCAACATCGTGTGCGTTGTGCTTAGTGCGGATACGATTTGTCTCGAACGGGACAATTTTAGGAGGAACGATTGCACCACTGGCGATAAGTTCCTGAGCAGGAACATTCTCCAGAACACCACCCCAAACATCGCTATTGTTCATGCCACGAGCAACACTGGTGCCGCGACCAGTGCGAGGAGTTGCAGTGAAATAGTAGCGACGCTTAGCATACTGAGCGGTAGCATATACAGCAGCAAAGAAAGCACGACCGCAACCATTGTGTGCTTCGTCGAAGTAAATGGTATCAATATCGATGCCACTATCTACAACGCGGGGCAAAGAATGATAGGTGGTAAAGATAATGCAGGACTCACCTGCTGCCCGTGCAGTATTGTTGAACAGAGCAATCTTGTCGCTCTTGGTAGTGCTGAAGTAGTGCGTTTCACCGCTGTGAACGTGCATAACATGCGTCCAAGTAGCAGACACAAACTCCATGAACTCTTCGCACAGTTGGTTAGCGAGAAGAATACGGGGAGCAACAACAACTGTAGTGCTACCTTGTGCAGCACGAGCGAGCGTATCTGCAATCATGATGTAAGTCTTGCCGCCACCAGTAGGCACAATAATCTGACCGCAATCCTTCTGCTGCATTGCATCGAAGGCACGTTGTTGATGGGGACGCAGTTGCATGAATCTCTGTCGATGAATATAGTATGGCACCTCAGAGGTGCTCACGGGTGAAATGGTGTGCAGTTCAATGACTGTCACATGACCTCAGTTAGGAAGCAATCCCAAAGGTTAAAGGTGTCAAGAAACTCGTCAAAGTTGATAACAACAACATCAGGCGTATTCATCCACTCAGAGAATACATTTTCACGATAAGAATCGTCGTGTTTCCAACCAGGACCAGCAAGAAGTATGTACGCTTTCTTATATCCGTAAGTTTGACATGCGTGCTGCAAGCACATCTGTTCGTAAGGAATCTTTTCCTCGGCAGTACCAGCAACGTCTTGATATTTCAGGGAGATAATAACCTCTTCGTCCACAATCAAATCGGTATTGTGAGCACCACCAGTAGGACGCAAACCGATGTTAATTTGCTCATCTACATTGTGACCACAGAGCGACAAAAGATGCTCACAAAAGTATTCAAAATGCTTGCCCGTTTGGTCAGTGTTGCGAGAGGCGTGCGTTGCCATTGGTTTTGCTTGGTTTCCTAGAGTCTACAGCATAGGGCGACTGGTGTCAATAGACTGCCAGCAGTTCGCTTGCTTTTTTTCTGCTGCTGCCCTTGGCGGAGATGCTACGGGACACCTGCAACGAATGAATTTGAGCGTTTTTGTAAAGTTCTCTACTAACGTCGGTATCATGGTTGCTGATAATAACTTTGACACCACGATTAGCGAGAGATTCTGCTAACTCTGCAAGTTCTACTTGCTGGTCATAAGTGAATCCTTCCTTGGCATAACTTGCGAAGTTAGCAGTATCAGAGGCAGGAACATACGGAGGGTCAAAGTATACCACGTCACCAGATTCCAGAGGAGAGTATAACCTCACGTCATTAAATGACATGTTGCAGAAGTAATGCTGTCGCATGAGAAAGTACATACGAAAGTCCATCATTGCCGTGCTGGGTAGCATCGGGTTCTTCATCTTACCAAAGGGAACATTAAAACCTCCCTTTGAGTTGTATCTAGTCAGACCATTGAAACAGTGACGGTTCAGATATACAAACAGACGCGAGCGTTCAAAGGTATCAGCAGACTCATTGAAGAACTTACGCAGTGAAATATATTCTTCCTTATCGTTATACTCAGGGCGAAAGAAATCACCGCAGTGTTGAATGAAAGTATCGTCGTTTGGATTAGTCAGATACTTGTAAAGATTGATGAGGTCACTGTTAATATCATTGATGATATATTTCTCTGCATCAACATTTAGTGCGACAGCACAACTACCAGCAAACGGTTCACAATATCGCTTGGGACTACCAATCAAGGGCAGAACATGCTCAAGAACTCTATACTTATTGCCTGCCCACTTAAGGAATGGTTTCCTCATGAAATTCTCTGAAGTATTACTATCATTGCATAAAAAAAGACCCCTGTCAAGGGGTCTGTGCCACTTATGAAACTGGATAAACGTCCCATCCTTGTCCTTCTGGGACCATGTTTTTAATAACGTGCTCAACGTTATCTATACCAAACACAACAACTTCTTGTTGTGAATAAAAACCGTTCTTTGCTTTCGGTTTGGTCCACACAACTTTGTAGCGATTGTTGTCAGTCATCATCAGTTGATTTCAGCAAGAACATCATAGATTGCTTCTTCTTCGCTGCCGAGGATAGAAGAAACCCAGTCATCTTCTTGGACTTGAACCATATCGTTCTCGTCCCAAGAGACGTTGAAAGTTTCATCAGTCATCATTTTGTTCATTGTTAATGTACTGTCCGAATCCGTTGTTTTGAGAGATTTGTGCAGAGCGTTTCCACTCTTTCAGTTTGCGACGTTTCTTTTTCATGTAGTGAAGTTCGCTGTCGCTGTATGCGACTTCACCATTCTCGCCTCTGCGGATTACTTTGTTCAATAGGCGAATGTCTTTGTCCAACATGATTAGTATTGCATGAAATGATAGGGATGGGTGACAGTGTGTGCAGGTTGTTTGACTGTCACACGATCAGTTTTTTGGTGGGTGTGATCACCCGATTGAACATATTGTTGTACTGTTCCTCTAGATTAGGAGCGAGTTTAGTGATAAACATCACAAAATCTTTCGAGACAGTAATACATTCTTCAGCAGGATCTTGCAGTGGTGCGAAAGGAAGGAATCCAAGTTGTGTGCCTTCTTGATTAGCAGGCACAGCAACGATTGCATCACGGATAGTAATACTATCCGAAGATTCTTCAGTTACATCAGCGACTACATTTTCACCACTGATGAAACGAATACATTGTACGGTCATTGTTTGTAAAGGTCTTTAAGGTGCAGTCTTTCAGCAACATTGTCAACCTCAGACATCTGAGCGTTGTAATATGCTGGGTCAATCAGTTTATCACGATAAAACTTTCTTTGCAAGTCCTGAATATACAGAACAAGTGCATCTTTTACTAGCATTTTTTGCTCGTAGGTGAGAACTTGAGAATGAAGACCAATCATCGGTTTAGTTTCGACGCAAAGTTTTGAGGTAGTTCAAAACATACTCACGAATATACATCAACTCATGATAACATTTCTGCTCATGAGCATGTGCTCGAAGATTGTGATCAGGTTCCATAACGGATTCGATAAAAATATCAAGTCCTCTATTGAACTTGTCGTCTTGAGATTCGTTCTGCATGTGATCTTAGTATTGAACTGTGTAATCCAGGTCGTAGTCTACTTCAGAACTGTCATCAAACTCTAATACTTCAGAATCTTTTTCGATTTCAGTACCATCCTCCATCATCATCCTGTTTAGCATCAAACTTTCGCTTTTTGTTTCCTTTGGAGAAGTCATCATAGTTGGATTCGTCTGCCCAGGTTGATCGATTTGTGCCACCTTTTTGTCGCTTGTCACGGATAGATTTGCCAGGAGAATAGTAACCTCGTTCGTTACCACCACGTCGAAAAGTCTTACCCATTGTTAAGTATGAGGAAATAAAAATAAACTACTGTAATATGTATCAGTCTACATCCCTGTAGAGAGAAGAATAGTCGTCATCGTTACTTTCTGGAAGAGGAAACACTTGAGTGTGCAACTCTTCAAAGCAGTAACCTACACCTTTCAAGAAATCTTGAGTCTTGTCAACAACATCATCGAGCACAGTTGCCTCGAACTCTTTAGTTGTCACGGTTGAATCTTCATCAGTGCAGATGAGAGTGAACTGAGGCATTTGTCTCCGTTGAATACTTCATAAGTATAGCACAAAAAAAAGGGGTCGCAATGACCCCTGTGACACTTATTTCAACTGGCACATTAAACTTGTTGTTGAGTCTGAGATGCAGATTGTTGAACATTAGTTGCGGGGAATGTTCTGCTTAGGTTGGAATCACCCCAGATAACCCTAACAGCACCCTGAGCACCTCTACCGCCTTGGTTGTTGCCTGCGAAGGTTCCACCGCCGCCACCACCATAGATGCCGCCGTTACCGCGTGTGCCGCCTCTAGGGGCAGGTTGGTTATTTCCAGGTTGTCCACCAGATCCACCTTGTCCTGGGGGAGAAGGGCTAGGACCGAAAGGACCGCCAGAACCGTTTGGACCCTGACCATAGATGCCAGTGCCTCCACCGCCACCCATGTAGTGATTGTTACCACCAGCACCAGCACCGCCGCCACCACCTTGTCCAGATTCACCAGATACGTTGTAGGGGATACCAGCATCACCGCCTCTGCCAGTGTAACCGCCAGCACCCTTACCGCCTGTTCTCCAGGTGGATCCGTAGTTATCATCTCCACCACGTCCGCCGCCAGCACCTACAAAGTTGCCACCTCGGATTGAAGAACCATCATAGTTTCCTCTACCACCATCGCCGCCACCTGCCCAAACTTGGTTAGTGCTTTGGAACCAAGATGCTGCACCTGCCTGACCATTTTGACTATCACTATCAGCACCAGCACCACCACGACCAACAGTAACCGAGATATTAGCACCAGGAGTAACAGCGATATTGTTTCTCCATCCTAAACCACCGCCGCAACCGCCGCCGCCATCGTGGTCTCCTGATCCACCACCACCGCCACCGATAGCAACAACAGAAACACTCTCTACACCATCAGGAACAGTCCAAGTATGTGATCCAGTTGTAACAAATAAAACTTCTCCAGGATCTGCTTCTGCACCAGTTTGTCCTACTTCTGCCCACTGAGTACCATCGTAAATCTCAACAATGAGAGTTTCAGTATTCCAACCGATTTCACCTGCTGATGGTGATCCTGGTCTAGTAGAATCAGTCCAGTTTCTTAATACACTACCAGCAAGAGATGACCAAGCAGTACCATTCCAAATCTGAACATCTTCAGTTGTAGTATTATAAATCATCTGCCCTGCTGTTGGTGATCCAGGACGATTAGCATCACTAAAGGAAGGAAGTACAATACCGTTAGGTAAAGTAATCGTTCCCGTCACATTTACGGTTGTTGATGTAAGAGTTCCTACGGTAATAGAGGACATAACTATTACGAATATACGTTGTTCTTATTTTTATTTATAACTATCAATCAGGAAGGAATCCACTCAGTTCCTGTCCATCGTTGTAAAGTTGATCTTTGAGTATTATAACCAGTATATCCTGCTTGACTAGCAACTAATCCCGTTGGGCGAGTTGCATCAGTCCACAACTCCATTGTAGTTCTAACACCTACAACTTTCCATGCAGATCCTGTCCAAACTTTATTCTCTCCTGTAGTGGAATCATAAACCATTTGTCCTGTTGAAGGACTAGCAGGTAACTGATTAGTTGGAGTTGGAGTTAATCGTAAACTACCTTCACCAGTAAAAGTAAGATTTTGTGGCGAAAGATTAGTTGTATTTACAGTTGGGCATCTAAATTCTGACATAGTTCTCCTTAAATAACAGTCCAGACAGCATTATTTTCAATGGTGACAGTAACACCATTTGCAATAGTAATCGGTCCAATACTCATTGCTCTAACATATTCATCACCAGCAGTTGCACCAATAGTAATATTTTGATCAATCGTATCTTTAGAAGTACGAATAACCGAATCTTCACCTAAAGATGGTCCGCCACCACCACCGACAGATGTCCATCCAGCAGAACCATCTCCATTATCAGCAACATAAATCTCGGCAGAATCAGTCTCAGTATTGAATCTAAGAGTTCCAACTGAAGGTCCAGATGGTTGTTGAGAAGTTGTTCCACTAGGTAATCGTAGAACACTTTCACCATCCAAGAAGTTCAAAGCATCAATGATTGCAGATGTACTAGTTGCAATCTGATTATCGCTAATTCTTGTAGTTGACATATTAGTAACCTAGATCCCCTGTTTATATTTAGATAGGAAGTTCTACAATGTGGATTGTATCTGTAGATTGTGGTGCTGATCCTGATGCAAATACAACGCTTGCACCATTTCCAGAGATTGTATAGTCAGTTCCACCAATCTGTGCAATACCATTCAAATATACGAGAATAGAGTTTGCACTATGTACGATAGTACCGCCAGAATAGGTAGTGATAGTAAATGTTAATGTAGAACCATCGCCTGTATATGTTCTAGTAACATACTTGGAAGCAGAAACTGTTCCTCTTCCAGTAACAACTAAGTCACCATCAACTCTTACTGAACCATCTACGTTAATCCTATAAGAACTGTTAGTAGCAGTACCAATACCGAGACGTGTAGTACCGTTGTCATTAACAATATTGATGTCACCAATATCCGTGAAACCAAACTCGTACCAAGTGGCACCATAGTATATCCAACCAAGCGACTTGCCAGGTGTCCAGTTGACGTTATAAACAAGATCACCATCAGCAGGTGTATCGTATCCTGTGATATTAGCAAAACTGGGTTGTCCGTTTGCATCTTCGGGTGCGAGTAAGGTTTGTTTGATTACTGTACCGTCTTGGTTGTTGTAAGTAATCTTCCTTGCCAAAATATTATTGGTTGAAGATACTTGACCTTGGAAGGTAACAGGACCAGCGAAGATAGATTCTAACTGGTTAGATGCACCACCAATAACAGTAAGTTTGTCGGTAAGAACCAACTCAGAGAATGTTTCAATGGTTGTATTCTCTTCACCAACAACATTCAGTTGTGCAATATCTTCGTTTGTAATCTGACCAGTAACAGGGTTGATAACCTGGTTACCAATAAACAGGTCACCGTTAGAGTTAAGACCAGAATAGAAAGCAACACCTGCCTCTTCTTTAATAGACTGTGAGAACTTAATCTGATCAGAAGATAACGTCTCTACTTGTGTCTGAGGGAACGCAGTTGAATAGTTACCAGGACCGAAACCAAGATATTCAAACGTATGGTTACCAGATCTAAGGATGGAGTGTCTTCTAAACTCAACAGGGATAGGTGCTACAGATCCATCATTGTTCTCTCTAATGTTGATCTTTCTAGTTTCCTCATCACCTGCACGGGCAGTAAGTTCAACATCAGATAACTCACCATTAACAGAATCGTAGTTAGGTGTTGTACCTGGTTGTGTCCAACCACTATCAGTCAGCATGAAAACAATACCTTCCTTAGTGATAGATCTCTTAGGATCTTTGTTAGGTGTAGGTGTAGCACCATCGGTAGAATATACTAGACCGATAGTTTCATTGTCAGCGACGGATACCGCAGCATCAGGGTCAGCAACAGGGTTGTCTCTGTCAAACGTAGGATAGACTTCGTTGACGTTTTGAGAGAACTTCCTGTTGTTGAAATTAGAAGTTGAAGGTGCAATAGATGCACAAAGCAAGGTAATGTAGTAGATTCCATCGGTAACACCTCTCTCAAACTCTTGGACTACTTCAATATCGTAGATATAGAATGTACGATTCAGATTATAGTTTGTTGTGTCGCTATTCAAGGGTTGCATTACATAACCAGACAGCGGATCACGAGGCAGAGGATTAGTCTTATCCTTGTCAATCTTCAGACGAATGCGATAGGTTCTGTCTTGAAGATCACGGGGGTCAGGAATCCTCTTAAGGAAAGTTGTAGGAGTAAAGTTTACATTATCATACTGAGTATTGGCAGTAATATCACTATAAATGGTATTTTCATCAGAATCTACCGATAAATACCATCCACCAACACTGTTAGCAACACCATTGATGGTGTATGTTGCACTATCATATTGCAATGGAGATCCTGTTGCACCAGCAGCAACACCAGATACAGAAGGACCATAAGGAGAAATCTTAGCAGTCTTTACAGTTGCATCTGTTGCACCACTAGAAACTAACAAACAGTTCAACTTATCAGGAATAGCATTTACACCAGTTCCATCCTGTCTTGCACCAACTGTGAAACCTTGTACTCTAGTTGTTGGAGGAGATGCCTCAACAGTATAACCATAGAGATATAATCTTGTGCCAGGAGTTTGACCTTGACCAGCAAGTGCAGCGTTGACAACTCTAGTTCTCTGAATATCAATGTTGACCCAGTTTACAGTTGTTTCTTCTCCAAAGATTACGTTTCCATTAACTGCATCAGCATTTGCTACAGATAAAGTAACAACTCTAGTATTGGTGTTAAATGAAACAACTGTTGCACCAGTTCCAAGATTTTCTCCAGTAACTGTCATCCCCTGAATAACACCGTTGATAGAACCATCATCGGCAAGAGTAATAGTCGTTGCACCAGATGTTCCAGTTGCAGTGGTAGAAATAACGTTCAGTGCTTTAGGTGGAATGACATGAGTGATTTCACCTGCTTTATCTTTAGAGAATGCTTTTGCCTTGAATCCAGCAGATCTTAAAGCGGTGTTACCAAAGTTAGAGTTACTGTTCGTAATCGACATATCACCACCACTCTCAGCAGTGAAGTGACCTGCATATCCAACCGCGAACACCGAAACTGCCTGAATGAAGGAGTCATTACTACACTTAATGTGTTCATGTCCCCAACCTTTACGATACTCAGCAAAACCATCTAGGTGAGCACCATCACCAGCAGTTGCTACGTCATAGTTACCAGTAGAAGCATTATATCTTACGAATGCTCTATCATCTTTCTGCAAAGATAGACCAGTAAACTGTGCAACAACCATCGATTTGAAACCTGTTGCTTTGCTACCATCTGCGTGCATACCGTTCATGCCCCAGACACTTCTCAGTGACAGGTTAAACGCATAAGGAGATGCAGAGTCAACAGTATCAATCTCAGTTTTTACTGTAATGTTTGATCCGACTGCGTTACCTGTTGGGGCGGATCCCATTTGGTAAGTAAAGACGTTGCCAGATGCGGATGTGACTGTGAAAGATCCGTTGTAAATTCCTGCATCAGCTTCGGATTGATCTCCAGTAGATCCAGTAACACCGCTAACGTTAATGTTAACACCAACGGAAAATCCGTGATCCCTGGGGTTATCAAACTCATCGACAGTGACTGCCGTTGCTGTATTTCCATTACGAGTAATCTGTAAGACTCGATATTCATCAGAAATAGGACCAACAATACGATTTTCTTCTACTCTAGGTTGAATCTGATCTTGTGCAGGATCTCCAGATGTATCGGGAATAGTTGCAAATGCCTTCGATACTTTCTGATAATAAATCTCAAGATCAGTTCTTTCTTGAATATTGGCAACAGAAGAATAATCTGCGTTAGGAACTGTGCCGTTAGTAATCAGTGTAGAAAGAGGATTCAATCCATCAGCAAACTCAAAGCAAGTAAGTCTATGATGAGAGAACTTAGGTGCTAATGTTTGTGTACTACCAGGTCTATAATATACACCTTCTTCAGCACCATCGAAGAAGGAGAACTGCCAGAAATATGTACCACCAGTTACCTTAAAGATTGCTGTGCGAGGAGGGATTTGTGACTCATTTAAGATTTCATTTCCGTAGGTAGTTGGATAAGGAACATACTTAGGAATGATTTTAGTACGACGAAGATCAGTACCAACGAGAGAACAACCTCTAGGAACAATAACACCACCCTCAACAGAGTTGTACTTATACAACACATTATTGGGAGAGGTGATATCTAAGTTTGAGTTCTCATCAATGGGAGCGACATTCGTATAAAGAACATCACCAGGACGATTGTCAATCAGATATTCTGCTGGATACAGCATAATCGAGAAGGCATCAAACTCGTCGTTTGACAGACCTACTCGATACGAAAATCTAGCAACTTCAAGAAATGCTCTTTGAATCGTCTTAAACGGTCTCAGAGCAGAGTTACCTCTGTTGTCAATAGCATCAGAAGCATCAAAGTCGTCTGGGTTAACGTAAATAATACGTCCCGTGCGGGACGTAATAATATTCTTAAGACGGGTTAAAGCCATTTCTTATACTGCTTTTTGATTATTTATTATGATCAAGCGACGGGATATGTTCTGAGTGTGAAGGAGTCAGAATCATCCTCAAATCCAATAAGACTAAAAGTGTTATTTGCAGTTGTACTGTTTACAACAACAACTTCTCCAGGACCAACAACTAAAGATGTGATTCTATCAACATTATTAGCAGCATTAGTTACATTTTCACTAATGTAGTTAGATGCTTCTACAGCAGAAGATGCAACAACAACTGAAGAAACTGTTGCTACAGTTCTATCAATAGTAGAGAGTTTTGGAACATCTCTAAATGTATCTGATCCAGAAAAATCACCAGACCCAATACCTTTAATAAACTTAAGAGTTGTTCCAGTGTAATCTTTTACATATCCATATGCACCTGTAGTTTCTGCAGTAATGGTAAATGTAACCGCACCAATAGTAAAAGTATCAGTATTTAATGCAAATGTACCTTCTTTATCGTAAATGTAAAATCCAGTATATTCAAAAACATCCGCTTCTTCAATAGTTCTGTTAGCACCACCATAACCAGAGTTTGATGCTGTACCAGTTCCACCATCGTAAATATACAATGGATCGGGTGTTACACTATCACCAAAGGCGTATTGAACATATGCACCACCTGATCCTGCCGTGCCATTGGTCGTTTTACCTGTTGTATACTCAGTTCCATCATCAGCGTTACCAGTAGTACCGTCTGGACCCCATTCACCATTGACAGTGGTAGACAGTTTGAAATCTCTACCTGACATAGTAGAATCAGACACATCAAAACGATATGTACGATCTGTAAAGATTTCAAAGATGCCATCAGCACCACCAGGATACATGTTGTAGACACCACCAGCAGTTGTTGTAGAGAAGACAAACTCTTCTTCTGCCGTAGTGATAGCAGGTGATGCTGAAATGGTCCCTGTTCCACCACTCGTGGCAGTAAGATCATCACCAGCAAGAAACTCAGTTCCTGTTCCGTTTAACGTAGAGGGACCGATGAAAAGAGTTGCACCATCGACACCATAAACAAGAGCAGTTGTAGTATCACCACCAGTTCCTTTAGTAACAGTATCACCAACAGCAAAAGTTCCAGAAGTACTTTCTAAAGTAATCTCACGAATAGAGATTGCCTTTACATAAACAGTTGTTACTGGGGGAATATAAAATGATTCAAACTTAAAAGTCTTTTCACCGTCTGCTGTAGTAATACTTTGACCAGGTGTCAAGGCAGTATTATCATCAGCATTAGTATTAAGAGTAATAAAATATGAACTGATTACATCACCCTTATGCAACTTGTATGTACTTGCATCAAGAGTTAACTTTTGATCATAATCTTTGATCGCAACATCATATGCAGATCCAGTTCCATCATTAGCAATGCTAAGAACCGTACTGGCACTACGATAAACAGATGCTCTATAGAGCACTGTATCAGTATTAGCGGATGGTTTGAGTTGTGCTAAAAGTCCTTGGTTTGCCATTGTTAAAAATTAGAATCCTGCGTAGAAAAACTGTTGTTGTCTGGTTCTACCGATTAAAGTTGCGGCACCAATACCAGATCCGAAAGAGATGTCATCAATATTGACATTAACTGTAGAAAGTAAAGTCGCATCAGCATCTGGAAATCTAATAGTTCTATTTCCAGTAATATTGTCAGCATTGATTGTAATTCCACTCTCACTAGCAGCAGTTTGCTTGATAGTAGGAGTTACCAAAGTTTTATTTGATAAAACCTGTGTAGCTAATGCAGATACAAGAGTGTTATTAGCACCTTGATTATTTAGATCATCTGTGAGAGGGAACTCATATGTTTGGTTTGATGATGCGTTCTGATTACCAATATCAAAGGTAATCTTTTTAGTATTATCTGCATTATCTTGTAAGATCAAGATTTCAACAGTTTTATTCTGCAATGTCTGAGTAGAATCAACACCAACTAAAGTGAGATTTTGATCAGGAATAGTAATGATTCTATTCTGAGTTAATGAATCAGTATTAAATGATGCCCAAAAAGTTCCTACTTCTGAGTCAGGAACAAGTTTGATGTCAACAAAACTCTTATTAAGAATAGTTTGTTCTGCTTTAGTATCAACTAACGTAGATGCTGTAGCAGTAGGTTCAGCAGTCGTAGTTACTGTTCCTGCATCAGGCAAGAAATAAGAACGACGTGTATCCTGAGTTAGTGCCCAGTTGATCTGAAAGATTGCTTCTTCATCACCATCTGTAATAACAAGATTATCTTCATCAATAAGAAGAGTTTTGTTAGTCAGTGTTTGTGTAGTATTATCACCAACGATCGTAGTTCCATTACCAGTTGTAATAGCAGGTAATGTAAAAATACGAGTGTTTGTGCCCGTACCAACATTACTAACTTCAAAACGTGCTTTTGGTCCTTGAGCATCTTCAAGGATAAAAGTTTGATCAGAGATAACAAAGTTACCAGTTACTTTTACAGCACCAGTTCCTTTGGGAGCAAGAACAATATCAGCATTTGTTGCAGATTCATCAACCGCTGTGATATACAGCGATTTATAAGTAGCACTATTTTCAATCGTGGTCATGTATAAACCACTTGTTCCAAAAGAAATACCAATCTCATCGTAAGCACCCTGATATAAACCAGTGTTACGATCTAAGTCAAAAGCTAAACCAGGATTACTTTTTGTACCCTGTGCTAAACCTTTGAATAACTGATTGATCTTTACTTTCCTGTTGGGAATCAAAGGGTCAGATACAACTACGGGAAGAATGCCTTCTCCCGAAAGGTTAGCATCTGAAATAACATCCAACTGAGAGATTTTTCTTGTTCCCACGAATAATCACACGATTTGCTACAAGTTTATTTATACGGGTACAATTCGTTGTATCTGAGAAATCTACGCATGTTAGGTTCTACTTCTAGAGAATCACAACATGCGAGATATGACTCCCATTCACTCTTCAGGTTCTTCGGTATCGTCATCAGGGAACTCGATTGGTTCTCCAAGGATGAGTTTTTTAAGTTCTTCTGCTTTTTTTGAAGACTCATTATGATAGTTAATATTTTTTTCTAAACTGTCTAGAAGAATATTGTAAAGTTTTCGAGCATCGCAAGTTTCATCACCAGTAAAAGTATCAATGACTTCTTGAAACTTGTCTAATCTTGCTTCTCTCCAATGTTGTTCCCATTCAACTTTTCTTTGTGCAATCTCCTCTAGTTCACGGCACCATTTAGAATAAGGAGGTCCTTGAGTAATGATTCTTTCAATAACCTCATCATCGTCATATACAGCATCTGGATTTGCTTGTGCATAATCGTTAATAATGTCACTCATGATTTTGTTTTTCCTCTTTAGATAGTTTAAAATAAAGTTTATAGTAGCGTCGTTTCATTTCATCCATCGTGTTCATGTCTTCTTCAAATCCCATATATTTGAGAAGTTGAAATGATCCCTCCATTTCACTGATTAATCGTAGTATATTTATAGAGGTTACTGGGAATCCACCAAACTTATATTCAGTCATTACTTAAAGATAGGACCATTCATCCATGCCACTAAAGATCTACGTTTGCCAGATCTCAGAGGTTTGACTCTATGAGGCAACCATGATGGGAATACAACCATAGTACCCGCATCTGGTTTGACTCTCAAGAACTTCCTAGAATAATAACTAAACTCTAACTCTCCACCTTCATATTCATCAGGATCACTTAAAATAAGTGAAGATGACAGTTTCCTCTCCATCAATACACCATCTCTTTCATATGGTGTATTATTATCAACATGCCAGTTGTAATACGTTCCTTTACCTTCATAAATGGTAGATTGTATTTGACAATCAAAATGAGTTAGATCGTACTTAAAAAGTGCATTGTTGGCAGAGATCATCATATTATGAATAATACCAGGAGCCCATTCATCCCAGTTAATCCAAGCAACATCAGATCTTCGGATATGTTCTACATATCTACCTTCACCAGGTTCGGGTCCAACTAAAGCATTTTCATAATCTCTACTATCACAGTAGTCCTTCATAGACTTAAGGAGTTCCTTTGGAAGTTTAGTAGGAACAAAATAATAGAGTCTTTCAGCAAATCCTAAAAATTGATCTTCATCCATAATATTACTTCCCAGTGTATTGATAACACTTATACTTAGGTTGATATCTGTTCACATATTTTTGTGCATGTTCTACACAAGTGAACCAGCATTTTTTGTTTTCTGTCTCATCTTTCAAAAAAATAGGGAAGGTTTGAATAAAAGGAAAGAACTCAATCTTCCGTGAGTTCATCACCTTCAATTCCAAAGGTTTCTTCGTTGACCGTTTTGAGGTACGGGTCTTGGTTTGTGTAGTATTTTTCTTTGCCTTCGCTTTCGGAGTTGTAGTAATCTTCTTCAGATTCTTCTCCAGATTCTTTTGCGTTTTCACGCTCGGCACAGTAGCGGAAGAAGTTGATGAAGTCTTCTTTCGTCCAGTCGTTGAGGATGCTTTCCGCTGGGTCGTTTTCGTCCCACTCGATTGTGAACGAACCGTCTTCGTGGTCCTTGACATTAATCATCTGAAACAAAGAACTGAGTGTATTGTACCATGCCTTGTGAAAGAGGTCAACCTTCCAATATGGTGCGTAGAGAGGATAGTTATAGTTCATTTTAAGATATCAAAGTTCAAACTCAACCTATGATTAGATTTAGTTGGACAAGTTGGACTATGATATATTCTACCATCAAAAATCAGAACGTCACCCCTTTTGGGAGATTCTCTTCTCCATTCAGCAAAACCTTCTAAATCATTAGTATCATATTCAGATCTATTGTAAAAAATAGTATCTCCATCAGCATCATTGATATAGTATAAAACAGCAAAATGAGGAGTTCTATTTACATCAATATGTGGGCATGGAATCACTTCTCGATCTCTTTTCAAGAAAAGATTAACCTGAGCACGAAGAACATCGCCAGTTAGTTCGTGATCTTGAATCAGTTTTTCTAACCCAGATGTACCTACGATAGGTCCAAAATAATCAGATACAACTCTCCCACTTTCAACTAATGGGTGGGAGATAAGAGAAATATCATCAAATTTCAAAAACTCTTCAATACCATTATTTGAGTCAGGTTGAACAGTATACGGAGAGTATTTCCAAGAACAAGTCTCTTTCAACAGTTCAGACTCTAAAATATCCTGATTGTCAGTAGAGACATGCCCACTAATACGATGAAAAACTACATTACCAAGAGTAGGATGAAAAACTTTTGTTAGATTACGACTCATGATACTAAATGATAAAACTCCCGAGGCAGGATTTGAACCTGCGACCGAGTGATTAACAGTCACCAGCTCTGCCACTGAGCTACTCGGGATTGAAGGAGGGCACTCTTTCTATGCAGAGATCTTTTGTACTCCCTCCATGGAGAATAGGAGACTCGAACTCCTGACAGCCTGCTTGCAAAGCAGGTGCTCTACCAACTGAGCTAATTCCCCAAAAGATTGAAGTTACACGATAGAGTTCTTCGTTGAACTTCACTATTATGTATAGAAACACCGTGACTCATCTTACCAGAAAAGAACATAATAGTTCCAGGTTCAGGTGAGATGGGAACACTAGTCCCTGTACTCCAATCAAAGAAAAAGAATCTGGAAAAGTTTGTTCCAGAGTTTGCAAAAAATACAAAAACAAAATCATTTTCATGATGATCATGTATTTCTTGAAATCCACCTTTATTGTATAGATTTACCCAAGGATCTAAAACTTCACAGTCAATCTGTGTACGATTTAAATCGCAAAGATAGTCAACAGATGGTTTAATAAGGTCTTGTACATCATTCCATAATAATGGTATTCTATCAACCTTACACGCATCACCCCAAGAAAACTTAGAGTTATCAATCATATTCTCGTCAAGAGACATTACAAAATCAACTAACTCTTTCGCATTAGGAGCAATGAATGGTGTGTAGTGATCGACTTTGAACATTATTATTTCAGATATAAAAGTCCCTAGAGCCCCTGACAAGATTTGAACTTGCGACCTGAGCTTTACAAAAGCCCTGCTCTACCACTGAGCTACGGGGGCGAAGGGGGACCGAAGTCCCATCCCGACCAGAGCGAGTTTTAAGTCATCTCGGGACTGAACATATTATATTACATTTATGAGTTTTTAGCAAGATCTAAAAACTGTGTCATAACAAATCTTCCAAGTTTTTTACCTCTATATTTTTCTTCCATACTTACTTTGGTTACCTGATGGGGAACTGATGATGGAAAACAAATAACTCTATTATGTTTAGACTCAATCTCAATATCCCACATAGGAAAACGTAAGTTACCACCTGTATATCTTTTAGGTTCTCTATAAAACCAGGTAAGACAGGTTAGTTTTGCACTATCTCTATGCACTTTATACTCATCATTGTCTTCGTAGTAGGCAATTTGAGTACTATATGATTGAAATGAAAATACATCGTTCATCGCCCAGTGAGGATGATTTTGAAACATATTCATATCAGCAAATAGTTTTCTATTTGTGCAAAGAATATTAGATTTTTCTTTATTTGGTCCAAAGAAATCATCCAACCACATTGACCAACTATACTTTAACTGGTCTTCACCAATCCATGCTGCACCATTTTCAATACTAGACCTTGCCATTCTTCTAGGATGACATAAGTAATCTAACTCTTCCCAAATCTCTTTTAACTCTGATGCATCATAAAAGTTATCAACTAAAATATATGGAAATTCTTCGTTTGAAACAGTAATATTCATTGGCATAATAAGATTAGTAGGAGTAGAGAGACTTGAACTCTCACGAGGTTAATCCTCAACAGATTTTAAGTCTGGTGCGTCTACCGATTCCGCCATACTCCCATGTTTCAAGGGCCAAGGACCAAAATAATCTTCTTTATCAAGACCCAAGTATTGATAAAGTGCAATATGAAGATCCCAATAACGAAGATACCAGTCAGGAATCAAACCATAATGAGGTAAAGAATGATAATCATCTTCAGTTTGATGAAGCATTGCTATCAGTGTTTCTTTATCCATCGGTGTTTACATCGTATGTTGGAGGATGAAAAGCACAATACTCATTGAATGTAATCTTCATCTCTTTGTTAGTAAGATTAGCATGTTTTGCTGCTTTTGGCAAGTTCCATTTAGCAGCAAACAACATTTCCATCGATTGACGGGTTTCAGGTCTCATAATAGATTGAAGTTAATATTGAATCTACCAAAATCGGTAGTAGTTGTAGTAGAACGATGACTATCCTGTGCATTAAAGACTACTAATCTATTTGCTACAGACTCAACTATATCTCCATCATCAAACTCTGTGTATCCATCACAAGTATTGATAGAAAACACCGCACCAACATTATCAAAAGAAAAATCTTTATGATATCGATGTTTATGGAAAGTTTCTGTATAGGGATAAAAGTTACATTTGATTCGTACTAACGAATGATATTCATATACTTTTTCTTTAAACAATGGCAAAAATGTTTCTGATAGTTCTTGATAAAATGGATGAAGGGGTTCATCATTATCGTATATCATAGATATACCCATAAAGTTCCATGGAGGCATATCTTTACAATCAGATGAAAATGCAACTGTTTTTTGCATTTGATACATGATAGATCTATCATGCCATGTGCCCATTACAACTTGAGAAAGATAATCAAAATAATCTTTCTCAAGAAAGTTATCAAATACTTGCCTCTGAATCATTATCTTTCAAAAACTGTTGACGAAACTCTTCTACTTGACCTTGAATCTCATCAGAAACAGGAGGAACTTCATTTACAGGAACCATCAGAGCAGATTTGCCATCGGGTCGAGTAATCTTCCAACATACATGTTGGGTTTCTGTTAGATCCATAATGAAATCAAAGTGATCTTCTGCCTGTCGAAGTGTGATACCAATAGGTCCAATCATTGTGCTGCAAAACAAAAGGTAATCAGATCAGGATTCGCAACTTCTTGAAGATCAGCAACAGTTTCAGCAAAACCTGCTGCACCCTCAAGATCCCATTTCCATTGAACGTACTTTTCATAACCTTCTTCATCAACGAGAGTGACCTTCCGCTTTGAGAAGTTCACGAAGATGTGAGCGAGGTTGTCGGACATGCTTGTCTCCTGACTACCTATGTAGTATAGCAGGAGGGGTGGCGTCTGTCAAGAGATCAGTTCAGGTGGATTGTAGCACCTAGGATCAGAACACTCGTCAGGGACTCTAAAAGCATACCCGTACCAGATGTAATGCTGCATGAAAGGGCGGAGTTCATGACGATAGCACCTGCTCCAACATTAACGTTATACAATCCAGTGCTAACATTACAGTTATATCCTGTTGCACCACAAGTTAGTGAATATGGTCCAAGTGGATTAACAATCGTATATCTGGGAATAGCATCAGCAGACAGACCAGGTGTCATAACTGTTTCTACAGATCCACCAACAGTTCTACGAATACCAGTAAGTGCCTTAGGAATAGGTGAAGGAGGAGTGTTAATCATCTCAACCAGGTGTGCTGTAACCAGTTCGATAGAGTTATCAGCACTAAGGATCATCTCTGCTGCTGAGCAAGATTGTTGACTAGAAGAGTTCTCGAACATACTACCAGTAATCTTGGTAGATGTAGATGCTAAGTTTGCTTCAGCACCTTGCAGTTCAAACTTAGCACCAACAACGTTCACGTCAACATCAGAACCAAAACGTAACGTATGCTTTTGAACAGCAGTATTCTTGCTTTCACCTTGCTTATCTACAACTTTTGGAGCACCTTCAGCACCGAAGAAGAATCCACCACCAACTTCAATGTGACAATCACCAGAAACCTTTAAGAAATAATCACCATCAACGTTAACAACGTGATCACCATCGATTTGTTTACAATCATCACCATGGGTTTCCTGAGTATAGTTACCAGCGTAAGAAGTGTGATCAGCAATCAACGATCCATTATCACCTTTTCCAGAGTTTTGACTCTTTGTGTAACTTTCAACCTGTTTCTCTAGTTCTTCATCACTAATGTCAGGATTTTGTTTTCTGATTTCTTTACGAGCAGTATACTTAGAATACTCGTTTTGGTTGATTTTTACAGAACTTGTTGTTGTACCACTAGCACTCTTTTTGACACTTGCCTGTCTTCCAGGAGTACCAACAAACATTTCATAAGATCCATCCAACCAAGTTTTTGCAGCAGTTAGATAAGGATCTGCTTCATTCAAAATAGTATCTAAGATATTACCAGATGCAGCATCACCACCACAAGTTCCTCTACTCTCTCCCCTAATCTTATTAATCTCTTCAAGTTCTTCAGGTGTACAATGTGTTACACCAAACAGAGGATACCAACCAACAGTGTCAACACCACCATCAGCAGAACGATTACAACCACTACCAATGAACTTGATAAACAGTGCGATCAAACCAGTGATTGAAGTGATACCTTTTGTGAACAAGTCTGTACCAGCTTCAAAGATTTCGCTACCTGCTTGCCATGCTTCAATGATTTCTTGTGCTTGACCAACACCATCAACAATAGTTTTTACGGTATCAACAACAGCAAGAACCTGATCAAGGAGTTTCTGAACTTGGCAGATAACACTATCGATAGTTGCTTGTACGCCTTGCATCACCATCGTTGCTTTATCGATGACACCATCAAGGAAATCTTCAAGGAAACCAATGATAGTTCCTACAGGATCTTGAATGAAAGAAATGATCTGAGAATCAATACCACACAGAGAGCTAAGAATCTGTGTCACTGCTTGTTGAATGACAGTAAACACAATAAATGGAGCACCAGTTGCACCACCGAGAATATTCACCAACTCAAGCGATTCGGCAAGATTAGCAAGTGACTGACGCATTGCAGAAACAACCTGAGTAAATACCCCACTCAAGAAGTTTTGAATACCAACTGTCAACTGTTTTGCAGTAACTAGTTTTCCAGTGACAATATCCATAAAGTCACCATCTTCTGCACGAACCAAAGATCCAGCATGATCCGCAAGATCCTCCAGCATATAAGATAACTTATACTCTAAGGTTTTCCAGGGACCAGCAACACCATTAGCAGCAGGGATAGGTTTCTCTGGGTTTCTAGGTTTACTTGGGTTGCCAGAACTGCCATTCATAACAGTACCAACATTATTAGGAGAACCAGCACCAGCAATCTGAGAAGAACTGTTGTCTCCTTTTTGATTTGGTAGAGATACAGTATTGTCAAGTTTTGGTCGATGGTATCCCTCTTCCTTAGTTCTTGCCATGCTGGAGTTAGGATTTCCAGGTGACATTGTAGCAACGTTGACACCTACACCAGGTTCCATCTTTTCGCCAGTAAAGGCGAACTGTTTTTCATCCTGAGATTCTGCAGACTTTTGAACCCTAAGAACACCGATAACAATCGGCATCTGAGCATTCTCACCATCCATAAAGAAACCCATGACAATCGCACCAGGTTGTAGTTGACCAGAACTTTCACCCTGTCCGTCATTACCTGCCTGAGAAGTATGCTGCAACACTGTTGCCCATGGGAGATTTTCGGTGGGAAGATCTGATGTCGTACCACCTCTTACATTTGTATAGTATCCAAGAACTCGAACGCGAACACGCCCAAGTTCCATAGGATCTTCGTTATCTTCTACTTCACCAACCCACCAGAAAAATCCGTCTTTACCGACGAAGTTTATAGTAGGTTCATTTGTAATACCATCAATCGTCTGCATACTTTTGCAAATGCTACAAGATTATTTAGTAATGAATCCGTTCTCTTCCAACCACTCACGAGTCAAAGGAGTGGGATCATAATCAGTCCACATCGTGCCACGAGCACAGGACTCAAGTGCTTCCTGTGTCATGTTAGCAGTCTTGCCTGCCCAGGTTGCTTCCTTCTCCCATGGTTGTGCTGCTGGTGGATATGTACGCTTCACCATTTCTTGCCAGATCTCTGGCACATCTTCCTCAGGTTTGATGATGGCAATCATATTGTTTTTGATCGTGCCTGCCATACAATCCTGTGCAGCGTGCCAACCTTCATGCCTTACAACACTCATCAGAATGTGAGGACGATGCACAAAAGTGCGATTCAGATAGAAATGATTAGAAACAGTATGATATACACCACGATGTCCTGCAGGAAAATATCTTTCGTCCGCAAGATGCACATCAACGCCGATCTTCTTGAAGGCATTCATGATCTTATCAAACTCATCAGCAACATAGTCCCAGTCAGAGTCTGGGAATGCTGCACGAAGATCGTCTGAAGAGGCAATCTTCTGCACATCTTTAGTACACTCTTTCAGGAGCATACAACCCATAGCATCCATCGTATAGTAACCCTTTGTTGGTTCAGCATTTACTGCAATACCATGTGCCATTCCGAACATAAGTCCAGATAAAATAGCATTACGAAGATTCATTTGTTTTCTCCAAGATTGTAAATTTCGATCTCATTAACACTCATCATGTTAAATGAAATAATAACCCTCTCAATATCACTAGTGCTAGGGTTAGCAGAATGAAGTGTTTGAGCAGGAAATATAACGATATCTCCCTCATTCACTTCGGGATAATAAGTTAATACATCCCCAGTAGCAGGATCTGTAAATGGACTAAAGAATCCCGTAGAAGTATGTTCTTTGGGATCAAAGTTTACGTAAAAAACAGCAGACCAACCAGATGATCCGTGATTATGTGTACAATGATAATCACCTTTTCGAGCTCTTTGAGCCCAAACATTTCTAAGATAAACTGGATGTCCTACATCTTTATGAAAGTTATCTAAGACACTAGAAACACATTCTTCAAAGATACTACCATATTGATCAATATGTGGACTGTGATAATCTGTTGATACTGTATCACCTTTTAGATCATATTGAGGTATTTTATCTAACAAAAGTGGTTTCCAATATTTCCAATCAGGAACGGTATATTGAAAAAGTGGAAACTTAAATGGTAAGTGTATCATAATAAAAACATGATATGGGTGATGACGGGATTGAACCGCCGACCGCCTCGGTGTAAACGAGATGCTCTACCGCTGAGCTAATCACCCAGAAATCCTGGTGAAGCGATAAAGTTGTGTACTACCCCAAACGAGGTTGTTTTCTTCATCGTATCCTTGATCCATAGTATGTAGTTTATTACCAAACAAATGGATTTCAGAATATACGCGATCACCGCGATAACCTCTACATCGATCACCAAGCAACTTGCCATGCCATGCTTGACCATCGAATGTAAACATCATATCACATTCTTCGTGTCTTGTCCAGTCCAAATGATAGTTTTGCATGATTACTTCAGTATCTGAAATAATCTCTAACCTATGATTTTTACGACGATATGGATCATTAGGACCCTTAGACCTTTTGTAGTTCATTGATTCAAATCCACCTTCAACTTCCTTCCATATAACTTCTACGGAAACAAACTCCAGTGGATTTGATTGTGCTTGTGCTTTATTAGACCAATGACCAAGGAGACAATCTTCAATACGCATAAACTAATCAATCATCATAAATGAGGCATTCTGGTTCAGAGGGATTTTGATCACAAAAAAGTTCCAAATACGAGGGATCATGATGATCTCCTGCTTCAATTTCTTTTTTATGGTGTTCTACGTATTCCTCTAGATCGTGAAGTTCGCCTTCAATATGACGACGCATTTGAGGAGATACTGTAGGATCATGAAGGATTTGCTTATCCTTCTCGATATGCTTCTCGATACTTTCCATAGATCGATCCTAGTGATACATTTATTATTTATGAGAGCTCAAAGTATCCTTTAACCTCTCACATGGTTATTATAGTGCCCTACAAGACACTTGTCAAGTTATATGGTAGAATCTTTGAGTAATAATGCTTCTGTAACCATCCTTGTACCAACAATCTTATGAGTCAAACCACTGATTACATATCTGCCACTGTACTTGCGGTCTGTCTCAGTTTTGGTATTCTTTTTATAAGTTGCTGGCATAACAATATCGATACCCGAACCTGAATACAAGTCAAGATTTCCAGGGATTTCAATGATTAGTTTGATAGTCTTCAAAGATTCAATCCTCATCCACTGATATGCTTGAAGTTCTACCAACTCTTCATATGATTTCTGGGGATTATCTTGAAACTTCGGATCAAAAATCTGATTTGGAAGCATGGTATATCTAACTCTCTTAGGATAATCAATCATCGATTGGATAGACTTATCCATTTGAGTTATTGGACTTTGAGTCTTTTTCTCATTCAAGTGAGACATCCTTGGCCAAAGATCATTGATTCCATATCGATATGCTGCTACAGACATATCTGTACTTGATCCCACCTTAGAAGATGTTATTGTTACAGGATCAAAACCAATACTATAACCAGACCATGAACCATGTCTTAATCCTGAGAGATAATCTCTTTCTTCAGGAAAAGTAACAGTTTCAATTTTGAACTGATCGGATTCCTGATCGCTTACTTTTTTGGTAGAATAGACGTAAGTGTATAACTTGGCATCTCCAGTGTTAAAGTTTGTTTCAGATTCTGATTGATTATTGACATCATCAATAATACGATCAATAGATTTAAAATGATACCCTAAAGAGTTTTCATAAAAAACGAATCCATTTTGCAAATCACCACCTTTTTTCGACTTACGAACAGATCTTTGTGCTAACCAATAAATGCAATCAAAAGGTCTCCAGTTTGGTGCTACAAACTGCTGTTTGTTAATGGTTTCTTCTAAGAATAACTTTTTCTTGGTCTGTAAAAATCTTTTATCTAGTAATAACTTCTTTACAATCTCTGATGATTCGGTAGTGCTATCAAAGATAACTTCACTGTTTCCAAATACATTGACGACTTCATTTTGGAAAAACTCATCTGATGCAGCATTAATGATAAATGAATCTGTTGTATTGAATCTAGATCTAGACTCAATCTCATATGCCCTAAAATAATATGTCTTATCAATAATCGTTCCTATGATCTGCACTTTAAATAACTCGGATCCTGTCATAGAACCAAGGAATCCAGAACTATCATTGATAACAAACTTTGCTTCTAGAGTAGCAGATGTTATACTTTCATATATCTCAAGGGCAACAATGTAATCATAAATGTTATACGCTCCTTCAGCATTTTTAAGTTGAACTCCATCTCTGAAAATGCTTACTCTTACTTCAACATCTCCTGTTTCCGATCTTTTGATTGTCATTTAAGAATACCTCTCAGAGTATTGAGAGAAGATGATAACTTGGATGCAGTGGATTTACCACCGCCAGATCCGCTGCCAGCACTACCTCCGCCACCAAATCCACCAGCACGTCCACCAGCACCAACCACCATGGGTGTTTTTGGAGTTTGAGACATTGCCGCTTGTATTGCCATTTGTGCCTGTTGGATTGCCTGACTATTTACCCCATTTTGCTGTGCAATAGTAGCAAGGGCAGTTTGAATCATTTCTTGACTTCTACTGGTAACTTCCCGACGTGCTTTGTTTCTCTCATCAGTTGTTTTTTCAAGTTCTCGTTTTTCTTGAGCAGACTTAAACTTACTAGCAGGATTACCACCGCTACCAATAGATAATCCCTTAGAACTAGATGGTGATCCAAGTAAAGACCTGACCATTCCAGTATCTTTACTTGCAGATTCTTGCTGAGTTGGTGATGCTGTTACAGTTGGTTTCTGTCCAGGTGGTCCTAACTTAGCAGTAGTTCCTGCACCAGAACCAACGTATTTGAAGTGAGCACTACCAGGTCCATGATTATAAACATACTGCCATCCATACTTTTTACCATTTGCCTTCATCCATTCATATCCTGCACCATTCATATCAATCGCTTCACCGTACATATGGTGTGAGTTTGGATGACCACCAACGGACTTATTCTTTGCGTCACTACGACCAGTGCTTGCGATGAACGAACCAAGATTCATTCCAGAATCTTTCAGTGCTCTTGCAAATGCTGTAGCAGCAGGTTTCGAGAATGTAAGTGGTCTTCCACTTTGATCTGTTTGTCCTTTAATACCATATCCAGAACCAGTGTCAGGGTGAGTTACACCAATGACAGTATTAGATCCAGATTCAACTGTTCTACCACCCTCATTTCCGCCTCTTTCATCCTTCTCATCACCACCGCCACCAACTCCAAAGAAACGCATAAACTGTTGCATGAAGTTTCCTTTGTTAGAAGTTCTAACATCGGTATCAGAATACTCTCCTACCAATCTCTTCAGCGACTGAGCATATGCAGGATCTGTTGCATATCCCTCTGTCTTGAGCATATCTGCTGCTGCAAGTACATCAGGTGCGTTATTTACGCCAGAATATCCCCTATAGTCCTTATACCACTGAGTTACAAGATGATTGACAGCATCTTGAGGAGTTTGGAAATCCTTAAAGCGTGCATCTACATATATGCTCTTACCATTGATAACTTCTCTGGTATTCTTGACTGTTGCGGGTTCATTTCCTGTTGCCTTGATACCAAAGAAGTTATTTTTTCCTGATATTGCACTTCCCCATGCAGATTCCAATGCAAACTGAGCAGCAACTAGGTTTGGATATTTTGCACCAGCTTTACTACCCAGATTTCTCATGTGTGCCCACTTTTCGGCATTACTTCCAACTAAACCACCATTGGCAAAGAATCCGAGTCTCTTACCTTCACCAAGTCTCCTTTGAGTTAGGTGAGGTTGCGTTTTTGTTCCAGGAGTATCAAAAGGAACGACGAAAGCTCCCCCATTGCTCTTTCGAGCGACGTACTCAGTTCCATGTCCGATGAACGAGGTGGATCTCCCCCCATCCAATGATACTGGATATCCCGATTGTGGTCCACTAATCCATCCTCCTTGTGCTGCTTGGGGTACAACTCCTCCCATCATCCTATTTAATGATGGCAGAATCATTCGGGTGAATGTCTCTGCCATAGATTGAGGTTTAGACAGTTCGTCTGCCTGTTCTTTGGGAGTTGCCTCAGTGAGTCCCTTTTCTTCTATCTGTTGCTCAGTAGTCTCTCTAGACCTCCTGCGTAACATTTCAGCACCGACTGCTGTAGTAGTAACTGCTGCTACAGGTAAGGCTTGTTTTAGAGCACCCTTAAGACCGCCACCACGACGACCGCCACCAGGAACCCCACGACGACCATTAACAAAGTTAATCAGTGCTCGTATGCCACCAACAATATCGGTGATAATCCTAGTCGGATTCTTAAGGTATCTAACACCAAGTACGATTGTTCCGATACCTACAAGTGTCTGTCCAAGACCTAATAATCGTTCTTGCCAAGTAGCATCATCTTTTAGTAAGTTATAAAGTCCATCAATAGTATTAGTGACACCAAATTTTGCAACATCAAAAATAAACTTTACAACCTTACCAATAATATCAACAACCTTCTCAACTTTCTCTCTGTTTTCTGGATTAGACAACCACTGAAGAGCAGGAATAATGATTGCTACTTTAAGTAATCCACCAAGAAAGTTAAACAATCCTTCAAGAAAACTAGGAGTTTGGAATGCATCCATAAGAGTAGAACCACTCTGTTCTCTCCTCTTCTTTACTTTAGTATAGTTTGCAGTAAAACTATCCTTTATTCTATCTTTTTGGGCAGCATTCAACATTGCAAGTTGTGATGCCTTTATATCACTAAGAATCTTTGCAAACGAGTTTAGTGTATTTCCGAGGCGATTTGTTGCCTCAATATTTTTATTGAGTGTCTTTGTTAAAAGAACAGTGTCGTCCGATCTGACAGCAGAACTAGAAGGTTCTTTTACCTGTACAAACTTATAGAAGTTTATTTTAGTACTTTTCTGTATAGTTGCCATTATCGCGTCTGCATAGCGGTGGGTACAGCGTTAATAACAGCACCCATTGTATTTATTGGCACTGCTTGAGGAATAGGAACAAGTTTCTCCACAATCATCGGGATGGGGATAAACTCCATTGCTTGCTGCATTGCATATTTTGCAGACAAAGATTTTTCTCCAGATAAAACTTGTCTACCCTCATCAACTGCACCCAATATTTTCGGATCAACTCCAACTTCTGTAGCAACTGCTTTCATAGCATTAACAGGATCACCACCACCCATAAGACCTGTAGCTGCCTTAACGATATTTCCCATACCAAACTGATCAGCAACACCACCAATCATACTCATAGGATCAAAACCACCGCTCAGAACTGATCCTGCCATCTGTCCTAGAGCAGGGTTAATCATACCCAAACCAGTTGTTGCAGCACCCATAAAATCACCGCCCATAAGACTTCCTGCAATATTTCCAAGAGGTCCATTCATAAAGTTACCAACTGTGCTCATAATGCCACTAGCACCAGGAATCATGTTAAGTCCCTGCATAGCAGCACCCATAAAATCACCACCCATCAATGAACTACCAATCTGTCCAAGTGGACTATTCATAGCAGCACCAAGACCAGGAATCATACCTGCAGCAGAGCTAAGCATCGACATAGGATTAAAGTTCCCCTGCATCATGTTAGTTGCCATATTGACACCCGCCATGATTGGAGCAGCACCAGGAATAAATGATGCAGCAGTTTGAACAATCGGATTACTTACAACACTACCGATTGCTTTACCTACACCACCAACTGCTTTTTTAATACCCTTAACAACACCACCCAAAAACTTTTCTTCTGGATCACGCTGTTGATCTAGTGGTACTGCTTGTCCCGATGATCTAATCTTAAGATATGATTCTTTGGACTGGAATCCATATCTTTTACCAGCATAATATTTTTCTTCACCATTAATGATCGCCTTATCTCCAACCTTTGTTAATCCAGAGAGATCCATTGTATCTCTGGAGAAGAATGCCTTACCGATAAGTTTTACCTTATCAACAACATTCAAAGGATTGATCATAAAGAATGGATCTGGAACCTTTTGTCCAAAGATATTGATCTTTGGAATACCTTCTAAGAATCGTGAGAATCCGTCTCCTGCCCAACCAGCAAACAGTTTTCCTGCTTGGAAGAGAGCTTGAATATCTTTCTTTAACTTATTACCAACGCCTTCAATACCATCCCCTTTAATAAGGATATAGAATAGTTCACCAACATATTCGCCAAGTATTGAACCTAATGCAGTACCAAGAACAGGAATAGGAATAAAACTTCCTAAAAGTCCACCAAGAGCAACACCACCTGCTTTGAATAGTGCTTTATCTAAGTTCTTATCTGGTTCTCCATCAAAGGGATCGACATCTTCAAAATATGTGTAGATACCAGACATCAATGCTGCCATGAAGGGTATTCTACCCATCATACTCTTCGCTGCAGATGAAGCTTTAGAAGCGAGCTCCTGTGCTTTCGGACCTGCTTTATATAATCCTCTTTGCAGACCAGGAGATAATGGAACGTTAGCAGTACCTGTTTGTAGGTTTGCTTGGAATCCTTTCAACTTATTTGTAAGTGTTCCAGGAGCAGCACCCATGGTGAGACCTGAAGTCAACTGTCCAGGTTGTGCTATTCTACTAAGTTGAGATCTATATAACGCACCAGTTACAGCACGTTGATTGCCAGCTGCAGTGCTTCTTGCCATCGCTCGCAAAGGCATAGCACTTTGTGCAGCAGATGCAGCAGTTGATGCCTTCTGTAAGTTTCTTGCGGGATTTCTATCTGCTAACTCCTCTCCAGTATCTAAAAGAGATCTTGCTAGATTAGCAGCTTTAAGAGTAACCGCAATACCACCAATCGCTGCAGCAATCTTTCCGAACGCTTCTAATCGTTCTTCAATGGTTGTCTCTTTACCAAAGATAAAGTCAAGACCATCACCAATAGCATCACCGATTGCCTTTCCAAATGATACTAACTTATCAAAGACAAACTTTGTCTTATCTAAAAAATCTTTTAACTTCTTTTTATTTTCTTCATCACCCAACCACTCAAGGATTTCCTTTGTTATGGCGAGTGTGCCCAGTTTTAGCAAGAAATTGCCAATGGGTCCTAAAAACTTCTCTACCCAACTAAGACTTTTCTTAGCAGCGTTTTTTAGTTTGTCTCCTGGTTTCTTCTTTAGTTTTCCTACATCAGGAGAAGCTTCGATTGCTTCTTCAGAAGCAGCATCTAATAATCTTCTTTGTCTACGTCGTTCTGCCCTTTCTCTTAACTTATCGTTTTCGATTTGGGCAATAGAAATCTTTTCTAAATCTTGAAAAATACTTCCAATAGAAGAAATCGTACTTCCTACTCTATTGGTTGCTAATACTTGCGAACGAGCAGCAGTGACTACTGGACTAGCACTCGCCGCTACTCCAGGATTTACAAACTTATAGACTTGTAGTTTAGCCACCTGATACTTGTTTCTCCTTCATTCTACGTTCTTCTTCTTTGAGGAACTGGATTAACATGTTTACATAAATCTCTTTTTCCCAAGGCATCAGATTATCAATGTGTTCGATATTCCACTTATGATGATGCATTAGGGCAAAGTTGCCCTCATAGTAAGAACGGAGATTGGTGTGAAGGAGGGCTATGCGAAAAAACTCGCTAATCCCTCAAGTACAACTTCACTTTCAACACCAGTATTTGGATTTGTTACTGTAAGTGTATGAGACAGTTTGGGCATTTTTTCAAAAAACTCTTGAATCATCATAAACTGCTTGCTGCTAAGCTGTTCAAAAAATTCAACAATCTCTTTTTTGGGCACATTAGAACAATCATATACTTGATTAGTGTCAGCAATCGTTTCTACACAACTTGCTGCCATCTCAAACACCTGATCAACTTGATTGGTGTCATCACCGAAGTTCATAGCAACGAATGTCTCAAGACTGGGATACCCCATAGTGATAGCAATATCATCAGAAAGTTTGATATCTTTCTTGTGTCCTCTAGTTTTTACAACTTTGATTTGATCCAAAGGAATAGAAACAGGAACTTCAGTTTCACCATCATCAGGACAAGTGATAGAGATGTCTACACTTTCACCAACAGATTTTGTACGAATCTGCAGGAACAGATACTCAATATCAAATGTTGAAAGTTTTTCAACATCTTTGAGGTCTGTACACTCTTTAATAATATCTTTGATTGCAGTTACAATCTCATCTTGTTCACCAGTTTCTGTTGCAAGGAGAAGAATCTTCTCTTCTTTAACGAGAAAGGGTCTAAAACTCACAGTTCTGCCATCAGAAGGCAGTTTCAGTTTGTACCTGGGTACACTTAACTTAGGTAATGCCATAGAGATTCACATCAGTATTTTTATTTAGGTGCTTAATACAACACCTGATTTCTAGCAGTCTCATTAGATGTATAGTTATCTGTAGAAGCTGGTGCTGTAAATCCTTGTAACAGACCAGGATCGTCAAAGTTATCCTCGGGGAAGAATCTATACCTTTCATAGTAAAAACCAACAGATAGATTCATCAGACTTGCTTTGCTATTGTTTAACTGAACAGATCCGATATTATATGGATATAAATTCTGCAGTTCCCAAGCAGCGGTTAGTTGATACTTTCTTGCTACAAGTAAATCTACCGTACCACTCTCCCTTACAGCACTAATCAACTCAGGATCAGTAACTGCTAAGTCTCCACCACCACGCTCCCATTTATAAATGTACATTGTAGGGCAAACATAATCATTATAATATCTGGTGTATTGCTCACTGTCACTTGCCATCATAGATGTCCACCTCTCAAAGAAGTTTCTCGTATATTGAGAGCGAGGCATCGTGAAGTTAATATTAATCTGACTATATGCAGTATTAGTTGCATATTTGAATGGAGATCCCACGTAAGGAGTCTGACCAGTTGTGATTTGCTTACTGGGTAAGTTCACACTACTTGCATAATAGTCAAGTAACCAATCTAAATCGGTTGTTTCAGATTGCAGATTCGCACTTGAGACAATACCAGAACCTTGTCTCATCATAGGGGGAGTTGAAAACCGCACCGAGAAAAGATTTGTTGTACTAGGATTATTATCCCTACCTTTGGTTTGGGCTAAAAACTCCTGAAATGCGTTATATCTTGCTCCTTGAGGATTTGGGATTGCCATTAGATCTTAAGCTCTTTTTCTGTGATTAACATAAACTCCCAACCATTATCTTCACAAAACTCAGTTGCCGCTTTCCACTTTGCTTGGTTGACACTCCATGTTACAACCTCATTAATATATTTTTTTGTAACTCGTTTTTGAGTTTTTGGTTCTTTTGTTTGCTTTAATGGTTTAACTTCGACGAGATATTTCTTAGGACCAATCTTTACATAAAAATCAGGGAAATATCTGTGCCTTCTTCCATCAACAGGTGAGATATACGGAACAATAATCTCTTCACTTCCCCACTCTTCAACAGAGGGAGTTAGATCACACCATTTCATGAACTTATATTCCCAGGAGGATCTATAAATAACGTTACTAGCATCGCCCTTGTACTTTCGTGGAAAGGAAACGCGATACTTTCCTTGATATCTCATAAATACATAAAGGTCACATAATATTTAGGTGTCATCTTGGCGAAAATCATATACCGCTATCCATTAAATCCACCTTCTATAGGAAGCACCTTAGCAGAGAATCCTACAGAGTCGGTTGATTATGTAATGTTTCAAAGAAAGCGTATTAGCTATGATGATGGTGGAACTAGTTATTACGGATTAAATCTGCCTAATAATAGTGTATCTACAGATGATAATGATGCAAAGGTATATATTGCTATGCCTCAGAATCTGGCAACAGCATATCAACCAACATATAGACAAGTTGACATGGGTGTCATTGGAATGGCAATGGCAAACGCTCAAGGTAGAGGATTTACTACTGAAGGATTGACTGCAGAAATCCAAAATGCTGCACAGGCAGCAATCCCTGAAGTTATTCAAGGGGCACTGACACAAGTAGCACAAGGTGCTTCACAAATGTTAGGTTTAGCTGGACAAGCTGATGCTAACAGTTTGATGCAACTATCGCAAGGAAAGGTCTTCAATCCATATACTGAGCAGTTATTTGCTAATATGCAGTTCAGGACTCATAACTTTAGTTTTAAACTGTTTGCTCGTAGTGAAGATGAGTCCAAAGAAATCAATAATATTATTAAATATCTGAAACAAGGTGCTTTACCTAGATATGGTTCGGATTCCGATAATAGAACGTCTACTCGTTTCTTTGAAGTTCCAGATAAGTTTGACATTAAGTTTGTTCGTATGGATCCCTCGGGAAAACTAACAACTAATAGTGAAGATCTTCACTTTAAAATCCATACATCAGTATGTACTGGTATTGATGTAAACTATACACCAGATGGACAATATAATGCAATCAAGAACAATAATCTTGGTACAGGAGATGATAAACCATTACAAGTTCCTGTAGTTACCGTGAACGCAAGATTTACAGAAACTCAGTTTGTAACTCAAAGAGACATTCAGGACGGATTCTAAAATGCCAGGTTATTTTTCATATTTCCCAAACGTATATGTTGGCGAAGGTGTTTCTGACAACGAAGCATTTAAATATCGCCTTGTAAAAAATATTTTTAGAAAGATTACAGCAAGACGGGATCTGAGTCAATATACAACACTATTTGAAGCATATTCAATACGACCTGGTGAAACACCATCAACACTTGCTACAAGATTGTTTGATGATGCATTTTTAGATTGGACAATCCTTTTAATCAATGACATTACTGATGTCTATGAAGAATGGCCAAGAGAGTCTGAAGCATTAGAAGAGTTTGTAAATGAGAAGTATCATGCAAATGCAGATGCTATTCATCATTGGGAAACAAATGAAGTATTACTAGATGATGGTACTGTTTTTGTTAAACAAGGTATTGAGGTAACAGAAGATTGGAGAACTGTACTTCCAGATGGTAGTACGATGTCTAAAGAAGATTCAATCTATCCTGTTACTAACTATGAACATGAAGATTATTTGAATGAAGTCAAGAGACAAATCTTGATTCCTGTATCAAATATGGTTGATATTATGATTGAAGAAGTTGAAGATATTCTTGCATATGAACCTCACGCTGAGTTAGACGACGCTAACAATAAGAAGACTGTTCTTAATCTTACATCGAGATTTCTCAATAATGTTGGATCTGTCAGTTTTGCTAGTGCTGTTCAAACTAGACCTACAAACGGAACAGGAGTTACCTTCGACAATGGACCTGCTGCTGGTAGTGTAGGAGTTTCTGGAACTGGAACAACAACAATAACTACCACAACAACATCTACAATCACTGGTGCTACCACAACCACGACAAGTCCCTCTCCTTCACCAAGTCCTTCTTCTTCTCCTTCATCAAGTCCCTCTAGCGGATCTGGAGGTTCTGGAGGATCTGGTGGATACTGATCCAGAGTTTTACAATCTAGACATAACAAAAGACGGACTTGCATTAATATACAGGTCCGTCTGTTTTCATTTGGAAAAATGGCCTGGAGGTCATCCAGACGAGCAAGTTGCACTACAGCAACTAAAAGATAACTTATTTCGTATTATTCTCGAAAAAACCCTAGAATCCTAAAATTTGTCGGGATTTTTTTTCGGGAATTATGGTAACTAAAGGTCGATTTTAGTTTGACCCTCCACCAGTTTCACTTTGTAGATGGTAGTCTTTGCTTGCTTCTTTGCGAAGTGCAAATCCATTCTCTTCTTCACATAGTATAGAGCAACCAGAACGATGAGAAACTGGATGCCCTCTTCCCAACTCATGTTCCAGGCATCTACCAGGTCGAGTTGGGCTTGGGCAAACAGATTCATTCTTTGTCCCCTCTCTTGTTGAATCCGAAGGGACCGAGTTTATCTTTCACTCGTTCCTTCAACACTGCACCAGTAAGTGCTTCCATAACTTTCAGAACATCCTCTGCTTTGTGAGGACCAGGACCCATACGCTCTGCAGCATAGTTGAACTTCTGAAAGAACTCATCAGAGACAAGTTTATAATCTTCAACAGTGATTGGTTCAGTCATCAGTCCTCCTCAGCAAGTTTGGCGAAGTAAGACAGAGTGTCATCTTCGTCTTGGACAGGAGAGGCAGCAACTGCTTTCTCTCGGAAGTCAGATACCTCTTGACCCCATCCCTTGTTAGAAGGAGTGATGTCAGGATCGTTGAATCCACCAGAGGGAGTGTCAAAGACTGCTTCGTCTTGCTCGTCAACACGAGGAGCAGGAGAAGTCTTACCAAGCACCAGGTTCAGACGTGCTTGCAGTTGCTCGTAGGTCTTGAAGTTCTTGGTATCTTCAAACTCTGCGAGAGAGTATGCTTGATTCCAGATACCTTCGAGTTTGTCATCCTCAAAGTTACCCAGGGTTCCAGGTGCAGCGAACTCAGACTTGTCATAGTTCCAGTAACCTTCGACCTTGCGGATCTTCAGTTTGAAGTCAGCACCTTTCCAGAAGTTGAAAGGATCGATGGGAGTCTCGTCAGCGAATGCAGGTTGCATTGCTTCAGTCAGTTTGTCAAAGATCTTCTTACCGAACTTGTAGAGGAAGACGCGACCCTCATTCTCGGGGTGAGCAGGGTCTTGCACAACATAAATGTTGGCATAGTAGGAGAGTTTACGCTTTTGAGCACGAGCGATCTCCTTGTCGCTATCACGACCACTGTTCCACAGTTCGCGATTCAGTTCACCAACAGGATCATCCTTGCCGAGAGTGGTGAGAGAGTTCTCAATGTACCACTGTCCACCAGGACCCTTGAAGGCATGACTCCAGACCTTCGCCCAAGGCATCTCTTCGCCATCGGGTGCAGGGAGGAATCGGATGACTGCGTAACCGTTACCAGACTTGTCCAGTTCAGGTTTCCAGAAACGCTCGTCGGCAGAGGAACCAGCAGCAGGCTGATTCAGTTTCTCGATCTCTCGCGTCAGTTTGGAAAGGGTGTTTCCAGCGGCAGACGCCTTTTTGAGAGAGGCAAAAGACATGATTGTATTCTCCGTATTGAATGTGTAGTTTGTATGTTTGCTACTGGATCATCGTAGCATACTATTTAGTCGTCGTCAACTTCCCGTTGTGCCGCTAGTTCAAGTGTCTCCACCATCGCATCCATGCACTCCAGGAGGTCCATGTAACCAAATGCCTGTGACAGAGCATTGATCCTGGTCTTCATGTCAGCCGCTTCAGAGTCCTCCGATGCTGCCAAGCATAGTCTACCATAAAAAGTGCGTTGTTTGTCGATCAATGTCTTACAATCTTCAATATGATCCAACTTCTCTTGCTTGTTCATAGTGGCAAGTTGAGAAGTCATCGATGCAACTTCTTGATAAGTGTTGAATATATCTTGTAAGTTATCTTGTACTTGTTCTGATTTAAAAAAGTCACTCATAGCTTCGTCCTTATAACGGTTAAGATTTCACCCCTATACTTTGTGCAGTCCACGTTTAAAAATGGTTTGTATTTTAATACTCTTCTCCTGACATCTTTCCAGATAGGATCTGCTAGTTTCTTATCGAACTGTCCGATATATCCTAAACAAGTTTCAAATACAACAAGGGTTTCTAATGTTATCTCTCCCGACAGATAATGTTTTAGGAGAGGTGGATGTGTTCCTTCCTTTACTTCAAAGATTTTGTCAAACTTATCCTGATAGGGTGCTTCAAAGTATGTGAGCAGGAGATCTACATCCTGTCTAAATTTATAACAAAAAGACTCTCTATTTACTCTCCATCTTTCATAGTTACTGTCACTAAAGGATTTAATATACCCTTTAGGATCTTGCATAAAGTTAGCGACAAAGTAATCAAGGATTTTACTCCCATCATACTTCGTCGCTAGTTTTTTGAAGAAATATCTGTCACGCCTTTCTTCAAATGCTTTTTCAGAGGCATTTACTTTGCCCCTGTATTTTTGATAGTCATAATGTTCTTTGGTGAAGTGCATTCGCAATGCGAGATACATCTTGTACACTTCAAATCCAGTCACAGTGGCAATACTCCTTTAGATCGTTTCTTCATGTAGTTTAGACGCTCTGCCTCATGACGCAAGCGTTCTTTTAGAGGTTTAGACATCAGTTTAGGGACAGTTTCAAGTTCAATCTCATTCTCTTGGCAGTAAGTTACTACTGCTTCGATGTATGAAATGAGACCGTTGCTACGCTTCACCAGACGTTCAATCTCTTGAGAGAACTTGGTAGGCGTTAGAAACTTGTCGTCTAACTGTTTTTCAGGCATTGGTTCTTCCCCTAACAAATTCTTCAATGTAGGATTTGAGTAGTTGTAAATAGTCATCAAGATTGTACTTCTGAAATACTTGAATAGTTCCCTCTTCAGTGGCGATAAGTGTGACAATTTTCTTTACCTCTAGTCCTGAACGCTCAAGGAACATTGCAGCGTATGCAGTTTCCTGCACAAAATAGTGCTCAATGTTCTCTTCTTTCTTTTCTTTGGTTGAAGTTTTAAAATCGATCACTGCTAACTCGCCATCAAACTCAGCAATGCAGTCTACGCGACCAGCTAAACCGAGATAGTGAGAGTATAAGAAAGTCTCTAAACAATGAATGTTATTAATACGATTCAAAGTAGACTTTGCAGACTGAAACATTCTAACAGACAATGGATTATTTTCCAAGTATTTGTCTAAGTTCAGTTCACCTTTGAAATAGTCTTCAGAGATTGCATGGAATGCAGTCCCTCGTTGTGTTGCTCTAGCAGTAATGCGATTCGCTTCTGTTTCACCAATACGAGCTCTCCACTTTTGGAAGAACTGAGCGTTCTTAAACGATGTGATAGAAGTTACACTTGGATAGTATTTATCCGCTCCAGGAATAGGATAGAATCTAGTTCCATCTTTAGTCACAGGTTCAACCTCCACATGTTCGCGAAGGTCAACATCAATAAAGTTAAACATTAAAATCCTAGATTATACTTAGTAAGAAGATAAGACTTGACCAGTCCAGAGCGAACAATATCATCAATACCAAACTCAACGCAAGTAAACTCACGCATCGCTTGGAGAATACGAATGAAATCAGAGACACCAGTTTTTTCATTGTCCTTCGTAAGATCTGATTGAGTGATATCACCACACAACATAATCTTAGAATCTTCACCGATACGAGTAATCATCGAATCGAGTTCATGGAAGTTGAGGTTACTAAACTCATCAACAATGACAATACAGTTATCCATAGTGACACCACGGATGAAACTGGTAGACCAGAAACTAATGGTTTCCTGTGCTCTAAGATTATCATAGAGCATATCAAATGAGTTGTCATCAGGCATACTGAACATGTATTTCACCATGTTCTTGTATGGAATCTGATAGAGAGCAGACTTATCTTCATGGTCGCCAGGAAGGAAACCGATTTCCCTGGTAGGAACGAGAGATCTTACAATATAGATTTTATCGTAAGGAGTGTTTTCGTCAAGTACCTCTTGCAAAGCAAGATAAAGAGTGATGAAAGTTTTGCCTGTGCCAGCAGCACCATGAAGAAGAAGGTTCTGACCTTCAGCATACTGTTGAAACACAGTCTCCTGATTAGGAGTCAGAGGATTGATAGGCACCATATAGGACTTATCAATCGGTTTCTTTCTACGGATTTGCTTAGCGGTCATGTTGGAAGGGACAGGATTACTAGTTGTATTCCTTTTACGTGCTCTTGGCATATCAAGTAAAACGACTCAAGTTTGCTCGGGGGTGTGCTTTCTGCACTTTGGACATCACTTCTTTGAATCCATCAGACTGTTTCGGAGTGCCGTAGGTTGTGCCTGCGATACCTTGACTCCAGTCCTTGTCCCAATCAGGATTATCCTTTTTCCATTGCTCATATTCGGCAACGGTCATGCGGAGATCTTTTGTCTCCCCAGTGGTCTTATTTATTACAGGGTAAGTAGGCATCTTAGCACTCCTCTTTATTGAATAGTTTACGGCACTTCTTTACTTCTTTGAGTTCGTCTTTGATCATCTGGTATGCATCCTCAGGAGTGATTCTCCGAGACATTTCCATAGCAGTGATGACTTCAACACGAGTTCCAAAGTGTTTGAGTGCCTCTTCAAAGCAGTTTAGTTCTTCATACATCAGTCGATCCTCAACGATGGTTGCAGGCAGTCACATTCGTCAAGATGCTTAGAACATCCGCAGTCGCCCTCAGGGCACCATCCAAGTGCCTCAGAGACGACTGGGAACTGACAGATGAAATGCTGCTTGCAAAGTTCTGCAATGTCCATATGCTCCTTCTGGGTGCCATTGGCGGTACGCAGATTGATATAATGGATCCATGACCTAAGATTTCCTGTCATGTAGAGTTTTGTTCCTACGGCAAGGGGAAGCACAAAACGAGCACACTCCTTTGCAATATCATCTTCAAGCATTTGTTGGTACAAATCCATACCTTGCTTGAAGTATTGCTGCATCAGGATTTCATACTTCTGCTTGACCCAAGGGTCAATAGCATCGATAGAGTTCTGCCTATTCTTGTGGTCTTGAAGACGGAGTTCGGGGAGTGCGATCGTCTCACCGAGTAGGGAAGAATCAGCATAGCGTTGTGAAAATTCTTGAAAGCAGAAACTACGGTGACGCAAGATTTGAGCCGCCAGACCTCTAGTGGTAGAGATCTCCAAAGTCATCGTTGCTTGCTCAAACACAGACCAATGTCCATGCTTGATACAATACTTCAACAGTCCTGCAACCTTAGGATTCTCCTGATTTGCAGGATTGCTTACGCGAGCAATGTAACCGATTGTCTTCTCTGCATCAGGAGTGACAGAGACCAAACATACTTTAGTCATTCTTTATCAATAAAAAGTCTAGCGAGTAAATACAAACCAAGTGCTTTGAAGTATCCGATAGTGGCAAGACCAAAGATACCTGGCAGCAACCAGTTCCATAATAGCATAATAATAGCAGGTTTCACAAAGAAAGCAACAAAAGTTGCTGCTGCTGTGATTGCTGCCTCTTTCTTTTCTTGTTCTTCTTGTTCTTCTAACTCTTCCTGCTCTTCTTTTTCTTTCTCTTCAAAGGCACGTTTATCAAAGTAGATGGTCACTTTTTCTTTTTCTTTGCGTTTGGATCGGTCCATAGTTTTGGATTCGCCCTCCCTTCAGTTTGTCTCATGTTTACAAAGTCATTACGATAGTGATCCCAATAATGATCAAAGATATCTACTTGTTTACTAGCAGAACAAATATCAAACTTCGTCATACCATCTTGTAGATACTCTACCATGTATGCAGTATAAGGCAATGAGCGATCCTCGCATAGAGAAGGGTCACAATCCTTATGGATCATTTTAATACCCTTCCCCATCAGGAACGACCTCCCCACTCAATGCTAGGGAACGCTTCACTAATCACTGCCTTAGTGATTCGCTTATACTTATCATTGATACGCCCATCCTTTGCAAGGACCAGAAGTTCTGCTTCTTCTGCAGACAGTCCTTCCAGAAGTTGAACAAACATAGACTCACGCTTCAGTGAAGGCAGTTTATCCTGACCACCCTTAAAGAAACGGTACAGTCCTTTGTACTCAGACTCAAGACGAGTGTGATCAGTTCCTACAGGTGCATCATTAGGGGTATAAGGAACATCTCCTTCAGGAAGCATAGAAACAATACTCTCATCAAAGTTGATAATCAACAGTTGACGAAGTGCAGTGCTGTTATGTTTTTGAAGCAATGAGATCTTCTCTGCTTTTGTTTTTGCATTGGAGACCTTTCTCAAAATCTCACTAATCAGTAACCTAGGGTTACTGTTTTCCATATTGCGTGGCATGATTTACTCCTTTAATTAATCTTCATCATCCTCATCTTCAAACTCAGTCCAGTATTGTGTGTCTGGTCTGATGTAGATAAGTTCGTCATGTAACATGTTACCATCTTCATCGAACATTTCAGGATGTGATACTGACTTAGCGTATGCCGCGTTCTCGATGAAGTCTTCTACGTACCCCTTGGCTAACCAGGAAAGCGTGATTCCCAGGAAAAATGCTCCGAGTACAACTAATACAACTAGTGCAACTAACATGGTTTCCCCCTTTTAAATGTTTACTGTGAACTTGGAAACCAACCCTCCTATGTCTTGAACTGATAATATTTAGTCGTTAAATCAGGTTGTTTTCGCGAAGATATTTCACAGTTTCGGTGCAACCTCCAAGACGTTTTGAGTCTAGCAGAACTTGAGGAAAAGTGCTACCAGGACCAAACTGTTTATAAAAATCTTCTCTTTTGAAATGGGTATCTAAACGATACTCACTGAAAGAATGTCCTTTAGCACTAAGAACTTGTTTAATCTTTGTGCAGTATGGACAACCATTACGAGTGTATACAGCAAAGTTCATAATATCCTCCGATAAAAAAAGGGACTCCGTAGAGTCCCATTGGGTGTTCCGACTTTTGTAGAGACCGCACGAAAAGGTCTCATACTATATATCAGAACGACCAGGTTGCACCAACCTTGGTGCCGTAACCGTTGTCAGCATCATCGATGCCACCAGCGAAGGAGAGTTCGCCGTAGACGGACAGGTTCTCAGTAGCAGCAACGCTACCATAGACCTTACCAGACAGAACGGTGTCAGACTCACCACCGTCAGTTACGACGAAGGAGGGACCGATTTGAGCACCGTAGGACACAGCACCAGACTCACCAGACCAGCCCACATGAGCGTCTGTAGTCGTGCCAGTGTAATCCGAACCAGTGAAACCTGAGTTTGCCTCTACGTTCACGTAGGGACCTGCCAGGGCAGCACCAGGAGCAGCGAAAGCGACAGCTGCAGCGGCAGCAGCGAAAGCAGTTTTGATCATTGTTGTTTACCTTTTAGTTACTTGCGGAATGGTTACCCGCAGATTAAAGCAGACTCGACTTGTCTGCGTTGGGATAAGTATAACACATTGACAGAGACCCGTCAAGTGTTACAGTGTGTAACGTTACCGAGTATTTATACTTTTTTAAACGTTCGGTTTTTTCTCTTTTCTTGCTTTCGTAGCATACTCCTGTGCTTTCTTTCTGGATTCTATCAGCATCTGTGCTGTTTTGCTACGTTCTTCATAGTAAGAATCTGGATCAAACTGGACATCAATAACATCCATAGGATCAACAATAGATTCAAACTCTGCATCAGCATCACCAAGAATCTCTCTTAGTTCTTGTGGTAAATCTTCGTTTTTAATTTTTGGTAGTTCCATTAGACCTCAATCCATTCGTATCCTGCATCCATTCTAGTATGCCACAGTAGGTTTCCGCCACCAGGTGTATTTAGATCTAGTGACGACGCTATTATAGCATCACCAGTGACCGTAATGGTTCTACTCTGACTACTTGATTCAGTTCCAGATACAGTAATAGTTTTCGTTTCATCACCTTCCTCACCCGACTGGTCGAATGTTTTACCAGCAACATAAAGTTCACCGACTGCTTTTCCATTTGAATCTGGATCATCGTCCCATGAAAGTTTTAAAGTAACATCACCAGTACCAGTGACAACTAATCGAAGGTCGTTGTCATTACTTCCAGTAAAGTTAGCAGTTACTCCAGGTGATGTCGATATAATCTCAAACTCTGCATCAGTATCCCCTTGAAAATCTGCATCTGTAAACTTGATTTTTTTATCTGTAACCTCTATAACTTCAGCATTATCACCTCTACCTTTTGATCCCTGATCTGCTATTTCAATCGTAAAACTTTCAACAGTAGCACCAGTCTGTGTAAAAGTTTCATTAGCAATGACCAGTGTACCAACAGCGAGTCCTGAAGTATTAGGGTTGTCATCCCATTCAAAATCCAGTCTAACATCAGCTGAACCAAAACCAGATACATCAAGTCCAGTTCCATCAGAACTGAATGAAACACTTATGTTGGAACCAATCGATTGTGTGATAGTTCCAATATCCATTGTAGCATTTACATCAAAATCATTAGAGGCATCATCATCCCATTGGATTCTCTGCCCATTATTTCGGATTCGATATCCCGCAGTAGAACTTTGTCCAGTGATTACCCAGTCAATAGATGAGTTTCCTCCAGTAGGAGTAAGAGTCCATGCAATACCTGCAGGGTTTCTAGTCCAATCAGGATCCTGATTCTGTGGAACATTAGTAATCGACACACCGATTGTATGTGTTCCAGCAGATAAGTTTGTTATTGTTGTTGTATCTGAACCAGTAAAGTTTGAACTAGTAGCAATCTGAGTCCCATCTAAAGTAAAGACTCCTTGATTATCTGCTGCATATTCAAATACATGATCTCCAGCGACAGGAACCTCAACACTAAAAGTCGCAGTGTGTGTAACACCTTCTAAAGGATCACTATTGGATGGATAAACTGCGTAAGTATTCATAAAATCACTCCATGCAGAGTGAGGTCCTGATCGCACCCAAGGAACTGTAGATGCATCCACACAAGATGAACCTCTACAGATTTTTATATACCAACCACCAGGATTCATATTCCAAACGTAAGCATCACCGAATGGTTCTACTCCTTCATTAACAACAATCGTTGTAGGAGATGGTGTCCCATAAAATGCAAATCCATTTGCATTATTTGTAGTATCTAAGGCATATGCAGGACTGTCAGAGTTACCTTCAGTAGCATCTGTTGTCCACATAGTATCATTACCATTGGTTTTTGCATAGATCAATGATGTCAATACTGTTTGACCTTCAATCTCATGGGGTGGATTTTTAAATGGAGGAAATCCATATAAACTATACGTACTTTGAGGTTTTCCAGGTTCATGATCAACTACTTTAAATGATCCTGGGAAGGGATATGTAAAAAGATGACACAGTATACCTTCACTAACATATCCAGCAGGAGGTGTCGATTCTGTTCCAGTGAAATGATCTCCAGTAGTGCTATTAACGTATCTGTAAAGGGGTGTAGTGGAGTATGTATTTCCAGCACCATCACAACTACCAAATCCAGCAGCAGAGTTAGTACACTGCACAACCATCTTCAGAGTTCCTTGCTGTAATGTTTGAGTTGTACTATGTGGTGGAGTGTATGAACCAGTGTGAAATCTCTCATGCTCTTCATTAAAGATACCAGCACCAGCATCAATGATAGGAGTGGCATTATCATTCAAAAAAACTTTGAAGAAATCGTCCGCTCCACCAGTAAAAGTATAAGCACCTGCTGCTGGAATGTCGATAAAGTATGTAACTTCCTGTTGCAGACAAGGCAAAGTACATATCGCTGGGTTTACCCAAACAGCATATGTATTTCCATCATCACTCCATGCACTGCTATTTACGATTGCCGTGTCGTTTGTACTGCTAGTGATTCTAAGTGTTGCATTACAATCAGTGCCATCTAAATCATAAAAACAAATACTGAAATCGCTTACCACATAACCACCTAAACCACTAGCACCATCTCCAGGTCCACCTGCACCAGAACCACCATCGATGGTCAGTGTATAATCTGTATCCGCAGTGACATTAATATATACACTTTCCTTTCCTTTCTCTCCACGTTGAGTCAATGTTTGACCATTAACAGTTACTGTACCTAAAGCAGATCCATTAGTGTTTGGATTATCATCCCACTCAAGTTCTAATCCTATTTGTCCATCACCGACTCCAGTTACCCTGAGTGCTACATCACTACCAGTTCCAGTAAGACTGGTGATACGAAGAGTTGCATTATTATCAAATCCATTACTTGCATCATCATCCCATTCAATCGTCTGACCATCACCACTGATTTGGTAACCAGCATCTGAGTTTTGTCCAGTGAAAGTCCATGTATAAGTATTGCCACCAGTAACAGAGAATGATCGAGTCTGGTTTCCAGTAGTGTTGTTGCCCTGAGTGAAAGTTTGACCTTCAATAACCATTGTTCCAATGGCTTGACCAGAGATATTAGGACTGTCATCCCATTCAAGTTCAAGTGTAATGACGCCCGTTCCAGTTCCATTCACCTGAATACCTGTGCCATCAGAAAGAAAACTTGCAGATATACCTCCGCCATTATCGATAAATGTTGCGTTCAAGGCAGCACCTACAACCTCATATCCCACAATAGAATCAACAGGAAAGGTAACAGGGTTTGATCTTTCTCGTTGGTACTTTTGCACAAAAGTTCCATTTGAATTATAAAACTTTACTGGAAAAATATTAATATCTGGGTCATGAGGATTACAACTTTCTGGTGTAATCGAAAGTCCTTCAAACGTGTCATCCAATCCCCATGGAGAAGTAGAGAATACTGGCCAGTTATACTGAGGTTCGATTAATGGATAATCAGGAGGAGGACCGATTGGTGCATTCAGATCATCTACACAATCATAATATTCTACAGAACCATCAGACAGTGTTCTCTGTTTACATCTCCTAGTTTTAATATACCTAGCAGTACCATCAGTGATTCTATCAAGATCCTCTAAGTCAATAGGACCATATGTAGGAACTCTACCATCACCATCATCAATACCAAGATCTACTGCTACTTCATCAGGAACAACAATATCACATATTGGACCCAGTGGTCCCTCTGGATAGTAAAACGTAGTCGTTGCCATTAAAAAAGAGGGTTGTTACACCCTCTATTTATTTTAAAGAGCGTTACCTCTTGGTAGAACTTCTTCTGGGAAGATGAAGTTTTCATGAGGTTGGTCAACAGTTGCCATCCAGTTACGAAGACCTTCATTGAGAAGAATGTTCTTGGTATAGAACGTCTCGAACTCAGGATCTTCTGCTGCTCTCAGTTCTTGAGAAACAAAATCGTAAGCACGCAGATTGAGGGCAAGACCAATAATGCCAATGGATGAAGTCCAGAGACCCATAACAGGAACAAACAACATAAAGAAATGAAGCCACCTTTTGTTGCTAAACGCGATCCCGAAAATCTGCGACCAATAACGGTTCGCTGTAACCATTGAATAAGTTTCTTCTTCTTGCGTTGAATCAAACGCCTTAAACGTGTTTGCTTGTTCACCATCTTGATACAAAGTATTCTCTACTGTAACACCATGAATGGCAGAAAGCAACGCCCCGCCAAGAATACCTGCTACACCCATCATATGAAATGGGTTCAAGGTCCAGTTATGAAATCCTTGTAGGAATAGTAGGAATCGGAAGATTGCTGCGACACCGAAGGATGGAGCAAAGAACCAACTGCTTTGCCCCAAAGGATAGATGAGGAAAACAGAAGTAAAGACAGCGATAGGACCCGAGAAAGCAATAGCATTGTAAGGACGAATACCGATGAGACGTGAGATTTCAAACTGCCGAAGCATGAAACCGATTAGAGCGAAAGCCCCGTGGAGTGCCACGAAAGGCCAGAGTCCCCCAAGTTGGACCCAGCGGACGAAATCTCCCTGAGACTCAGGACCCCAAAGTAGAAGAAGAGAATGACCCATAGCATCAGCAGGCGTTGACACAGCCGCTGTAAGGAAATTAGCACCC
>BCSF01000056.1_pt1 | contig 47902 bp, 47 predicted proteins | sample 1016431 | NCBI WGS metagenome assembly BCSF01 (sample SAMD00045685;SAMD00045686;SAMD00045687;SAMD00045688;SAMD00045689;SAMD00045690;SAMD00045691;SAMD00045692;SAMD00045684;SAMD00045690;SAMD00045691;SAMD00045692;SAMD00045684;SAMD00045685;SAMD00045686;SAMD00045687;SAMD00045688;SAMD00045689, study... | reverse complement strand
TTCCATTTTTAGCTCCAATATATCCACTTGTGTCATCGTCTTTAATAGCAATATATGACTTATTATCAGTTGATTCGAAAATAGAAACAAGATCATCGCTACCAGATCTAACATGTAATCTAGCACCTGGAGAAGTATAACCTATACCAACATTACCTGAACTATTGATTGTAACTCTTGATGATCCACCCGTGGAAAACTCTAATTGATTTGCCGTATCACTAAACATACCTGTATCAGTATCGTTAGCAAACGAGAATGAAGGGTAATCGTCAAGATATGAACTAGACCTTATTTGTCCTCCAGCTAAAATTTTTCCAACAACCTGTAATTTTTCAGATGGTGTAGAGGTTCCAATACCAAGATTACCATTTTGGTCTATTCTTAATACTTCATCTAGTGTTTGGTTATTTTGGGGAACATGAAAAGCTAAACCAGTAGAACTATTAGTATCAGTACCACCTTCTCTTGTAGCAGCAATACTTGCTCCAATAAAGCTATCACTATCACTTGCAAGTTTAAATTGTAAACCAACACCAGAAGCTGTTGTTTGTTCTACTGAATCATTTCTATCTATCGCTTGAATAATTACTGGATAAGCAATCTCATCGGCTGTAATTTGTTTTATAAAAGAAGTTTCACCCGCTGTAAAAAGTTGAATGTTATCCCAATCTTTAGTTCCATCTGTTAAACCAAAATATAAAGATTGAGTACCATCATTTTCAGGTCTAAGGTAACTTGCATTTCTACTAAATGTAACTCCATATCCTCTTAAACTAGAATGAGTTCCATCGCTATAATGAGCTCTTACCATTGTTGCTGTAGATCCATTTTGAGGGACCCCAGCGGTAATATTGCCAGATGAATCGATTCTACCAACAACATCAATACCCGAATCATCTACAGTTAATTTTCTTGCTGTTCCATAAACAAATTGTAAATTACCAGCAGAGTTTGTAGTTAGATCATTGGGAGATTCGAATATTTTAGTGTTTGTCCATTGTAATCCTTCGTTAGGACCAGCATCAGCAAAACTAATATTATTAACATCTGTAATATTATTATTGTTTAAATCAAGAGCATTGTAAACAGCAGTGCCAGTAAATGATAAAGTGCCTTCTAAAGTTGTAGCACCTGTTACATTTAATGTACCATCTATATCTAGAGTTTTGGCAGGAGAAGTTGTTCCAATACCAATTTTTTTATTGGCGCCTGAATTATCTGCATCGGAATCAATGTGGAAAATTGTATTATCACCCGCAGTAATAATGGTGCCGTCGCCTTTCTTAAAATAAAGCGCACCATCTGCGGTATTGATTGCTAATTCACCTAAGTTTAGGTTTCCTGCGGTGGGTATTGCTCCAGCCGTATTAGAACGTCTGAGCCTAATATCTTGTTTTCTGGCCAATTTTGGCTTCTCCTATTATTCAATCTCTATATAGAGCTTTTTAATAAATTTATATTCTTTGTATTTACAAAGTTTCTAAATCTATTTATAATAGAAGAATACCTAGTTAGTAAGTACCGCCGTCAATAATATTTGAAAATTCAGGAACTCCACTGGCTCCTGCTTGAAGAATTTCGTATTGATTGCCACTTAATTGAGTTACAGCATCAGTGCCATTACCAATAAGAACTGCATTGTTTGTTAAGGTAGATCTTCCAGTACCACCTGAAGATACAGTAAGTTGAGTTGTTAATGAAAGACCAACTACAACAACTCTACCAGCATTACCACTAAATACTTCGTTTGAATTTGTAGCATCTGGAATAAATACAAATGTTGAATCACTTTCATCAAAACCAAAATAACCTAGCTTAGGATTAGTGCCATCATGATATCTAAATTCAATACCACGATCTTTTCCATCGTCAGCTGATGGCGCTGCATCTCCGCCTAAAGTAAAGATTGGATCATCAATAGTAACCGTTGTAGAATTTACAGTTGTTGTAGTACCATCAACAGTAAGATTACCTGTAACTGTTAAATTATTAGAAATAGTAACATTATCAGGTAATCCAATAGAAACAGTATCACCAGCAATAGAGGTTTCAATCTCATTAGTTGTACCACTAATTGTTAGTGTATCAGTTAATAAATCAACACCATTACCAGTACCAGAACCAGCCGCTACATTTAAAACAGTAGCTACATCAAGTTCAGTAATTTCTGTGATTTGACCTTGTCTATTAACTGTGAATTGTGGAATCTTATTAGTATCACCATATTCACCAGCAGTATCATCTGAACTAGATTCTTCAGCAAGAGTTGCTGTAATACTAACGGTTGTTGTATCAGCTGCATCATTTGGAGTAACTGTAATTCCAGTTCCAGCAACAACTGTACCACCAACGGTATCTCTAATATATTCTGCTAAACTTACTTGGTCTGTACCAACATAAGGATTAACAATAATAGCTTTACCAGAGGTAATTGGTGGTAAATACTTTGTTGATTTATTTGATTGAGTAGAAATAGTACTACCATCAATATCGAGTTGATCAACTTTTAATTGTTCTAATGCTGAAGAAGAATTTGTAATAAGAGCGCTATTTGCATGAAGCTCTCCATGGACATGATCCAACATATCAACAAAGTATTTACCACCAATTACCTGTTGAGTTGCTGCAATATTAGTATTTGCGTCCTCTGCGCCGGTACCAATATATAATCTACCCCCGCCATTTGCTTGGGTTTCAGCACCGTACGAGTAACCAAACTCACCCGTCTTTAGAATGGTAGGTGCGTTAGAACTACTACTCGTTAAATTCTTTATTCTTGTTCTTGCTGCCATATTAGTATAATCCTGCGCTTATAGTAAGATTTTCTTCTTCTACTGTATTCGTTAATTCAAATAAACCAGTGTTAGCATTAAATACTATTACTGCTCCATCTGCTTTTGCTGAAGTATCAACATCGGTCAAATCACCTAAAGCGATAGACCCTTGAGATAGTTTTACAGTTTGAGCAACTATTTCTTTTTGGTCTTGTGCTTGGCCTTTTAACCTACCTGTCTGTCGAATAGTAGCTTTAATATTTGCCATTTAGCTCGCCCTTGTAACTCCCGGTTTTACTTCAACCTGTCCTTCAATAATTCGTGTAACCTCTGAAGTACTAGTTTTGGTTATCTCTACATCATATACATATCTTCCGGCTTTCATACCATTAGTAGTACTAGCAGCTAACTCGATTTTTACCACTCCAGTTGTAGCACTAGTAATACTACTTACAAAATCTGTAGCGGTAGTTGAAGTATAAGACTTTCTTATTTGTCCTGCAACTGTATATCCAGTTAGATTTAAAGCATTACCTGCAATATCGGTAACATCAATTTCTGCACTAAATGTACTACCTTGGTCAATTGTTAAATTAGAATATATCGCCATTTAACCAGATTCCCTTAATTATTTATATTTTTCAGAGCTTCTATTTCAGCTCTTAATTCTTTATTTTGATCTTTAAGTTCTTTAATAGCTTCAACTAAAAGAGATGTAATTTGAGAATATTCAACTGTTTTATATTCTTCCCCATCATCTGTTCTAAATGGTAATTCTCTCTCTTTAACTGCTGATGGTAATACTTTTTCAACATCTTGTGCTATTAGACCTGCTGAGTTTTCTCCATCTTTCTTCCAATCAAATGTAACACCTTTTAATTGAGATACTTTATCTAAAGCATTATCTACAACTTGAATGTTTTCTTTTAATCTTTCATCAGAAACTGTAGTTGAGAAACCAATAACATCGCCATCAACATGAAGATCACCATCATTTTCAAGTCTCATTTCTTCAGCGCCAGCAGTATACCATCTGATACCAACATCTGCATCATAAAAAGTATAATCATGCGTATTACCAGATTTAATATCTGCGGTATTCGAGTTTCTTCTTCTATCATCTTCTAGTCTAAACGCTGTACCATTCAATGTCATACCATAATTTCCATCCGCGGAATATGTAGTGTTGGTTGCATTAAGAGTTATTTTATCTGTACCATCAGTAATAGAAATATTGTCACCAGCATTAATTGTAAATGTATCTCTCTTCTGGTCAGAATCATGTAGTGTTCCATTTGTTCCATTGTTTTGTGATTGTATCTTGGCAAAAGTACTTTGGTTTACTTCAGCTGTAGTACTAAATGTAATTGTATCATTATTTGCATTAGCATCAATACCAATTCTTGTACCAGCAACAATTCCAATATCAGTTGTTGTTGTTGTAGCCGAACCACCAACTGGAGTAACTGTATCTTTTAATCTAATTTTACCATTATTACCATCATCAACTACTTCAAATCCTGTTATTGTAGTATCGGTACCTGATGCACCAATTAATGTTCTCATTTCAGAAGCTGAGACTTCACTATCTAAAGCGGGAGCTCCTGTTACAACTTTAACAGCGGGAGTTGGTAATCCATCAACTGTGTTTTTCAAAGCACTAACATCTACACCATCAACAGTTGCTCCTTCTGTAACAACAATATTCCCAGCTTTGTCGAATTGAACATAGCTATCTACTGTACTACCACTAGAATCATCTTGTACATTGAATTGATGATAGCCATTTAATGCCGCATTGTGATAATTACCCAGTCCACTTAAGGTAATACCACTTTCAATATCATTACCTGACCCAGTTATTGCAACCCATTGTGATAGACCCTGTGTCGCCCATGCATTAGCATTAGATGATTCAGGCTCATAGAAATAAATACCTTCATTACTACTATTATATTGTATTTGAGGAGTACCATGTCTTTTTTGACCCAATGCTAATACAGCGTCACTTGCATTAACGGTATTATCTCCAGTCAAATCCATGTCTGGACCTTCAGCTAAGTTAATTGATGTTTGATCAACTTCAGTTGCTGAAGTAGTACCAATAACATGCCCATAAGTATCAAATTGAAGATCTTGAATATATGTTCTTCCAGTATTATTTACATCAGCAAGACTACTAGTATTAGCATGCTTAAATGTAATTGTATCTCCATTACGTTCTATTGTTAAGCCAGCTTCATTACCAGGGTCGACCGTACTTACTGCTAATGTTATATCATCTGTAGTACCATTGGAACCTGTTAATCTTATTTTTTCTGAAGTATCAGTAGAACCATCAACGCAACTTATTGAATAGGTGGTATTGGTAGAAGAAATAGTCATTTTGGAAGCACTATTTCTTGTAATAGTTGTTGCGCCGCCTGCAGCTAATTCAACATCGTCGTTATTATTATCACTAGCTTTTAATCTAATTTTAGTTGTACCACTAGGAACTTCTAAATCATAAGTTAATGGAACAGCACCACTTGGCATATTAAACTGGGTATTAGTATATCCAGTAATATGACCATTATCATCAGTAATTGCTGTAATAGTAGTAAATGAATCGTTATTATTACCATTATAATCTAAGTTAATTGCTGAAGCGTTTGAAACCGTTGGTTCAAATTCTTTGTGAGAAATTTTAATTGTATGGTTTTCACCGGTTCCAGCAGTTCCTAACATAGCAGTTTCTATTAAACCACCACCACTATGTGTTCCACCATCTATACCGAATACTTCATCCTTTGTAATAGTTGCTTGAACATTATCCTCATCTCTAATTACAAAGGTTGTCTTATCAGCATTATCTGGTGCTGTAGAAATATTGTAATACGTTATTGAAGAATCACCAATACCATGCTTCCATCTATGGTTTGTTTCGTCCCAATAGAATTTAGCATTTTCTGAAGAACCTCTATTAATTTCAATACCAGCATCTTGAGTTGGTCCACTACCTGAAGCTAAATCTGAATTTAATACAATAATATTATCAGCGAGATTTATTTCTTCAGTGTTAACAGTTGTAGTAGAACCTGTTACTGTAAGATCTCCTCTTATAACAATATCATTACTAGCGGTTGTGGCATCTCCAACATATACAGTGCCACTCATTTGTCCTAATTTAGAAACTAGATTTGATACGCTTACATCTACGTCTGTATTATTATCTACAGAAGAAATTGTTATTTTGCTATCGTTATTTCTTGTAACAGTAACATTAGTACCACCAACGATTTGTACATCATCATTTACGCCATCATTTAATCGTATTTTTGGATTATTATTACTACCATTATTTGTTACAGCATTTAATGTGGCTGTTTTTTCGTTTGTAGCTAATAGATAACCAGGATCACTAAAGCTAATAGTAACATTATTACCACTTCTAGAAGTATTTACATTAGTACCACCAATAAATTTAGCATACTCATTTGTATCAACATGACCATAGGAAGTAGTATCACTATCACCATCGGCTTGTATTCTCCACTCCCCATAATTATCAAATCTATTATTTAGATTTTCTGTTGCTACACCTCTAACATGACCTGTATTATCTAAAAAGAATGAACTGATAACAGTTCCATTAGCTGTTGCCGGTCCTTGTTGTGTACCACCAGTTGTAAATGTGTTGTGATTAAATTTAACACCATTATCATATGATGCAGTAATTTTAGTACCATCTTTAAAATTAGCAACACCACCATTTCCAATATCTGCTTTTTTGACGCCTTTAACGTGAAGATCCCAACCAGCAAATCCTAAATCATCAAGTGTTAATTGCCTTGTTACAACTGAACCATTAGCATCAGTAACATGACCTAGCGTATCTGTTGTAACATTAAAGTCTAAATCTGAAATAACGTATGCACCATAACACAGGATGCTACTGGAAGCTTTGCTGCTGGCATCATATGTTGGGTGAACATATAAATCTCTTTCAGTTCCAGTTCCAACAGCACTTACGTGACCATTTGAATCAAATTCAATAGAATTAATAAATGTATTTGCTGTAGCTGATACATTACTTGGAGCAGTATTATTAACGTGATTAACAACAATTGTTTTGTTAGCATCATCTACATTAATATTAATATCATCACCGCCAATAAATGTAACGGTATCACTATTTGATCCAGCAGCAAAGCTTCCAGTAGCATCCTGTGTTATACCAGTTAAAGAATCAACGACTTCAAATGTTTTAAAGATGTTTTGAGATGAACCTTTGTCGGTGTTAGTAACAGAAAACTCTAAGTTATGAGTATCTTGCGTATCAGCAGTAAAATCAATATTAATTGTAGCACCGCCATCAGCACCACCAACATTAGTATTATTTTGTACAAAGTTTAGATTTTCGCCTTGAGTAATAGCTTTTGAATTACTACCATTTCCATCTTTTACATTAAATGATCTTATATAACGATTATCAAGGTTGACTGATCCAATGCTTGTAGCTGTAACGTGACCATGATCATCAATTGTAACACTTAAGTCTTGAATAACATTACCATTTGATAAGTCTGTTGAAATATCATCCCCACCCGTTGTACTATGACCAAAGGTTAAAGTTGATACAGTACTTCCAGCCGTACCAGAAGTACCAGTTGTAACATCTAATCCATCGTTAGCAACAAAGTTTACAGTTTCACCATTGGTAACACTATCAACCGCACTACTATTAGCTTGTAACTGCCATGATGGATCTTCAGCCTGATACCTTTGATCAAAGTTACCAGTAGTAATTGCTGTTATGTGACCCTGAGCATTTGTAACAACCTTCTTAACGTATACGCCACCATTTCCAGAGCCTGTAACTGCTTCGTCATCGTCATTACCATAAGTACCAGCAGTACCAAAGTTATCGTGATCAATACTAATAGTATCACTATTAGGATCAGAAGTTAATGTAATAGCATCTAAGCCTCTTAAGTTTAAAGTATCTGCATTACTATCTGCCACTACGTCATTAGATGCTGTGTCATTGATTGTTACAGTCTTAAACATTCTTAATGCTGCTGCAGCAACAGATCCTCTATCTGTATTATTATAGTTTACAACATAATCATTGCCTGATGTACCAGTGATTTCTGTTTCTAAACCATCACCCGCTGTAAACGAAAGATCTTTACCAGATCCAAAGTTAAAATCATGAACAGTTGGAACACCAAGTGTAGCAGTTGAAAGAATTAAAGAACCATCAGCTTCCCATTGGTCAGTTGCATAGTTATATACGATTGAGTGAGATCCTGTAACATTTGAAGCTACGCCACTAGGGGCTGTAGTAGGAATAGGACCAACCTCAATACCAAATCCGCCGGTTGAAGGTTCGGTAGTTAAATCATTACCAGCTAATATTAATGTATCTTCAACTTCTAAGGTTGTAACATTTAATTCTGTTCTTGTTCCTTCAACGTAAAGATCGCCAGCAACATATAGGTCTTCACCAACCCCAACACCACCGGTAACAACCAATGCACCAGTCGAAGTTGAACTTGATGCAGTATTATTTAATATAGTTGTTACACCATCAATAGTAACACTACTATTTAAATCAGTATGACCATCAACTCTAGCAGTTCCTAGAGTAAAGAAGTTACCACTAGCTGATGTAACTTTAAACTTATCAGCTCCACCTGTACCAATTCTAAAGTTACCATCAACACCAGCAGTACCGTCAACAGAAAGAGTTCCATCAATTTGTGTATTACCATTCGATCCAGTAACGTTAAATTTGTTATTACCAATTCTTAAGTTACCATCAACGCCTAAATTTTGAGCAATTGTAGTTGCTCCTGTTGCTGCAGCAACTTTAAATTTAGCATCTGAATATTGTGTACCACCAATTCTAAAGTTACCATCAACGCCTAAAGTTGAATTAAGTTCAGTAACTCCATCAACTGTAAGAGTTGAATTTAAATCAGTTGCTCCGTCTACGTTTAATGTTGTATCAAAATCTACTGCTGATTGGACATTAAGCGTTCCATCAATTTGAGTATTACCATTTGCTGCTGTTACATTAAATTTATTAGAACCAACTCTTAGATCACCATCAATACCTGTATAGCCATCAACCTCTAATGTTCCATCAATTTGTGTATTACCATTTGCAGCATTAACATTAAATTTATTATTGCCAACTCTAAGACTACCATCAATTCCTGCTGTACCATCAACTTCTAAATTATTTTCTACTGTCAGGTTATTATTAAATGTAGCATTAGTATTATTAGCGGTTAAGAATGTTTCATTAGCGCCAGATTTAATTTGTAGTTGTCCGCCGTTATGTGTAAATCTACCAAATTCACTACCATCTTTTTTTAATACAATATGATTATTACCAGTATCTAAATTAATATTACTCGATGAGTTAATTGTAAATGCACCTGAATTAATTGTAAATGCATTTGTACCAGCACTAATCTCATGTGTTGATGCATCAAACACTGATTCAATTTCGTTAATAGCACCAACTAAGTAATTAGCTTGTGTGTCAAGAGTGACAGAACCAGCTGTATGAATATCATCATATATTTCATTAATAGCGTCTAGGATCGAAGTTTTGTCTGCTGTTTTAAGATCAGACATTTCTCTTCTATTTCCACCAGATCCAGCATTACCTGAATTAAATAAGTCTGCTTCGATCTCATTAATAGCGTCAACAATATTTGTATTAGTTGTGTGAAGTGATGTTAAAGATCCACTTGTATTAATATCATCATAGATATTTTTTATTGCTGTAGTAATATCTGAACCTTGAGCTGAGTAATTAGTATCTCCAATTTCAGCATCAATAACTCTTACAGCAGCTGATAAATTATTTGAATTAGCAGCATCAACTGGCCCGCCAGTTCCAAATGCCATATTACCAATCTGCAGTTCGTGTTCATTAATAGCATCGCGGAAATTTTGAGCAGAAGTATTTACTGTATAATTACCATTTTCTCCTCTTAGAACGTGTTCAATTTCGTTAATTGCAGAAACAACGTTATTAGCATTTGTGCCCATAGCGTAGCCAGTTCTTTGAGTTGTATCATCTCTTAAAACATTTTCTAATTCGTTAATTGCTGACACAGCATCTGTGGTAACATTAGTATCTAATACCGCGTGATTACCAAGTTCAGTTCTTAGTTCTTCAACAGCCTCTTTAAAATAATCAGCAGATAATCCAGCAAATGATACTCCAGTACCATTAACAAAAAGTTCACTATGAATTTCATTGATAGCGTCTAGGATTGAAGTTTTGTCGGTGGTTAAAAGATCAGATCTAGTTCTTTTTGTTGCACCTTCGCCATTAAACAAATCTTCTTCTAATTCATTAACAGCTTCGGTAAGATCAGTTGCTGAGGTATGAAGATCAAGATCACCAACTTCTATATGAAGTTGATCAAGGGCTTTTGAAATAGTATTATCAGCTGATGAGATACTATGGAAAGCTGTATGATCACCAATTTGATCCTCATGCTCTCTAACAGCGGCCGTTAAGTTTGAAGCAGATGTTCCTAAGTTATTAGAAGTAACATCACCCACTTCATCGTGTAATTGTACGAGTGCGCCAGTAATGGTATCAGTATTTGAATCAATACTGGTAATATTAACGTTACCAATTTGATCTTCGTGTTCTCTGATAGCAGTACTCACTGTTGAAGCTGTGGTTCCCATTGCTCCTGCAGTGATTGTTCCAAGTTCTGCATCATGTTCATTGATGGCAAGAACCAAATCATTAGCTGCTGTTGTTAAACTTTCAACAGTACCAATGTCATCTTGTAATTCGTTAATTGCTGCAACTAAATCTAAAGAAAAGATTTTTATTGTGTCATTATTAGATGGTGGAGTTGTTAGTTGTATAAATGATCCATAAGTGTCACTAACAGGATTCAAATCACCGTGTTGCGAAGATATAATAGTATCAGAACTTCCTAAAGCTTTAATTGTTGACCCAGAGCCAGAAGCTGTGAAATTACCATTATATGATTTAACTCTTATAACGCCATCAGAAACAGAATGTAAAACACCATACCAAGTAGCATTTTCTTCTACATCAGCTTGTGAAGTCTCAGTAGAGCCTTGATAAATTGTAACGCCTTCAGTAAAATTAGTTAAAGTTGGATTACCAGTTTGGCTAATGGTTGCTTTAATATTAAGAGAATGGAAGCTATTTGGACCCATTCCTTGGTCAAGTTCTGTTCCATTTCTATAAACTCTTACTATACCAACAGGGTATGATTCAATTACAATTCTTTTAATTTTTGAAGCAGCAATAGTATCTGGCGATGTTGGTCCAACATTTAGAGCTACAGTTGAATCAAAGGTTCCTGAAGAATCTCTTACAAGAATTTTATCTGTGGTTGCTGATACAATATATGCCTGCCATGTTTTACTAGAATTTGATCCCTGGTAAATTATAGCATCTTGAACATAGCTAGAATCAATAGAAGATACTTCCTCCAAAATAATATAACCAGAAGTATTATCAATAGTGTGCGCTGGACTTATTTCAAATCGAGCAGTTTTTTGTGGGTTTGAAGTATCAGCTCCACTAAAAATAGTTTGTCCTGCAGATGCTGAATATACATAAGTTTTATCAGCCATTAAAGCATTGAGTTGCTCATTATCACCTAAGTGTAAAGAGATCTCGTTAGACTTTTGTCTAAGCTTCTCTAATGTATCTGTTTTATAAATTCTAGTTTCTTTATTAGCCATTATTTTCCACCAGTTAGTTTCTGTAGCATTTTCTTGATTTCAGCAACATCGCTCTTTAGATTATCTATATCCTTAGATTGTTTCTCATCAAGAGCCTGTTTTTCTTTTAGCGCTTTTATCTGCATTCTTCTTGCAGCATAAGCATCGTTATTAGTATTTATAATAGCTTTCGTAGCAGAATCTCTAATAAAGCCAGGTTTATCTTTAACTTTTTTATTAGCCATTTAATTCCTCATTATGTAGCAGCAATTGCTCTAAAGTCTTTTATAGTTGGTGGCGTTGATGAATTTTGAGATCTTAAAATAATCTTAAATGCCATTGAACCAAAGCTACCAGTTGGATCAAGAGAATATTTAACTTCTTTATAAATATCTCCACTATCATCAGTCGGTATATCTTCAGCAGGTAACGCATATATCCAATCTAGTTGATCAAAATCGTCGTCAGTACCAGCTGGCATTGTTTTATAATATAAATCTATATTAGTACCAGATGGTCTATTTGCTGACATATAAAGATCAATTACATCTGCTTCTTCAGCTAAATCAATCTTCTTAGTTATATATTTACACAATTCAGAACCACCGTAAGCATTTGTTTCAGCAACATCGCCATTATCACCAACCTTATTTTGAACAGCGATTACTGAAAGTCTATTAGCGTCTAACACTGGACTTAGATGATCTTTTTCAGTCGTTAGTTCAACTCTTAATTTGAATGTTTTAGCTCCACCAGTTTCATTTGCTGCAGAAGCAATGAGACATGGTGTTGGGAAAAATTCATTCATATTAGGTAATATCTCAATTTCATCTAATGTTCCATAAGGAGTTTCAGAACCATCAATTGATTTTTGAGATGTTGCTGTTAAGTAATATCTAATATCAGTTTCAGGTAAAATACTTTGAGCCGCAATTAATTGCATAACGTCATAGTGAACGTTTTCTGTGGCAGTAATAGCATTACCACCACCAGCACCTACACCCGCAGCAGAATTAGTAGATACATCTGAGTTTTTAGCTGTGATTGTATATGAATCATGCTTTATATTAGTAATTGTATGTGTGCCATTAATATTTGCTGCTGCTATACCATTCATAGCAGTAGCACCGGTAATAACAACGCTAGATCCAATACCATGCATACCATGATTAGGATGTATAACTGTAATTACCCCAGAATTTTGAGTAGTTGATAAAGCGTCAGGACCTAATTTTCTAGGCTGAATAACATCATTAACAAACGTTACTTGTTTACTGGTGCCACTAAATCTTGCTCTATTTAAAGTAAACTTAAGATCTTTACTTTGATCTGGAGTCCAAGTTGAAGCATTTTGAGAAGTAAAGAATGACCCACCATGTGGTTGTTTATTAATTCTATGGTTAGTATTAGTTACATCAAACCCACCCATTTCAGCAACCCAAGCTTCATATTCATCACAATCTGCTTGAATAACGATTGCATATTCTTTATCCTGTTGTAAATATACAGGAGTTTCGAAATTAAATCTAGTATGAGCTGATGCGTTTTCAGATACATTAACATCTCCTGGATACATATCAACTTCACTTCCAGGAACTGTTGTTTGTGTTGGTATACCATTTTCTGTTGTAACAATACTAACGCATACTGGAATTTGAACATCATTACCAGCAGTAGTTGTTTTAACTTGATACTTAGTTTTAAAGAATAGATCTATTGATGTTGCAAACATACCACCTTGTTTTTCAATCAAAATAGTTTGTGCTAATGGATCATGCCAAGTTGTAGTTGTTTGTCTAAATGTTTCACTAATAACTCTATTTTGATTTAATCGAGTTGTTTCTAATCTTGGAACTTTAGTATTAGTAATTGTTCTTTGTGTTGATTCAATAAGACCTTGAGCATGGAACATTGTTTCAGCTCCAGTTCCTTCAGCCTGTTTATTATTTGTTTCTGAATCAGATAGTCTAAACTCTTTTGTTCCAGTTTTAAATTTCATAGAATCATTTCTAGGAATAATAAAGGTACCCGTGATTTCACCCTTATTGTCAGTAGACAAAGAACCACTATTTGATCCTGGATGCGAAGTCTCACCAGCATAGTTAACTACTGAATTTGTTTCAGACCATTCTTGATAAGCTTCTTCTCTACAGAAAGCTGTAACATTAACATCGTTAAAGAATGCATATACCTTAGTGTTAGGCTTCATTCGAGTAGCTTTAAAGAATATTTTTCTTGATCTCATAAATGGAACAAAATTAACTTCAACAACTCTATTTCCGCTATCTCTCGTTACTGTATCGAAGCTAACATCAGTTCTTAAACCAGTTCTTGATTGGTTATGAGAAAGCGTAGTAGTTGTTATGGTATCTCTTCTAATTCTTCCGCGTCTTCTTCTACCGCGTCTCCAACCTCTACCAAATCTATTTTGTCTCCACCAAGCTCTTCTTTCTGAACGGGTAGTTCTTCTAGAGGATACTTCAGTTTCTACTTGTCGCCCTGTCCAGTTAGTTTCCCACTCATTCCAAACAGTACCAAGTATGCCTTGTTCTTTAGCTCTTTCAACAAATTGATTATATTGACCATCATCGTTAATAATAATATCTGGTCTGACATCAGTTTCTTTCCACTCATCTGATTCTGGCGAAAGTTGAACTCTACCATTCCATGTAAATACATTATATGGATTAACATTGATTGCCACAGAAGCGTATGGCTGTTTTGTGTGAACAACTTGAGTAAATGGCATTGTCCAAACAGATCCAGTTTTTTGTGCTGTGCCTGCAATACTTTGTGATGTAATCAGATTAACGTTTTTAGTTGGACACTCTGGTCTTAAGATTCCATTTTCTTTATCAACAGACTCACTACATTCTGGGTGAGCCATATTTGCAATTGACTGATCTTTAAATGAATCTACAATCATACCATTTTTAAATCTACTTAATCCTGCGCCATCAACCATGTGAACATCAGCAGCAGATTGTTCTAGTAAAGACAAAGAAGTATAGTATTCTAAATTCTTAATTCTTTTATCAAGCTTACCGATATCTCTCATTGTATATCGTTTATTATCTTTCATTTCCGGAATAATATCAGATAAATCAAAAATATAAGGTTTTAATTTAAGTGAGTAAAGAGTTAGACCATCTTCTTTATCTTCAGGTGGTTGAGGGTAAGGTGATGGAACACCTTTAATAATTTCAAACTCTCCATCTCTCTTAATAATAAGTTTATCAATTCTAGGAAGATAGTAATTAATATCAGCAGTTAATGCATGTCCAACTTTAGGAGCGCCACATAAACTTGCTCCAGTTCCAGTAAAATTATTAGAACCAGTAGCGTCATCAGACTTTCTAGGTCTAAAATCAATACAATCTCTTAATTCGAAGTCACCGCCATTACCGCTAAAAATTTCAATATCTCCATAATCATCAGTTGGATATGAATCTACGCAGAAATAATCTCCAGCTCCGTGAGAATAATATTTAAATACTGCTACTAAAAATCCAGCAGGTAGAGGTGCAGTACCAGTATTTTTTATAAGCTTAGCTTCATCATAGAAATTATCTCTTTGACCATTGTCAAGAGTAAAGTTAGGCAATTGATCAACACCACCAGAATCAGTAAGCGAAATAAGTTCATATACATCTGCTTTACCTAAGTTATAAGTCAGCTGATTTCCGTTAGTTACAGGAATATTTTCTGTTTTTGTTGTGGGCGTCTTAGTCTTTGGAGCAATTGTCTTTTTAATTGTAGCAACTACGTCACAAACAACACCATCACTAAGATTTAAACCAGAAGCTGAACAATCATATTGTACCGAAGTTGAACCATTACCACCACCAGTTTTACTTCCAAGAATACTAGTTTTTACAGCAGTACCACCTTGTGGAGCCACGATAATATCATTAACGTCTTCGAATAATCCAACTGTCGTTGTAATAGTTAACGACCCTGAAGTTACAGTAGCATTAAATAATCTTTTGATAGAATATGTAGTATCTCTAGAAGGATCTGCTAAAGTTTTTACAGCTGCTTTTGGTAATTTAAAGATGGCAGTATTTGAGCCAACATCAAATCTTTGACCGTCTGTTGATACACTATTAAGTGTTGCAAAATCTCCAACGAAATTGCGAGAAGATTGAGCCACATTATCAACATCATTAAATGTTTTTGAACCATGAGTAATAGTAATATCAAATAGATATAATCTAATATGATCACTAAAAGCTTCCATTCCTCTAACTCTAGCGCTACCAACAGTAACACCCGCGTCTTTTAAAGTAATTGGAGTAAATTGTTCTAGATCTGGAGTTCCTTGAACTGTGGCTGGATCAAGCTTAATATAATTACCAATATTGATTTGAGTATTAGTTTCATTTTCAAATCCAGTAGCATCAGCTCCTCTGGGTTTATCGATATCAATATAAGTTGTTGCTACCTTTTCATTTCTATAACCTTGAACATAAGCAGTAGAAGGTTCAACGCCAATAGTTATTTTATTTTCATCACCACCATCGGCTGCAGCATATTTACCAAAATTAGTACCATCATTTAAATGCTCAAGAATTTCTAATTCAAATGGCTTAGTAATATAATCGCCAGATTCATCATGGGTTCTTTGAGCTAGTCTTAAAGTAAGTCCAGTATCTGAAGTTTTATCAGTTTTATCAACCTGAACAACTCCATCGTCTACAGTTAAAAGCGTAATATATTTGTCAACAGTTCTTTGATCAATATCAATTGGCTGTTTAATTAGAGTTGTAGATATTTGGTATCTATTAGCACCAGGCGCAGAAGTATTAGGAACGCCTTGAGCATTATCTACTAGAGTAGCGTCAGTACCTGATGTTACAATTGACTCTGTTACTTGTAAGCCAATAATATTTGAAGGATTATTAGTATATTTGTCTAAAATAAGAGTTGATGATGGAACATATGTAAAACAACCTGATATAAAATATACGCCTTCTGATATAGAAACAGAAGAACCTTTACCAATAGGATTAGTAATTGCTGATACTTGGTTAGAACCATCTACATTACTGCCACCACCAACCATTCCATATTTTACTGGATCAGCATTAGAAACAAAGACTTCACCGGGAGCAAATTTTTCTACATCAGATACTTGTGATCCACTAGTGTCTCCTGACTTTTGGTATTTAATGTATAAAGTATCAGGATCATTATTTTCTGCTGGGACCGCTTTTAATACCAATGCAGTAACCTGATTACCAGAGCTAGCTGTACCAGTAATTATAGTACCTTCAAATGCTGATAAATTATTACTATTGTATGTTGTTCCACTATGACTAAAACTTGATTCAAGCTTGAGGTAATCAAATTCTATATTAAGAGATACTTCGCCATTAACAACTCTTGATCCGTCTTTAAACGCATATTGACCATGCCTATCAATCTGCGCTTGTAAAGCAGATTGCATTTGAGTAAGTTCTCTAGCTTGTACTGAATAACCAGGTCTAAAAAGAATCCTATGGTAATTTTTAGCCTCATTATAATCGTCATAATATGGCGATATTGGATAAGTTTTTATTGATGTTGTAGTCATAAGTTCTCTCTTTTAAACTAATATTTATATTAGAATTCGATAATAATTTTAATGTCTTCGATCTGCGAAGCTGTTCTATCAATAGGATTTCTATTTTCTAGGAATACGATATCACCACTATGGACATCAACTTCAGGGTCAATTCTAAAATCACTATTATTAGATTTAGGCGTTCCCTGAGCATTGGATGTTGCGCCAGTAACAGTTGAGCCTGTTACAAAGTTTCCATATCCAGTTTTAGAGTTTTGAGCATAGTAAACATAACCTGTATCTGAATCTACTTCAACAACAAATGCTTGGGCTAAAGTCGCACCACTTCCTTGAGTTATAAGTTCATCAACTTGGAAGGCTGATGTTGTAGATTGAAAGCTCAACGCTGGAGTAGCTTTAAGTGTTGGTTCAGTTGATACAGTTGACGTTCCAAAATTAAATGGATTTTTAAATAGAGTAATTTGTCTAAAGTCATTACCAGTAGTCAAATCACCGCCACCTGTTCCATCAAGCAAAGTATTTACAGCTGAAAAGAATCCACCAAGCTCTTTAATAGGATCTGTACCATGGCCATTTTCCGGAGCAAGAACAGCTCTTGCGCTAGCACCTGTTGCTGCAGCGCCGCCACCAGAAATTACGATGTGAGCTGTAGAATAATCAGTTCCTTTTGCTGTAACATTAACAGCAGTAACAGCTCCACCTGAAACAACAGCAGTTGCAGTTGCTCCATTACCAGCCCCTGTGATAAATACATTAGGAGCTTCGGTATATCCTGTACCACCAGCAGTTACAACAATTCTTTCGATACCTGCTGCAGTCGTAGAATCTCTACTTGCTTTTTGGTTTAGGTATTGTGCGTAATCACCTTCACTTAAAGCAGACTCTGCAGCAGCATCATTAGCAAATGAACTTAAATTAATAGTTTTAACAGGCATATAAGATGTTGTTAGGAATTTTTCTGCATCAGCGACGGCAACTGTATACATATACTTCCAAATATATCCATCTGATTCTGCTGTTGGAGCAGTCAATGTTTGTGTTGGTTCTTGAGTAGATCCAGTTCCAGGAGAATAAATACATTTATATACTTTAAACTCTGAAGTAATTACGTAAAAAGCTTTATCAAAAATGTCTGGATCATTTGAATCCCATTGAACATAACTTGTACCAGTAGTCCAAGTATGTCTTGGAATTACATTAGATACATCAGCCGCATTTAATTTTTTTAATGCGAAAATGTTTTCCCTTGCTTCAACTAAAGAATCTATAGTATCATAAGGTGTGAATGGTTCAGTATCTGTCGTGTCTCCTGTGTTATTAGACCAAGCATCGGTTTTACCAATTGCTACGTAAACACTGGATCCAGAACTTGCTGTATCGATATCCTCTTTGAAGTTTTCCGCATTCAAAGTCCTGAATTTAGAAGTAATAATTGCCGTCATTTTTCTTTCCTATTAATTTATGTTAATCTTTCTAATCATGCAAATCAGCAGAGTAATTAGATGAATGTACAAACGAATTAACGTTATATTTATTTATATCACTTATAGAAGTACTTTGTAATTCTGTGTCACCTAATACCTCTAAAGTTTCATTAAAATCATAAAGCATGTTGCTTTCTAATATATTAGTTTTTTGACTATAATAGTCATTTCCTGGTTGTGTTCTATATCCGGCCGGAACCGCTGATACAGTATACCCACCCATAATTTTATCAGCTACTGGATTAGTTTCTGTTATATTCCAGTTTTGACCAGATGTAAGAACACCCTTTTGTAATCTTTGTCCATTATATAATTGTCTGCCTCTTACTGATGCAGTTGTTTGAACTGGATTTGTTACTTTAACCGAATGAGGATCAACATCAGTATGATTTAGTTCTAAAATTCGAGTAACACTTTGTGGTTTAACTCGACTTTCGTTTTTAGCAACAGAAGCAATATATACCTTTGGACTTAGAATATATCCAAATCCTGGATTAACAATTTCAGCCGATGCTATTTCAGATGGAACTAATTGAGCCACAGCAGTAGCATTACCAGATATACTTACAGTTGGAACTTGAGTATAACCAGATCCTTTATGGTAAACTTTAAGAGCATTAACTCTTCCATTTTCAATTTCTACAGATACTCTTGGATAATCCCATTTAACTGTAATAGAAACATTATCAATATAAACAATACCATTGTTACCATCACCCTGGAAACCAAGATAATCTTCATTTGTTGGAGTAGTAGCACTAATATTGTATTCAAATTCGTAATCAGCCCAATCTGTTGTTAGTGTCTTTTGTTGCCAACCAGAATTACCGTGCTGGTTTGTGGAGTACGCCATCTTAAAGAATGAAGCTCCATTACTAGAAGCTTTCTTAGCTCTTACTTTTACTTTAATTCTATTCCCAGGAAGACGTGACGTAAACTCAGGAGCATTTAATTTTAATCTACGAACAGCTCCACCAATAGTTCCGGAAGCATCAGTATCTAAAGTACTGGTTTGAATCTTTAATGATTTAGATCCAGTATCAGCCTCTGTTGAATCAATAGTAACAGTATGATCATTAACAATGACTCTTCTCCAGCTATTATAATTCTCTGTGCTAATGGTAGCATTTTCAAAGTCTTCAGTAAAGAATGGCTGAGCTGTAAAATGAGTTTCAGGCTGCGAGAAGGATACATCAGGAACTGAAGTATAACCCGACCCATTATTAATCATTTCTATTTTATCAACGCCAGTAGGAGCTAATAAATATTTGCCAGTTGCTGTAACGTTAGTTTCTAATGGTAGACCAAGATTGTCAACAGATGTTGGAGCATCAAATATAATTCCTGGCGGTGTTGAATACTTTTTAGTAGTGTCTGGAACAATTTGAATATTTGATATTTTAGATATATTAGGATTGGCTGCTACATTAGCAAAAGCTGTTTGATAACCAGATCCAGCATTAACAATAGTTGTTCCGTTAATTCTACCTTGAGAATCAATTGTACATGTAATAGTTGCTTGAGAAATTGATTGTCCTGTTTCAGCTACACCATTCACAGTAATTACTGGTGGAGTTGTATATCCAAAGCCAGGATCAGCAATTTCAACTGCAGTTACAGTGTGAGCTCCAGTACCAGAGTTTGGTACAGTAAGAGACATTCTACCTGACCTATGTATATCAACGTAGGTAAATGGCAAGAATGATGAGGCAAACATTTCAACAAGTAATGGAATATCTTCGATACCTATAACACCAGGCTGTAAGTCTGGCATAGAAGAAACAGTAAATCTATTTGTTCTACCATAACCAGTAAACACTTCGCCAGTTAATTCATTATGCTTTGGACCACCAACATATCTTAATTGTCTTTCAATTTTTTGATCATCACCAAGCTCATCTCTTGTTCCAAATAATTGAATAAGAATCTCAGCAAAATACTTAAATCCTGCCGGGTGAACCAATCGATTATAAAAGTAATCCCATGAAGAAAGATTTTGTCCTGTTCTAATTAGGTATGAAAACTTTTGGTATCTTAAACTATCTTGTATTTTAATAGTGTCTGATAAAAAACCTTTTTTATCGAGATAAATACCACCCTTAGGTAAACTTGGATTGACATCCCAATTACCTGAAGATGGAATTAATGTTTTATCCCATGGATATTCTACCTCAACTTCGTCATCAAAAAGTAATCTAAAAAATACTTCAATAGAATCTGATGAACCTCTAATTTTATAATACTCAGTTATAGCCTTATATAAATTTCTTTTATTAACCGGAATAGACCTAGGAACAACTGCGGCAATTTCCTTTTGAATAAGCTCTAAATATTGCGATGCTGTCGCGTCAATATCCATAGACTCTTCAATTGTATTAAGAGCATATGACGCTCCAGGACCAGCCCAATATTTTATTGGAGTTACTAAGGTTGCAGTTTGAGTATTAAATGTAACTGTTAATACAGTTCCAGAATTAATAGTAGCAGTTCTTGAAAGTCTTATAAAAGTTCCGTCAACATTTTCTACTATAGTATTTGCTGGTACGCCGGCGCCAGTGATTGGCAATCCTTCATTAATTAATGGATTAGAACTTGTTAAAGTAAATGTATTAGTGTTTGTTCCAGTTGATGCTACTTCAACAGTAGATAAAATATTACTTACAGTAAAGGTTTTACCAATTGCTGTTTTAGAATCAGCTAAACTGCCTGGTAAATTATTACCATTAGTTATGTTTACACTACTAGCATCTAGTGGATATGTTGATACATATCCAGTTTCATCTGTTAAAGTTAAAACTGAATTTGAGCCATCATGATCTCCAAAAAAATGATCATTTTCGTTTCTAGGGTCGTCAACTCTAAAAACAGCTTTATTGTCTAAAACAATATCAGAATATGTTTCGCTTTGACTATATACAAACTCTTCCAAGTTCATATATGTATAATAAGCTTCTAGTAGTAATTGTAAACCAGCTGAGTTTTCTAAAACCTCAGCTGACATCAATTCTTCAGTTCTTAAATTTTCCTTAGTGACATGCCTAGATGAAGCTTTCGATTCAATATATCCTGGTGATGATATATCAGAAGAAAAATGAACATTTTGAGGATTGTGAGTTCCCGCCATATTATCTCATCCTTGACGTCGTAGTATAATCAATTGTACCAGAAGATCCAGAAACAGAAATTGTATCAATGCTTGGAGTAATTTGTACTCTTAAAGGATCAATAGCGATAAGCTGATCTCTTTTTGGTGCAAGGTCTAAAGAGTTTGGAACAACTGTAATTCTAATATTGTCTGGAGAATCATCATCAGGTATAAAGTTATTTAATTTAATATTACCCTTTGTAATATCAATCAAACCAGCATCATTTACTACAGTTACATTTTGGTTACCTACAATTTTATAAACTATAACTTGTCTATCTGTACTATTTTCAATTGGAATATCTCCAAAATATACTTCATCGCCATTAAGCTTGAATGATGTTGATGAAATAATAAAATTAGTTGAAGATCCAGAACTAAAGAATGGAGCTGTAAATTGTAAATCAAAATTATTATCCAAACCAGCTGAAGATTTATTAGGAGTAATATTCATAAACATATAAGGTCTTACATTACTATTTTGTATAGCTGGGTCAGCATTATCGATAGCTTTCAATAGTTGAGAATGTCTAAACACACCATCAAATTTATTTAGCTCATTAAAATTATAATCTGAAATAGTATCTCTTACAACAGATTGTAATTCAACTGGAGACCTATCAGTTAAGTTAGGATTATATTTAAATGAAACATCTAAATCTAAATAAGTAAAGTTAGGATCCACAATTACAGGCGTAATAGAAACTACACTCTTACCTTTAAGAATAGTATTAATAATTTCTGTCTTTTCGTTTGGACTTAATACTTCATTAACCAAAGGCTTAATTGAAATATAAATTGCTCCATAATCAGGTGGATCATTATCTTCACCACCCCATGTAGAAATTGAGCTAATATTTGTAAACTCTTTGTTAATAATAGCTCTATAATCATCAGAAGTTACAGCCCTGTTTTGAGAAGTAAATGTAAGTGGGGCATTAAATCTAATCGACTCATTTGTTTCTTTTTCAGTACCACCTTGAGCTTTGGTAAGAGTAGATATAGTAATACTAGAATATCCACCAATATTATCTACCATGCTAAATACATTAGCACCATTTGAGTCTTCGCCATTTGTAAAGATATAATCCAATGTAACAATGTTATTATTTAAAGGCTTCTTACCTGTAACACCGTCACCAAAATATACTTCAAAATATTCATTTGAATTTTCTTGTAAGTAATATACTCGGCTTGAAGAATCTACATTAAGCAAAGAATCAAATTGAGTATAGTTATCATATGAAGACGATTGCTCGTTAGCTTGGACCAATACTCTTAATGTCGAAGTATCAGCATCGTCATCTGAAATCTGGTATTTTTGATTTTCAATATCGTTATCTACTCTATATAAAAGCTTTTTACGTGTACCTTCAACAATAGTAACATTATCAAAAACAAAAGTATTGTTTGAACTAATTACTGCTGATTGTTCATCAAGGACAACATATCTATAATTTCTTCCATCAACATTAGTAGTAAGCTTAGCACCTCGAGGTAGAGTCAATGTAGATGGAATAATACCGGATTCACCTGAGACATCAACTGTAATAGTAACTGTAGCTCGTGGCGCTAAGACTGAACGGGGTATATAACCAAGCAATTTAGCTCTTGTAACAATGTTTCCTCTAATTTGAGCCGAATCAAGAAATGCTTCATTCAGAGCAAAGTGAGCTGTCATAGCATTATAATGCGTATTATAAGCTAATACATCTAGGAGTGAGGACAAACCTGATCCTTCAAAATCATATCCATTAAATTGAGATTGACTCTTTAAATAATTTTTAAGATTCTTTTTTATTTGATCGAAATCAAGTTCTGTTACATTTAAATTAGTGGCCATATTTTATTACCTTAAACGTTTCAATACGATATTTACTGTTTCCTGAGTATCGTATTCTTTAATTCTAAATTTTACTAAAATGTTATATGCATTTTGATCTGGTTTATCATCTATATTAATAAAAATAACTTCCACTCTTTGTTCATTATCTTGTATAGTTCTTTCTATATTTTCTCGCATTGCTTGTTTTGTTATTTCATCTGCTGGCTCAAAAAGCAAAGCTCTTAAGTTTGCGCCAATGCCTAGACCAAATGGCCTTTCGAAAAAATTAGTAAGAAGTAAATTACGTACTGCATATTTAATTGCTCTATCATCTTTCAAAGGAATAATATCCTTACGTATTGGATGAAGAGTCAAGTTAAGATCTATATCAGTCCAAGGATTTAATCTTGAAGCCGATTGAACTTTTTTAAGATCGCCAACAACACCACTCGGTTCAAGGGGCTGGCTGGTAAAATCTGATAAATTATTAGTAGACATATAACTATTTATACATCCTCTGTGGCTTCTTTCTTAGCTAATTTAGCTTTTCTTCTTACTAAAAACTCAGAAGCTGCTGTATTAAAATCTTGAGCATCAGCATATAAATGTGGATTCGCATCTTTGACAAGACCATAAGTTTCTTTTAATATTTGACCTTCCTTCTTAAAATCCCATTTGCCGTCTGGATATTTAGAGCTTAATTTCTTTTGAGCTTCTCTTAGTTCTTCTAATGTTCTACTTTTTAATCTATAAGTATTATAATCTCCACCAGCTGCTTCAATTAATTCAACCCACTGTTCTTCCCATGTAGAATCATAAAACTTTTGATTCTTTTTTCTCGATCCAAAGCCTTTAAATATCTTATTAGCGCGGCTAGCAATATATTTTAAATTATTATTAAAAGAAACACGTAATAGTTTTCGATTTAATTCTTCTAAATCTTTTTCGATTACGGGGGTGGGTTCAGGAGCTGCCGGTGGTTCTTCGGGAACCTTAGGTTCAGTGGGTTGTTCTTTTACTGTGCCATCAGGAGACGCTTCAACATTAGGAACCAAAGCACAAACATCTACATCAGCCTGAGCTTGTTCTAATAATTGTGCTGGAGTCATATTAAGAAAATCAGCATTTAATCCTAGGCTTCCCATTATACTATCCAGATCAGGAACTGCTGCTCCAAACTTTTCTTTTATTTCAGCAATAGACTTAGCTTTATCAAAAGGATTAGTAAGACCAGTTACTTCGCTTAATTTATCTTGTAGGCTTTCAACTTCTGGAAGCTCAGGCTTGAATGATTCTAAATCAGCTTTCATAGCATTCAGTTTAGATTCCATAGCTCCAAGCTGATCTTTTCCACCAGCTAAGAGATCATCTAATTCTCCTTGCTTAGCTTTTAGATCATCTAAAGCTTTATTATTACCACATAAACTCATTTATATCTCCTCTTATGGCGCAACATAATAATCTCCATTTGGATCAGTTGATTGGTCTAAACATGTATTATTATTCCAATCGAAATATGTACAACTACCTTTTCTCGCAATAGCATCTTCTGGAGTAGCAGGAGTTCCTTGACTTCCACCACCTCCATTAGCAAATACATTAGTGGAAGAAGTAGCTGCGCTATTTGGAACCCAACTACCATGACCACCAGTAGCATCACCTAATCGATGAACACCTTTACCATTTACTTTAACATTTCCGCTTTTACCAACAGCAGGATCTCCACATGCAGTAGAGTCATCTTTCCGTATTACTGCTTTACTGTTAACATTGACATTAGGCGATCCACCAACATAAGAAGTCTTATGAAATGGACTTGGCGTAGGACTTGCGTGTCCTGCATGTGAATCACCTTGTCTTACTATTCCTGGCATATGTTATCCTATGGGTTAAGATCGATTGTTGGAGCAACGATCGTAATATTACCACTTGCTGTTGTATTTTGAGTACTGCTATATGTTTCAGTCACAGCACCAGTAACATTTGAATTAAGAGTATTACCGTATGTCTCTGTAACCGCTCCGTCAACTGTTTCACCAAGTGTACCAACAACTCCAATTGTCTGATTAGCATTGACGCTTAATGTATAATCGGATAAGGAGGTATGACTAAATGTACCAGCATTCATAACACTCTTATTATTCAAAACAGTTGTCGCCATATTATTTGTAACTGATGTCGTAAAGTCATTACCAACTGTTAACAGTTTGTCATTAATAATATTTGTGGTAGAATTATTCATAACACTTAGGTTATCATCCACACCGATATTCGTTGATCGGCTACGGACGACTTCTGTCTCATGATTACCGCCAATCTTGACTTGTTGCGAACCTTTAATATTCATGGTCATATCTTTCTCGACTTGGAGATGATAATTACCATAGACCATCTGTCTTAAATCGCCATCGACAGTCATTGAACAGTTTCCTTTAATATGGATATTCTTATTACCGAAAACGACTTCATAGTCATCACCGACTATTTTAACCTGGCGAGTTCCGTCAGTATAGATCTCTTCATAAGTACCTGATGTATGCATACGATGAAGTCTTTCATTACCTGGAGTATCGTCGATTTCTTGGACGTGACCAGACTCTGACTGATATACTTTATTATATGGATAATCAGGAACATGTTCATTCATGGGAGGAAGCTCATTCCATGGCTTTTCAGCATAATAAGCGTCTGCCTTATTCTCGGCCACTGAAGGAATTTGAGCCGGTGTCGCCACTTGTATATCGGAAGGAGAAGAGCCTTGGGACCTTGCTTCCATCTGATCAGATTCCTTATAGTATTCTTGGCGACCTGCGAAGTTAGTATCAGGTTTATCCATATATTCCATTGTTGGATAATGGTCGCCCGTGAAGCCTAATGACTTGGAGCGAGGAGAATTTTGAGCAGCGATTGAACCCATAATAATAGGATCCTGAGCGGAAGGACCGTCTCTAAAGAAACCGACTACCCATGAACCTTCCATTAAACCGTGAGGCGTATCTCCTATACCCGAAGTACCAGAAGAAGTTGTGGGTAACATGACAGTAGCCCACGGAAGGTCGTCGACATCTACAGCTCCCTTATTCTCTGTATGGAAACCAAAGCAACGTACTTTTACTCGGTTCATTTCTAAGGGATCGTAGCGATCTTCTACAACACCGGTAAACCAAGTAAAATCTCCTCCTATAAACTGATCCATTCTATTCATAATTATCTACTCCCTTTCCGAGCCCATTTTTCGGCGGAAAATTTTTTTTCATCAATTTGTTTTATAACTTTTTCTGACAGCATAAAATTAGTCTCTTTTCTGTATATTATCTAATGAGTCTATAAAGGAATCTTTCTTCAATCGTAATTCCATTCTATATTCATCTGTAAACTTATGTGTAATAGCCGCAATGATATACTTACCGGATAAGTAGAGATCTTTACTTCTTTTATCATTACCTGCATCTATAGATTTTACTACATTAATATCTATGCACATACCAGTATGAAGCTCAAAGTCTCCATATATCTCTACTGTTAATTCGAGAGTATCCATATTCTGTACGTAAGCATTCGCTGCGAGTATATCTGAATTCGCTGGTGCTTGGTAACTAGAGCCCCCAGATACCGCCGAGGTGTTTAAGCTGATATAAAAGTTAGTCGAATCCCTATGCTCTTCTAAGGGTCTCTGTTCAATCTCGCGCCCTCCTGGTACAACACCATTCTTATTAAGGCGTAACTTATTTTCACTGTACGCATAAGTCTGTGTCTCGTATGACTTTGTTGCTATATCTAATGTATGTAATGTTGATGAATAAGCTCCAAGTCCTATATTCATATATTGACTCATATTAAATTCAGATGATAACGTTAATACCTTCGAAGCAAGGTTATCAGTATTCTCAGTTGAACCAACAATAGTATTCATTATAGGAGCGTATCGATATTCTCTATAAGAGTCTTCATTAATAAGGTTCTCATAGGATTCAAAATATATACCATGTCCTAATGTCTCATAGAAAAAGAACGGTGTCCCATTGTCATAAGATCTCCTTGCTAACCAATTAATAAGGTACATAGGTCTCATACGTGGATATACACCAACAATAGTCTGTTTAGTCTCTGTATTAATAGACAACTCTCTTTCGTCGATACCTAACTCGTCTGTACACAGATTCTTTATTAACTGCCCTGGTACATTGTTAAACGGCTTAGATATAGTCTTTGATTGACTTATATAAGCGTGCTCTGAGACACATCTGAACACATACGTGGCCGTTCCTGGACTGAGTTTAGAGTAACTGTGGATCTCTGCGATTACAAATTTGTGCGCATATTTAGTCGTAGATCCCCCTTTGAGCCGTCTCTTCACTACTACATGTAGTCCCTCACCACTCACACATCTCACTTTTTCCATCATATTTGCAGCATCTAATATATTGAACTCAGCTTGCAACGATCCACTATACAGAGATTCATCTATAGAGAATAATGCAATAAGGTCTTTTATATCATATTCCGTACCGTCATTACATACAAGTATTGCACTCTCTAACTCATAAGATGATGGTATTATAGCGTCTGAACCATTAGCAAGTTTACTATTATATCTAGACATTATTGATTATTGCCTCATATTTCTCTACGAATTGGTTTATATACTTAGGATCGACTACACGTATTTTTGATCTTGCTTCATTAGCAGCAAAGAGATGACTTCTATTAGTATCAAAGGAAAGCTCTCCACTCGGCTCTCCTCCATTAATGAATACAGCATTTGTCGCTACTCTTTTTTCTGGATCGTCTGTTCTATAATAGTTATGGGGAGCATCGATATACCTATATACGTCATATGTATTAACGGAATCTATTGTATTTGATCCTGTAATCTTTTCTGTGGCATTTTGTGGTCCTGGGGCTGAAGATCCTATGAAAGATCCTTGGACATTTTGCAACACAAGCTGATTCATATCCAAATTCTTCTTCACCAGGGTACCAGTAGCGCCTGAGGTCGTACCTGTTATAGTTTCTCCTAATTCGAACCTTCCCGCGAGACTATTCGGATAACCTGTCTCTACACCTATATCGCCTGTATCGTCTACTGATGGATTAGTCGTAATGACAACTCCTTCAAATTCCTGGTCCATATAGGCTTGAAGCTTCTCTTGACTCATCGGCCATGCAGCAAGTCCGTCATGTAAGAAATCATTAATGACAAAGAATGTCCAATAGTACTGAGTAGTACCATATATTCTCTGACTGACAATATCAGGTCTCTCTCCATTCTTTACCTCATAGAAACTATATGAATTAAGGTCATCAAGAAACGCATTCAGTGGTCTTGCACTTCGATATATATCGACAACCGTCTGTTTGATACCATCTCTATCAAAGTCATAGGGCAAAGTAGGGAATTGTTTGAAGTAGCTCATTATCCTTCTCCTCCAGGAATATTAGATGTATTGGTCGTCAGATCTTGCAATTGATCTGGTGTCTCACCGACAATATGACCTGCAGACTCGTATCCATCTATGTATTTCAGTCCCTTACCATACAGATCGTCTCTTGTAATTGGACGTACCTCTTGGAATGTAAGATTCATATCGACCTCTACAGGTGCAGCACCTAAATCGCCGTCATTCGCATGGAATGAATTACCTGTAGGATTATAGTTTGTGGCCATTGCAGTCAAATATGTATCAATAATTCTTGGCATATACTTATTGACTTTACCGCCCGCCATGAATTTGATACGGAACGTAGGTGGATATTCCAACGATCCTGCACCTACCTCTTTTGGATACATATACTTACGGAATATACTCTCAATCTCATGAGCTGTTTTTGACTCATTTGCTGATGTAGGTACTAATTTAAATGCAAAATCAAATGTTCTTACATTGACTCCTTCGAATGTCGTCGCTGTATAGGGATTTACCACTATACCAGATTTCAGTTCACTTGATGTTGCCATACCTCCAATACCAGGAATACCACCAGCTCCACCTTTTGCTTCCTTGGTAATTCTTGATACAACATCGGCACCACCTACTTTATCTCCTTGGACTGCAGCATTTGCAAACATACCGGACATACCAAGTTCTTGTGCGCCATAATTCATACCATCATTTGATGTTATACCACTTGGGACAAACAGATGGATTTGATTAAATTCGGGTACTCCTTTTCTCGCCATCGAAAAAGATACGTGTGGAAATCCGTCTTCGGATACTTTGGACCTGAGCGTTTCAGGGAATGTTAAGATTGACATATTGTTTTTTACCTGTATAAATAGTAATACATTAATAACTTATAGATCTATTTATATGGCTTATAAAGGTAAATACACAGTAAAGAACAAAAAGAAATACGCAGGTGACCCTACAAAGGTGACATACAGATCACTATGGGAGCGCAATACATTTAGATGGGCTGAGGCTAATCCACAAGTACGTGCTTGGAATAGTGAGGAAATAGTTATACCATACAAGTGCAAAACAGATGGTAAACTACATCGTTATTTTGTCGATATGCTTATTGAAATGAGCAATGGTGAGGTTATCCTTGTTGAAATTAAACCTAAGAAACAAACAGTTCCTCCAAAGAATCCTAAGCGAAAGACAAAAAAGTATCTCAATGAAGTGACTACATATATCAAAAATACATCCAAATGGAATGCTGCTCAGCAATTTGCTCATGCAAAAGGTTGGAAATTTCAGATATGGACTGAAGAAACTTTAAAGAATTTAGGCGTGAAACTACTCAAAGGATAGTATAAATAGATATATGGCTAGTTTATTTGACACACTACAATCGCAAGCGTTCAGGGCTGGGGTAACACCAAGGACAGCAGAGGCGACAAAATGGTTTCAGCGAAATGTTAAAAAACTTGCTGATCCTAATCCTAGGAGTTTGCTTAAGGATACTGCATTAGAACCAACGACTAAACCTCGTATTGGTGATATGATGATGTATTTTTATGACCCTAAGCATAAGAAGACATTGCCATACTATGATAGATTTCCTCTATCGATTATGGTAGAACCTGCTAAGGGTGGATTCTATGGACTGAATTTGCACTATCTTTCACCTGGTGTGAGGGCTAGATTCCTTGATGCGATGATGGATTTGGCACCTAAGACTATGAACGATACAACAAGATTACAGAAATTAAGATATAAGACTATCATTGGTGCTAAGAAATATAAAGAATTTGCACCATGTTTTAAGCATTATTTAATGGACCATGTTAAGTCACGTATAGTAAGAGTACCTATGACTGAATGGCCTATTGCAATATTCCTACCGACTGAACAATTCAAAGGCGTTAAGGCTGAATCGGTATGGAGATACTCAAGGAAACAATACGCATCATGAACAGTATAGACGATTTAAAATCAACTATTGCAAAGAAAGGCGGTCTTGCTATGCAAAACCGTTTTCAAATATTCTTTACACCGCCAACTGCGAATAGTGTTAAGAATCTAATGAATCAGAGTATCAAAAGTTTAATTGGAGACCTTGCAAAGAACGCATTACAAGGCGCACCTGCTAAAAACCTTTTACCAGATCCAAGAGATGTCGCAATGTTATGTGAAGCGGTAAGTTTTCCTGGTAGACAAATTACCACTATTGACTATATTGCAGATAGACAGGGTATCAAGGTTCCATATTCAGTTATCAATGAAGACATTAGTATGACATTCCTTCTTACTAATGACTATTACATTAAGAGAATGTTTGACACTTGGACCTCAGGCATTTTTGATATGGAAAAATATAGAGCAGGATATAAAAAAGATTTTGTAACGGACATTGTTATACAACAACTTAATCAAGACAATGTTCCGGTATACAGCGTTAAGTTGGAGAATGCATTTCCCACAACAGTTAGCGCAATTAATTTGGACAACAATAGTGAGAACACTGTCCAAAAACTAACAGTGACTATGAGTTACGAAAACTTTGTACCAGAAGATATTGTGGATAGTACTAAGTCTATCAAAGACACAATAATTGATGGTATATTTGGCGATTAATATAATTTAATATAATTAGGAGAATAGAATGGCTTTACCCAAGATTAATGTCCCATCGTATGACGTGAAATTACCGTCAACAGGGGAAACATTAAAGATGAGACCTTATTTAGTAAAAGAAGAAAAGGTCTTAATGATTGCATTGGAATCCAGTGACCCTGGACAAATTGCAGAAGCAGTAAGGAATGTGATTAGTTCATGTTATTCATTGGATAACGTTGAATCACTAACCACATTTGATATAGAATATTTATTTTTGCAACTCAGAGGAAAATCTGTAGGCGAGGATATGGAATTACAACTTAAATGTGAGCATTGCGAAGCGCTCAATCCGGTTGTAATTAATGTTGGAGATATTAAGGTAACAAATATTTCTGATAATAATATTGTTATGGTTACTGATGATGTAGGTCTTAAAATGACTTGGCCATCAGTTAAAACTTTTGGTGCAATTGATATTGAGAAACTAAACTCTGTTGAGGGTTTAATGGATCTTATAGTCGAATGCGTTGATAGTATATTTGACAATGATGAGGTATATTCGAAGAATGATATGTCTAAAGAAGAATTGGTTGACTTTATTGATAATCTTAATTCAGCTCAATTCAAAAAGGTGCAAGGATTCTTCCAAGATATACCAGCTGTAGAACATAATGTTAAATTAAAATGTGTTAGTTGTGGTGAGGATAATAATATTGAGCTAAGAGGTCTGCAAAGTTTTTTTTCATAGGCCTTTCGCATGAGAGCTTGACCAATTATTATAAGACTAACTTCGCATTAATGCAACATCACAAGTACAGCTTGACAGAATTGGAAAATATGTTACCGTGGGAAAGGCAAATATATGTTGCTTTATTACAACAATATATTGAAGATGAAAATCAAAAAATGAAACAAAGGACAAAACGATGACCGACGAAGTTAAAGAATTAAAAAAAGAACATCCCGCTGATACTAATGGTGATGGTAAAGTATCAGATGAAGAACATGCAATGTATCTTGAATTTAAGCGCAAAGAGCTTGATGACGCTGATGCAATGCGAGACGCTCAACGCAAAATGACATGGTTCGCATTAGGTGGATTATTGTTATATCCATTTGCTGTTGTCCTTGCGTCACTCGCTGGATTAGATCAAGCTCAAGGAACATTGGGTGATATGGCACCAACATATTTTGTTGCTGTTGCTGGTATCGTTGCTGCTTTCTTTGGCACTCAAAACTTTGGCAATAAAAAATAAAGGTAGACACTCATGGCAGAACAAAATTTTAGCGAACTAGTTGAACTAATGAAAGAAAACAATCGCGCCACTGGCGAGATTGAGGCTGATGGTAGAAATACACGACGTCATTTATTAGAAATGAAAGGTTTGCAGAGTTCTGCTGTTGAGACAAATAAAAATCTATCTACTATGTTTGAAAACTTTTTTGAGAATCAAAATCAAAGTAGTTTAGCAACAGCCGAAAAAGATATGGAAAGAATGTCCATATTTGAAGAAATAAGAGACCAATTGAGAGATGGTATTAATACTACCGATACAAGTAAAGATGGTAAAGGTGGTGGCGCAATGCTTGGTAAGCTTGGTGGAATGATGGGCGGTGCTGCTATGGCAGCAGGTGCATTACTTGCAGGTGTAGGTATAGGTGCAGCTGGTTTGACATATGCTATGAAAGAGTTTGAGGATATGGACACTAAAAAGATCAGGGAAAATGTTGATGATCTATTGTCCATGGCAGAATCTGATAGAATGACAGTTAAGAATGTCGGTGCTGTTGGTCTTACTATGACTGCTTTAGGTGTTGGCTTAGCCGCTTTCTCATTAGGTGAAGGTGCCGCAAAAGCAGTAGCTAAGTTCGAGTCTGATGCAGATTGGACGGGTACGATTAAGGATAATGTTGATGGTCTTTTAAGTATTTCTGATCTTGAAAATATGAACCCTAAGGCAGTTGCTGGAGTAGCCACTACTTTAGGCGCATTAGGTCTTGGTCTTGCAGCATTTGGTATTGGTAAAGCTGCTGATGGAGTTGGTGAAGCTATTAGTAAATTCTCTGGTGGCGATAACTTTGCTAAAGGCATTAAGGATGAAGTAGAAACATTACTTTCTATTAAGACTGAAGGATTTGGTAAAACAGCTGGATTAGTTGCAACACTTGGTGGTATAGGTTTAGGTTTAGCTGCATTTGCTGTTGGTAAGGCTGGTTCAGGCGTTGCTGATGGTTTAACAAAATTCACAACAGGTACCAACTTTGCTGATGATATTAAGAGTGAAGTTGAAACATTATTGTCTATTAATACCGGTGAAGATGGTCAGGTTGGAGACTTTGTTGGTACAATGGGCGGACTGGCTGCAGGTCTTGTCGCATTCGCAATAGGTAAGGGTGCAAATAGTACTGCAGATGCTATTGATAAATTTACTGAAGGCGACTTTGCTGAAACTATTTCAAAGCAAGTTGATACATTATTAATGATTGGTGATAATGCCAGTATGGAAAGAACATTAGCTGCAACCGGTACTCTAACAGCTCTTGGTGCTGGATTAGCAGCCTTTGCTGGAGGTAAAGCATTAAATAGCCTTGCTGATTTAGGAGCAAGTATTGTTGGATTCTTTACAGGTAGTAAATCCCCAGTAGAACAAGCTATTGAAGTTGGTGAAAAGGCTGAACAGATCGAAAAAGGTGCAGTGGCCTTTGAAAAATTCCTAGACGTATTCGAAAAGTTTGCTAATATGTCTACTGAGATTAAACTTGATACAAATATTGATGAAGCTATTGAGCAACTCGATGAACATACCAGAGTATTAGATACAATCGTAACTGGTGGTAAATTAACAAGAGGGTTTAATTTCGAAACAGATGGATTAGCTAATCTCACTGATGACGTTGATAAAGCTGTAAGTAATATCAATAGAATAAGAGATGTGTTAATGCTCCAATCTGGTGGTGGTCAAATGGCATCAACAGATGACAAAGAAGGTAATAAGATCATTACTCTTTCAGCTGAAAATATTGAATTAAGATTACCTGAAATCTCTACGCCTGGAAGTACTCTTGCGGTAGCTGATAATAGTAGTAGAAATACTAATACCACAACTATTGTACAAACAAGTCCAAACAATAGAGTAAGTGATACATTAAATAATGCTTACGGGTAGACATCCCTGTCTAATATCTTCCCTAATTATTTAGAAGCAGTTTCAACACCGGTACTCTTTTTAAATTTCTTGGTGTACGATACGCCTCTGTAAGTTAGTTCTACAGTCATCGTAATTCTCCTATTCTGGATTATACGATTCTTTTAACGCATGAACCAATGCGAGTCTCTAATGTGGACTACACAATAATATTTATAAACTATCCTCACCTGTTTCCTTAGGATCAGTCTTTTTGGCTGTATCTCTGATAACGCCACTTACGCTATCAAGAGTACCAGCAGTAATACCTACAACATCATCTTTAACTCCTTGCACAATGTCTGTAACGCCATTATACGTAGAGTCTATTGTATTACAACCTGCTAATACTGCTAGTGCGATAATTACTTTAACAAATTTCATATTGTTCTCCTGTAATTAAAGTTTTCTGCCTATTAAGGCTCAGAAAGTCACCAGCCAATGCATTACCATCTTGATGTACAAAACGTCGATCAGCTCCAACTCGGTTAACATTATTATCAACCAATAATATTTATAATAAAAAAAGGGACCCCGAAAGGTCCCTCAAAAACGGTCTTTAAAAAGACTCTTTTTATCTCCTCAGTTAGTTATGGCTCTTCGGTTAGAGGTATGTTTCAAACCTTTGTAGACTTCGCCTTTGCCTATTCAGGCTAGCCTTGTTGAGCTAGCTTGTCAAAGTAGGACAATGTGTCCTCTTCCCCCTCATCACTAGAACTAAAAGGTGCGCTGTCTGCTGAAGCCATAGTTGGTTGTTCAACTACTGGAGCTTCAACTACTGGTGCTGCTGCAGCATGACCAGCATCAACTCCTAGTACCTTATTTAGTTTAGCCTTAAGTTCATCGTAAGACTTATAGTTCTTAGGATCAATAAAGTCAGCTAGAGAATGTAGTTGATTATAAACATTTTCAAGCTTTTCCTCGTCCCCACCAAACAGTGGAGCTGGTGAAGCAAACTCTGATTTATCATAGTTTACCCAACCTTCGACTTTACGAATCTTAATTTTAAAGTCTGCGCCTTCCCAAAAATCATAAGGATTCACTGGGTCTTCATCTGCAAATTGTGGTTGCATTACATCCATGATTTTATCAAAGATTTTTTTACCAAATTTGTATACGAATACCTTACCTTCGTTTTGTGGATTAGCTGGATCAGATACGACTAGCACATTTGATACATAATGTAGACGTCTTTTCCTTTCCCTTGCTAATGCTTTGTCCTCATCACGACCTGTATTCCAGAGCAAACCATTTGATTCACTTACCGGATCATCTTGTCCAATTGAAGTTAAGCTATTTTCGATATACCATAGACCAGTAGGACCTTTAAACCCATGATCCCAGTACCTTACCCAAGGAAGATCTTCACCTTCTTTTGCTGGTAGGAACCTAACCACGGCATAACCGTTTCCTGCTTTATCTCTGGTAGGTTTCCAAAACCGATCATCATCATAGTTTTTAGTTTCGGTTTTAGTTGACACAGCTTCTGCTGCTTTTACGAGTTGGTCGATAGACGAGCCTCGCGAGCTCTTTAGATTTGCAAATGACATATATTTCTCCTTATTGCATTGTATTTTCTGAATTATCCACTTTATGCATAATATAATCTATATTATAACACATTTTCATGTGTTTGTAAACTGTTTTTTTAATAATGTTATACATTTATCACGATTAAAGTTTACAAAAGGTGTATACTTTTCGATCTTCCTTTGTGTATCAGGCCATATAATGGTGTCTGATATTTTTCCAGATTCACGAGGTATAAACCCAATTATGGAATTAAGAATAACAACAGTCTCTAAACTAATTTCCTCTTGTAACCATAACTTTACGATCAAAGGATGTTGTCCATCAATTGATTCAAACAATGTATTGAATGAAACATCCTCTTCACCTAATCTATTTATATCTACTGAAAACACTCTGTGAATACTTTCTTGTATTCTTTTATGTTCTTTGTAGTTTATTTCTCCATCTTCATCCATCATATCGCCAACATAACTTAGACCAGCTTTAAAGTTGGCAACATAATAATCCTTTAAGTTATTATCATGCTTTTTAGCGAGTTTAGCAAAGAAATATTTATCCTTTCTTTTAAAGAATGACTTAGGAGTTACATTCGACTTAAAATTATATTTAACAGCATCATAACCTGATTCAAAGTGTAACTTTAAAGCATTATATAATTTATAAGATTCAAACGGATCAGTCATTGAGGTATGATTCCAGCTGATGACATGTAGATAAATAAAACTACAGCCGACAATAGAATCCACCCCATTAACTTAAATGATCCCTCAACGATTGCTGTTAAGAATTTAAACATTAAGCCATAACTCCTTCATATAAAGCTTCGACATCTTCAACTTCTCCTACAACTTCATGTAGGTTTTGTTTGTGATAAATCTTAGCCATTTTACGTAGGTATTTTTTATCCACATCAACATCTTCACAACATGATTCGATAGCCTCTTTAATGAAGTCTCTTTGAGCATCCATAAGAGTCATTGCATTACTAATTTCGACCATACAGTCTTTAATGCGTTGCTTATCAGCGTCGGATGATGGTACAATAACATTACTCATAATATTTTCCTTATTAAATGGGTAGTTGATTACCCTTTTTACCTCTAATTAAATTTAGTCTTAATGCTTCAGCTTCCATTTTATCTTTGAGAGAGTCTGTCAATAGCTTCTTCAAATTGCTATAGTCCATACCCCTCTCTTCAATAATGTAAGTTGCTGCATCTATATAAGACATATTACCTTTCACAACTAGTTGTTCTACGGCAGTTGAGAACCGTTTTTTTGTCATAATTTTTTGCTCTAAGTCAATCATAATACTCTAAGTAATACGCAATCGTCATTGATTCTACCATTTGGTACACTAATCTTAGTAGTAATAGTATCCCAAACCAATTTATCGATTTGCTTTATAGTTTTACCTAAGACCAGTGGAAGTATATCATCTGGTTTTCTTAAAGTAGTAGTCCTACTTTTTTCACAGATATTTTTAATGGTAGTACCACTAACCTCAAATCCCTTTGTTGAATTTGTCTTATACTCAGTCAATTTTCTGCTCTTAGTATTATAGACAAACAACACCTCTTTACCAGGGATCATAACTGGATTAATTGAAGTGATTTTAGCATCAATGTCTTCAACCTTATACTTCAGTTTTCTTACCTGTATATCAGAAGCTTTTGGCTTTTTAGCCCTTGGAACCTTTGCTGCTTTATTAGCAACTTTTAGCTTATCAAGATCGCTAAAGATAGTTTCCATTACCTTAATCATTTTATTTTGATCAGTTCTTTTAATATGAGAATAAGCCTCTACTGCTTGATCACACGATTTGTCATATGCATCTTTTACTGGCTGATACTCTTGTTCAACCATAGCTCTAAACATATTAATTGCTGATCCTTTAAGACCATATTGTTTGAATAGTTTAAAGGCATCAATTGATTGTTTAAATTCGCCTTCAAACCAACCATCAACTACTCTATCCCAATCATCGCAAATAGTATCAAGAATTTTTTGTTTTGTTCTTTCCTGTACTGATGGTGCCTTTGGCTTATTTTCGGCTTCTTCTTTTACTTTAGCAACAAGCAATTTGCCTCTTGATACTTTATCTTTAAATAATTCACCAAACCTTTTAATCTCATCAGGAGTATATTCATACCCTCTGTAATGCAGTTTAGCAACTTTACCAATATTACCAACAAGGTCCCAATCTGAAAGTTTTTTTAGCGATTGAATATCCTTCTTTTTATAACCATAAACATCTTCAGCAAACTGCAAAACAGTAGGAACATAATCTTTCGCTTTATAATAATAATTGTACCAATGCGCTCCTTGAGTCCATAAAGAAGACCTTTTAGCTACGCCTTCACATGTTTCACCTGGAGAAAATGCAGGTTCAGGACCCATATATTTGTCATCAATGGTGACCCTGTTTTTCCTCATTTTGGTTCTCATTTTATTTTCTGCCATAATTTGCTCCTTAATAATATAGATTATATTATAACATAGTTTACAGCAAATGTAAACGTTTTTTTTAAATTAATTTAAAGTTTTTACAGCTATTTTATCTTTATATCTTTTTTGCCTTTTGGTTCTATCATTAACTTTACCAGCAAGTTGACCACAAGCTGCAGCTACGCCATCACCACGTTGTCTTCTGATAGTGGTGTGAAAACCTTTTATTTGTAAAATATCTTTAAAATCAGCAAGGGCTTTATAAGTAACTGGTTTGTAATCTGCTCCCTCAATAGTATTAAATGGAATAAGATTAACAACGCAATCAAGATCTTTAATTAATTCAGCTAATTCGTATGCATGTTTTGGCTGATCATTTATTTGATCTATCAATGTGTATTCAACTTTAATTTTTCTACCATCAGCCATTCTTTCTTGGTATCTTTTAGCACTTTGAATAAAGCTTTCGACATTGTATTTTTTATTAATAGGTACTAATTCGTTTCTTAAATCATTGTCAGCAGCATGAATAGAAATTGCAAGAGACGCATTTGTTACATCAGCCAATTTATCTAAAGCTGGAACTACTCCAGCAGTACTAAGCCAAACATCGTTCTTAGGAATATTATAAACATCCATCATTAAATTCATAGCATCAACTACATTATCAAAATTCATTAATGGTTCGCCCATTCCCATCATTACAATTTCTGTAACCTTAGGATCTATGCCATCAAATTGTCCAAATGAATCAGCAACTATCCAAAGTTGACCAATTATTTCGCCTGCTGTTAAATCCCTATTAAATCCTTGTTTACCTGTTGCACAAAAGCTACAATCCAATATACAACCAATTTGTGATGATATACAAAGAGTTCCTCTAGTTCTTTCCGGTATATAGACTGTTTCTATACAACTTCCACCTTCAACTTTAATCAGCCACTTTCTAGTTCCATCTTCTGAATCCTCAACACTAACCACTTCTGGAAGTTTAATTTCAGCATTTTCGCAAAGCTTTTTGATTAATGACTCAGGTAAGTTTGTCATTTTATTAAAGTCCAATTCACCCTTTTGATGAATACACTTTATTATTTGACCAGAATAAAAACGACTTTCTCCCAACTCATGAAGAAAGTCGTTTAATTTTAAAACAGAAAGTCCTAATAGATTAACTTTCATTAGTCCCTTTCATATGATTTAATACCAAGGACATAGTTTTCAGCAGCGTCTTCTGCGTATACTTCTGCCTTTCCTTTATACCATTCGATACCAAGAGATTCTCCATCAATATACATACGTATACCAAAAGATGGGTTGTCTCCAAATGATCGAAGAACTTCTGCTTTACGATTTTTATAATCACCCGATCCATTGTATTCGCTTAGCAACATATAATTTGACATTTTTATTCCTTAATATTTTTTTCTAGTTTATTGCCATAGTAGTCATGAGTACCAGCTTTGTATTGCTTTTTTATTGCATCTCTTTCTTTCATTGCTGCGTATGACGAAGCAATTCCAAACCAAGCGATAAAAACAAACAAAACTGTCAGACCTAAAGTTTCTATAATAGCCATAGTTATTTTCCTATATGTTCCACGTCTTTGCGTGGTATTACTTGATAAGCACCTTTGTTATATGCAGGTGCGACTGTGAAGTTCTTGGAAGCTTCTGCTTTCCAAGAGTGGTCTTCAGGAGTACTATATTGAGAATCTCCTGAATGAGATGGGTATTTCTTATTAAACTCTTCCATCTGCTGTTGAGCAAATGTCTTTTCCACCTTAAGTGGCTTAAATTCTTGTTTTACCTTACGCTTTGGTGCCAAAGCCTTAGTCTTTCTTTTACGACCATGCTGATCGTATCTTATTGAGCCAATATAATTCATTTGCTTGGTGCCTCTTGCATTAATGTGGCAAAATCTTTTGCTGGTTCTATAACCTCAAACTTACCATCATGATATTCACGAGTAACTAATCCACTGTTGTATCCCATTTCAAGGTAACCATTTTGACCTAAAATGTAATTACACTTAGCAGCCCATTCTTCGACATGCCTTTTGCGTCTTTGATATTCAACTTGATTAGTATACTGAGTCATAATTAATCCCAATCGTTTTTTTGATCGTTATATGCATCCATCAAAGAAGAACCCGCAATAAAGTCTTGGGTTTCTTTATCTGAGTAATACATATTCTCTTCTTTAAAACATTCAAGGCTACCAGGCGCTTGATGGCCAGCTTTCTTTACTGTTTTAGTGAGTTTATTATAGTGGTCTTTAGGTTTAGAATAAACCTTTTTTACAGCTGCTTTAAATTCAGCTTTTGCTTTGGCCTTTTCTGCGGCCGCTTTAATCATTGCTAATCTATCTGTCATACTTTACTCCTTCGATAATAGATATATTATAACATAGTTTACTGCAAATGTAAACAGTTTTTTTCACTTTTTTTTAAATTTCTTCAACAGTAATTTTGTATTGTTTACCGTTTTTATCAGCAACTTCAATAGTTTTTGCTGTTGATAGCATATAGCCTTCTTTTTCGTGAAGATCCATTTTCACTTTACTGACTTCAGTAACAAAATCATCTTCAATTAAAGCTGGTTTTAAAATAGTATGCGCTATATAGTCACAATATGCTAATTTCATGATACATCCTTTTCATAAACTTCGATGGTATCTGGTTGAATACCATCTTTAATTAATTGCTCTTTCAAATCCCATGGATCTTGAACATTCCATTCGATGTGTCTTTCACCAGTACTGTCGTACCAGCTAACACACCAAACTATGAAGTCCATTATTAGTCCTCCGATGCGATGTGAAGTGAATCCCAACATTCTGGGGTACAGCCAGAGATACAAAACTCTCGCTCGTCCACAGAAGCATTAGGCATTGCGTCTTGGATAAGAGTTCCACTCATCCAAGCTTCAACTTGCTCTGGCGTCGCGTTGATCGCCATAGTGTTGCTTTTTCCTGTAACAGGAGATACTTTTTCCATAATAATCATATTATTTTACCCACACTTTGTTGTATTTAGAAGGAAGATTTTCACAAGTATATGTGTCATCTTCAGCGTAATTAAGGACCTTTACACATTCTCCAGTAGAATGACTGATATGAACATCAGGTCTGTCTAAGGCTTCTTCAATTGCATTAAGAAACAATGAGAAGATTACAGCAGCGGCAAGACCCGCTGCGATACATTTTAATTTTTCGAAAGTACTCAACATTATGCTACCTCCAAGATGCTGATTGGACAGTTGTATTTAAGACCATCAATTGTAACGATGGCTTTAGTTCTTTTGATTTGATCAACAACACCAAATTCTACACCGTTCCTTGATGTAACTTTTACTTTAGAACCAACTGCTAGACTTGATTTAGCTGCAGCAACCTTGATAGACCTAAGCTGCTTTTGTTTGATCTTAATAAGATCGATTACTTCGTTGAGTTCGTCAGTAGATGAAATACTGTTGATTGCGTTTAAAATTGATTTTTTCATAATATATGTCCTTTCTTTATCATTTAATATAGGTATATTATAATCTATTTTGGGAGCTTTGTAAAGGGAATTTTAAAAAAAAATTCACTTTTTTTAGATTATTTTGTTATAACCAGCACTTTTTATATAACTTTTCTTCAAGCTTATAAGCTTCTCTTTCCCATGGTGCATTTTCATACTTATAATTTCTTGGTTTCTTACCCTTCCAAGAGTTTGTCCAACCATTTAATTCACCACGTAAATATTGTTTGGCGTGTACCATTTCATGAGCTAGTGTTTGCATGATCTGCTCATATGATAACTCATCGCCATCTGATTTGCGAGCAATATCAATCTCTACAAACCCTTCATTCTTATCGCCCCAACAAAGTCCCTGAGATTCATTCTTCAGGGATGTATGAAATCTTATGAATATGACCTTTGACCACATTCTATTGATGCCAAGCTCTTTACAAAGGCTTTCGACATATGTCTTGACCTTTGCTTTATGCTTAATTCGACCTTTCATCAATATGATTGGCATTATACGCCCCACGCTTCAGCAATAGACTCATTATCAGCCTTTGCGTTTTTCCATTCATTGAAGAACTTTAAACGAGCGATTCGACTACGATTCCAATCATCATATGATACTGTCTCGATACCATTTGCTCTACGCTCAAACATTTCTTCAGCATATTGTTCTTTCAAAAGTTCAGTATTGCTCATAGCTTGGTTCCTTATCGTTAATATGGGTATATTATACTACAGTTTGGGACATTTGTAAACTGTTTTTTTCACTTTTTTTATATTATTTTGTTATATGCATAGAACTAAAAGTTATAACGAATAAATTTTAATCAGTTCTTCCTTCCCTTTCACTGTTATATCACCTATCGGTCGCGGTTTAGCAATGGTAACTCTATCTGCTGTGAAGCTTGAAATGATTGTCGGGCAATTAATATAATCTCCCCTTGCTGCTTTTGCTTCAAGTCTTGCTGCAAGGTTAACTGCATCTCCGATGACTGAATAGTCAAACCTTGATTCGCTTCCCATATTCCCCACAATGCAATCGCCGGTATTAATGCCAGTGCCGACATTAATGTCCGGAAGTCCTCGCTCTTTATAAATTTCTTTAAGTTCATTTGTTTTGGCCTCTATTTCTATTGCTGATTTTACTGCCATATCGGCATGATTTTCACAGGGTAAAGGCGCATTCCAAAACGCCATAATGCAGTCACCCATATATTTGTCAATTGTACCACCGTTTCTTAGTATAATTTTCGTCATTTCATCCAAAAATTCATTAACTAATTCCACTAATCCTTCTGGATCGTCATTGTTTTTATAATGCTCTGATATTGGAGTAAACCCACATATGTCCATAAAGAGGAATGTCATCTCTTTTCTTTCACCACCAAGCTTTAAGAGTGATGGGTCTTTTTGAAGCATGTATACCATATCTGGAGACAAATATGTTCCAAACTGTTTCTTAATTTGTTGTCTTAATACAAACTGTTTGTAAAAATTATTAAAAGATCCTGATGCGAAGACGAGTATATATATTATCAGAGGATAACTTATATCGAGGAGTATTTGAGATTCGTACCAGAAGTAGAAAGCGCCGCCAATTGAAGTACCAATGGTCCCAACAAAAACTAACAATGAAGCCCATAGAGGAAAGTAATAAATTGAAAGAATTATCAGAAGAGATCCAATTAGAATTACCGCTATTTCAGCAAGATCAGCCCATATCGGACGAGATATCGAGTCTCCTGACATTATCGTCTCAAGAGCTGCAGCTTGGAGATGATGTGCGGGTCGTAGACCTGAAGGAGTTGGAATCTGTGCAGCTAAACCTTTGGCCGTTAGACCAATCAAAACAGTCGAGCCTTGAAGATCCGGTAGTGACTCATTGGACACGTACTCTATTTCCTTAAACTCATAGTTCGGATTAATCCAAATAGAACCATTAGCGTCTGTTGATATTCTATGAGGTCTTAATATAACTTCTTCAATTCCAATATCGTTTACCTTTATGGTATAAGAAGGCTTTTCACTTAATACACGAGTTGTCTCTAAAGCAAATGATGGATATAACTCATTATTGATTTGAGATATAAGAGGTATACGTCTTACTAATCCATCTACTTCTGGCATTGCATTAATAAGACCATGTCCCCAAGCTCCAGTTTCTATTTCAGGAATATTTGTCACTAAACCATTATATCTTATTACCCAATCTAGTGGATTACCTGTCCCAAAAATGGCAGTTCCAACATAGGGCGCAGAAGTGCTTTTTCCATCTTGATCAGCATCCTGTGCTAATATAATACCATTGTTTTTTACCCAAGAAGCAAATATTTCATCGCCGCCGAATCTGTCAGCCTCTGGAAACATAATAGTAAAGCCTATAAGCCCCGCGTTCGCACCTCTGAGATCACTTATCATTTGTGCATAAGTTGTTCTCGGAAAGGGATATTGTCCCATCACGCTGAGTGAATCTTCTCCAAGGTTCAATAGGGTAACCCTGGTGGATTCACGCAGAGTGTTAGTCTTAATATAGGTATCGAAGGTATTTAGCCTTAATTGTTCTACTAAAGCAGGATCAGCAATCCTAACACTTATGAGTAAGGCTGCTATGAATATTGTTGTCCAAATAGAAGTTATATACTTCACTCTTGAGTTACCGTCACAGCACAACCTCCTACAGTTACGCAATATTGGGTTATACTATATCCTTGTGTTGTTGTCCCTAATTGTTTTAAGTCGATGTCTGTTCCATACAATCCATCTAAAGTAATACTAGCTGTATGAGTTGCGCCATTACCATGTTGTCTTACAAATACTTCATTTTCATCATTATATATTGTTAAGTCTAAAGTTTTTTCTCCATCACTTTGCTGTTTAAATATTACTTCATTATCGTCACCAGCTAAATGTAGGTTAAATTCATGACCATCAGTGGATCCCTGGTTAGTTTGGGAACCAGCCATGTGATTGTAATCGCCATATAAAATTATATTCATTTCATGACCACCACCTTCGTATCCATCATAATTCCAATCTAAATTAGTTTCTGAAGATGGATCATCCCAAGCAACTCCTTGTCCTAATTTCATTTTATTATTAGAACCACTTACTTCGTCAAATATAATTTTATTAATTCCACTAGTTTGATTATATTGTACTAGATACATTGACAAATTTGAAGCTGTAATATATGAATTACTATCCTTCATTTGTATTCGATTATTATATCCAATTTGATCTATACCCAATGCTAGGTTGTCCCCAGATTGTTCTAAAGAGATTTGATTGTCGTCTTGGGCTAGTGAAAAACCCGAAAATAAAAATAAGCCTAATATTAATTTTTTCATAATTACCTCAGTTTTGTTGATTAATATAAATGTATATGTCCTCACCATCATTACCATATATATCACCGTTCCAAGTTGGTGTATTTGTCGCAAGAGTAAAGCTGCCTCCAGCTCCAAATTTAATTCTTATTAGTCCATTTACATTTCTATATAATACTAAATCCCCGTCTTGTAAATAAACATTGTATTGCGATTCTTCATTAAATCCTCTTGCAGCACCTTTAATATCAAACTCTCCAAGAGTATCAAATAAGTCGGCCGAATCAATTATATCCAATACATCAACTAAATATTCTACATCCAGTTCATCAATATCTAATTCATTAAACTCTAAATCTTCAGTTGTTTCTTCTAATTCGTCTTTTTCTAATTCCTCAAATGCCAAATAGTCTACATCTAATAGACCTCTATCTTCATCTCTCTCATCAGCCATTTCTTCTTTTATTTTGTCCTCGACCTCTTGAGGTGGAGATACAATAAACATATTATCAATTAAAGATGGTGTTATACCATTTACTTTAACAGCTTGTGTTGGGCTGCTATCTAAAGAAGAGACCATTGTTGCTTGATATGCTTGATTAAGAGTTACCTCTCCACCTTCATTTGAAACAACAATTTCGCCAGATGGATTACCTTCGTCATCTGGTAATAAAATTATAAGTGACCTACCCAACTCATCAACGGTTGTAGTAAAGTCTGTTCCTCTTACCGCAATCGATGCTGTTGGTGTAGTAATATCGATATTGGCTTTATTAACTAATCCTAATCTGCCTGAAGCAAATCTTGCTGTACCCATTGTAAACTTCATACTCATTTTTGACAATGAAGGATCTGGGTCATAATATATTTCATCAATTAAGACTTCTGAATGCTCTTTTAACGCTAATTCTGCTTTATCCAAAAACATAATTAGCATTCGACCATTGCCGGTTCGAGCTTCATCATTTAACTCAATTGAAGTATTTGTTTTGTGTGGTATTTCTATATTGTTCCTAAGAATGGAACCTATACCAGTTGATTCAACAATGTCACCAATGGAGTCAGCTTTGACCCCACCGGTGTAAACCAATAAAAGTAACAACAGATTCGTAATCGTCGCCGTTAGACGCATATTATGAATCGTTTGCAGAGTCTTTTTGATTGATTTGTATTGTTGCATTGTCAGACGTAATATCTAAATTGATAGTCGAATTAGGACTTGAACATCCATCGGCATTACCAGCACAAGTACCACTGATTTGATTAATATCAATATCACCAGAATCTCCATCATATACAACTGTAAGTGATTGAGCTCCATCGTTTTGAAGTGTATTAATATTATTGCTTGAACCTGTAATATCCCAATTCCAAGTAGAATCGTCAGATTCAAAGTCAATATCAAATACATTAGAACTACCAACTAATATTAAGTCAGCATTTAATCTTTCTGCACTTGCTGCATAACCTTGATCAATATCAAATGTATTCGAATCACCCGTTACGTCAAAATTGTAATCAGAATCGTCTGAACTACCGGTATCTCCGATATTCCAGTCCACCTCATTTGAATCTCCCGTTAAAGAGAAAGTCAAAGAAGATGAATCCATGACAATAGGGCCATAAATTAAATTTTGATTACCAATCATATCAATGTCAAAAGTCAAACTTGATCCATCGATAGTCATATCGGAACCTGAAGATGAAAAATCATCAAGGCCAATTTTGTTACCATATCCGACTTGATCAATATATAATGTCAAAGTGTCACCACTTTGTTCTATCATAATTTCATTATCATCTGTGGCTTGTGCAAAAACGAATGATGTCGACAATAGTACTACTATACTAATTAGTTTCTTCATTTTTGTATTTCCTCGTTTGTTGAGTGCCTATCATTCTTACCATCCGTTTGGTGAGGATGACGATGGCCCTCAGTTAAATCCCAGAATTTACGGTCATGACCCTGGTATATTAGTTCCAGCACTGCAGCCTCAATAGCTGTTCGTACTGCGTATGTCACTGACTCATTATTACCCACTCCGTCCTCATACTCAACTAGCTCTGTTCCTTGTTCTATGAACCTAAATACATCGCCTCCTGAGCCGTAGGATAATACCGATTTCCTACTTTGGACATTCAATAATACTTCACCCGTTAAAACAGAAACTGCTCTTACAGAAACTGTTACAACGTCTTTACGATATTGTTTACTAAAACCGATTCCTAGATACCTTGCGCCTCGGCCTCCAGTTTCGATATTAGAATCATAACCAATAATACCACCTTCTATTATCATTCCTGCGAATAAAAGTGGTCCAACTCCCTTTGCCACAGTTCCCTGGGCTTTAGCTACATCTTGTCGAGTAGACC